>Ga0100380_10007976_pt1 | contig 10510 bp, 12 predicted proteins | sample CryGeymeta201504_FD_80417 | JGI IMG/M metagenome (GOLD analysis project Ga0100380, IMG submission 80417) | Groundwater microbial communities from Crystal Geyser aquifers in Utah, USA - Crystal Geyser metaG 2015-04 | ecosystem: Environmental > Aquatic > Deep subsurface > Groundwater | place... | reverse complement strand
TTGAGAAAATAAAAGTAGAATGTGCTAAGGCAATCAATGATAATAAATTAGGCTTGATGAAAACATATCTTAAGCCAAATCTTTACTACTTCGAAGTGAAGTTTAAGAAATCTAAATATTTGTATATTGTAAATGATTCAGAACTTAACTATAGTATTATAATATTCTTTTCAAATTTAAAGAATGTAAGGATAATAAAGCCAAATGTTACTAATGGTAATAAACTTAATGATGATAATCTAATTGGGCATTCTTCAATAATTGAATTAGATTTAACTATATATTCTAAGAAAAAAGATTATATACTAATGAAAGCGAATGAATTTGAAAATGAAATAACTTATTGTGCAGATTTTGAAATTAGGACTATATAACAATATAAATTAATAGTTCAATAGTTTAGTACAAAAATAAATAAAGATAATACTTTAATATAAAGATTATAATTATGTAATTGTTATATATTATTTATTCTATTAATTATAGTAAAAACTTATTAAAATATTATAATATAAATAGTTTACATTTTATAATAAATTTAATTATATTACTATCTTATGATTATGGTAATGGTTATATTTGTGTGTATGAAATGTCAAAAAAGTCTATAAGTGATTTCGTGTGAGAAAGTTAGGTAAACTTTTATCAGAAATTCAATAATTCAAAAAATACTCATCGTACTAACTTAGTAAACCTTGTTAAAATCTTCTATAATCTTTTTAACTAAGTCTTCACTTCCATGGTCATCTTCTTCAACTTCAAAAGCTTTAATCCAATGAGAATAATTAGAATTTGTCAAGCCAAAGAATACTAACAACAATAAAGATCTTATTATAATTGTATAATCATGAATACTTCCATATTCATCAAATCTGTAGCTGTTATAATATACGATCTTATAATGTTTACATACATTATCTAATAATTATTAATTAATTCTTACCTATAATACCAATGAATATATAAATAGTCTCATATACTAACACTTTATTATAAGTTGAGTATTCAAAAAAGAATGATTTTAATGTTATATCAGGATTTTTAAATAAATAGTCGATTACATAATACAGCATAAATGTTAATAAGAAACAAACTAAAAATTATATTCATTTATTTACCTTCCAAATATTTAGGAGATATCTGTGAGTATATTATATGATTTTGATCGTAAAAACATGAGCCGACAAAGCAATTCTTTACTTTGAATTTTTCGAAGTATTTAAATACTGCTATTAATATAACAAAACCCAGAATGAATTTTACACCGACATCTGTTAGTTTTTTTGCGAATCGTAGCTCTTTGTGTAAGCTTTTAGTATTGGTGTCGCTTATTTTTATTGTTAATATAACTACAAGAAGATATAAGGCGTTTACGAACATAGAAATGTACTCTAGGACTAATGTACTTAAGAATCCTATTCTCTCACTATAATGTTATATATTATTAGTTGATAAAATAGTATGCTTACAATAATAAGTTTCGATTTGTCTTTTGCAGTAATATATAAACAAACATTTGTGATAAATTTCCAATAAATATGTATGTCATAAGCTTAATTGGAAATTTCTTATGTTTTAACGTAAGCTTCCATGAAAAAAACAAGTAAAAGTTTATTAACATTGCGATAATCAACAAAACTTGATAATGAGTGAGTTTAACTCTTTCATCCATATTTTGCTCCATTTCATCAAATACAGAAAACTATAATAAATTATAAATATATAAGTTGTGTAATATAATTATTACTGTTATGTCACTTATATATTCAGGTTGTGTTTTTTCTTTTCTAGGTATTTCCTTGTCACTAACTTCAGTAAAAGTGAGATTAATTAAAGCTAGATCATCAAAATTTTCTCTTTCTCTTTTACTAGCTGTTTTATTATTATCCTTATCTATATGCTCATAATTATCAATTAACTGTGATATTCTATTTAGTTTTGAGTCTAAGAGTTTCATTGCACTTTCCTCTGCGGATACTTCTGAAGATTGGGTATTGTTATTACTACTTGAAATTGTATTATTACTATGGTTGTTGTAATTATTAGTATCACTATTGTTATTCAACTTTTTAAGCTTGTACCTCTTTGACTTTGCTATATTACTACTTATGTTACTAATTAATGAGTCACCATTATTACTACTATTATTATGCTTATGATTATCACTAATATCTTTAATAATCAAACCGACGCCAACTACCTCCGGCTTTGATATTATCTTTATCGTTTTTATTATTTTTATTTTATTGTCGTCACTTCTTACATTTCCTCTTAATTTTTTTTGTTTATTTGATGTTACTACATTTTTTATTAATTGTTTCGGATGAGCAACGTGATTTTTTAATAAATAATTTTGCTTAGAAAGTGTTGAGTTATCACCTAGTTTCTCTAACTTTTTATCTAACATTGAATTCAGAAGTAAATTCGATATGCTAGTATTTTTACTTTTCTTTATAGTTTTATGGAGTAAATTTTCAATACTTTCTAAACTCTCTATACTTTCTATACTTTCCATTTTTGATATATTTGAGCTTTTGATCGGATTAAGTGTTAATAGACCTGGTATTAGGAAGAAGAAAACACTTATAAACATAGTTATTTGTATTTGTAATTTATTAACTTCATTTACTTTTTTGAATTTCATTTTATTGACGTAAAATAAAATTATAAAATAATATATAATTTAATTATATACTTACAAACAAAATAATATTATTAGTAATAAATAATAGTAATAAATTATTAGTAATACCAATATTATGTAGAATATATTTCTATATTTTAAATTAAAGTAAATTATGTAAATTTGTTATATTTCCATATTTAAAACACAAATTATATTTATTTATCTTAATTATTTTGTATATAGTCATAATCTAATTTTGTGAAATATAAAGATATAAATATCGGTGTAATACAAAACGTAAATATAAACATCGGTTTAAATATTGCAATTGTATGATTATATTTTGTTGCTCTATTAATATATTTATTGAAAGCAAAGTAGATAAATCCAGAGCTCAAACATATCATGGCATTTGAATATAATTTATTCATACTAAAATTATTTATTATATTGTATTTGCTATTATGTAATGTCTTTTTGTTATCATAACTTTCATTTATTACTTCAGTATATTTATTATTGTTTACTTTTATTGTATTATTTAATATTATATTTGCTTTAATAATTTTATTCATTTTTTTTTTTATTCGTCGAATATCCTGGGCAGTGCAATCTAAACTGTCTTCCAAATCAAATTTTTGTAAAAGCTTTAAGAGTTAGAATTATCTTTATACTTTATTTGTAAGTTCTCTATTGGTCTTTATGTTACTCATATCTTTTTCATTTTTTTCATTATGTTTCATATATAATATACAATTAAAAATAATATACTATTACAATTATACAAGTTAGTATTTATAATTTAAATAATTTAAAAGACTAATGAAATATTATGCGATAATCACAATAATCTTTTTAATATCTGAATACTTATCAGAATCGATGTCTGAAATAACAATTAATAATACCATTACAAAGGCTATTACAATTACTAGTAGTCCTTTGAGAAGTCCTTTGAATTATATTTTAAGAAATTTAACTATTACAGCTATAGATAATTTTGCTACAAATATTAATAATACTACTCCAGATAATTCAACTGGTGTCGTAGAAAAAGAGGCCTTTTATAGAGGTTACCCTGATGATAATTCAGATCCTTGTTTACTGGATAATCCAAAACAATTTTCAGATTGCAAACAGCCTTCACATATATTATATTATGAACCTGACGTATTAAAACAATTTTATATGTGTTGTCTGGTAATCGAAGTAGAAAACTACGAATTAGAAAATGCATACACAAAAACTTCTCCTATTCTACAATATTATTACAAAAAAAATATTAATAAATCTGTTTGTAAGGCATTTAATAAAGACTTCAATGCCACAAATGGAATTCTACCAATTAATAATACATTTTCTTACATAGTTGACTGTGGTAAAACGGAAAAATTAGACAAAATTGACTTCTTTGATAATAGTTATTGTGGTAAAGGTTTATTTGCACAATCTGTAGACGACTGTATAAATTACAATAATGAATTTTCTGATCCTGTATATAAAGAGGCTAATAAAACATGCTGTTATGTTAATTATGATATAGGCAAAAATAACACTGGAAAAATATGTTTAGTCGCTGATCAAAACTTTAATGAAACTACTTCTGCTTATAATATATTTTCGGCAATAAATACAAATATAACATGTGTAATAAATAATGAGACTATATTTAGAATGCTAAGTCATTTTCATATAAGATTTTCAGTACTTTTTTTAATAATTAGTTTATTAGTAATAATATAGATAATAAAGAATAATTGTATTTATAATGTATATATGTTTATTAAACTTATTGTTATTTGCATTATTATTTGTATTAATAATTGCATGTTTAATTGTAATTGAATTATTTAATAATAATTTAATAATTTAATTTAATTTCATAAGTAGTAATTTATTAGAGCTTTAATTTTAAATAATAAAAGTAATATAAACAATATTATATACAAGATAAAAGTATGAGTGTCAATTCAATGAATCTCATTTTCGAAAATCTTGAAGTGTCTAATAAGGATAATAATTGTAGAGATATAACAGAATGTAAGAATAATTGTAAGAAAATGCTTATTAACTTAATAACTTAATAACTTATTAACATCTAACTTTTTTTAATTTATTAACTTTTAGATGTAAATGAGGATTTTATGGACTTTGCTTTAAATAAGCAAAATTCAAAAGTGAATGTAGTAGGAAATTTAAGCAATACAAACGAGTTAAATAAATTAAATGAGTTAAACAATAACTTAAATAATAACATAAAGAAGGTAGACGACGATGACAATGATGTTTGCTTTAATTTTTGTAATTTTGATGATGATTGTTGTTCTGTTAAGAATTCAATTATTCCTACAGTTAGTACTACAACTACTTGTAGTAGTTATTTATCTAATAATATTAATAATACAAACAACCAAATCGAATCTAAATCAGAAATCACTAATCAAAATCTACAACAAACTACACTTGAACTTGACAATAGAGCTCAAACTAACAAAAACACTAATAAAAATAATATTAATAATTATAATGGTAAGTTCTTTGAAGGACAATGGCTAAAAATTGAACACATAAGATTCATAGAGGGAATACTAAAATATGGAACTGAATGGAAAAAGGTCGAAGAGCATATACAAACTAGATCGGGTGTTCAAGCTAGATCACATGCTCAGAAATTCTTTTCAAAAGTTAAAATTAAAAATGGACGTAAAGAAGAGAAAGAGAGTTCTAATTATAACTTATATAACTCATCATTTATTATTATAAACATATTATTTGAGAAAATAAGAGAACAAGCTAATAAGAGTGATATCGAAAAGATAAATTATACATGCATAGAGGACTTACCTATTTATAAATTATTATTTAAAAAGTTGTGTAGTATAGAATATGAAAGAAAAACTTATGTTAAAAAGGAAAAGAATAATCAACATAATAATGAAATTGACTTAGAGGATTTAAAAGAAGATAATAGCAGCAATAGTAGTTTAAGCAATATTAAGTACTATAGAATATATATTATATGATAACATATTTATATTCTAACAATATATTTATTTTAGGAATAGTAGTAATAAGTTAAACTTACTAGTTGAAGAATTAAACGATAATTCTAAAAATGAAAACTCAACGACAAATTCAACTAAATCGTATTGCAGTCATGTTGTAATACCTAATTCCGTTTTATCCACAACTACTATTAATAAAAAGGACAAAACTAATACTAATAGTAATACTAATATAAAAAAGAAAGAAAAGGTGAAACCATTTAAAAAAGAAAAGACTAAGAATACAAAAAACACAAAGATTAATAGCAATAAAAGTAACTTTTCACTTAATTTCACCTATTTTAGCATTAGTAAATCCATTTATCTTCAAAAAAGTTAACTCTTCTTCAAATTCCTTAAATCTACCTACAAATACATGTGATATTTTCAACAATCTTAATATAAGCTGCAACAAAGAATCTTACGAGCATTTTACTTTATTTAATAATAAACCATACAATAATATTAATACTAATAATAATCCTGACTTTGAGTTCGGAAACTTAGATAATAGGTACAATATATTCAATATCAACAATGTAAATGATATCTCAACAAATTCTTTCGAGTTTGATAAAGATTTTAACACAAATAATAATATAGTTCCATTTTCTTTATTTAATAAAGATAACCATATACAAGATTTTAATGATATTAACGATTTCAATGATATTCATAGTTATAATCATATTATAAGTGATAATAATTATGTAGACTTAGAAGAAAGCAAGGAGGTATACTTAAACAAAATAAGATCAAGATCAAGATCACTATCAAGTTCTAATATACAACTAATTAATAAAGATCTAGAAAATATAAACATATCAGGTAAAGTAGAAAATATAGATAACATAGAGTATATTAAGAGTATGAAACAAACTAGTGATTTTGCAAAATTAATGAAGAATTCAAGTTCTACCAAAAAGATAAGACATAATAGATATATTTTCAAACTATTAAAATAAAAAGAAGAAATAGAGAAAATTGTCCAAGTATTTAGAGTATTTAAACATATTTAAACCTATTTTTTATATTTAAAATATTGTAATCAAATTAATAAACAATATATAATATAATTATAATCTTTGCTTACTTTAATATACTTTTTTACTTTTTTGTCTTTTAATTTATTTTATGTTCATTAATATTATTAAAAGTTTATCTTCATTTTATTTATTTGTTAATTTATTAATTAAATCTAATTTAATAATATTTTATATTAAGTATTATTAAAAATTAAATAAAAATGGAGCAAGATAAAACACAAAGTCTTGTTCAGATTATGAGAAGACTACCTCCAGATAATATAAGTGACAATATTGAAGGTAATATTATACATAATAATAATTATTAATAATAAAAAGCAATAAGCAATTTAATTTATGACGAAGACGAATTATTAAATAAGTTTCTTCAGATAATTGATTCACCATCAAATTTAAGTATAGATGATACTCATCATCACTATTTAAGTTGTGAACATAATAGAGAAGGAGATTCATATAGGTAATATAATAATAAATAATTTAATATGAACAATACATACAAACTTTATAATTTTAATCATATAATATAATTTAATTAGATCACCATACGATAATAAATATTATCCAAACGAAGAAGATGGAACTATTTTCCCATTACAGGAACTACGAGAATTAGAAATATATTTAAATAAAGTATTCCAACTATATTCAAAAAATTATTATGGGGATGAAGCTTTATGTTCAGTTTATATAGTAGCCCTAGGAAAAGAAGTTAAAGATGGATTTATAGTAGTAATACTTATCAAAAATAGTACTTATATAATTATTTAAAATAGAGGTTGAACAAGTAAAAGGGGTTGAAGAAGGATGTTGGGATTCTAATAATATAATTAAAGTTACGTTTAAAGAAAATGATCATTCAAGTGATATTGATGTTGATTATAATCTTACTACGACAATAATTGTATCGTTGAATTTAAAAAAAGTAATATGTGGTGAAGTAAAGCTCTCTGGATCAATAACTCAAAATGTAATTTAATATATTTTAATATATTTTAGTTATTATTCATTTACTTTTTTTTAATCTTACTAATTACTAATATTACTAATCTTCCTAATCTTCATAATCTTATTTGCTAAATAATCTACAATTAGATGAAAGAAAAACAAAAGGCTAAAGGATATCTTGACTATAACGTACACTGCGAAACAATAGGAAATTTAGTTGAAGATCTTGAAAATGTTATGCGTAGCGAAGTAGAAGAAATATATTTAAAAAAGTCAAAAGAAGTAATAATCGTTTATATAATATAAACTAATTTTCTAAATATTTTAGATAATTGAAACATCAAGAACTCCTCCTCCGTTTATTCATAATACAAAACAATCTCATGAGTTACAAGATGTAATTAATACTGACAAAAAAGATGTAAAAGATCAAAAAGATGAAGTTTGATTATTTTAACTATTTAATTATATTTTTGTGACTTAGTAATACTTTATTTCATAATCTTAATTCTTAATATTGCTAATTTAAATAATTATAAACAAACATTATACTTTACAGATTAATAAATAAATTTTTATATCTATTGTCAAAAATTAAATATTAATTTTAGTTTTAATATATAACAATAATTAAATAAAAAATTATAATAAAAATGAAGTATTTAGCTTGTCTACTCGTATTGATTGCCCTCTTCACTGTTATCAGTTCAGTTACTGTTGAATCAACATCTGGTTCACAATTGAAAAGCTTCAGTTTCAAACCAGCAGCAAAATGTGTACATTCAAAAACAAAATTACAAAAAGCCAAATCTGCATTACACAAAGCAGTTAAAAAAGCTAAAAGTGCAGCCAAAAAAGTAACAAAGAAACTAAAGAAAGTTGTTAAAAAAGCAATTAAAAAAATTACAGGAAAAGGAAAGAAACCCGCAGCCAAAACATCAGCAGCCAAACCAGCCAAAGTCGCCAAGAAAGCCAAGAAAGCTGCCCAGAAAACAAAGAAAGCCAAGAAAGCAGCCAAGAAAGCCGTAAAAGCCAAGAAAGCTGCCAAAAAAGCTGCCAAACAAGCAGCAAAACATCCTACTCCAGCTAACAAAGCCAAAGCCGCCAAAAAAAAAGCAGTTGCTAAAAAAGCAGCCAAAAAAGCCAAAAAAGCCAAAAAATCTGCCAAAAAAGCTAAAAAAGCCGTCAAAAAAGCCAAGAAAGGAACAAAACCAGCTTCAAAGAAATCAAGTAAAAAAGCTGTTAAAAAAGTTGTAAAAAAAGCTAAAAAAGCCAACAAACACGCTACTTCAAAGAAAGCTAAGAAAGCTAACAGAAAAGCAGCCAAAAAAGTAGTTAATGTAGCTTCAAAAGCAAAGAAAGTTAAAAAAGCAAAGAAACATGTTAACAAAAATTGTTAAGTGAATCAAACAGCAAGATTGAAGTCAGACACTTAAGGAATATATAACTTTAATATATTTCATTAAAACTACTTTGTTATTTTTTGTTGCTGTAATATATTATATATTATATATAATATATTATTATAACTATATTAATATATTTATTATATTATTGTTTTATATAGTTTTATTTGTATAATATGTTACTTTTTTCTTATTTTATTAAGTTATGTAAGAGTTATTTATAAATTAAAGATTATTAGGTAAAAAGAATATAAAATCATATAATAATCAGTTAGTTAACAACATAGCAAAATTATTTTAAACAATAAAGAAATTGAATATATACAGTTATATTAATTATGTTGATTCTATTATTTATAGAATCTTTCCTAGGTATAATCTTTTATTAGTTTCCAAATTCTTCCATAAAACAATAAATCTATTGGATTTATAATTTATAGTTTATCAGATTGATATTTATATTAAGATATAAATAATCTTACTTATCACATATTGGCTGCAACAGTTTTCCTGATAATGATATCGATTCTGTTCTACAAAATGATTCTATAAACAATATTTTAAACTCTATCAAAATAAACAACTTTTTAAATATGTATCCTATATAGCATAGTGGTAACGATACTCCAGGTCCATTTGTAACTATCTTTAAATATATTATTAATAAATTTACTAAGTTGGGCCTATTAAAGAAGATAATATAACACGAGTGAATAAAAGCAAATATAGTTGTGAAAATACTTGAGAAATAACTTTGGCCTACATTTCTGCTGCGATATATTTGTTGATATATTAACTTATCTTTTACGTTTGTTGGGATATCTAATGTTTCGTTAATTTTCTTTAGAGATGATAAGTCGTTGTGTGAATAGACAAATATTATCTGTTCGAATTTGTTAAGATTTAATTTTTTTAACATTATAAGAAGTTCTGCTGTGTGGCCACCGCTTCCGAGTACAATCATGATAGATTTTTTATTTTGAGCATACCATTTTCTGAATAGACTTAGTATAAATGCAATTAAAAAGTAAATTATAATGAATTTGACAGAAAAGGTGATAATGTTTGTTAATATTCCATACATAATAATTTAAAGAATATTATATAATAGTAATATTAATAATTATAATTTGTTTTATATTTATATTTGTAATTAGTATATTTAATGTAAGTAATGTTAAGAATTTTATAAGTTTTGATTAATGTTTTTAATATAAAATATAATAGTGTTCTGATTTTACTTGTAATTTACTTTCATCATATTATTTACAAACTCTACTGTCTTATAGTAGTACTATATTTTTAACTAATAATTTCATTTATTTATTATGAATAACTAAATTATTAATAATGCATAAATATAATATATAATTATATAAATTATATTTTATAAAATAAATTATATAATTAAGTTGTTCTGTTTATTATTAATATTAATAT
>Ga0100380_10007974_pt1 | contig 10512 bp, 7 predicted proteins | sample CryGeymeta201504_FD_80417 | JGI IMG/M metagenome (GOLD analysis project Ga0100380, IMG submission 80417) | Groundwater microbial communities from Crystal Geyser aquifers in Utah, USA - Crystal Geyser metaG 2015-04 | ecosystem: Environmental > Aquatic > Deep subsurface > Groundwater | place: USA... | reverse complement strand
TGCTGGGTTGGTGTTGGTCGGATTCGTATTTCTAGTATTGGAGTTTGCTGTACCTGTACCTCCTATTGCTTGGGACGACGGCGGAGCTACGTTAGATCCTCGCAATATCAAGTGAGGATCAGCTGTCGCAGATGGCATATTATTCCCTGTAACGGGATGGTTACTGTGCAGTGGACCCACCCGTGGTGGCATGGTGGGCATGGTGGGCATGGCGGAGGATGCTGCAGATGACGAAGGTGATGATGATGCAGGTTCTTGCTGCAAGTGACTCGCCGTGACTCCATTTCCACTACTACTCGACTCCGCAGTTCTGGTTCCAGGGAACATGATTCCACTACGAGTACTGTTAGTGGTGGTAGCGGAATTGGCATTGCTGTTAGCATTGGTAGCGTTGCTGGGAACCACAGTGGCATTGGTAGTACTCGTACTATTGTTGCTATTGACCGTAGAGTGAAGCGAAGTGCTGCGATTTCCGGGATACGTGGACGCCCGAGCGCTGTTGCCAATGATCCGAAAGAGACCTGACATAGTGTAAGTTGTAATAGTTGTATCGTGTTGATGTACTTTGCTTGGTCAGCCAGATTTGAAAAGTACACTAAAAAAGAATGGAAATTGGGATTGAACGAGGACTAGCTAACAAAAGGTTGTACTATACAGCATACAGCATACAGCAGTAGCTTGGTTTCCTCTTCTTTCTTTCTTTCTCTCGCTGATATTGTGGATTTCTCTATTAAGTAGTGCTCACCACTTCCAAATGCTTACACAAAAGAAAACAAACAAACTCTTGTTGTTTCGGACCAAAAAAAATGTTTGTGTTGATTTTGTCGTAAGTTAAATGATTCTTGTTTTGAACACTGCGAGTACTGTAGTAGAGGATTGATTCCCGTATAATCAACGGGGAGGTCGCGCTGAACTTTCCCTTTATTTCTCTCAATTGACTTATTATTAACTACTACTGTAAACGAAAGGGCAGCTACGGAACTATTATTGATACCCTTGTCGCCGCTTTCTCTTATTGTATATTATATACTCGTGTTGGTGAGAGTGCGTTGTTTACTATTATTTTTTTTGGCTTTTGCTTTTGACCAGATTCTTCGGTTCATCTTACTTGCGGTTGTTTTTGCTGGTGCATTACCATACTACCTGGTAATTCATTACCTGGTACACTCACTTCGCCCAAGATAGAGCTTTAGCCCTAACCTTGTTTAGTCGTGATGTGTTATCCTTAATCCCAATACCAGGCACAGTGCTTGGGAAGATTTCGATCGAGACTCTTTTTAAGGTTAAACCCTTATGCCTGCTTCGTCAAATCATCATGTTATTTTATTATGTGCTTTCCGTCCTGTCAGAAGCCCTCGTTTGCCCATCCGTCGATAGTTTGCTGCAGTAGTCATTACCAGTAAAATAAGTCGCGTTGCTAGCTAGCTGTAGCTACGGAAGTGTGTGGGTATTTCTTCTTTTAATACACCAGTAGTACTTGTTTTGGAGCAGAACTGCAGCTGGTGGTGTTGGTGACCAACAGCAATTCGTGAAGCTATCTCCTACTCCCCTCCACTCCGTCCCACCCCCCAAAAAAGATGACAAATCCATAATCCTTCGTTGAGGGATGTTCCTCCCTCTTGCAAAATAAAATGACAGGTATTCCGATTGTTGGTAGCTACATATTCACTGCAAAAGAAATAAAAATCATCTACAGTACTGAATTTCATCAGTTTCAATGAAGGAGCCCCCCTCCCTGTCTGCCTACAGTTCAGTTAGTACTTACTGGAATTAGAGTGAGATTGCAGAGGGCTATTTTGACGAGTCTGACTGCTGTACGTACGCGGTATCATGCAAATACTGTAGATGGACAAATCATTATCCCGAGATACTACCAGTAGTAGTATTTATTTGCCTTGGTAGAGTGGTCCAGGCGAAGGCCTAGCTAGCTTTTACTACAAGTAGTATTACGAGTCGCTACTACGAGTAGGTAGTAGGTCTACCAGCTACAGTACTAGCTAGAGCTAGTTAGTAGACTAGTAGTAGTAGTGGTAGTAGTAGTTACTACTGCTACGTTATTATCACTAGCTAGCGAGGGCAGTAGACTAGACCTACTCTAGTAGCTACTCTACTAGCTAGTATTAGTAATAAGGATGCAGTTCTCAATTATTTTTGACCCTAATAAAATGAATAAATATATCCTGTTTGATTTTCTTGCGTAGCCAGTCAACTCATACTAGTAGTAGCTAGACTACTAGCTAGCTAGCTACCCGGTACTCCGAGTAGCTACTAGAGTAGTAGTCTACTAGACCTACTACTAGTCTGCTATTATCATGTCCTGATCATCAATCATCATCATCTATCTCATTCATTGTTCGCATAAATATCATATGTGCCAAATCAAGTGTACCTCTCGACCAAACCAACAATAACCATTTTCTCCATTGCTTTGGCAGATTTTGGTAAAAACACGAAACGCTGAATATCGCAGTTAATCAATATTCGAGAGAGAGTGATAGTCGTAGTGAGGTGAGGTAGCAGGTAACAGGTAACAGTCAATACAAGCTTTTCATGGAAATGCAATTTCCCAAAGCAGCAACAGCCAATGACGCGACGGCGGACCGTCAATTTACTGTGTGGCTCGAATCAACGTTAAACAGTAGCAGTAGCAGTAATCATATCAATGGTGCGTCCGACCAGGACCAGGAAGCCTTGATTCAGAATGCACGACAATGGTTTCAGTCCCAGCAACCACAAAACAACGAATTCTATTTGGCTCGACTACTGAAAACCTTGGGTCCTGGACTGACAGCTCCGTCCATGATCCGTCGAATCGCTTCTCTAAATTTGCTCTTGGGAGCCCTGGAAGGGACTCTGGAAGGAAGGCTACTAGGTGGTAGTAACAGTAACAGCAGCATGTCTCTGGCTACGATCAAACTGTTGCTTGCCTTTTTTCTGGAACAATGTGCTCCAATTTCTACGACAGACGACGATCACGACAATACTTACAATTATGCTGAAGATCACGGTGAACAGATACGAGATTTGTGTTTGAAATGTCTTTCCGCCACGCTGAACTGCTATGCCACGGATAATACAGATACAGATGCTGCAACAGCAGCAGCAACTGCAGGAGGAGCAATGAAAGAGGAATTCACCGAGGCAATCATTCTCTTTTGTTCCACCGCACGTCAAGCCGTCGAACGACGTTGTGCTCTTCCCGCTGAGGACGATGATCTGCAAAGCTACGGTTTGACAGGAATGGGTGCCATGGCGGGGGGGGAACTTTCTACACTCCCTCGATCGAGACGATCCATGTGCTTCGATGTCTTGCGGTCTACAGTTGATTGTGTAGATCGCATGCTGGTAAGCAACGCCAATGCTGCTAGCAGCAGCAGCAGCAGCAGCAAATTGACTCAAGAAGTTTCAGAATTCATTAAATTTGCTTGCAGTTGTTTGCAGGGAGAATCGGATCCACGTTGTTTGATGCAATTGCTGGTCCTCTTTCGCAAGATCCAGGTGGTCTTTCAGCCTATTTTTCTTGTTGCCGACAAAAAGTCATCAACAGGCCTGTTCCCAACTACTGAAGTGTTTGATGCTGTGGCACCGTACTACCCCATTAATTTCACACCACCGCCACACGACAATCATGGTATCACAAGGGCCGGCCTGAAGAATGCATTGCTTGCTATACTATGTGGCTTGGAGTACGACGACATGGCCATTGTTAGCAAGAACCAAGATACCATGGTTAGCCTAAGTTTGGGCATTATACTAGAACGACTTATTCCAGTGGACGGCGATACTAGTAATATGGCCCAAACTACAGACGAAAAAAGAGAAGCCCTGAGTGATTTGAATAGGCTCTTGTTTCCAGAGGACAGCAGTGATGTGGTTAATGTCGTTGTAGAACGTCTTGCTTCCGGAAATATGGCACAATTGCGACAGGCTTTGGTTTACACGCATCAAGAAGCCGCGATTGCTGTATCGCAAGGCGGTGGATTAAGCAAGGATATGGGCGAAGACAAACAGCTTGCAGATGATTGCCGATCCTTGATTGCCAAGGTAGCTAATACATGCGAAGCAGCAAAAGAAAAGGTCTTGTGGAACATTTTTGTCAAGGATTCGGTGGTTGCCATGTCAGGTAAGCTGGAATCCAATTCATTGGATGGGCGGCTTTCCATCACGTATCTCGCCTCATTGGCTGCCTGCGGTGGTCCACAAACACTTCGATTCGTCTTGGACAACAGTCTAGAAAATCTCATCCGCAAGCTAGAAGAAAGCTTAAGTGATGAGGAATCTGCCACCATGGCGTCCTATGGGATTGGTGCACTGTGTTCATCGTGCAATGTAGCCATGGAAAAAGCAATGGAGCACGGACTCGCTTTGCATCCACATCCGATGGAGAAATTTTGCTCGAGGGCGTTCCAAGCACTTTACAACATCATCTCCGAGTCGGACGCTTCGTTCTCTCCATCTCTTAAAACTGCTACTCTGCTTGCAATTGAGGCTCTGCTCAATGTTTCGCCTGCCCAATGCTTCGACGAGCTGCAGACAGGCCAAGTGTCTCATTTTATTTCAAGTTTGACAGCTGATCTTTCATGTTCCTCTGCGACGAAGAATTCTACCGGCCAAACTTCCCCGGAACTCATGAATGCGTGTGCACAAACTCTTGGAAGTCTCCTAGGTAAATCCTTTGCCTTTGTTGATGACATGGAAGATGGAGAAATGTCGAGGCAGAAGAATATTTTGTCAGCTGACCGACTCCGGAGTGTACTTCAAACTGAGGTATTGAACGCTTTATTAGCCAAGTCAAAGGAAAGTGTTCATCGTGGTGACAGTCAGAGATATGAGCTAGTGGCGCTGGCACGAGCATGTTCTTCCAAAAATGCTTCAGCAAGGATTTTTGAGTCGCTGTTAGAATTTTTGAAAACGTCTATAGATCTGCACTCTCTTGGCCGGCAAACTGTCGAATGCGCAAGATCTCTCTTTTTTGTGTTGGAAGTTGCTGGTCCTCGTGGATCCAGCGCCATCCACAAAATCTCACATCCTCAGGTTACCATGCACGATGTACTCGATGCTCTCTGCATGGTGGACCCTCGTTCTGCGTACCCTACCGACAAAGACGTCAAAAAGGACGTGACAGCTCTGAATTTACCTGCGACCGCCGATGAACTGAAAGCGGTGCAATGCAGGGTAAGAATTGATTTCTTCTTTGTCGAGTATTGCTAACTGTTGTTGTTGCCATAGAATCTCACAGATTATAACTTTTATTTTGTACAGAGACAGGATATCGTCTTATACTTGAGCATCGCGTATCAAAGCTCTGTTCCCGCAGTGGAGATTGCCAAATTGTTATCTGTAATATCCAATATTTTACCACCATTGTCCGACTCGGACAATGGCCGCCTGGCGATAACTCTCCCACTGCTCGCAAAAGCTCTCGAATACAACACTCTTCCATCTCCTGACGATCCTATGTTCCATTCGATTGCGGAACAACTTGCCTCCATTGACAATGACCTTGCCAGGTATGCTCTCGGTGCTGCGTACGAGTCCAAGTCGCGTTCTGGAGCTGCCACATGCTTGCACGTGTATATAACGCACTTTGCTCGTCAAGAGGTCAATGGATACGCAACCAAGAAAGTACTCGAAGATGTAATTGTCCCAGGACTGTGGAGTGCATATGATGAGCTGAAAGAGAAAGGTAGCCACGGAGCGTTGGAAGCCTTTGTCGACTGCTTGAATCTTTGCTCTAATATTGTAAGTTCTGTGCTCTTAAACTGCGGTATTTACTTGCGTTGTCGTCACGCAATCTAACTTTCCCTTCGAAATTAAACCTGCAGGGATCTGCAGCGGCTTGTCGAGGTGGCGTTGCTGCTTCCATTGCAGACGCATTGGCGTTCTTTTTCGTGGAGCTTGCTTGCACGGGCAAAGCAGAGGTGCCTTTTACAAAAGAAAGGAAGAGAGACAATTGCAAAATAGATGTACAGTCTCTCAAGAGCGGTGGAGCAGGTAGAGGCTCCTTATCGCTCCCGAGACACGCAGCACTAAGTGCCGCTGCCGCCTTTGGGTCAATGCTGCAGCAAGACGAACGCCCCATTTGGAAACAAAGAATGACGCACAAAACGCTGACTCAGCTAGCACCGAGTATGCAAGCTTACCAAGGCCAGAGCGCAAACTCGTCTGAAAATTCTCTGGGCTTGGTGGTCGTGATTTGCCACATCGTTTGTAGCAGTAACCTCAAGATCATTCCTTTGTCCAAGAAAGGTGACATGGTGAAAATAATTGTCCACAGCCTCAACACAACAGCATTATTTAATCCGACATCGCCAACACCTGAAATGGAATCGTCAACAAGCGAGATTAAACGTTTGGCAATTGCATCCATATTGCGATTGTCGGCTTCCAACTCTGGTCTGTTGTCTAGCTACTCGGAACCCATCATGATTGGACTGCTAAGGGCGTATGCTACAACCGATGTCCGTGCCGACGTTGCTTGCAAATTGCTGGTGTTGCAAGTCCTAGAGCGCATGTGTCACACCGAGTTACGAAAAAAGGTAATGTTGACCATGCAACCTGCCGTCGTGTCGATTCTAGGTGCTGCTATGAATCATCCCTCCAGACTGCTCCGATCAGCTGCTGTATCCGTTCGAAATGCATGGTGCACTATAGAGTAGGGATTATTTCAGCATCGGCACTTGACAGTAATGAAAACGAAGGCAATAGCTTAAAAATGTCCGGTAGACGTTGACTGCTTTCACGACGGACAGTCGTAGAGTCTTTATGGAAGGTTCAAAGAGACGGCGAGATGAATTTGTTGCTGGCTATTAGTAGACTAGTCAGTTCTGCATTTTCAGCCGATTCCAGCCTTGCCAACTTTGAATCAAACATACAATATCAGCTACTGATAGTAAACACAATGAAGAATTTGTCGTCGCTACTTATATTCCACACATATGCTGCCAAAGAATCTATCTTGCAAAACTATCTATATATTCCAAGACCATGACCTCCACCATCCAGAACCACCGTCAATTTACTAGCTTGCAGGGGGTGAGCCCGCAGTGTATCTTCCAGTGATGCTTTCGAGATGCCAGTAAATCTTGCCAGTACGATCAGTTCTTGTGCTGGAGCTGTACCATCTTGTTCGCCGCCGTCCTCCTGCATAAGAGCACCATGTTCGCCCTCTTCGTTATTCCTATTATAATCATTATCATTATTATAATTGTCATCATGATGCTTGGCCATGTGAAAATCAGCACTCGCCCTTCCATCATACCAACCCGTCATGCTCGATAGACTTGGATTACCGCGCACGTCCAGATATTTGACGTTGGGTAAATTGCGTCCCAAAATCCCCATCAAGGCATTATCCACAACGTTTTCGCAAAAGTGTAAAGCCAGTGAGGTGAGAGTAGAGGAAACTTGCGAGAGACATAATCGCAAAGCCAAGGCACTCAAGTTATAAGAAAATCCAAAGCTCAGTGCCTTCCAGGGACGTATATTGGTGGTTGATGGTGTATAGTCATCACCACTAGCACCATCGTTATCGTCGTTTGTACTTGTAGAAGCGTCCATAGGATGTGTACCTTGAATCAACGATTTAACCAAGGCATCATTCCAACCCAAACCGCTTGCATGAAATTCCTTCAACTCCGGACAAGGTTTGGTGGTGCTCCTCATCGACGAACCATTCCTGTTGTGATTATTGCTGTTATTGCTGCGTCGTCCGATCACCACTGCCTCCAATACTTGAATGGGAGTCATATTGTACGTCCCACCGACATCTAAAAATTGTAATTTGGTTTGATATTGTGCCACAATGTCCAGACTAGTACTGGTAATGCGACGACAATTTTTGAGAGAAAGACGTTTCAAGTGGGGACAGTGAGGTAATAATTGTTCCAAAATCGAATCGCTGAGGGTATAGATCCCTCCCAAATCCAGTACAGCCAAATGCAATCCCATGCCACTATCGATCATGGCATGTATGGTCTCATCTCCAATGGCACAATTGTTCAAAGACAATGCTCCCAATGGTGGAGGTGGTCCTTGTCGTTTGACACTCAACTTCAAGGTGATTTTGTTAGGAGTGGGAGAAGCACTTCGTCGACTACGTTTTCGTGGAGGCTGCTCTATATTTTCTTCTTCTTCTCCTCCTCCTCCTTCTTCGTCAGCATCATCATCATCATCATCTTTGGAAATTACTGCTTTCTTTCGAATAACTTTCGGTGGTTGTTTTCCAGCACCAATAAAAATGTTGGCCCTGTATTCTTCAAAGAAATGAATTCCTAGTCGTCCATCATCCATGCGCGATAATTCACACAAGGAATCAACGTAGGACTGTAAAAAATCAAGAGCAGGATTACCGTATTCCATTACCAACGGCGGTACATCACCACCGCCACCACCACCACCACCACCACCACCCCTACTGCTATTGCTATTGCTGCGATTATTGGAAGATTCTTGGTAGGCTGCCGCAATCAATGGATGATTCAAATCAACGTCATTGACATTCGCTCGTCTCGTTGCTCCTTTTCCAACCACCACCGATCGTGTGATGGGAATATCATGGATTGTTGCTGCTTTGTCCTTGTTTGTTATTGTAGTAGTAGCAGCAGTAGCAGTAGTAGTAGTAGCAGCAGTAGTATAGGCGGCAGGTGAAGGTGAAGATAAAATAATGGGACGTTTGTGAAAGAGACGCAACAAACGAGAGGCTCGACTAGGTTCACCCGTTTCTTGATCACACGCAAAGGTTGTTTCTGCACTGCAAGATTGGGCACCCACAGATCGTAAGCAAAGCGATTGGAGGGTAGGAATTTCTCTCATTTATCTATTATTATTTTTGGATTAGTAGAGAGTAAAAAATAAGAATTCTTGATGACGAAGTACTAGTAGACTACTACTCCACCTAGTACTACATGAGATGGAGGGGAGATGTGTAGGCGTACCTGATATACCAGTCCTGGTAGGTCCAGCTAGTCTACTACCAGTGGTACTAGTAGACTACTAGCTAGTGCTACTAGTCTAGCTAGGTACTGTACTGTATTAAGAGTACTTACTAGCTACAGTAATTTTTAATTGAAATTTTTTGATCATGATTATTGCGCACTACTTTACTCTGCTAGTAGTACTAGCTAGTAGGCTACTACTAGTAGATCTAGTACGTACTGAGTAGTACAGGTAGTATCATTTCCCACCCAGGCTTACATAGTAAAAAAGGTACGGCCAGTAGCGTGATTATTATTTGACCGATAACGCGAAACACCCTCAATCATTGAATCACTCTTTCAGTGTCGTTCCGGATGGCTGCACTGCACACCAAGTAACTGAAAAAAGATAAAATGCTAAAAGTAGCTACTGCTGTAGCCAGTTAGTTGGTGGAACTCCTGCAGGTAGGGCGAAGTAACTGCATTCCTTTTGGTTTTGAAAGTGCTTCAAATATTTCTTGTCTTGGATTGCCTATTATTTTTGTCCTTTGTGGAATCGACTTTCCATTCCTACGTAGCTTCGAACTCGCACTCTATCTCCGCCGAATTTTATTGAAGCGAAAGAATGCTGAATAAGATGCTTTTACTAGCAACAACTGCAGCTATTAGTAGGGCCCTACCACCATGAGGCTTTCCCCTTGTCTAAGGTAGGGCTGTCTTTACAGGGCTTGATACTGGGTTTGTCTCTGTAATGACATGTGATCAAGGCATCCTTTGAACAGCAATTCTCAACAAAATTCCCCTTTTCAGAACCAGGAATCTCGGAAAACGTTTTGGCTACACATTTTTCCTGCAGGTACCATTCCCCCATTTGTCTCATAAATAACAATTTGTTGTCTTTGTTCTTAGTCCAGCTCATGTGGAAAATGTACGGCTTTCGTGTCCCTGCGAACATGTCTCTCAAGAATTCCCCATTCTTTCGGTGGAAGTGATATCCTCCAGGAAAATCATCCTCATCACGACTCAGCACTTTGACTCGAAGACCAAAAAGTGATGCATGTTCAGCCAGCACGGCTGTCATGGCTTGTTGATGGGAAAACGTTTTCAGGACAAGATCGCCAGACATTAATAAAGATGTCAGGAAGTGCTTGGTACGCTCATTTTGACGAACATAATAAAACCCTGAATTGGGAGCCCAAGGAGCATAGCGAGTAGAGTGTGAACCATCATCCTGGTAGTACATGTCATAAAAGTAGATTGGCGAGTCTTTGTTGTGGAAGAAATCGAGAGGGTTCTTGTACCACACAATGTCAACGTCTTGGAACAGCATATCCACTCCCAAGAGGCTCACTAATTGGACACAGTACACTTTGGCCATCATCATTGCAACAAAATTCCTATCTCCGTACTGTTCTGCAGCATTTGAAGTAATGTGTCCAAAATTCTGAGTGGTATCAGGGTGGGTTCGAAGAAGGACAGAACAGAATTATGACATGTAAGTAAAAATTCACGAATCTAGTTGTGGTTGGCAATTGGCAACAATCAGCTAACGCTCCTACTTCATTTAAAAAAAAAAACGCACCCTTTCATCGTAGTA
>Ga0100380_10007969_pt1 | contig 10513 bp, 13 predicted proteins | sample CryGeymeta201504_FD_80417 | JGI IMG/M metagenome (GOLD analysis project Ga0100380, IMG submission 80417) | Groundwater microbial communities from Crystal Geyser aquifers in Utah, USA - Crystal Geyser metaG 2015-04 | ecosystem: Environmental > Aquatic > Deep subsurface > Groundwater | place... | reverse complement strand
TCGTTAATAATTAATTTTGGGGATTGGGGATTGGGGATTGGGGATTGGGCCCAATCCCCAATCCCCAATCCCCAATCCCCAAATTAATTAAAATATGTTAAAGTATATTAAAACTAATATAATCATATAGTAAAGTTTATAATTATCATTTTTATACTGACATTTTAGAATAAAATAAAAATAAATACTACAAATAAATTATTATAAAATGTTGAAAGATGTACAGGCAAAAAGATTAGAAAATGGTAAATAATACAATAAAAGCAACATATCATCATATTAACCTAACATCATATTAATTAATATATTATAACAGAATTATTTCATCTCGAAAAGTGTAAAATTCCAGTAGTAAAAACAAAACTATCAACAGACGAGTATATGTTTGAAGTAATAATATTATTACTATAATTAACTTCATCAAATTAGGCTAATATTAATGGAAAATTAATTGAAGATAACCTTGATAGCAATATTATCTTTATTGTTCATATAGGACCAAACTTTCCTTTTTACCCTCCGAAGGTTTATTGTAAAAGCAGAGTAAGTCCAATAAATAATTATAACAACTATATACATAATCCTATTCATATTATTAATAGTTTTGCTTCCCTTCCATATGCGATTATAGAGACTTATTAGAAAGTATTATCGATAGAGTATGGTATAATAAATAACATAATTTAATCATCTAAGGCAACCATCATTTAGATTAGTAGACGTTATCGAGAAAATTCCTAATTTTCTTAAACTATTTGTTAAAAGTCTTCAGGAAGGAACTGTAGAGCTGGCAGGGAATTATTATCTTGGAGATCAATATGATTTAACAATTTTAGAGAATTTGCCTTTATGTAATGATAGATTATTAATATATTTACTCATATTACTTATTAAATTTTAATAAAATAGTTGTTAAGAAAGTAAAAGAAAGAGTTATTATTGATAACAAAGAGCAATTTCTACCAAGATATTTAATGATTTCTGATATGTTTGTTTGTTTATTTGAATTAATTGAAGGAGGGATGTGGACAAAGCCAAGTTTAACTTTGGTTTTCTGGACTAATTTAAGGGCATTGTTTACAATAAGAAAAAATTTAGTTGGAAATAAAATGAAATTTTTCTGGAAACAACGACATAAAAAATCAAATTATACAATGGAGTTAGAATTTGACAATACTCAAGAAGTAGTCGAACTTATTCTTGATAAAATGGAAAAATTCGGAATTAATTATAAAATCTCAAAACAAAATATGGGTCCTAAAACTGGTGAGCTACCAAAAATAGACATAGAAAACGTTGAAAATGCTATAAGTGATATGGAAAAGAAAATAGGAAATAATATTGAACAAGCTGAAGTAGAATACCTAATGGATTTATATCAAAAAGCCGTTGAGTATTATTCTGCAAGCAATAATCCTAAATTTGAGTATTATAAAAATAAGATTCATTTATCTTTGACAAGATTAAATGATTTCTTAGATAAGAAAAGTAATTTTATTTAATAATCAATAATAATTACTAATTAATATTAATAATTGTAATAGAGTCTCCAAGTAAAGGTAAAAAGTCTACTAAAGACCTCTTAAAAGAACCAGAAGAAAAAAGTGATGAGAAAATTATATTAACTAATGAAGTTAAGGAAGCTAAAGAAAATAAAGAACATAAAGAAAGTAAAGAAAATAATGAATATAAAGAAAGTAAAAAAAATAAGGAAAATAAAGAAAATGATATGAAGTCTGATGATATGTTAACCGATAAATCAAACCCTAATGAAAATATTGAAAATATAGAAGAAATTAAACTTAAAAATAAAGAAAAAGTTGAAAATATCAAAGATCGATCAAATAAAGACAATAAAGTATCTATAGAAAAATCAATTGAAAAAACTAAGGTTATAGAAGAAGCACAAGATTCTCCACTACATTTAAATGAACCAAAAAACGAAAGTATGGGAATAAAAGTCGACATTGGAGATGATGATGATGATGATGATGATGATAAAGTATCAGATGATGAAGATAACTAAAACAAAAAAAATCTAATATATTATTAAGAAAAGCAATTAAATCAATTAAGGATACTTTTAGTGTTTAGATAAATAGATTATTATTAAATTTAATACTAATAATCTGTTAATTTGTATAGAATTACTAATAATTTATATATTAAATGGATATCTATATATTTATATATGTTTAAGTAATAAAAAAACTTTAAACAACTTAATATTTCTTAATTAATATATTTATTTAATAATTGTATTTAATAATTGTTATACTTGCAATTTTTTTAAAATAAAATAGTAATTAGTATATTACAAATTAGTAATTATTTTAAGTAAATTCTCTAATATGGAGATTGATATCGGAGAGGATGTCGACTACCAACAAAAAATCAATAAAACTACTAAGTTTACTAATAACCCTAAAACAATAACTATAGTCGAACCAGAAAGTAATCAATTAGAAGGAGAAGACATAAATATAAATCCTCCTTCTAAAACATGTAAGTCCTCTTATACGTTGAAAACTTTCAAGCCAATAGAACAAATTCAAAAAAAAGTTTCACTAGAAGACTTCGAAGTCTTACGTCAATTAGGAAAAGGATCATATGCAAAGGTATATCTAGCAAGAAATAAAAATTCAAACTTATTAGTAGCACTTAAAGCAGTAGAAAAAAGGTTTATAGAAAAAGTAACAATACATAATAAAGAATAAAATAAACAATACACAATATTAACTTTTTTCATCACAGGAACAAAAATCACATGAAGTTGTTATCGAAAAGCAGTTACTTACAACACTATCTCATTTTAATATAATTAATTTAACTTCTACCTTTCAAGATAAAAAGAAAGTTTATTTCGCACTGGAATATGCAAATAACGGTAATCTTTCAGAATTAATCAAATCTCATGGTGTGCTGACCCATGAGGTAGCGGTTAATTACGCAGCTGAAATATTAAACACATTAGAATATTTAGGAAGTAAGGAAGTAATTCATAGAGACTTGAAAGTATTATATTTATTTAAATTAGCCAGAAAACATAGTGTTAGATAAAGATTATCATATCAAATTGGTATGAATATTTATCGTTAATATTCTATAATAATAATTAGGTTGACTTCGGAACAGCAACTTTTTTTGGTAAAATATTCGACAGAGAAATTAAGAAATTCAGAGACTTAGAAAAGAATGAAGAGATCGATAACTTTGTAGGCACAGCTGAATATGTATCTCCAGAAGTTATAGCAAATGATAAAATAGGATTAGAAGTTGATATTTGGAGTTTAGGTATAGTTAAAATAATAACAATTTAAGGAGCTATGATATATCAATTCTTTGCTGGAGAAACTCCATTTAAGTCACAATTTAATAATGATTTACAAACGATTGATAATATAATAAAAGATAAAGTGATTAATTATTCAGTATGATTACTCTTATCAAATATTAATATTTATTTTATTAGAAATTGCCTCGTGATGCTGCTGATTTAGTGAAAAGTTTATTAGTAAAAGATCCAAAAATGAGGCTTGGAAGTATTAAAAATAGTATGAATATTACATAATTAAATTAAATAATTAATTATATTTAATTAAAATCAATTATAGGTTCCAAATATGATTATGAATCAATAAAGAGACATCCCTTCTTTAAGACCATTGATTTTAAAACATTAAAAGATAAAAAGCCTCCTGTTAATATAATTAAATTAAAGTCTGAATCATCTTATGATAATCCAGACAAGTTTAATAATAAATTAGAAAAAAGATTTTATGTTAAGATAGATAATAAGATGGATAAACAAAACCTATTAACATACTCAACATCAGATTCTTCAAAGAAAGATTCTGTAGATAGTAAAGATAGTACAAATAATTATAATATGATTGTAACAAAATTTGATAACAATACTAATCTAAACATAAACGATACTACTTTCAATACTACTGGAATAAATACCAATAATATTCAACATAAAATGATAGACAAAATAATAGTAGTCTTTGAAGAAATTTTAGAAAAGAAATCACCTTGGCTTCACTACAATACAAGATTACTTAAGTTATATAATAATGTTAAAATGGAGTATTATAAGAATGATACTGAATTAAGGGTAAATAATAAATAGTATATTCATTAACTATTCAATAACTATTAACATTATAAATTACAACATAACTAAATTATATTAGGGTATAATAGAGCTATATCCAGATTGCAAAGCTATTAAAATTGAAAATAATATATTTGATCTTATAACAAAACAAAGGACTTATAGGTTTAGAGTAATATTAATATACATATTATAACGTTACCATTACCATTATCAATATCTTAACATTATATTAATTTTATTTTATCCAGGTTGGAGGAGATACAACTGATAAATGGATAGATCTGATTAATAATATAATAAAAGACTATTATAAAAATGACAATGTATAAAACATAACAATAATGTGAACTCAACTCTAAAACAAAGCAAAATTTAAGTATACAAAAGAACTATATAAATATTAAACTTCGACTTTTATAACAATATAAAAATATATAAAAATAATAATAACATTTACTTTTCATTTACTTTATATTTATCATAATAGCAAATTTTGATTTATAACTTAATAACTTTATATTTTATATAATAATTACCTAATAATATTTATATTATATTGTTATTATATTGCTACTTATTAATATTATAACTAAAGAAAAATAAACTTTATAAACATTATAAAATTATAAATTCATTGAATTAAATAAAATTTACAAAACTTTATTTATTATCTGGTTCCTCTTTGTCCACCTCTTTGTTGGAATCCTCTATCAGAGTTTCCTCTGAAATTTTCACTTCCTCTTCCGCTAGAGTATCCTCTGGATCCTCCTCTGGAGCTTTGTCCTCTTCCTCCTCTGAATTCTCTGTCATCTCCTCCTCTGGATTGATATCCTCCTCTTCCTCTTGGATTATATCCGTCTCCTCTTCCTCCTCTTGGTTGATATCCTTCACTTTCTCCTCCATATCCACCTCTTCCTCTTGGTTGATATCCTCCTCTTCCTCTTGGAGTATATCCGTCTCCTCTTCCTCCTCTTGGGGTATATCCTTCTCCTCTTCCTCCTCTTCCACCTCTGAATCCTCTTCCTCCTCTGTCTCCTCCTCTGAATCCTCTTCCTCTGCCTCCTCTTTCTCCTTCTTCTCTGTTTCCTCTTCTTTGGTTTAATAATTCGTTTAATCTTAATCTTTCTTTTTCATCGAGTTTTCCTTGATATCCTTTTCCTTTATCTTTAAAATCATCAAGTGATAAGGTAACTTCGATCTTAGGGTATAATTTTTCTTCTCCTCCTTTTCCTTCTTGGTTTCCTCCTTGGCTGTATGAAATGTTGGAAATATTTGTTCTTTGATATAATCCGGCGTTGACGAGCTTTAAAACTTCGACGGCACTGACTAATTTTCCTACTGCTCCTCCGATGGCTGAGAAGTGTAATTCTCTGATTTTTTGTTCGTTTAATAAACCATTGCAATATCTTACAACGTTTCCTACTCTAGTTTCAAACCCTACCTTTATTTCATTGCTGGGTTTTGTATTTTGTGGTGTGTTTTGGTCCATTGATTTCTTGGTATGTATATAAATAATATAAATTAATTAAATAATAAATACAATTTTTAAGTATTAATATATAAAAAATGGATGATGCAATTGAAGGAATTAAAGAGTTATTAGGCAACGAAGATGCTTTCAAAGAATTTTCACAAGAAAGATTTTCACACACTGACAAAGACGGAAATGGTTTAATCGACGCTGTTGAATTAGAAAAAGCCCTTGCTGAAATTGCAGAAGAGATGAAAGCCCCTAAACCAACCAAAGAATTCGTTCAAAAGACCTTGAAAAAATTTGACGTAGACAATTCAGGAAAATTAGATCCTAAAGAATTTGATAAATTTTCAAGATATGTACTTGAAAACTTTTTAGAATCATTTAGTAAAAAATAAAATTCTTTTAATTTTATAAGTAACTACTATTTTAGTTTTAAATGTTTCATAATATATATTATTTTGCTATATAATTTTTTATTTTATATTGAAGTATTTAAATATTATAATATGCTATGATATAATTTGATAATTTTATATGTTATATTTATACAAATATTTATATAAAAGAATTGTTGAGTGATGGTGTAAGATATTATAATAACACATAAAAAATATAATTTTAAGTGGGATAAGGTAATCTTGATTATCTCATGTTGTATTAAACAATTTCAAATATATATTAATTAAAAACATGCTTATTCAACATTTATTAGTTAATAAAATTATAACAATTTTTAAATAATTTAAGAATAAAAATTTAAGGGTATATAATAAAACATCGTTTATAATAATTTTTATAATTACTATATACTTTTTAAGTATTATTTAAGTATTATTTAAGTATTATTTGAAATCCCAATCGTCATCTTTAACGAAAAATTCATTTCCTTTTGTTTTTGCAACGTCTTTAAAAGAATCCATATTAAAATCAAAGTCAAAATCATCAGTAAATCCTTTTTCTTGACTTCCTTGGCTAGGTTGATTAGTATTATTATTTGTGTTATTAGCAGGAACTATAGTTTTTGCAATGTCGGGTTGATTGATAGTATTTGTATTGTTTGTATTGTTTGTATTATTTGAGTTTGGATTTGGATTGTTTGTGTTTGTATTATTTGCACTGGTTATAGTATTTTTTGTGTTATTAGTGTTGTTTTGTGGTGGTTGATTATTAAATGAAGAATAATCTTGATTATTCGAATTATTAGTATTCGTATTATTAGCATTATTAGCTTTAAAATCAAATTCATTTTGTGTTTGTTTATTAGTATCTAAGTAATTTATAAGATATTTAAAATAGTTAAAATAGTTAATTTAGTTAAAAATATAATATTAAAATTATATTATTATAATTATTCTTACCTTTAGGAGGTGAAATATTTGGTTTATCAAAATGAATATCGTTTTCTACATCAAAATTCATGTTGTAATTAAGTGGTTCCTTTTTAACTACAAATATATTAAATAAATAAATAAACAATATCAACAACTGAACAATAACGATCATTATCAAAATAAATATAATATATTTACCTTGTTGTTTTGGAACCTCCGGTAAATCAAACATTGCATGTTCTTGTTTTTGAGTATTCAAATTAGCATTAATATTATTACTTAGTGACGTTGGAGGATTTTGAACTAGGATAGAATTATTTGGAATATTATTATTTATATTTGGGTTATAACTAGTACTTGGGTGTGGGTTTGAAAAATTACTAACATTCAATGCATTCAAGTTTGAATTTGGTAGTATTGGTTTATCAATTGGATTATTATGTAATGAATTAGATTGTTGTTGAACATTATTTTCAAATGATTTGTGGAATGAATTATTAATTGAATTGGATATTTTGTTACCTATATAATATTAAATAAAATATACTTATAGGTTGAATGCTTTGACTATTAGACAAAGGAACTAGTACATTTATATTCTTAGGTGGCTCTGGCTTCTTGCTAACTTCGGGATACATACTCATTTTATCTTTCTCAATGTTTATTCTACGTTTTAATTCTAACGCACTTTCATTCATTTCTCTGTTTTTTTGATCAAGCTTTTGTGATGTTCTATTTAATTTTTCTATTTCATCTATTAATGAAAATAATATTCTATTATCTTCTTCTAACGATTTATTTAAAAAAGCACTTTCATTTTCTTTATCTTTTAAAACATTTAAAATATTCTTATGGACTTTAATAAGTTCTGATTTTAAATTTTCGCTGTGTTGTTTAGAAAAATGGCTTTGAACGTTCTGGTTCTGAACATTCTGAAAGTTTTGACTATTTAGTATATTCTGATTATTATTTACATTTACATTTGGATTGGTGTTATTAATCATTTCATTACTATTATTTAAAGACATGTAGTTTGAATCATTTTGCTGTTTATTAATACTAGTTGGTACTACATTTTCTACTAATACCTCTTTCGGCTTTATAGGAGCAAGTCCACAATCAAAATCAAACTCAGTTGGTGGCTTCTTTTGAACTTGTGACTGAGGTTGATTTATTTGACGTGATGGAATTTGTGTCTGTGGTTGTTGTTGTGATTGATTATTAGGATTAATATTTTTGTTGAGATTAGCATTTATAGATTGAGTTGGAATTGGATTATGTTCTAATTGTTGTCGAAGATACCTTGGTAAGTGATCTGGGATTTCAATTTTAAGGTGGCTTTTACTAATTAACTGGAAAATAACACGGAAGTACTTAAAGTTCAATAAACCATCATTTAGGGGAGGCATAATACTTAAAATCTTATTCAAAACAACTGGATTAATCTTAGCATTATTGCACATTAAATGAAGCATCTTAATCGATAATTTATCTCCGAAATCTTTTGTATTATTAAATAAGGAAGCAAATTTTTTGGTATCCTCTTCCGATATTAACCAAATTGCATCATCGTCTGTACTGTCATTCATATTGTTCATATTATTCATATTGTTCATATTGTTCATACTTTGATCATTATTTCTAAAGCTGGTATACATATTATCTTTTTTCTCAATACTATGACCCATATTATCATATTCTACTATGTTTACTTTCTGATTATTCATCCCTAATATGATTAAGTTATGAAAATTCATTAAGAAAATTCATTATGTTATATAATTTATTTACTTTCTTGCTCTGTAACAGGATTAACGACTTTAAAATCAAATTTAGGAGGAGGAGGCAAAGGATGATTTAATCTTATTGATTCTTCACTTACTTCCATATTATTCTGAGCTAGGGCTATTAGTCTAAAAGCAATATAAAGTTCTTCTTTTAATAAAAAACTTGAATCAGTTCTCGCAGCAATTAGCCATATTTTCCTTAGCATTTCTTTAGGTAAACCTGACTTCTTCAGAAAATCGGCTGCTTCTTTTCCTTCAAGTTGATTCACACCCTTTGGATCAGCCATCATATATAAATTACCAAAAGTACGTCTAGTATTAATAATTAACAAAAGTAAAATAATTAAAGTAAGTAAAGATATTAGTTAATGATATATGTTAAATAATATAAGGTTATTAGTGTTTTATAAGTGTTTTTAATATTACTTTTCATCATGAGTTATCTTTAAGGTTAATTTTTCGTTTGTTGTTTCAATTGTTGGATTTGTTCCACTTAATGTCGAATTAGTGCTATAGTTATACATATTGTTGTTCATTCCCATATTATTTATTCCAGACATATTATTCATATTATTCATATTATTCATGCTATTCATATTATTCATGCTATTTAAGTTATTCATGTTGTTCATATTTGAATATTGATTATCTACTATTAATAAAAGTATATGCTTTGTGGGTAAAAGTTGTTGCTCATTTAATCAATAATTAAATTATATTATATTATTTAATAGTATTATATTATTTAATAGTATTATATTATATTTAAGAATTTTTACTTTAATTTATTAATGAAAAACAAAATACAAAGTAGTATATAAATAGTTAAATATTGAATAATACTTATTATTAAACTTAACTTATTAAGTAAATATATCTAGTATTATATATTTTTAAACTAGGAGACATTGGAAGTTAATATTTATAGAAAAAAACTATTTAAATCAATATATTAATGTAATAATAAGTTAAGTAAATTCAATAAGAAAATGCATTATATTATATATTTCATTCTATTTACTTTCTTGTTCTATTTCCGGATCTACTTCTTAAAAATCAAATTTAGGAAGAGGCGGTAAAGGAAAATTTAATCTTATTGATTCTTCACTTACTTCCATATTATTCTGAGCTAGGGCTATTAATCGAAAAGAAATATAAAGTTCTTCTCTTAATAAATAACTAGAATCGGTTCTTGCAGCAATTAGCCATATTTTTTTAACATCTCTTCAGAAATACCAGACTTCTTAAGAAAGTCATTTGCTTGTTTTTCTTCTAGTATATTCTTACCATTTGGATCAGCCTTCATATATAAATTACCAAAAGTACGTCTTTGTATTAAGAATTAATAGTTTGTAAAGTTTTTAAAGTAAGTAGAGTAAGAAAAGATATTAGTTAATAATAAATATATATAAGTTATAATGTTATTATTATTTATATAAGTTTTTTTAATACTTTTCATCTTGAGTCATATAAAAGGATAATTTTTCTTTTGTTGGTTCAATTGATGGATTTATTCCACTTAATGTCGAATTAGTGTTATAAAAGTTGTTGTTCATTTAATCAATAATTAAATTATATTATTTAGTAGTATTATATTATAAGTAAGGAAGGTATTTTAGTATTGTAATCTTTATTAACATATTAAATAAGATAGATAATATTATTAATAAATTAATATAGTATATTTATTTATACTTTAATTTTTATTGAAATTAACAAACTACAAATTTAATATTGAAATACTTAAATGGGGATTGGGGATTGGGGATTGGGGATTGGGGATTGGGTCGAATCC
>Ga0100380_10007959_pt1 | contig 10519 bp, 12 predicted proteins | sample CryGeymeta201504_FD_80417 | JGI IMG/M metagenome (GOLD analysis project Ga0100380, IMG submission 80417) | Groundwater microbial communities from Crystal Geyser aquifers in Utah, USA - Crystal Geyser metaG 2015-04 | ecosystem: Environmental > Aquatic > Deep subsurface > Groundwater | place... | reverse complement strand
TTGGATGGCTACTACCTTAGTAGCAATGGGAAGAAGTGTGTAAGAGAGGCAGATTATTGATAAGACGACATCATATTTTTATAATAATCATATCATTTCTTTCAAAACAGTCAAAATTAATGGGTTGTTGTGAGGGCTTAATAATATATTGATGTTTTTCAAGAAGGTCATAAACAAAAGTATCAACAGGGGTTATGAGGCCTAATTCTGTGAGCTCTGCCAATTCTAATTCAACCCTTGGATGTTTGACAGGATTCACAAGTGCAAAAGATGCACCAAGTTCATCTGTAACAATTGCGGAGATGTAAGAATGAACGTCATTGATGAGGAAGGCAACCTTAGTCAGTAAAAACATCGGATCTGCAAAAGTTGCAAGTACGACATGGATCTAATCACATAAACCATCTCGAAAGTAAATTGATGATTGACTTAGTATGGAATGGTCTGGCAAAAAGATAGCCGGCTCGCAAAGGAATGGTTGTTTAATATGTACCCCATGAATAACTTAGGAAAAAATTCAATCAGAAGGACTATTAATATCAGCACTTTCTCAACTATTTTCACAAAAGTGGATAAAAGTTTAACTAGGAGGTCTAAATTATTGAAAAAGATGTCATTCGAGGACGGACTGATTTCAGTGTCTTCAACTACTCCATGAAATAATTTTTCTATACAATTCAAGTGTCCGTAGAGGATCAGCACACTACAAGATTGAATATTGCTAATGTTCTCTATGGAATAGCTGCTCGATATTAGAAAGTTGGGTACTGTCAGGGAATGAGCGGAATTGCTGCCTTCTTATTATGCTTTGCTTCAGAGGAAACTTCTTTCATCATTTTTTCAGATCTGATCGAAAATATCATTCCTCCAAAATTCTTCTAGAGAAACAGCTTTGGAGTGCCTCTCATTGGTCTGATGGCCTAGATATACTTTTTGAAGGAGTACTACTGGCAATTTGTAGCCAAGAAGAAGAATCTAATCCTGAAGGAGAGATAAAATTGGTTTGAGGAAGATGATATAGAGCACACCAAAATGATCATCGAGCTGTCTGGTATGAAAGCTCTCTTAAGTATCTTTATTGGAATTCTCAATTTCACCAACATCATTTTTGTTTGGGAAGAGCTAAAAGTTCACCGCACGTTTGAGGTTGTTGAGAAAGCATTTCTTGCTATCATTTACCTGAACAGATAAAATATAATTGAGGAAAGGTCTTTCAAAAAACTGTAGCAGTATTTTGAAAAATTAGACATTTCGGTGTTTCAATAGACTTATCATGATATTGACATTGATCAAGAAGCTAAAAAGCAACTTATTGAGGAGTTTTATATATAGAACCAAAAAAAGTGTGGAACTACTAAGACTGGTAATGCTTATACTCTCTCAAAGGTGACTAAATTTTCAGAAAAATAAATAAAATAGCTTTAAAAAATATTTTGTGAAGGTTTCAATCAAAACGATTTTACTTCCAAAGGTATCATTGATGAAGAAAAGTTTGTCAGATTGGTTCAAACCTATTATAAAATACTCAAACAAAACAGTGATGAAGACACCCAAATTCTAGAAATAGAGGCCTCTATTATTTCACATGTTTTCAAGACCAGTTTAAGTGAAGGTCGATAAGGATTGCTGTTTCGATAGTTTGTGACAGCATTTTCTCTCTGTACAAAAAATAGCCTCAAAGATAGAATAGTTGCAATCGTCCTTGCGGTAGAAAGCGAAAGCAAAATAACCCTTTAAAATCTCTATAAAATACTGAAGAATTTGATGGACAAAGTTCCAAAAAGCTTAGAAAGCATGAAAATTTTATTCCTTGGTCGGATGAAGAACTTTTTCTGCAAGACAAAGTATATATCTTAATATGAGCTAAATATACTGCTCAACGACCTCTTTATCAATGAGATGGACTATTACATTTCTTCCGAGTGCGACAACATTATTGAACTTGTTCTTGAAGATTATAAGAGAACTTTGGAGGAAAAAGAAGGAGAAAAAGACTTTCAAGCAGATAAGAAAGAATAAGAGTGATATTTTATTGAGTTATTTAACGAAGAAGATTTCATTAGAAATCATACAAATCTTCCGCATCCACGTTCTTGAAGGCTTTGCGATCTCCAGATTTTTCCTTGGTCTTGTATTGCAAAATCGTGTGGCTCAAAACTCCCATTCTAACATCCATCGTCTTTATTTCTGCCATAATCTTCATCAATGACTCTTTGATCTTCACAACAGGAGAGTTATCGGTCATAGATCCTGAATGTTCGTTGGTCTTTGCCTAAATGATGCCAAAATTACCTGAATTTGCTCGAGCTTTTCTGATACAATTCTGTAATTGTCATTCATTTCCTTCAAAGAAGCACTCATGTTGTTGTAATAAGTAGACAGCTTCTTGAGCTCTTCAGATTGGCTTTTGTACTGCTGTCCAGCATCACTCATGTTAGAGTTTATCACTTTCTCAGATTTTTCGATTTTTTCAAGAGTTCGAGACAAATCATCATTCACCTTTTCAAGCACGGCTCGGGCATTAGGGAAGCTAAATTAAAGACAGTTTACTTTTTCTTGACTGAATCGATACAATTTTTTGTTGAATCGATGTGAGACCTCCACTACTTGGTGTCAGGTTTGGACTGGATCTTGAGTTTGTTTGCTACTCTTTCACATTCCAACTTCCAATCGTTTTCGTTGACTGCAGAGTGAATGATCTGCTTGTCCTCATCAAGAGCAGCAACTCCAACGTTTTCCCTTTCATCAAAATCTTCTTCCTCAGCCATCTCTGCTTCATCAATCATTTCATCGTCATCGTTTTGAGCACCTCTTTGCTATTAGGCTTCTGCTTCTTAAGGAGCAGCAGGGTCTTCGTACTTGGGTCTCTTGTACGAAAATCCTTTCCTTCTCAGAGCTTTTGAGGCAAGACTGGTAAGGATGGTGAGGACCTGATCTCCGCATCCTCCTTTAAGCTTAAGAGGAGGAAACTCGCAAGGGATTCCTAATTTTTTGCACTAATTGAGGATGTTTGTAGAGACAGTCATCGGGTCATCATACTTGCTGAAGTCGGAATTCGAGATATCGTTGGCCTGAAATAGATATTTGACAAGACTGACTATAATAAATGATACTTTTTGAAGTTACTGAATTGTTCAGTTGGGTTGGTCTGATAAGAGAATGATGCGAGAGTTACTGCCTTCCCTCCTCTGAATGGTATCAGTTTTACTTTTGTACATAATCCTTTTCATAATTGAGAAGACGAAGGCTGTCAAGTAGTTCATCGTTAAGAGCAGTAGTGTCTTATCCGGTGGCTTCAATATCCTAGATAGGGTATGTCATACAACAGGGGCTTATTCTGCCATTTGAATAGGTATTCAAAAAAAGTTATATATGTTTAAATGATTTTTGAAATAATGGCTGATGATCATCATCACAGTTGGGATAGATAGAGCTCCAAAAGTTGTTCTTTTGAGTGTACGGGATACTTTGAAGCAAACTTGTATGCCTTGGTAAAGCTCATGTTCATCATCTCAGAAAGATAGTTGGCGCCTTAGACGATCGTCTGCTCCTTTTTGCCAGTCTCCTCTTTCTTTTCAGTCTCACCAAAGGCCCTTTGGCTTGCACACTTTTCCTCCTTAACAACTTCCACTTTCTTGGCCTCAACTTGCTCAACCTTCTTATCTTCAGTTTTCTTGGGCATTTTCTGCTCAACAGGAGGCTCAGGCTTTGTCTCCTTCTTGGGATCAACTGGATATTCTTTCTTCTCTTCCTTTTTCTATTCAGGCTTTTGAGGCTGAGGCTGAGGCATATTGAATCCCTGGATAAACTGGTTAGCAAAATTGACTCCCTGCTCGATCAATTAAGACAGTCCATCCATTTGATGCCTTTGACCGTTGATCTCAACTGAGTCATTTTCGTCTCTCATCACCACAATAATTTTCAGAGGTCTTTGTCTGGGGTGCTTGATTTTCAGGAAAGGATGAGGATGATCAGATGTTGCCTCGCATTTTTCACAAAGGTCAAAATCATTGCAGACAGCGCATTTGTATCTATTACCTGTAACAGGCTTAGCTCCACAGCCATCACATATAATGTGAGGATGAACAACCCGAGGTTTATATTCATCAAAAGTTGACTCAGCTCTTTTGGAGCTTTCAGTCACTCTTGATTGACTCATGATTTATTCATGAACTTCTGTTTTGATTCTTGTGATGAGGTCAGGTAACATATTTTTTATCTTTTCCTCAATGGATTCATCAATACTGATATCTTGAATATTTGATTTGATTTATGATGCCTCGCTGAAATCGATGTCCTTTTGGACCAAGGCTTAGATTTCTCTAGGAACTTATTCTTCCAACTCAAATTTCTGAGTCTCATCATAGAAGTCTTCATTCTTTTCCTTGATCAGAATCTTAGCACTTTTGACACCTGCTCCGACCAGAATATCGTAATCGGCTTGAGTTGCGAGGGTGATCTCGTCGCCATCTTCATCAAGATAAGTAAGATAAAAGTTTTCAGGGTGCTGCTTGAAAATTTTAGGAACGCTGGCCTTGAGTTCTTGAAGAGTCTTAGCGTTGGCTGACTTCAAGATATGGATTTATTTGTCGTAGGTAACTTTGAAAAGCATGTTATGAAACTAATTATAGCCTTAATTCTTTTGTTTCATATTTGAGAGACGATCCTGTTATATTCTGATTGCTTATGCTATCCTCATTCAAAAAACGTTTAGATCAAAGTAGACAAAATCAACAACAACATGTATTTTGATGTTCTATTGGAACCCTGTTCAAGATCGATATTTTTCCGGTTCTGGAAAGGTTAGATTTCTGAACCAACACTTGTTTTGGATGAGTGTAGCGGAAAAACTCTCCGTCTATTTGCAAGTAAGTTCGGTGCTTTTCTTCTGGTGGAAATTCATTAAACTAAAAGAAAAAGGGACCTGTCCCCTGATAAACTTTTGTAGCCATTCCACCAATAGACTTTTAAAATCCTAGACCTACCACTCCTCCAAAAGACATAACTTCTATCTTTCCATCTCCACACTGCTGTCTTCCAAACTTCTAGACTTTAGAGCATTATGGAAGAGATGCATTTTTCCAAACATCCTTGACTCCTCCCATATAGCTGTCAATATTTAGGAACAGTAAATTTTCATTGTCTTTGATGGCTTCAAGGACCTGGCTTTTTCTATTCATAATGACTTTTTAGTTGCCTCTGTTCAGTTAGCGATTGCTAACAGAATTGCGAGTCTCGATGGAGATCTATAGAAATTATTGCTTGAAAGATTTAGTTAAATCTCCAAGAGTTTTTGTCTTTCCAATACTTTTGACAATCCCCAGACCACCATAAACAGCTAAATTTCCGATTCGGCTCGAGGTCCTATGCATATCAAAAGAGAAGCCTATTTTTCCATCAATCCCGATTGAAAAGTAGTTACAAAAATGCTTGACAATGCTTTTTCCTTAAAATAAGGTTGGCTGCTTGTTTTAAACCTTCTCAAACTTTCCATACTATTGAACTTCTGCCTCAACCATCCATATGTCAAGATCTGCTTTCTGGGCACTCAGCCAATAGGTTGCTCGCTTTTTTAGTTTGGCAAAATTATCATCAAGCAAATCATCTGGAATTGTTTTTCCCCAGCCAAGCACTTGAGAAAAATCATTTCCTGTTCCCAAAGGCAGCATGGCAATAGGGCACTTCATGTGATCAATTTCAAAATTTTTAAGTTCAGTAGCGACCCACATGACTGTCCCATCTCCTCCACAGATCACCAAAATAACCCGCCTTTAGTCTTCAGTATTTTTTTTCAGAAGCTTGAACCCCTATATCTTTTTTTACTGGTTTTTCATATCGATCAAATGAACTGTAAGTTTCACAAGTTTTTTTTTGTCTGACGGATATTGTGAGCGAGGTACTTAAAGTTAAAGAACCTATATCTGGTGTATAATTGAAATGGTACGTTGAGATTAATAAGCTATCGGCCGACTCCTCCTCCTGAGCCGGGGTTGATGCACATGAATACTTCAGGAATCTAACTTGAGCCGATATCAATCTGGAGATTTTGCATATTAATCATTATTAACGTTTTATTAATCCTTATATGGCCATCAATACTGACAGCTGTTTTATGATAAAGAAGCCAATTAATAATTGGACTTGTTAGAGAATAATTACTTTTCCAATTATAATATTCTAAATCGAATAAGATGTGCACTTCTCTTCAAAACATAGTAAGCACTGAAGATCACCGTCGAATGGAAAGAGATATCGAACTACTTTTCAAGCCCAAACCATACCCTCGCTTTTAGCTTCAATAGTTCTATAAACATAAACTTTATGAGCACAACGAACACTTCAATTTCTTCCTGGATATCCTGGAGGAATGGAACCGCAAAATTTAAAAAGATCAAATGCCAAGTCACAGTGACACCTTTTTCCATAAAAATGCCTTCATCTTTAACTCCCTCAGAAACTCCATCATGCAGCCTCTTGACAGGTCCTAAAAAATACTGTCGCATCTCTACAATTGGTTCGCAGACGCAAGGAAAAATTGTAAGCCTGTCGAGAGAAAAATAAAGCCTTTCGCAGGTCATGACGAAGCGTGGCTGATCAGAAATACATTTAAGTCTAATTTGCCTGCAGAGTATATTATCAATGATTTAGAATCGGTCTTTATCGAAGAAGGGTTTGCTGTCGAAACCCACATACTTAAAAGATGGAATAACTTCAAACCACCATTTGCTCCAATGATGAAAATAAAGGCAGAAAAATCAAAACTTAGAATTGGGTCTATGAAGAAGGCAAGGAGCTTGAAAAGAAAAAGATTACCCAAATCGAAAATGACGTGATTAGATTTCAAAGAGAAGCTTAATAATTGAATTAAGTCCAAAAGAGATGGAAGGTCAAAAAAGCTCGAGAACATTAAGGAGGAATTAAAAATTTCTATCGGGGGAAATTCTCCAAATGCAAAACTTATTTTGCCAGGAAAGAAAAATAAAATAATCGAGACTCTTAAATAAAAAGCGTAAAAAAACTACACACGAGTCTCGGAGCTCGTTTGAGAAATAGCAAGGATTCTAATGAACCAAAGAAATAGTTGAGACACTCTTTGGGCGGTTAAAAGAGTGCTTTACTGCCCAAACGGCACTCTTCAAAGCAGCTAACTACTTTTTAGTAGTTTGAGGAAGTGAGGCTATCTGATATAACTGGTATGAGGCTTCTAAATAACCCTCAGGAGGTGAAGCTTAAGAAGAAGAAAAGAGCCAAATGATGATATAGATAATATTAGTCAGGTATCAACGCTATTCAGGATCACTAACATTGACAAGTTTCTCAAAGGCATAGAGTAGCTTTTTAGTACTCTTGTAGTACTTTTCTGGGGTCATAAGAAGTTAAGCAATTCTTTGAAGGGTAAAAGGGGGTCTATGTATATTCAAGGCTACTTCTCAAAGAAGACAAAGTATTGTAGAATGACTTCTTTTTACTCCTCGAAGGTTTTGGAGTCCTTGTACTGAGAATTGTATGTATCAAGAAGATCCTTGATGAGAACGATGAAGTAGTTCCTCAGCTCGATCCAATTACCAGATACCTGTCCGTTGGCGGCAATGTTTTTGATGATCTATTTTATTTGAGACGATACGGTTTTTAGCTAGTTTTTGAGTTACTTCTCTCTGGGCTTGACTTATCGCTTGAAAGAAGACAGTTTTCCTCCATTCTCAATTATGTGAATTTCTTCCTTGATGAGCTTGTTCAGCTCCTGCAATTTTTGATCAGTCATGTTATCTTATTATTATAATTTGATCAATCAAATGCCAGAATCATATCAAGGCTCCTCCTCCTAACCTTCTTTGTTGAAGTCCTCTTCTATTTATTTTTCCCTTTGCCCTTCAGCTTCCATTTGATATAGGATCATATTCCAAAGTGCTTTGTCACTGTACTAATACATAACCTACGAGCTACGGAAAACTACATGAATTGTGTATTTGTTGCAAAGATCTGTGGCCTCTTTTTTAATGCTATCGTCATCATCTTCAAGCTCAGTTCTGACGTCTTCTGGTTTGATTTTGACTTCCTTGTTATTTGCTTTAAGATTATAGCTAACGTTGCAGAGTTGAGCATACTTCTTTATGAGTTCACTGGCGCTTCCAGTTTATGCATATGAGGAGGCTAAGGCTGAAACATAAACTCGTTAAATTTGGAAAGGTTTAGTCTGGAGGCAAATTTCTTCAAGAAGATAGGTGATTTGATGATCATGAGGCTTAAAGCGCTGGAAAATGAGAGTAATAAGCTTGAAGGAGAATATTCTGTTGACATTGAGTTTACTATGCATCTAGAAATCATATTTTTCACATTGCAAGGCAAACAGTAAGACGTTCGTGATCCAATGGATCATTTCGTTGTGGCTTACAATCGGTAAAGATTTGAATAGATGAGAAGGAAGAGCCTTTTGACTCTTAACATCTTCTCCCATGTTGTCAAATAGGCTCTGTAATTGGATAACTGCTAGTTCATAGACAGAGGCTATTTTTTTCTCAAGGCCCAAGCCAAGAAAGTACGAATTTAATTTTAGCAGGTTTTTCCCATTTTATTGGGCCTCTCTTTTTCTTATTTACTTCCCTTGAGAAAACAGTATCTTTGAGTAGATCACAAATGCCGACTGGTTCAGTCTGTCAACAGTTTCTAATGTAAAATCTGATCGAGTGAAAAGGCTGAGATGCAAGTCAATCATATTACAAATACTAATTCTGAGCATTCGAACCATTTCATAGAGCTATTATCGATCGAAAGAGTCCAGTGGTTGCTGATTGATTTCAGGGCTTTCTTTTGTATAGTGATTGACAAGTTCTTTGGTCTCTGGATCTAAGTCAGATCTGACACTTAGCAAATTGACTGTCTGAATGGTTGATTAGTTTAAGAAATAAATACAGAAGTCTGCTATGTTCAAAGCCTTTCTAAACCTTTCGCGAGACACAAGAGCTATTATTTTAGTTTCAAAAATATTTTTGAGTTCTTTGACCAAAAGCTTTACCATATTTTTGAGAGATTTTTCGAAGGTAGGATGATACAGGCATTTAAGAAGTCCTGGGTTGGCATAGAAGCCTTTTTATTACTGCTTAAAGGAACTTTGGGAGGATAAGTTATAGCTGATTCTAATGATGGGCTGATTGAGGAGTTAGATCTTGTTTGTTTATGCAAGCTCGCCAAAAAGGGTGTTGATTTGCTGCTGAAGTTCTTCGTCGTTTGGGGGAGCAACAAATTTATCCTTAGTGGATCCTATACCCATATTAAGTGTTTCAAATATTTAATAAAATCGAAGTTTGAAAATCAAGTTTACCTATCATCATATTGTTCTAGTGCTTAATTTAATTATGAGTTTGTAATGAATCTGGTTTAACCCTTTTGTGTCATTTCGGATCATCAGCAAGACCTTCTTTTTTCTTGTCTCCTTCGATAAAAAATAAGAGGGACATTTGCAGGCCTACCCTGCCCATTAATTCTGTTATTTTATTTTTTCCTGACCTTCACTATATTATAGAATTTTAATTAAGTCTGTTACGGAGCTTACACGTTTTATAGGAAGTAGTACATCAACTGATGGATTGATTCAAATTAATTATGTACATTAGCTGTCTCAGTCACACTATTCTATAGTTATAGCGTATTATATCTTGCCAAAGTTGAATTAACAAAGAGTTTCATTGAGGTTTGAAAAAGTTTTGAGTGTTTAGGGAAAAAAAAGATGCACTGTCAAAAATAAATATCATTCTCTTCGTCAAGTTCAAAGTTTTCCCAGTAATCTGCTTGCATTACCTCCTCGAATGAGGCTTACCTCTGGGAAGTTTTCGAGGGCTTGGCTGTGAGAGAAGCAAGCCTAAGGCTCTTTTGTGGTGTGGATAAAGTTGCAGCGGTGACCGTAAGGACAATAACCTTTGTTCAGAAAACTGAAGCATGGTTTGGTTTTGTAGGAAGTATTAGATATAGTGTTGCATCGAAGCTCTTCGGGTCCGTGGGCAAATTGGCACTTGGATCCATACGGGCAAAAGCCGTGAATCATGAAATTTTTGCAGAGGGAGCTTTTGATCTTCGATGATTTTTGCCTAGCATCTTTACCTGATGCTGAAGGTGAGTAATTCTGAGGGATGTATTCGGATTCGTCAGCTGATGTATCAGGCTCAGACTTGTGCGGTGAATACTGGGTGGGGTGATGAAGAGTGTATGCAATCATTGTAAAATACTATTATAGATGTTTGAGGTCATTTCCTTTTGTAAAAGAAATATCTGACAAACTCTGGTGAGGAATAGCTCTCTTTAACAAAAGGCAAAAAATATGGCTGTGAACTTTAGATGTTAAATTATTCATATCATTGGCTTTCATTTTTTGGCAAGTTTGTCGAAGGTTATATTTTTGTTCATGCAAGGATCGAAGAGCCAATTCACAATAAGTCGGCTGATATTCTAGAGATTTCTCGATACTCATTTCACAACATTAATAACTATATAGCTAGGGGTTGGGGTTGGGGTTGGGGTTTGGATT
>Ga0100380_10007956_pt1 | contig 10522 bp, 9 predicted proteins | sample CryGeymeta201504_FD_80417 | JGI IMG/M metagenome (GOLD analysis project Ga0100380, IMG submission 80417) | Groundwater microbial communities from Crystal Geyser aquifers in Utah, USA - Crystal Geyser metaG 2015-04 | ecosystem: Environmental > Aquatic > Deep subsurface > Groundwater | place: USA... | reverse complement strand
TCTTGCAGGGCCTGACGGGGCGGTGTCTCACCACCGGCCCCGTCGCTTACCAACCCCGCTGCCTTTCCGCGCGGGAGCCTACTTCGGACGATCAACGTCCGCGGATGGTCTGCGCCACCGATCCCATCAACCAGCCCCGACGCTTAACCTCCCAGCCGCATCATCTGGCCTGCGCGGTAAGACCGCGCCGTGCAACGTTGGTCGTGGGGCGTCGACGGCTCGGCGGGAAACGAGGCCTGATGATTGATGACGCCGTGTCTGGGGACGCTCCTCGTCACTTTCGTCAGTAGGGACGCTCCTCCCTGCCGGGCCGAGCCTCGGCCCGTACCGCGAAGAGGGTTAGGCCTTCACGCCGTAGGGCCCCACCCTCTGGGGGTGCGCGTTCGCTACGACCCGTCGACGTCCACCGCACGCACCGCGTCCGAGCCGCGGCGGGTCCGGGCCTTCAGCGAAAGCTGGCGCTGAGGTCCGTGGGCGCGGCGGTGAAGGGCGCGGCCAGGGCGCGGTCCATGCGATTTCCGCCCGCCTCCCAGCGTGCGCTGCCGCCTGCGCCGGTGACCACGAGCTTCCACTCGAAGCGCGCACCGAGGGGCAGCCACACGGGCGAATCGTTCTGCCAGGTCGGGTAGTGCACGCTGTCGGTGCTGAGGGCCACGCCAGCGCTCTCGGCGCCCCAGCGACCGAGCTCGGACAGGTCGCCGCGCACGGCCACGCCCTCACCCCAGTTCGTCTCGGCCGTGGCGGTGAAGCCCACGGGCTGCGTCGGCCAGCTCGGCTGCCCCATGAGCGTCGCCTCGACCTCGGCCGCCGAGGCCTCGCCGTCGCCCGCGGTCTGAGCCGCGTAGCGCTCGAGCACGCGCAGCCACTGGCCGAGGTAGCGGCGACCGGATGCTCCGCCGTCCAGGGCGTCGCTGTCGAGGAAGAGCTGGCTCTCGAAGTTCTTGGCCACGTGCGTCGAAGAGCCGAGGCCCGCGTAGGTCCAGTTGGCGGCGTCCGCGACCACGCGGATGTGCGTGAGGCCGAAGATGCCGACCTTGTGGTGCATGGCCGTGAACTCGGTGGCGCGGTTGGTCGCCTCGTACACGTGCACGCCCGCGGCGCGCAGCTGATCCTCCGTGCCGTCGTTGCGATAGATGTGGTTTCCATCGGCGTCGACGCCGTCCGATTGCTTGCGATCGGTGATCACGTACACGGGGACGCCCGCGCGCGCCTTGTCGCCCAGGAGCTCGACCAGGGAGCGGGTCGAATGGGGCGCCGTCACGTCGCGCAGCGAGAAGACCATCAACAGGATCGACTCGTTCTCTTCGGCGATCCACTGAAGCAGCTTCTCCCCGGCGCGTGGTCCCGAGGCCGCGGGCGTGAAGAGCACGTTGGCCGCGGCGCTGTCGTCCCAGACGTTGTCGATGGCGTGGCCGCGAAGGACCGCGGCGTAGGCGGCCTCGTAGCGCGCGATGAGCGCGGGGTCGCGGATGAGCTGCAGGTTCTCCTCGTTCATCACCGCGTTGTCGCCCGGGTTCAGGCTGCCGCTGAGCACGGCCTCGAAGCCCGGGGCGCGGAAGATGCGCGTCTTCAGGTGCATCAGACCGTTGTGGTGGATGCCGATCAGGTCCGCCGTCACGCGCGTGGTGTCGTCGAGGTCCCGATGATCGTTCACGAGCTGAAAGCCCCGCGCGACCAGCTCCTCGTCCGAGGTGTTGTAGTCGCGGGCCGGGTCGAGCTGATCCTGGTCGATCAGGATCTGCACATCGACGCCGGCGTCCGCGGCGTCGGCCAGGGCGCTCACGATGGCGGGGTTGCGCAGATTGTAGACGGCGTAGTGAATCGTGAAGGGGTTGTCGCCTTCGGCGTAGTCGGCGCCATCCGCGGCGCGGAGCGCGACGACGCGCTGGATCAGGCTGACCTCGAGCGTCACGACCGAGTCGTCCGGCGCGAAGAGGGCGGTCAAGGGCGCGTCGAGGTCGGCGCCCTCGGGCAGGGGCTCGTAGGCCGCGAGCTGGACGCCATCCGCCTTGCCGTCGATGGAGACGACGGGCGCGCCCGTGTCGCTGTCGATGGGCGCGTCGCCGGCACCGGCACAGGCCGCGAGCGTGGTCAGCGCCATGGAGATGGCTACTCGAGTGGTCATCTTGGCGCAGAATCGCGGGAGATTACGGCTTCGAAGCGTCATCTGGGGTGGTGTTTGCAAGCGGTGCGCCAAGCCGATGCGGTCTGCGCGGGACAAGTCCTCGCGCCCACGGACGTGCCGCTCCTGGGTTCACACGCGCGTGCCGCGCGGCCGCGCCCCGGGGCCCAACTTGATCCCAAAGAAGATGCTTTGGAGTACCCTCGCGGCATGACTGTCGCTCGCATCCCGTTCTCGCCGGCCCAGGAGGACAGCCTCACGATGCTGTCCCGATGGATGCTCTTCCTGGTGATCGTTCACGGCCTGCTCGCCGCCCTCTTCCTGCTCGGCGGCTGCTTGGGCATGGTGGGCAGCTTCGCCATGTTCTCCAGGTCGCCCGCCGGAGGCGCACTCCAGGTGCTGAACATGCTCATCGTGGTGCTGCTGGGCGGCGCGGCCGGCGTGGAAGCCGGGTTGCTCTTCCAGACCAAGACGGAGCTCGATGCGGTGGTGAAGACCGACGACGCGGACCAGGCGCACCTGAGCACCGCGTTCACGAAGCTGAAGTTCTTCTTCATGCTCGAGATGGTCTTCGGCCTGGGCTCCATCCTGATCAACCTGATCGGCGTGCTCCTGGCGGCGGTCGCCCCGGAGCTGGTCGGCGGCCGTGGAATGGGAGGTGGGCTGTGAGCGACTTCGATGCCAACGGCCCCGGCGGCGTACCCTTCGGCGGTGGATTCGGAGCTCCCCCAGGTGGCCCACCGCCTGGCGCTGGGGCAGCACATCCGGGCGACACACCCCTCGGGGTGATTCAGTTCAGCCCTGAGGAAGAAGCGACCATCCGTCAGATGGCGCGCTTCATGAACATCTCGGCCTTCCTGATGGTCGCGGGCTCCGTGTTGAGCATCCTGGGTGGATTGGCGAAGGGCCTGATGGTGCACGCCCAGGGCTTGGTCATGGTCGGGCAGATCTGCGGCGGCTTGTTCGGGGGCATCGTCATCGGCGGCCTCGCCTTCGTGCTCATGCAGGGCGCCAAGGCATTTCGCGACGTGGTCGACTCCGACGGCTCGGACCAGGACCACCTCGCCAAGGGCCTCGACAAGCTCAAGATCTACTTCATGGCCAAGGGCATCCTGACCATCCTCTTGACGCTCCTGGCCTGCGGCGCCTTCATCGTCGCGATCGCCGTGGGCGCGGGCATGGCCTCACGCTTCCACTGAAACCGAGGAGAGCTCATGGACACACTCAGACCCCCCGAGGGCATGCACGTGGCGGTCATGACGGGAGGCGGCGACTGTCCCGGCCTCAACGCCGTGATTCGTGGCGCGGTCAAGGTCGGCGTCCGCAAGCATGGCTTCTCCATGCTCGGCATCGAGGACGCCTTCAGCGGCCTGATCAACCCGAACTACCGCTCTCCCCACGGCAACATCAACCTCACGGGCGCCGTGGTGCGCGAGATCCTGCCACGCGGCGGCACCATCCTCGGCACCAGCAACCACTCGGATCCCTTTCGCTACGTGGTCGAGAGGGACGGTGTGGAGGTCGAGACGGATATCTCCGACCGCGTGATGGAGAACTTCCACGCGCTCGGCCTGGATGGACTGATCTCCATCGGCGGCGACGGCTCCATGCGCATCGCCAAACGCTTCATGGACCTCGGCATGCCCGTCGTCGGTGTGCCCAAGACCATCGACAACGATCTGGCCGCAACGGACGTCACCTTCGGCTTCGACACCGCCGTGCAGACGGCGACGGACGCTCTCGACCGCATCCGTGACACCGCCGAGAGCCACGACCGCGTGATGCTGGTCGAGGTGATGGGGCGCGACGCCGGCTTCATCGCGCTGCACGCCGGACTCGCGGGCGGCGCCCACGCCATCCTGCTGCCGGAGATCCCGTACGACGTGGCGCCCTTGGTGCGACGCATCGAGGACAGGCGCCTGCGCGGTCAACCCTACTCCGTGATCGTCGTCGCCGAGGGAGCCAAGCCGCGAGGAGGCGCCGAGAGCGTGATCGCCGAGAAGCTGGGCGAGATGCCGCGGCTCGCGGGCGCAGCGCAACGCGTGACCCTCGCCCTCGAAGACCACATCGCCCTCGACATGCGCGTCACCGTGCTCGGCCACATCCAGCGCGGCGGCACGCCTTCGAGCTTCGACCGCGTGCTCGCCACGCGCTTCGGTCATCACGCCGCCGAGCTGGTGGCCATGGGAGACTTCGGCAAGATGGTCGCGCTGCGTGCTGGCGAGATCATCGCCGTGCCCATCGAGGAGGCCGCGAACAGGCCACGACGGGTCGAGCTCGACGACGAGATCCTGTTGACCGCGCGCGCCATGGGCGTGGTCTTCGGCGACGAGGAGAGCTGAGGCCGAGTCGACGGGGGCTCGCCGGGCGTAGGGCCCCACGCTCGTCGGGGGCCGCGTGATGAACGGCGCGGTGACGTCACCTGCACGCGCTGTGCGCGGGCCGGGTCGAGCCTCGGCCCCTACTTCTCCTTCGAGCGCTCTTCGAGCCTGTCGAGCAGGCGCAGGAGGCCGTCCAGGATGGTCAGTGGATGGGGCGGACAACCCGGGATGAAGAGGTCCACGGGCAAGAGCGCCGCGGCGCCGCCGAGCACCTCGGGGTGACCGACGAAGGGACCACCTGCGATCGCGCAGGCGCCGGTTGCGATCACGATCTTCGGATCGGGCACGGCGTCGTAGGTCTTCTTCAGCGCGAGCTCCATGGCGCGGGTCACGGGGCCGGTGATGAGCAGACCATCCGCGTGACGGGGCGAGGCGACGAACTGCACGCCGAAGCGATCCAGATCCCAGCCGATCGTGCCCAGCACGTTGGTGTCGGCTTCACAGGCCGCGCACCCGCCCGCGCTGACCTGACGCAGCTTCAGCGAACGCCCGAAGAGCTTCCGCAGCTTCGCGTCGAGGGCATCGGCCAGACGCAGCTCCGTTTGATCTCCGGGCCCGAGCACGAGATCCTCGCGGCGACGCGCGGCCATGCGGTGGTCACGGGTGAAGGAGACGGCGCCGGTGGGGCAGGCCTCCACGCACGCGGCGCAGAACACACAGCGACCGAGGTCGAGGGACACGGAGCCGCCCTCTCCCAGCGTGATGGCCTCGGTGGGACAGACGGGCAGGCACGCGCTGCAACCCTCCGCGCACTTCGTCACGTCGAGCTTCAGCGCGCCGCCATGTCGCTCGGGTAGCGACGGGGGCGGGCCCTTGGGATAGGCCATGGTCTGGCAGCCCGTGACCAGGCGATGCCGGAGGCTGTCGATGACGTAGCTCGTCTTCGGAGCCTTCATAGGTCCACCCCGCAGTAGGAGAGGGAGAAGCTCTTGTTGCAGATCGGGAAGTCGGAGATGGCCGTGCCGCGCATCGCGAGCGCGAGTCCGAACCAGTTGTGGAACGAAGCATCCGTGATCTTGTAGGCGGCGAAGCGCCCCTGATGGTCGGTAAGCGCCACGTGGCAGACCTCCCCGCGCCAGCTCTCCACCAAGGACACGGCCAGGCGCTCGGGCCGAAGGGCGCTGAGCTCCGTGCGCAGCTCGGAGTCGACGGGGGATTGGAGCTGATCCTCGAGGTAGGCACCCGAGCGCTGGAGATCGAGCGAGCGCACGCGGGCGCGCCCGAAGACGTCTCCGTCGGGCCACACGGCCACGGGCAATTGCGCGAAGCGATGCCAGCCCGCCGGATGGTCGAAGCGCACGTCGCGCACCAAACCGCTCGCGCGCGCCGCGGGCCCCACCATGCCGATGTCCGAGGCCTGCGCCGTGGACACGATGCCCGTGCGCTCGAAGCGTCCGCGCACGGAGGAGGCGGCCCAGAACCAGTCGACGGCCTCGTCCGTATCCGCGAGCGCCTTGCGCAAACGCTCAGCCATCGACGTCAGCGTGGCGTCGTCGACGTCACGGCGACAGCCGCCAGGCACCACCAAGGAGCGACCAAAGCGATTGCCACACAGCATCGCCGTGAGGTTCAGGAAGTCGCCGCGGATCTTGCCGCAAGCCGCGGAGGTGGGCAGAAACGCGACGTCGTTGGCCAGGGCGCCGATGTCTCCCGTGTGGTTCGCGAGCCTCTCGAGCTCCAGCGCCACTGCGCGCAGCCACTGCGCCCGCAGTGGTGCCTCGGTACCTGCCAAGGACTCGAGCAAGGTCGCGTAGGCGGTCGTGTGCGCGATGGAGGCGTCGCCGGCGATGGCCTCGACCTGGATCAGGGTGGCCCGATGGGGACCGCCCAGAAGCGCGCGCTCGATGCCGCGGTGCTGATAGCCCAGCGCGATCTCGAGGCTGATCACGTCCTCGCCGGCACACTGGAAGCGGAAGTGCCCGGGTTCGATGATGCCGGCGTGCACGGGGCCCACCGCGACCTCATGCACCTCGCCGCCCTCGACACGAAAGAAGGGAGCGTTGAACGGCGCGCGCTCCTCGGTGCGTCGCACGGGCTTGAGCCAAGGATGACCCTCGGGGGTGACGCCACACTGCTCCGCGATCTCTCGCTCGAAAAGATGCGCCTGGGGGTGGCGAGGGGTGAGCGATGGGAACGCGCCCTGGAAGGGTTGGCTGCGACCGATCGCGAGCAAGCTGTCCGCGTCGAAGGCGACCACGGCGACGAGCTCCGTGCCCGAGTCCGCGGGGACGCCGAAGAACGAGCACAGGCGTCCGCCTCGCTCCAGATCCGCGGCGAGGACGTCGACCAGCTCATGGACGGGGAAGGACGGAACCTCGCCCCAGGGCAGGCTGGCCCCGTTGCTCAAAAGCGCGAGCGGCGTGAGGTCGGTCATGAGGCGGGGAAGAGTTGGAGCACGGCGGAGGACCACGTCTCGCGCAGCACCGCGGGGGTGAAGAGCCCGAGCCAGAGCGAGAGCAGGAGCAGAAGTAAGGGCGGGAGGACGACGCCCAGCGTCTCGACGAAGGGCGTGCGGTCGGCGCGCATCGCACGGGGAGGACGCCCATCCACGACGCGAAAGGTGATGCGGGTGAGCCCCCAGAACGTGAGCAGGAGACAGGCGACGAAGACGACCGCGGCCAGGCCATGGGAGGAAGCGAGGGCGGCGCGCAGCACGCTCAGCTCACTGAAGAAGGGTCCGAAGGGCGGCAACGCCGTGACGCCAAAGACGCCCGCCACGAAGAGCGCGGAGGAGCGCGGGGTGACGAAGGCCATGCCACGGACGTCCTCGATGAGTGCGGAACCCGACGCGCGCCGGATATTGCCTGCGCTCAAAAAGACGGCGCCCTTGGTCAAGCTGTTGCTCCAGACATGGAAGAGCGCGGCCCACACGCCCGCCGAGCCCAGGGAGGCCGCGATGGCCAGGATGCCCATGTGCTCCACGCTCGAGTAGGCGAGCATGCGCTTGTAGTTGTCGGCGCGGAGCAGGAAGACGGCAGCGACGACCATGGAGAAGAGCCCGAGGGTCAGCAGCGTGCGATCGGCGATGGCGCCCTGCCCCGCGGCCGATACCACGGCATGCACGCGCAGGATCGCGTTGAACGCGACGGAGGTCACCGCACCCGCGAGGATGGCGCCCACGATCGCGGGCGCCTCGCCATACGCCTCGGGCTTCCAGGTGTGCATTGGCGCCAGACCCATCTTCGTGCCGTAGCCCACGAGGATCAGGATCCAGGCGATGACGACCCAGGTGGACGAGAGCCCATGCCCCTGGGCCGTCAGCGCGACGAAGGTGAGGTTGCCGTCGCCTCCTCCGTAGAGCGAAGCGTAGCCGAGGCAGAAGGAGCCGAGCAGCGAGAGCGCGATGCCCGTACCGCCGACCAGCAGGTACTTCCACGTCGCCTCGAACGCGTGGCTGGTGCCGTTGAAGTGCAGCAGGGGCACCGCGGCGAGCGTCACGCCCTCGGTGCAGATCCAGAGGATGCCCACGTGACGCGCCATATGCCCCGCGCTGAGCAGCCCGAGGACGGCCAGCAGCGCCGCGACGAACACGCGATTGGGTCGCTCCTGTCGCAGGCGAAGATACGCGACGCCATACCAGGCACAGACGAGGAAGAGCACCGACACCGACGGCAGGATCGCGGCCGCCACCGGATCGAAGGCCATCCACGCAGAGGGCGCAACGGGCGGCGGGTGGAAGAGCAGCCAGCCGGCCATGATCGTGTGCGTCACGGTCGCGACCAGGAGGATCAGCGGGCGCGAGCGCTCCTCGGGCCACAGCAAGGCCAGCGAAGCTGCCACCAGGGGCACGACGACCAGCAGTAGCGAGAGGGTGGTCATTCTCGCAACGCCGTGAGCTTCCGCGTGTCGAGGGAGTCGAAGGCGCGTTGGATGCGATCGATCACGATGCCGATGATGAAGACGCCCGCCGTGAGGTCGAGCAACACGCCCGCTTCGACGGTGAGTGGCATGCTCGCGACCAGCAGCAGGCCGAAGAGGTAGATGCCGTTCTCCAGGATGAGATAGCCGCAGACTTGAGAGATCGCCTTGCTGCGGCCCACCAGCAGGATCACGCCGCTGAACATGGTGGCCAGGGCGGCGGGCACGAGCAGCGATTGGGCGTCCCCCGGCAGCAGAGGCAGCGCCTCGGTCGCGGCGAGGGCGAAGATGGCGCCCACCGCACCGAGCAAGATGGAGGGCACGAAGCCGATCAGCGGCTCGAGCTCGCGCGAGATGTAGACCGTGCGCATCGCCTTGCGCAGCAGCGTCGGGATCAGCACGCCCTTGCCCGCCACGGTGGCGACCGCGAGCAGAATGATCTGCCAGTCCAGGTCGTGCTGCATGATCAAGGGCAGCATGCCGAGGATCACGCCTTGCGCGGACATGGCGCGAATCAGCCTCGGCAGCCGGCTGCTGCCGAGGGCCAGGAGATTGAGTCCCATGGAGAGACCGATGAGCAGGTTGAGGTAGGCCATCACGCGTTGGCGCCGTTCCAGGCGATGAGCAGGGCGAAGAGACAGAAGAGGAAGGCGGTGGTCAGCAAGAGCGGCACGCGACGAAAGGCGAAGCGCGCGAGCAGCGACTCGACCAGGCCCACCAGGATCGTGGTGGCGAGGACGCCGCCGATGAGAGCACCGGCGGCGGCCCACGGGGAGAGCGCGCCCATGGGCAAGATGGCCTCCGTCAGCAGCACCGAGAAGAGCAGCAGCTTGATCGAGGCCCCGTGCAGGATGACGGCGAGCGGCGGTCCACTGTGGTCGAGCACCATGACCTCGTGGATCATGGTGAGCTCCAGGTGCGTGTTGGGATCATCGAAGGGCACGCGGCAGTTCTCGGCCAGCAGCACGATGAAGAGCCCCGCGCTCAAGAGCGCGGCGCACGCGCCGGCGGAGGGCGCGAGCATGGTCGACAGCGTCAGGCTGTGCGCGTTCACGCTGAGCGCAAGCACGGCGCCGACCATCGCGGCTTCGGCGAGCACGGCGTAGCTGACCTCTCGCGCGGCGCCCATGCCCTCGAAGGCCGAGCCGGTCTCCATGGCGGCCCACGCCATGGAGAAGCGCGCCAGACCGAGCAGGTAGAGCATCAGCAGCACATCGCCCTTGAAGCCATGGAACGCGCCCCATGGCCCGAGGGGGACGAGCGAGGCGGCGGCGAGGATCGTGACCCAGGTGACGGCAGGCAGGAGCAAGAAGGCCGGCGAGGCGAGCTCGCTTAACACGACCGACTTCCGCCACAGACGCGCCAGATCGAAGTAGAGCTGGAGCACGGGTGGCCCGCGCCGGCCCGCGACCCACGCCTTCACCCGGTTGATCAGGCCCGGCACGAGCGGCGCCAGCAGCAGCCAGAAGGCCAGTCGGCCCACGACGTCGAGGACGTGCATCACGGCTTCACACGCACGCCTTCCTCGACCAGCGCACCCGGGGCATCACCACGATCCACGGCGTCCACCACCTCGAGCAGCTCGTCGTCCGTCCCACCGCGCGCGACGACGGGCTCGAAGGTCCCCGTGAGCAAGAGATGGCTGAGCTTGCCGATGAGCTGGAGGTGGGTGCGAGGCGACGGGGCGATGAAGAAGAAGAGGCGCGTCACGGGGACGTCGTCCACGGGCTGCTGCATGATCGGCAGAGGATCGCTCAACAGGATCAACGCGAGCACGGCCGAGTCGCGACCGAGGGCGACGCGCGCGTGCGGGTGGGGCAGCGCGTAGCCCACGCCTACGGGCGCCGTGCTGACGTTGCCGGGTTGACGAAAGCGAGCGGCCAGGAACTCCCGAATCTCTTCGGACACGTTGGGCAGCTTCATGGCGATGCGCCCAAAGGTCTCGTCCACCGAGGTCGAGGGCACGTCGCGCCAGATGCCTCCAGCGCGCAGGAGCGGTCCGAGCGAGAGGGGCTTCGCACGTTCTCCCGCCGGTCTGGCGAGCAGCCCGGCCTTGATGGCGAGTCCACGCGTGACGGCCCACTGCGCCACCTGGGATCGGTCGAAGAGCAACATCCCGCGGTCGGGCGTGTGCGGCAGACCCTCGTAGCGAATCCAGCCC
>Ga0100380_10007939_pt1 | contig 10538 bp, 13 predicted proteins | sample CryGeymeta201504_FD_80417 | JGI IMG/M metagenome (GOLD analysis project Ga0100380, IMG submission 80417) | Groundwater microbial communities from Crystal Geyser aquifers in Utah, USA - Crystal Geyser metaG 2015-04 | ecosystem: Environmental > Aquatic > Deep subsurface > Groundwater | place... | reverse complement strand
TTCAAGCTGAGCCTTCTATTGTGTCAAATAACTCTTTTCTGAAAATTAAGGCTCATCGCCAAAAATAAGCAGAACAACAGTAAAAAGCACTGATTCTTAAATTGGAGTCAGCCAATCAGTAACGTGAATATCTGGCAATGGAGCAAGAGGATAAGTTGTCTTTCAAATATGAAATGGATCGACTTTCGGAGCTATTCAAGGAAAGATTTATTAGACCTTCATTTCCCGAGGTTGTTGAGTAAAGTAGGGAGATCAAGGTGGTGGTACCTAAATTGCCAAATTCTCTGGTGAGATTGATCCCGCAAAAAGTATCAGATTAGACTGTACTTCCGAAAAATGCTCCATAAATTGCTCTAAAATACCTCAGACAACATAAATGCAAAAGAAAAGCTCTCAGATCTTCTGCGCAAGTGGAAGTAAAAATTAATCCTCGAAAGTTAGCAAAATAAAAGGAATAATTTGAGGATTTGCAGGATGGCTCAAAGGTTGACAAGGCATATGTGAGTCAAACTGACTCAATGTTTGTTGAGTATTTGAAGGGAATCCGAGGGTTAGTGGGTGAAATTGAGAAGATAGCAGAGCAGTACCATCCTAAATTTTTGAGAAGACTACAATAAGAGGAGAAAAACTTCAATTACGATCCTGAGTAAAACAGTGGCACCTAAAGAAATATCACACAAATTGCCTCTCTAGAGAATGCCTCTTCTCTTTGCTAACTCAAACTGTCTCTGGAGAAGCTGACCTCTTTGAAAGGAGTCTAAAGCTTCTGTAACCTTGAGTAAGCTCAATTTCAATTCAATATGCTTCCTTCAGTTGATCCTTTGAACAAATGTCCGAAACTTATCCAACTCAACTTGTCTCACAATAAAATAAAAAATGTCCAAGCTCTCGACTCACTTTGTTGGCTTAGGATGCTCAACCTGGAGCATAATTTTGTTCAAGTGCTTGAGCCTCGCTGCACTTCTTTGGAGGTGTTGATAGCCTCCAATAATCGAGTTGAAGAGATAAATCTGAATGAATTGAAACAGTTGAGAGTGTTGCATCTACAGAATAACAGATTGCATAATTTACCCCAGCTGAGGATGTTGGGATTGTCAGAACTTAATATATCTCATAACCAACTCAATCAATTGGCTGGAATCTAGCAGTTGATTCTTCTCCAAAAGCTCGATTGCTCACATAACAGAATATCTGAAATCAATAATTTGGCCTTTCTCTATTTACATGAGCTCAATCTGTCCCACAACAACCTCGCATCTCTAACCGACCTTTTCCTTCCTTGCCTCCAAACACTGACTCTATCAGATAACAGACTAACAACAAAAGGTAAAGGAACAGCCTTTCTCCCCAACATCAAAGCTGTTAATGTAGATGACAACCGTCTTGAAGGTTTCGAACTGATATGGTGGCTATTGAGGTTTGCCAAAGGAGCCTAAATTGTGAGATATGGGAATAATTAGTATTTTTTAGGATTAAGGGAGAAGGTAAGAGAAGTATATTAGGCTCTGCTTTATAGAAATTTCAGAGCATTGAAAATATTGAATGATTCACCAACAGATAGAGGACTGGCACAGTATTATCGGGAAAACTATTCAATTTATTTCTAAGGGTCATCTTTCTTTATGGAACCAGGACCAGTCCTCACAAAAATCGAGGCGATGGTTAGATTACTCCTCCGCTAATCCACACTCAGTCTATCACTATAATCAAAATCTGATCCTTTTGTAAAGTAACAAGCTTACGTCGATTATCAATGGAAATGCAAACTTGCTAGTCTTAAACAAGTTATCAGCTTGAGTCAAAATAATACCAAACCATTGCTGGTGCCACCTACGCTGTTCTATAGGTACGACAGTCATCAGCAGGAAAGAAGAAGATTATATCATCTGTTAAGAGGTGCCCTATTAAAAAGACAGTTGCGAATTAGACGAAAGCAAAAATATTTCATGAAACTGAAGCCAAGAATAGTGGAGTTGCTTGACAGCTTGAACGCATTGTATATTCAATCACAAAGGAGCAAAATAATAGGTAAATTTAAAATGCTGCTCAAAGGATTGAACGAAGATCAAGCTGCAATAAAAATCCAAAAAGTATGGAAAGGTTACATCCGACGAAAATTATACCACAAACTCAAATATGTCAAAAACCATGCAGATGACTCTGATTAAGATGTGGACATCGACTTTTTCAACAATTAATTGGAAAAAGTGGAGTTTGATGTTGACCTTGAAGATTTTGAAGATATCATCATTCGACCAGAAGTATTCGAGATGTTGCAGGCCAGGCAAAAGGAAAGCTAATCCAAGTCAAAAGCAGGTAAGAAGGAGGATAAAGAGCCCATGATGAACAATTTTCTGGAAAGTAGGACCAAATTATCCAACCAACCAAAAAAATAGACAAAATAAGACGAGGCATAAAAATTAATGAGAGAATGGCGCATAAAAGATCCCAAAGTACTCCAAGCTCTACAGTTCAAACAACAGAAAAAATAAGCGATGAAACGTAAGTAGCTAGAGAAAACCATGACAGCAGCAGAAAGGTTCTAACGATTCAAACGTGGAGGTTACTGAAGACTAGAATGATATATCAATATTCCAATTATCTTAATCAGGATCGATTTTGCATGTTTTTGAGGGCAGAATAGGAATAATGAGATATCTTCTATTATTTGAAATATATTGCATAGAAAGTAAGTGACCATTTAAACATTGATAAGTCTTCAATTATCTCTTGATAAACTATTTAGTAGCCCATCCTATCCTTATTTCCTTAGTCTCGTCATGGATCTCATAGAGCTACTATTTCAACGGCATTTGAGAAAAACAGTTGATAGATTTAACCTGATAGTAATTATACTTCTTCTATTGATGATAAAGCGCAAAGAACAATGGATAGCCTACGCCAAGCCTCTCAAGAAAAGTCTCTTCTTCTACTAGAATAAGGTGCTTGACCTCACCCGATTCATGAATTAACATCCTGGTGGCAAAAAGGCTTTGGAGAATTATGTCTTCAAGGATATCACAGATACAGTTTTTAATGTTTACCCACACAAAAAATAAACGACTCTGAGCAGACTGCTCACCTTTACTTTGGGAAAAATTCCACCGGAGGATATGAAAACACCGAAAGTTGAGAAAATTGAGAGGCCACAAACTCCTACTAAGGAAAAGAAAAAGGTATGTTTCAATAAGAGTATTTCGAAGAATGAGAATAAAAATCCTGGCAAAGAAAAATAAACTTAGGACAGTTGTAGCAACAATGAAGATAAGGACAAATTGAACAACAGTAATAAATTGATAATGCTAGAACAATCAGACAGAAGCCGCTCGAAGTCAAAATCGAAAGCTAAGTCAGCTAAAAAAGTGCCATTGGAAAAAAAGTTCTAGTAGAAAAAACCAGAAGAGAAAAAAAAAGAAACACGTTCCAGCAAAACTATAAAATCTTAGACTCCAAGGCCTTCTCCTAAAAGTGAGACTCAGATTGCCATATCTCCTCAACTCGACACTCATGCAAGCTAAGACCTAGATGAAGAAAAACCTAGTTTTAAAGTTCCTGTTTTAGTGATAAAGCACATGAACCAATTGTGCTGACTCATACTGTATTGATATAAAATAGTCGTTAGTAATTCAAAATGGGTCATAACGGTTCTCGTGTCCTCCAGATCAAGAATATTCAAGATCATTTCAGTCAATGTGAGCCCCTTGCTGAATCAAGTACTTCTAAGAAATAGTCAGATCATCCTGTCTACGGACCTATTCATTGTGTCCGATACAAAGATATGGATTTCAATATTGCATACAGCCAGAGTCAGGAAACTCCTCATCCGCTTAGTATTCATTACCTGGCATTGCCCAACTACATTCTCTTCCCGAAATTCGAATTGCTCGAGGACCTGACTCCTTCTTCATTGCCTGATCTCCTCTCCATCATCCAAGGAATTTGCGAAATGGCCATCGAAGGTGGTTACTTGGGCATCGGGTACCGAAGAATCGCACATAATGGTCGTTGGGGAGTTGTTGGTGAGTTACCAACAGACTGGGCCTATCAGCAAGTTTACGATGGTGAGAGCGAAGGAGTGTTCCTTTCTCCTCAGCAAATGATCTCTCTCTCGCAAAACAGGCAAGTAGCCAAATGTGACCCAATCAAGGCTGATATGTTCTCACTTGGTATCATGCTGGTTGAAATTATTTTCCAGGAAGAGCTCAGTTTCATCTACGATTATGAAAATTTCGAGATAAAGCTAAACCCTCTTTTTGAGAAACTGCAGCAAATTAAGGAGCATTTTGGTGAGGAAGTAGCCAGCATGTTTGTGGGAATGCTTGAAATTTAGTAGGAGGATCGATATGATTTCCATGAGCTTGCAGACATCCTAGCTCAACTGTTGGCACCGCCAGCTCGACCTTCCCTCAACATGATCAACTCTAACAGCAGCTCAAGAAATATCGAATTGTCGAGAGGTCAACGTCATCCCTCTAACCTCAGAACACCTAAACAGCAAGATAGAGGACAATTCCGCAACGATGTCTCACCTTTCAGAGGAAGATTCGGAGGAACAGTCAAAAACAATGCTGGCGCTCAACCCAGAAGAACTCCTGAGCGTGTCCATGAAAGCAGGTCTCCAATGCGAAGACAAGGAGGCAACTTTGGTCGTCAAGATTTCAGTAGCATGCAGAGAGTGAGCCCTCTAGCCAGGAGATGATCGAATGCACTCATCATATTAGACTGTATCACTATTTGTACATTTTTTTTCATATGATTCACTTCAGATATTAGCTCTTGATATTGTACACAATAGGATGATCTGTTAGTTATAAGTTAGTTAGTTGGATGTCCATCATTACACAGGTTCTAGTCTGGACAGCCGCAATCCTCGGTCTTTTCCTACTCTACAATATCATCTTCCCTTCCTCTATCCCAGCACAGTACAATATCGCCTGTTACCATGCACCACACACAATCAATCACACCTCTGAACTTATTGCACGGATTGCACATGCCAAACATGCAGCTACACCTGCTTTTTATCAATATAGCTCGGCTGTAGTTGAAGAGAAAGAGTTTTAGAAGAAGGTGATGCAGGTGGCGTTTTCCTTTGACAAGTATGTGCAACAATTGGCTCAAGAGCAAGAATTGCGCCATCAAGATCTTCAAATTCATCAAGCTATCAACTAATCAAAATGGAACTATCAGCAATGTCAGTTTTAGATACAGAATTCGGTCAATAGTTCGGAATGTTTGCACAATTGGCAAGAATATCAGAATTGTTTCACTCAAGTCAATCAGCTTCAGAGTAGTCTAGACACTCTTCTGGCTACTGAACGATCTTTACAGCAGCGCATACAGGTTGAGATACAACAGCCACAAACCGACCACGAGGATTCACCTGAGATCCGTGCCGAGAAGATCTACAACGATAGCATGCGCAAAAACGAAGGAGAACTCTAAGACTTTCGTCAGAGATTAGCAGAAGCTGAGACCAAGTTAGTCTATTCCAAGTAGGTCAAAGACAAAGCTGAAGATCGTCTGGAGATCAAGGAGCACACCTATAAAGAATGTTGGCAAAGTATAAAATTGACTATATAGATCGCAGAATATACAGGCAATGCGAGGAAATTTCTCAACAGGTGAAAAATCTCAACTTGGGTACCCTCCAACAACTCGAGCAGCAACTTGAGGCAAAACGTCGACTGTTGGAAGAGATGCGAGACATGATTATCAGAATGGGAAAGAACTAACACAGAAAGATGCCAGAACACTGGTCATAAATGTATCAAACCCACGTGCTGGAGTTCAAACAAATGCACAAAGATTACATCCATTACAACACCCAAATGGAGAGAAAAGCTTGTGGCTGTACTGAGGATCAAGAGAAAAACTATTTGATTGAGGTTGAAAGATAGAAAAAGTTGATAAGCGATCATGAGGAAGAACTCAGAAAGGTGCATGCTATCATCAATAGATTGAGAATATCTATTCAGGAGAAGGAAGCATAAAGAGATCGAATTATTGCTGAGTATCAGCAAGCACTCAAGGAATATGCTACATCAGCTCCAATTATCAGGGAATCACAATTGATGAAGTTGAAGAAATTATTGGAAAGCAACAGAAGAGATATCCTCGATAAGGAGAATGACTTCAATGCCATCGAAAAACGTTGCAAAGCTATCAAGCGCCGATTAGCAGATACTGTTAAAGATGTTGACAAGGTGGAGGCCTGTCTCAGCAAAAAGCAATACTTAGAAAAATTGAGGGCTCAGACTGCCAAATATCTGGAGCCCAGTAAATCTATCACTCAACTATACGAGAGGAAGAAACTCCTTAGAGACGCTTTATTGGCTCTGGATATGTGATATGGATTCCTTAGTTTGATGAGATTTCTATTTAGACGGATAGAATAAGGAGGTATATAAAATTATTATTGTAACTTCATGTTCGAAGGTCAGAGACTGTCATACGTTGTGCCCGGATACACAGGGTAACCTTTTATTTTACTCCAGACATATTCCCACCAAAGTCTATGACTAGTTCACCCCTCTCAGTCAACCTGAACCCACTGGTAAGATTCCAGGATATGCTGGTTACGTTCATGGCATCAAACCTGAAAACTTATATGGAAGCACTTTCGGCAAAACTACACTGAATGTTGATAATCAATCCTTCGTCAAGGGACAGGACTACGAAGCTAAGGATAAGTATATCAGCACTAACACTGCCAGCTACATTCCTCCTTCTGAACGTTTCCAGCGCACTGCTGCCGATATCGTCGGTGTGCCACCATGCAGCATCAAAGTCAAACCAGTATTATCCTTTCTTATACAGCCTGCAAATCTCAACACCACAGGAAAATAGGTCGATCAGTTTACTCAAAGCCGCTCTCAGAACTTCTACTAAACCGTCAAGGGCAGAGATACAAAATGGTCGGAATCGAACGTTGTCAACAAGGATGGAAAATAGTACGTAGAGATCGGGCAACCTCTCCCAGGATATACAGGTTTTGGAAAACGGGTCCTAGCCAACAACATTTTCGGTAAGACCTATGCCGAATGTCTAAAAGAATCCAAACGTGATGATGCAAACCTCCAGCATGAAAAACAACGTACCTTTAACAGCCAGCTCAATTCCGAGGTTCCTCTGAAGTTTTGATCTCATCAATATATACATATTCATTGTTTGATAGTGATATAACAAACCATGGACCCTGAATAACTCAAAGATGTAGGCTCACCCAGAGGAGAACAAGTCGGCCTGGGGGATGAGCTGGAAAGCTTTGACCATACGTTAGAGACTGAACATAATCCTTTCAGTTATTATGATTAGGATAATCATCGGGATGTTTCGTCTGAGGAGGAGAACGTTACACCCACGCATAGTAATAAGTCAATATAGCAAAAACAGGTGGAGAAGAAGTCAGAGAACTAAAAGCAGCAGCATAAAGAGGAGAAAAAGATAGATGTGCCTGACAACCTGTCGAAGAAAGAACCCATTCCCTTACTTCAATCTCCAAAACCAGCAAAAAAACAGTCTTCTTCCTAACAAACCAGCCCTTCTCATCCACTTAGCATGTTCAAAGACCCATAGTTTAATCTTGGTCCTCTTGATAAGGCCTAACCACCCAAGAAAAAACCTGTCCCTGCTACCGATCGTACCTACAAAAATTAGATCGATAGTGATATGCAGGAGCTCAAGAATAAATTTTTGGGCCGTGACATGAAGAAGAAAGATAGCAGAAAGGAGGGTAGCAATCAAGTCAACAAAACTTTTGCGCCGACCATCAAGAGGAAAAAATAAAGCAACGTGTAGCTCGAGTAAATGCGTATGTTGGTCAAGATGGGATTTGAGAAGAAAAAGACCAACTATTAAATGTTGAAGGAGTGGGATCGAAAAAGAGCTGAGCTACTTGGCCTCCACGGTAGAATAATCTAACTTCTTCAAAACTAAGTTGACATTCGCATCAAATCATCTTTGGAAAACTTCGAATATTACCAGACCTTTTTCCGCTAGAAAGCCAAACAATAATAAAAATACGCTAGCTCACCCGTCATCAACACAAAGTACGCCCTTCTCAACAATTCCCTCAGCAAAAATGTATACATAAACTGCAGTGTAATCCTCAACAGCCTTTGCGATGAGAACACCACAAGATGTAAAAAGATAAATGATTTCATTTTGCTGATCAGAAACAACATACTCAGAGAGTTGACCTAAAATCATCTGACTGCTAGTCAGAGAGAGTTGCTTAAAGTTAGAGAAAAGATATCATCGTTGAAGTCAACGCTAAATAAATACAATGTTGAAACCGAATAAAGAGCTAACGAACTTGCACAATTGTTTAGCTAACAAGCTAATGACATAACCATCAATACTTAAAAAGATTTCTACAGAACTCAGCTATCATTTCTCAGAAAAGCATTGCAGCAAATCTAAACTCAGCGAAAATTAGGCGAATATTGCCTTGAATACTACCACTCAGCAGTGCAGTAAGAGCTTAAAAGATCGCAGGTCATAAGAGAAGCCATGATAACTTACAGTAGAGGACTGAAGACTACCTACAATCTCTAACCGGAGCTGGAACATGTATAGATTGAACAGATGAGCAAGCAAGAAGAAATTAAACTTATTGAGGAATTTTTCTCACTTGACGAGATGTTCGACGAGCGAACACTAGAACTATTCCGTATCAGGAATGGTATGGGACCAGATGAAGATATCACAATCGATGAATTTAGCAAATACATCAGCAGGTATATCTACCATTATTTAGTTTTAACTATTTTCCCTTTGACTCAAGGATCCTTCTCTTGAAGGAGTTCCAGGTGCAGTGTCAGCAAGGCAAAGGTAAAGATGCAACAACTTCCTCCTGCTACCTGGTCATAACAGTCGACCATTTTCTGCATTTGTTTATTTCTCCTCAAAAATAAACTCGTTCGAAGCCTGACATAACAATAAAAATTGCTTCAAAGCTAATGTAATTAAGAGCTGGCAAGGAGGACTGGCTTTAATTGGTTCGCAAGGAGGAGCGTCGTGCATCGATGATGAGTTATTTCTGGGATAGCAAGATAGAGAAGGTGTATAGATTGAAATTTAGCAAAAAAGACAATCGTGAAGAATTTGTGGATTATATTGGGAAGTTGATGGTCGACCAATTTTGATATTGAAATCTGTATATGTGTTGTCAATCGATGGGGGTGGGGTGTCACAGTGATTTAGAATTTTGTATAGGTCTATTGTACATATTTTACAATATCTGATATGTCCTCCAAAAGCAACAGTCCACCCAAAGATAAAGAAAAAGCACCAGCTAACAAATCGGGCTCATCTTCCAGTTCATCTTCCTCACCACGTCGCAGTTCACGCTCACATTCAAAAGATAAAGCTCAACGAGGTCGACCAGTTCGGAAGGAGTCATCGCTACCGGCACCCAATGCCAAATTATTTGTCACCAACATCGACTCTAAAGTACTTGCATCCACTAATGTAGTTCTAGCAGAGTGAATTGGACAAAGATCTGAGGGATTGGTTCGCTCCTTTTGGTAAGATAAAGGATATTGTCATCAAGACAAAATCTGGCAGTGCCAATTGTTACTGCTTCGTCGAGTACGAGGACGTCTAATCTGCCACCAAAGCTGTGGAAGAGTAAAAAATATTTTATCCCAGGTTGAATCACAAATAATTCAAAGGGAAGGAGCTCAAGGTCGAGTTCGGGAAAGGTTAGCGCAAAAACTAGGACCGTAAATCGTACTAATCATTCCTAAACATAGAGATAAATGCTATATTTGCCACAAAGAAGGTCATTTTGCCAAAGATTGCCGGTACAACAGATTCAACGACCGTGACTGTACAATAAAAGGTCTATACAGACGACAAATACAGAAGGGATGACAGGGACAGGAGAGATCATTACTATGATCGGGACTATGATAGGGATAGACGGTATAGGGATCGTCGGGACTATCGTGATCGTAAACACAGAAGATCATCTTACTCCAGCTCCAGTAGCTAGTCAAGCCGGAACCTCCGTAGAAGAGAGAGGGACCGTGATGACTACAGAAGACCTAGGGACCGAGACTCTCGACGCTCCCCTGACAGGACTGACAGAAAAAGGAACTATCACTCAGATACTCGCAGATATGATTGAAATACACATTCAGATGACCTATTAAGGCTCTCTGCCTCAACATGCCTCACCCTTTAGCCACACCTTGAACTCCTCAGACTTCCTTGGCCTCACCCTGATGCTTGTGCCTCTACTACCTGCTATCCTGTTGTGTGCCACTCCTTGGCGTGTCTTTGAATACTGATCAGCAGTCCTACTCTTTGCTGCCTCTTAGTTCTAAAGTATCTACAATTATATGAAAGCTTTCTTTCTAATTCAAATATCTCTTCAGTCTTTATGATTTCAATATTTTGTTATCAGTTAATTCGTCAAAAACTAAGGATATTTTGCTTCATTAATCCACAATATTCATAATCAATCACTTGCTCAATTTCCAAACAATTTCTCAAAATCTTTCTATCCCAACTTCGTCTTTGCCACCACT
>Ga0100380_10007930_pt1 | contig 10548 bp, 7 predicted proteins | sample CryGeymeta201504_FD_80417 | JGI IMG/M metagenome (GOLD analysis project Ga0100380, IMG submission 80417) | Groundwater microbial communities from Crystal Geyser aquifers in Utah, USA - Crystal Geyser metaG 2015-04 | ecosystem: Environmental > Aquatic > Deep subsurface > Groundwater | place: USA... | reverse complement strand
TTATGGTTGGACTTGGCAGTGGGATACGTCTATTGCTCCAGAATCAGGAGAAAACGATATTGTAGATGTTGAGGCTACTGAAAATGATACAACCAACCTAAGAAGTTTGGGACAAAATGGTGTGGAGTCAGTATTGGCAACCGCCAACATTACAAAAGAAGGCAGGGCTATTGAAAGTCATCCAAACGGTCAGCTAGAAATAACGGCTTTTCTTTGTGAAAAACCTTGGCCAAGTTTTGAAGAAGATCAATTCCCTTGGATAGATGATGGAAACCCATTGCGTTTTCCTGGCCAAGAAGACACCGCTACACCAAGTCAGTTCTCTTTTTACTACTGTATGGATTCTGGTGCAGAAGGCCCCGCCGAAGATTTGCCAGCACTTAGCCCGGCACTTGTACCAACTTCTCCGGTTGCTAACGTGTTCCGTGAAATGCTCTATTCCGTAGAGGCCGGAACATGCTCAAACAATACGGCTCAGACTTGTACCACAGGTGATCAGTGTGCTTCTGGTACTTGTATTAATCTTCGAGGAGATGCTTTGGGTGTTCGTATTGCCTCAAATCCACGCTACTTAACACCGCTTGAGTGGTACCGAGAGCAAGGATTCTCCGGTAATCCAACATCAGTAACAATAGACGGTTACCCAGCTGTTCGAGATGGAAACACAGTGTACGTTATGGCACCAAATGTTGTTGTGGGTGCAAATGGAAGCTCAAACTCCATTTACTCCAACATGTACATTATTTCCGCCAACACCAACGCCGGTCCGTTTGCGGCAAGTATTTTTGAGCAAGCAATTGCTAACTGGCGTTTTAATGCCAATCAATCACTCACAATCACCAACGAAAAACTCTGTCGCAGTAGCTTTAATGATGAGTTTATACGCAATCAAGACAACAGACTCATTCGTTGTAACTGGGACGCAGATTGTCCTGGAGAGGTTGAAGATGTTTACTGCAGTGCCGACAAACTAAAACTTCAGCGAGATGCCAAACGTTTAGTGGATTTTGCCGGCATGCAACGATTTATCAGTTCTCAAGGCGGTTCCCCCGACCTAACTGAAGGAACATTTATTCGCAATTACTCGGTCAGTAATTGGCCATCTTGGACAGCTACTTTAGGCAATAAATTGGGATCTGCTTTACCTGTCGATCCAATCAATCAATTCACTGGCTGTGGTAGCAATACTGGTGCCGACCCAGCAAGTTGTTACAACGTAAACGACAATACCTTCTCTTGCGAAAACAAATCATTAGTTTACGGCATAAAGAGCGCTGTAAATAGTACTTACACCCTATCTGCTCAACTCGAATACAACAAAGCCGGCTGGTCTTCTCCAATAAACTTGTCAGCTGCTGATAGTGGTGATGTTAAACTTGCTACCGACTTTGATGGATTATTATCGGATGGATTCGTTTCAGACAACCCTCTCTGTACGGATACAATTTTAGGAAACTCAACCACTTGTGGAGATGGAATTAAAGGCGAGGGTGAAGAATGTGAGATTGGAGAATTTGAAAGAGAAGATCCAAATACTTGCACCAATGGTTTTAAATTATTAGCTTGTGTAAATAACGAGGGAGTTTGTGAATATCAAGCAGCCGACAATGTAGAATGTCGATCTTATTCTTGTGGGAATGGGGTTAAAGAGGGTACAGAGCAGTGTGACGACGGACTCAACAACGGCCGCTATGGCACACGCTGTACAATTAGCTGTACCGTTGGCACCAACAATAGCGATGGAGTTTTCTTTTGTGGAGATAGAACAATTGCAGGTGGGGAACAATGTGATTTGGGAGACGGTATAAACGGTGTTTATACACAAAATCCACAAAACTCCTGTTCCATAGACTGTCGTTCCCCGGGACCTTCTTGTGGAGATGGGGTGTTGCAACCGGAAAATAATGAGGAATGTGAGATTGGAGATGTCGAGCATTATGCAGGTGCGATTTGTGATAGTCCAGCAGTGAATGGTGGTCAAAAAGCATGTAGTAGTAGTAGTCAGAGCGTTTGTCCTCTTGATAATAATGGTTCTGCGGTATCTTGTGGAACAAAAACAGAAACAAAACCTTGTGCCGATGTTGCTACTAGTACACAAGGTGTCTGTACATCTGAGGCCAACAAGGGGGGTAAACCTTGTAATAATGACAATGAATGTGGTGGATCTGGTGCGACTTGTGTAGAAGGTGATTATGAGCTTACTCGCACACAAATCTGTGATACTAGGAGCTGTACCTATAAAAATAGATCTTGGAAAAACATTGATGGTATTTCTTGTTTAAGTAGAGCTTTCTGTGGCAACGGTTCTGTAGACGGTTCGGAACAATGTGATGATGGAAACAACAACAACTTTGATGCCTGTACCAATAGCTGTAAAACAAACGTTTGTGGAGATGGATTCTTGTTCCCGGGTGTGGAGTCTTGTGATGCCGGAGGTTTGAATGGAACAGCTTGTACTCCAGAATACGGACAAACCTGTAATTATTGTGCTCGAACATGTCAGTTGCAAACAGTTTCTGGTGCTTTTTGTGGAAACGATGTGATTGAAGGTAATGAATTTTGTGATGGCAGTGATTTGAGGAAGTACTGCTACACTTCAACCACAAGAACCAAAGGCGCCGATTGTACAGATAGTGAGAACGTTTGTGATCAAGTAGAAACTTGTCAGATGATCGGTGTTTGTAATGGCGGGCAATCCAATGGTAGTTTGTGTCAAGTATCACGTAATCCGAGCAATCAGTGTCTTGATGGAGAATGTGTAGCTCCTACCTGTTCATCTGACTGTAGTGGTGCTTGTCCAACTTCTTTTAAGACCGTTACCCTTCAGGGTTATGTAGAACCGGGAACAGGTCCTGCGACTACTTCATTTCTTTTGGATAGCAAAAATCAAAATACTAGTGTTATTGATACAGCCAGACTCATTATTCCCGCTTGTCGAGTCGGTACCGCTTTGGTGGCCGATGTGGATAAATCGAATGTGGCATTACCGAGTGTGGATGTGGTATTTGTGACTGATTTATCGGGGAGTATGGCATATACAATTGGTGTTGATGAGAAAAAGAGAATTCAAATTGTTACTGAGAGTTTAAAGTATGCTGTAAATAATCTACTTGCTGTTTATTCGGGGTATGAAGCAAACTTACAAATGGGATTTGTGTCATATAAGGGTCCTTTTGATCCTATTTCTCGTGGGGCAAGGCAAACATTTTGGCAACAAACTTATAATGATTACATGAATGATGATGAAGTTTTCAATAATTCAGCAACTATTGATTTAAATCTTGAATCTGATAGTTCTGTGGTCAGGAATAGAATTGAAGAGGTTTTCGATCTTTATGATGATATAGGGCTATCGAATGGACCCACTTCTACACCATTTGGAATAAAAAGGGCAGTAAAAATGCTCGAGTCATCTTCTGCACAACAAAAGGTAGTTATATTGTTAACCGATGGTGCGCCTGGTAGTTCTGGTACAACTACAGAGCTTAAGGAATTCTATGTAAAACAAATTAACAGTTATATTCGTTCTAATAAAGTAGAGAAAAAGATTGATTTCTATTCAGCAACTATTTCTTCTAGTACCACAGATACCGTAGTTGCCTATGGTCGGCATATGTCTGGTGATCTTTGTGGTCAAGATGAAAATATAATAAATTCAACTGATGATTGCGTGCCAAATAACGGTGTTGAATACGCCTACGCAGCTAGTACCGCAGATGGCATCAACCAAATGTACGAAAAGATCATTCAGAATATTACCGGGTCATCTGTTTCGTTTATTTATAACAACATTCAAAATGTTTCTACTGTGCCTAGTGGGCGTAATGTTGCTATTCCTTTGCCTAATGAGTTTAGTTGTTCTGTAGGCGGGCCTCAGAGTATTCCGACCAGTTTTACGTATAATGGAACCGGGCAGATTAGTGTTAGTAACTTTAGGTTTACTTATTGTCCAGCTCCTTAACCTGCCATCAATCATATGTACGAACAGCCACTTTCTTCTTTTGAACCAGCAAAACCGCCGCGTTTTGTGGTGCCTAAAAAATACCTGATTATTGGTGGGGTTTCTGTTTTGGTTATTTTGATTGTTGTTGGACTTGTTTGGTATGTGAGGAGGGATAGTCAAGTCAATAAAATTGTTGATGTTGGAGTTAAGGAAAAAATTCAGGCTGTTAATGATGATTGTGATACGGCGGAGAATCCGGAGACTTGTCGGGTTGGTGCTGCTTTGGGGTTGGCCAAGGAAGTTGGGGGAGTGGAGCCTTGTTTGGTTTTTGAGGGGGAAGAGTATGATTCTTGTGTTTGGCTTGTGGCTCGGGAGGAGATGAAGGCTGAATTGTGTGCTTCGATTGTGTCTGGTGAACAGAAGGATTCTTGTGTTGAGTCGGCTGTTATTCAGTTGGCGGAGTCGGAGAATTCGATTAAAGTTTGTAATCAAATTACGAATGAAGAAGGTAAGAGGCGTTGTGAAGAGAGGGTTGAACCGACCAATGCTGGTAATTGTGTAGCTCGATATGGAGAGGGGGAGCAGTGTAATTCTGTTACCTTGCTTGAAAACGCTGTTGCCAAAGGTGATTTTAGTGCTTGTGGTGGATTATCAGAAGAACTACGCGATTCTTGCTACGATATTGTGGGTGTAACGGATGTTGATCGAGATGGTTTGACTGCCTCAGATGAGGCTTACTATGGAACCAATCCGCTTGTCTCTGATTCAGATGGCGATGGTTATAAAGACGGCGATGAATTAAGTGCCGGTTTTAATCCAAATGGCCCGGGATTGCTTGCGGAAGGCACGTAATTTATTTTTTAGTCGTGGGCACGAACGCTTAAATGCGGTATCATGAATGCAATATGTTTGAAGACAACAAACCACAATCAACCGACGCACCGATTCCAGAAGACATGTTCGAATCGGTCGCACAATCTGTTCCAAATGTAGCTCCACCAACTAAGGAGGGTGCGCCTGCTACGCCATCATATTCAATGCCATCTGCACCACCTGCTTTTCCATCAGATTCCGGTGGAGGTTTTCCTTGGAAGACTATTGCTATTGTGGTTTTTGTTTTGGTTTTAATTGCGGCTGCTGTTGGAGTTTCTTATTACGCACTTTCTAGTCGAGTTCAGGTAGACGATCCAATTATTACTACACCTGAGCCGGTTACAGACAATCCAATTACCACACAACCTGTTGTGACTCCGCCACCTGTTACAGATACACCAGTCGAGGAGCCACCAGTTGAAACTCCACCGGTCGAAGAACCAGCTCCGGTAGATGTACCACCAGCTGTGCTAGAAAATGCTCCGGTTGTAGATACAGATCGCGACAAAGATGGCTTGACTGATGCCGAAGAATTAGCTTTGGGTACAAGTCCAACCAATCCAGACTCCGATAATGATGGTTTGACAGACAGGGAAGAAGTTCAAGTTTATCGTTCAAATCCACTCGATCCTGACACTGATGCCGACACATACCCAGATGGAGAAGAAGTCAAAAATGGCTACAATCCAAATGGTCCAGGAAAGCTCACCACTATTCCAGAAGAAATAGTTACCCCAAGTTAATAAAACTATGGCCACGTCTCATTTTGCTTCGAGGACAAAAAAAGAGACCCAACCACCGGCACCTATCAAGGATGCGCCGATGTTCTTTACGATGCCTAGTAAGTATCGGGGTGGCCAGGTTGAGCAATTGGTAATGGCAGCCAAAAAGCCAATTACTCCTCCGACTCCGGTACCAACACCACCACCCAAACCAACACTTCCGCCAACTGTTCCAAAGCAGCAAGTAAAAAAATCAAACAAAAATAAAATTATATTTTTGGTGGTTGGAATATTGCTCCTTGCAGGTTTGTTTATTGGTGCTTATGTGTATGTTCAATCACTTACAAAACCTCCAGAAGTAACTCCACCGGTCGATGTGCCAATTGTAGTGACTCCGGAGCCAATTCCAGAACCACCAATCACAACACCTCCAGTTGTTACGCCACCCATTACATCACCTTTTCCAACTACCAATCGAGTAACGGGAGTTGATTCTGATAGTGATGGTTTAACCGATAAAGAAGAAACAACTTTATACAACACCGATCCAAGACGTCCTGACTCTGACAATGACGGGTTTTTAGATGGTAATGAGGTTTTCCACAGATACAATCCAAATGGAGATGCTCCGGGCACATTAGAAGAAGCTGGTTTGGTAAAGCTTTTTGCATTCAAAAATGTTTTGACCAGTGATGTATCTATTTTGTACCCAACTTCTTGGAGTGCAGTAGAAGATTCGTCTCCAATCGAGGTTGGTGCAATTACCACGGCATCATTCACTTCATCTACTGGTGAACGCTTTACAGCGGAGATTTATCCAAAACCATCTGGTCAAGCGATTAGTGAATGGCTGGCCACAAACAATAAAACACAAGTCGGAGAAGTTGGTCGAACCAAAAACGGTTTGCTACTTTTTACATCTCGTGATCAGTTGTTTGCTGTAATAGATGGGGGAGAGTCTGTGTTTATCTTGACATACAAAGCCAATGAATCTGGAGCTATTGAGTATTTGCAGACTTTTAAAATGATGATCAATAGCGTGTCATTTATCGCCAAAGCAACGACTGAAACTTCTGCTGAAACAACTGCAGAAATTACTGTTACTTCGACTACAACAACAGAAGCTCCAACGGCTACAGAAAACACAACCGGCACAACAGCAGAAACAACAGCGACCACTACTTCTGAAACCACCACTCCTGATACTGCTACCACCTCTGAAACCACCACTCCTGATGCTTTGGAAGAACCTGCAATATGATCACTCTTGAATGGAATCAAACTTACTTGCGAGGTGGTCAGCGTTATCCTTTGGCTTTGGGGAAAAAAGTGGCTCGTGTTTTTGAGTCTACAGTGTCTGGAAAACGCAAAATGGATGTATCTGCCTCTTTTGTTACTCCAAGCGACATGAAGCGCATTAACAGGGCTTACCGAGGTAAAAACAAGGTTACCGACGTGCTGTCCTTTTGTTTATCAGACAATTCTGTCAAAGGTGTTCGTGTTATAGAAGGTGAACTTCTTTTTTCTTACAATAAGGCAAAGGAGCAAGCTTTAGATCGAGGTCATTCTACTCGTGATGAAATTACGTTTTTATTGGTGCATGGTCTGTTGCACATTATTGGATACGATCACGAAAAAACCAAAGATGCTAAAAAAATGTTTGCTCTGCAGACTCAGGTTCTAAAAAAATTAGGTGTTGATCCCTCGGTCGAATAGATATGAAACGCATCTCTCTTTTATTTAGTAGTTTCAAAAATGCAACCAAGGGTGTTCGTTTGATTTTTGCAACAGAGCAGAGTTTTCAAATTCAATTAGTCACTGGGGGAGTGGTTTTGGGATTGGGTTTTGTTTTTCATGTTAGACCACTTGAGTTCATTGCTTTGGTTTTAATGATTGGAGCCGTTCTGGTTTTAGAAATGCTTAACAGTGTTTTGGAACGTGTAATCGACACAATCAAACCACGAATGCACCCAGCAGTTCGTGATATTAAAGACGTAATGGCTGGTTCTGTGCTTGTTGCAGCTGGTATTTCTGTATTGGTTGGAGTGCTTATTTTTTGGCCTTATGTGCTAGCCCTTTTCTGAGTACACAATGTTTTGCTATACTGAGTATATTGCCGACCCTTTTTGTTCACTCGCCTTTTAATGCGTACCATCCTTCCTTCGATTCTTCGTTCTATGGCTGACGAAATTTATACAGGTTTAGACATTGGTTCCCACGCAGTACGTATTGCGGTGGGGAAAGTTATTCCTTCTTCAGAAGGTAAAGATCAGATGCACATTGTTGGGGCGGTAGAAGTACTGTCGCAAGGTGTTAACAAAGGATCTATTACTGACATAGAAGAGGCTGTTTCTTCTGTTTCTATTGCACTTGAACAAGCAGAAAGAATCACAGGTTTTCCTATTAGTTCTGCTTGGGTTGGTATTTCCGGTAGTCATATTGTAGCTCAGGAGAGTCGTGGTGTTATTGGTGTGGCACGCAGTGACGGCGAAATCCGCGAAGAAGACGTCGAACGTGCTATTGAGGCTTCTCGAACTGTTGCAACCCCAACAAATCACGAAATCATCCATGTAATTCCAAAAAGTTTTACTGTAGATGGTCAAAGAGGAATGAAAGATCCTGTGGGTATGAGTGGTATTCGACTCGAAGTCGATGCCTTAATTATCCAAGGACTTAGTTCTCAAATCAAAAACTTAACCAAATGTGTTTACAGAACAGGTCTTGACATAGAAGATTTGGTCTTTTCTATTTTGGCCAGCGCCGAAGCAACACTCACCAGTCGCCAAAAAGAATTGGGGGTTTGTGTGGTTTCTGTTGGTGCCTCAACAACCAGTTTGGTGGTTTTTGAAGAAGGTGACATTTTACACACGGCAGTTTTGCCAATTGGTGGAGATCATGTAACCAGTGATATTGCCATTGGACTTCGAACTTCCATAGATGTTGCTGAACAAGTTAAACTGCAATATGCCACCTGTTTTCCAGACGAAGTCGGAGACGACGAAGAAGTAAACTTGGCCGACTTAGGTTCTCCAGAAGAAGAATTTGTTGGACGCAGGTTTATTGCAGATATTACCGAAGCACGTGTACAAGAGATTTTTGAATTGGTCGACAAAGAACTTCAAAAAGTTGACCGTTCTGGAATGCTTCCAGCTGGTGTTGTTTTGACTGGCGGAAGTATTAAGTTAAATGGAATGATCGAATCAGCCAAAAGAGCCCTCAGGTTACCGGTGTCTTATGGAACTCCTGTTGGTATCAGTTCTGTAATCGATCGCACTAGTGACCCCGCTTTTAGTACGGCAATTGGACTTGTACTTTGGGGGCGTCACATTAGAGCGACCGCAGAACCGGGGGGATTCGGAAAGATGTTTACTAGTTTTAAAGGTGTCAGTGGATTAGCAGGAGGTTTAAAAAAGATTTTCCGCTCCATGAAGCCGTAGAATTGCTTTTAGTTTGCAAGCCTTAAGGAGGGTTGCAATCTTGACGTAGTACCTATTAGTGCTTTACGATGAGGAAAGAATTTGGCTTAAGAGAGCAAAATTTTGAGTACACTCAAGTACTCAAAGCACCCTATTTAAGGTATGGCGGAGGTTAAACCAGAGATTCAAACATTTGCCAGGATCAAAGTTTGTGGCATAGGCGGCGGCGGAGGAGCAGCCATCAATCGAATGATCCATGATGAAATCAAGGGGGTCGATTTTATTGCAATTAACACAGATATTCAGGCGTTAACGCAAAATCTAGCCACCAACAAAATTGCTATTGGGAAAACTCTCACTCGCGGTTTGGGGGCCGGAATGAATCCTGATGTCGGTGGTCGAGCAGCTGAAGAAAATCAAAATGAAATTCGTGAGGCACTGCAAGGCGCTGACATGATTTTTTTGACTTGTGGATTAGGTGGAGGTACAGGAACCGGAGCTATTCCAGAAGTCGCTAAAATCGCCAAAGAAATGGGAGCTTTAACGGTTGCGGTCGTTACAAAGCCTTTTTCCTTTGAAGGAGCTCAGCGCAGGCGCATTGCTGATCAAGGCTATGAAAAGCTGATTCAGCATGTTGATACAATAATTACAATTCCCAACGATCGAGTATTGCAAATTATAGATAAGAAAACATCCTTAATGGATGCTTTTAAAGTTGTCGATGACGTTTTGCGTCAAGGTGTTCAGGGAATCGCCGAGCTTATTACTGTTCCCGGTTTAATTAACGTTGACTTTGCTGACGTTAAAGCAATCATGGAAAATTCAGGTTCGGCACTTATGGGTATTGGTCGCTCTAGTGGTGAAAATCGTGCCGTAGATGCCGCCAAACAGGCCATAGCAAGTCCTTTGCTCGAACTATCCATAGATGGAGCCAAAGGTATTCTATTTACGATTACCGGTGGCCCAAGTTTGGGTATGCATGAGGTTGCCGAGGCAGCTAAAGTGGTTACAGGCTCTGCCGACGAAGACGCTAAAGTTATTTTTGGTACAAATATAGATGAAACCCTCGGCGAAGAAATTCGCATTACAGTGGTAGCCACAGGTTTTGACAGCCGTGAACGTCGCACATCTGCTCCCGGAGTTGTGGAAATTCAAGCTCAAGGCGCTTGGAGTCCTGGTTCTTCTTCATCTTCATCGTCATCTTCTTCTTCCAGTTCCAATTCAAACACTCTCCGTATTCGAGAAGATGAACCAAGCAGATCACAACAGCAAATGCAGCCTCGCAAAGTAATTCGTAATCCTTTCCAAGTCCACCGAATTGCCGATGAACAGCCAATGCAAGCGCCAGAAAAAGAACCAAATCAAATGTACGAGACACCTTCTTTTCCGTCTCAACAACAAACACATCAGGCGTCGCAACATCAAATGCAACAACAGCAACAGTCACTACAACCACAATATCAACAACCAAAACCCGCCACACAACCACCAAGACCAATTCAACCGATTCAACATCAGCCAATGAAACTAACTGGAGATGAAGACGAAATAGAAATCCCAGCCTTCATTCGCAAAAAAATGATGTGATTTTAGC
>Ga0100380_10007927_pt1 | contig 10554 bp, 8 predicted proteins | sample CryGeymeta201504_FD_80417 | JGI IMG/M metagenome (GOLD analysis project Ga0100380, IMG submission 80417) | Groundwater microbial communities from Crystal Geyser aquifers in Utah, USA - Crystal Geyser metaG 2015-04 | ecosystem: Environmental > Aquatic > Deep subsurface > Groundwater | place: USA... | reverse complement strand
TGTGAGAGCAACCCTAGCGGTCTGCCCTCTCACCCGGGCGCCTCGGAACGGAGAAAAGGTCGGCCCTAGTAAATTGCCGAGTTTCTCCAAACCACCCTACCTAGCCAAACGTAGCCCTAGAGAACTGGCATAGTCGAGAGAACGCGGTAGCGTTCGCTCGTTACGCACAGGCACTGCACTAACCCTAGCCCTCATTTTGAGACCTGACGCTTCCTTCTGACAGACGTGCACACACGACAGCGACTGCACGTCAACTTTCATGAAGGTATGCTAACAGTACCGTCTTAACTACCACAACTTGTTACTGTAGATCTGTTTCAATGTACCTGGTAGGACTGAAACAATCACTTTAGAAAACAAAGATTGGTAGCGGAGTCTCCGAACAAGAGTTGAACCACAGACTAGAAGTAAACGGCGCGTCCTCTTTTGTCAGCCTAACAAGCAATCAGCGATCCCTCCAAGTTTTTTTTTCTCGCGAACAAAGGTTCAGTGATTAGATACTTAGCTATTTGCTGAGCTACAACCAATACATGTAAGTCTCTTCCCTCCAATCCTTCAAAACGGTGGCTTGTGCCTTTTTCAATTCCGTAATGTAAGGACGGTCCGCAATTTGGGGGCGATCCTTCAATTCATCCGGGACTACGTTCAAATAGGTCCCCAGGCGTGACTGCGCTTCCTTCAATTCGTTTAGAAAAGGAACCTCAACGTCCTTGTAGTGCATTTGTTGACGAGCTAGCTCTTCAGCCGAAACATGGTTCAAGTTACATTTGAGATCTGATTGAGCTGCTTTGAGCTGGCTCATTACGTTGCCTGGTAAAGGGACAGGCATCATCTCTCGATCATCCCCAGAATCTGATTCTTGAGCAGCGCCAAGAGCAATGTCATCATCGGCATCGTCGTCGTCGTCTATCAAGCCTTCCATGTGTGGGATCTTGCCTTTCAATTCACCCAAGACATTCTTAGGGAGCTGCTTCTTCGACGGAGACAAATCATCGGCAGTCAGAGGAGTTACTAGGTTGGGGTTCTTCTTGTACTTCCATTCCCGTTCTGGCTTATTTGTCTTGGGCACAAGCCTCGGTTGGCCAGGACTCTTAGATAGATGTTTCTTCCATTCCCGTTCTTTTGCTCGTGTGTCAGCGGTACCACATTTGAATACCATGGACAAAAACTCACCAAATGAAATCATTCCATCGCCGTCAATGTCAACCTTCGCAATAATCTTCTCAATCATACCATCATGAGATGGTAAAACCTGCTTCAAATCATCTGCGGATATGAAACCATTTTTATCAGTATCCAGAACAGAAAAAGCTTGCTGCAAAGCTTCGCTGCCCATCATATTGCTCTTGTCTGCAGCCCCAATGAGAAATTCCGTGTATCCGACAAAGCCCGCAACGTCTTCGGCGTGGCGACCAATCCTCCAAAAGAGCTTGCGCAATTTGCTCTCGTCAATACAAATTTCACCACCAAATTCTTGAAAGCCGTATCGCAAGTCATCACGCGACAACTTGCCGTCTTCGTCATGGTCAATTGCATGGAAAATCTCACCAAGTTTTTCACTCTCTGCATCTGACAGGAGTACAGTAGTAATTAATGTCAAAGTAGCTTGTTTTAAACCCGGCTGCTCCTTGAAAGAGACGAAATTTACGAGCGCCTTGTGAGCGGCTTCGTAGTCTTCGAATCCTTCCCGAACTTTCTTTTCAGATACGAACGAATTGCCAACTTCTGTCATCAGTTTGCGCGCAAAAATATCGGATAAACTGGGGTCCAGGCTCATATCTTCGCTATGGCCGCTTACTGCCGAAATCGTACCACCTTTGCCAACCTGTTCTGTGCGGTGCGATATCAACCTTCGTAAGTGTGTCTTAGCTTTGCTGGAAACTCTCTTGCCAGATCCCGGCGAAAATACAGCATCGCCGCCAATATCTAATTCTGACTTGGCTTGATCGGGTGATGTTGGAGCCGAGCCAGCTGAGCCGAGCAATTCAGCAACGTTAAAGCTCATACGATTGGTTTCGAAAGAAGATTCTATCGGGCCAGGTGGGGATGCAATGGCTTCTGTGGGTCCACCGACACGGCAAATACTCAAATTTAAACGACGTATTGGGGGAGATTCAGCTGGGGCTGGAAGAGGTGAAGAGGCGACTTCTGGAGGCCCCCCAACTCGAGAAATCTTTAAATTCAAGCGAGTTTTTCGGGGTGGCGAAGGTGATGTATCGGCATCGTCGTCACTGCTCGATAAAGAATGGGAAATCAAACTTTCCCCATCAGAGGCGACTGAATCTCGACGACTGAAAAGCGACCCCTCATCGAGATTACTACTTGATCGCGACCCCTCATCGGCGCTTTTCGAGTGTGACGGTGACAGCGGCGACGATGCTTTCAGACTTTTCGTTTTCAAATTCAGTTGAGTAGAAACGAGTAGCGTCTGACCCGTGCTCGATGATGATACTTTACTCTTTTCAGGTGACGGCGACGCAATCGGAACCGCTTTTACTGGAATTTCATCGTCGCGATGAGTGACACTGAAAGTCTTTAGATGTCCTGCGTAATTATTACTGATGGGAGCAGCTGGAGAGCGTTGGCCACTTCCATCGGCAGCACTGCTCTTGTTGCTGACTCTTATAGTCGGACTTCCACCACCAAGTCGAGTAACTTTCAAATTCAGGCGAGCTTTGGGTTTGGGGGTAGTAACTGGGCTTATTTCCTCGTCAGATGAGAATGAGCCATCATCGGTGTTATCCAAGGCTGACTTCCCAGATGTTTGTTGCAGGTTTAACTTCGTCATAACTAGCCCAGGTGACGCCGAAGGAGCTTGGCGCTGAGCACTGGGGGGTTCCAAAGGAGGAGCAAGTGCAGCCCCAGTCCTAGTTGCTTCTGTACGTATTCCCGTATTTGGTTTCGTAGCCGAGCTAAAATCCCCAATCGCCTTTTCAGTGGAAGAAATTCCCTTTTCGCTAGATTGCATGTTCAATGGATTGGCTGGATTGGCCTTCCACCAGTCATTTTCCGTCGGCTTGGGGAAGGAATCGCCGAAACTGGCCCAAGCGTGTTGTGAATTAGACGACATAACACCCGAGAAAGCAGAGTGTTCCGTTGGTTGTGGTACAAGTCCATTTGCTGACGGACGTGAGTCTAGCGGAAGGTAACTTTCGCTACCACCTTTTGCGTGAATTGCAGCTGGTTTTGCTAGCAGTGGAACACCAAATGATGTGATATCTAAGTTTGCCTTAGACACTGGCATTGGGGGTGGTGGTCCCATTCCGTAAGAAGACGTGCTGTGATCAGTATCTTCAACAGGGTCGTAACCTGAATGTGTTGCAAGGCCGACACGGGTCTCTTCTCCTCCGCACGAAAAAAATGCTGTCAACTTCGGATTTGTGGCATGAGTATGCCTGTCTTTCTTGGAATTAATTACTGCGTTCCCATCAAGTGCAAGAGAATCAGATGCCCATGTGTTCCAAGAAGGATGTAGTTCTGCAGAGCTTGCCTGCTTATGGTCAGCTTCATCAGCATGGGCATTGTAACCACTTGCAGACTCATCCAAGGAGCTTACAGCAAAGTCAGAGTCATCATCCAAATCCAAAAAAGTCATCTTGGGCTTTGCTGAAACAGCCATGGCCTTCAATACACAGTCATCATGCTTGTCCTTGTCTTGTTGACTTGTAAATTGTTGTTTCTTAGCTGTATGATATGGCTTTTTCCTTTTTGAAGCCGGTGAATCAGCGGGAACTAATGTGTGGAATTGTTCCATATTTTCTGCATCAAGCCTGATGTAAGCTTTTTCCTCCTCACTTACAGAAGAATCGAGTTCCAGATCAGATTCTGAATCAATGCTGAGATCGTCCCCTGCCTTTGGAGTCTGTTGCTTTCTTGGAGCTGCTATGACACACAAGATGTTATCATTTGCATTACGAGTATTATTCTTGGCATGCTTGCTGTCAGTTTCATCAAAGGAGCCAACCTCAAAATCAGAGTGATCATTCAAAATATTAGCATTTGTATTTTCAGTTTCAACTGCATCGTTGGAGCTGCTAGACGACTCCTCAAAGTAAGAATCAATGTCAAGGTCATTGTCAGAGAAACTGGCTACAACCATCTGCATTTGACTTTGCTTGGGTGTAGCCATCAATTGTAAAATATCTTCCTCGTGACTCTTCTTCGCAGAACTGCTTGCAAATAGTATCTGCTTGCAGGCATAGCTTTGACGTGACCGTGCTGAGTAAGAAGGTGCTGCTTGTGGAGGCAAGGCTTCATGGTTGCCATGAACAAAACCAATTCCATTTTTAAGAAAAGCTGCAGATGCATCATCAAAATCGGAATTTGTATCAATGCTCTCATCGTCCACAATAGAAGCGTTAGCTTTGCTTGCTGATGTTGCTGCCATCATCTCAAGGATCTTATCTTTTTTCTTCTTTCCGCCACTGTAAAATACTTTTGAATGTTGTTGCGGAGATGATAGTGCACGGGTAGATGCTTCCAATGCTGTAACCGTATTTTCACGAGGTGCAAATGGAGTTGAAGTTTGCTCAAAGACATCAACAGACTCTTCTGAGAGTCGCCTTTTCGCTGCAATTTTTTCTGCAAATTCCATTCTTTCTTTCATAGAAAGACCGCTACAGACTTCCCTGTGACCACTGGCCCAGTGCCATTCCTGGCAGTCAGAAGAGCAGTACGATAGATTCAAGCACTTTGGACAGGTGATCATCCCCTCAGGTATGAATTCCTTGTCCATGTTGCAACTAATGCACTTATCATGATGTGATATACTCGGCTTGCTTTTTGTGTTTCTGGAAGCAGCTTTAGCTGCAATCAGTCCATCTCTGCCTGGAATATCTGGTGAACTGGCAATATATTTATCAAAAGCTTCGATAGATTCTTCAGAGTCTCTCCTTTGTACCTTAAAGGTTTGCTGGTGTTTCCCATGCTGCATCATACCTGGACAGACACTCTTGTGAACACTGGCCCAGTGCCACTCTTGACAATCAAAAGAGCAGTAAGCTAACTTCTGGCAATTAGGGCAGCTGATCATTCCTTCTGGTATGAATTCTTTCTCTAAATCACAAGCTGCGCACTTTTCTGCATGAGGTAGGTTGCCAGCACTTTGATTTTGGGTTTCTGGACTTGCAGCTAAATGATTCTCTTGATAATGATGTACTTTGTTGCTTTCGGATTCAGAGTCAGGGAATGGATCAATAGACGTGTCTGAATCAAAGTTCCCAAAATGAGCCACTGGTCTTGTCATCCGTTGCCTTTCTGAAGGTGTCAAGCCATTACACACGTTCTTGTGTTCCCGTTCCCAATGCCACTGCATACACTCCTTGGAGCAATACAGTACTTCGGAACATCTTGGGCATCTTTTCAGATCCCCTAAAAAAAGCTCTGTTTGCATGCCACACGCTATGCACGTTTCTTGTGGAGCGTCCAAATGGAGATCACCACTGCTGCTGAAAGAACCGACGGATGAGTCTATATCAAAATCGGAGCCAGCATCATATTTATGTATTGTTGCATTCTGAACGGGTAAGAAAGGCGGCCCAGAAGCCATGACTTTCAGCAACTTCTCGTCTCGATCAGCTTTCTGCTTTGGATTTGCTGACGATTCTCCTTCCTTCGCCAGCATCTTTTTTCCAGGAAGATGCACAAAAGAAGCAACTGCCGCTTGTTGATTTCGCGGCGGGGTCTTTTTCGGAGAACTGGTCGTCATACTCCTTTTGTCACTAGTGGCAGCCGAAGGACTGGCTTGGCTATGCGACCAGTCATCGGAATCCATGTCGAAGTCAGATCCTGAATCAATGCTCATCTCGTTTTCGTCTGCTTCATTTCTGGCTTTTGGGGCGGCCATGGCTTTCAACAAACTTTCGTCGGCCGATATCTTCCGTTCGCTTTCTGCCTGTCTTTCTCCAACTGTTCGCATCGCTCGGTGACTCCTGTTTTCGCTCTTGACGCGAACTGGTTGCTTCGGGAACTCCTCTGAAACATTGTCTTTAAGACTACGCTGAATACGATGAGGAGTTTGACCGTGTTTGGGCTTTTGTTTTTCTGTCAAATTATGAGTTTGATTGTCGTCATCAGAACCAAAGTCGATATCATCATCGACGTAGGCTTTTTTTTTCTGAAGGGAAACTGGGCTTGCCAGGGCGGACAGAATACCACTTTCCTGCCGGTTTTCACGGCTGCTCTCATTCCTTGGCCTTCCCCGCACTTTCCGACTGCTGGGCGCTGAGGAGGGTCGTTGGCTGCTAGCATACTTTGGCTTTCCGCGAAATTTCCGAGTGCTCGACACCAAACTTGGCTCTTTCAACATAATTTTTGACTTCCTATCTTCCAATGGTTTTGGCGGAGAAGTCTGATCCCTGAAGCCATTTTTTGGTCCAAGATTTCTATTCGAATGTTTACTAATTTCGTCGTCAGATTTCTTCTTCAATCCTTGTACGGAAGAAGGCAGCGCAGCCTGTATGCGAGCCAGCGACTCATCATGATTCTCCTCGAGAATTTCATCAGTGTTTAGGACGGCCACATGCTGTTGGTCGAGCTGAAGTGTTTTTATGGTCTCTTCCACGGGCTGCTGCTGTAGCTGTAGAAATTGTTTCGTGGAAGGAATGAGAGGTTTTGACGAGTTTGTAGGCGACCCAAGTGGAATACCGTGCTGTAACTGTTCCTGCCTATCTCGACTCTGTTGGACTCGCAAATGTTGTTGGTTTTGTCGCTCCAGCATATCTTGTTGCCACTGTCGCTGCATATTCAGCATATGTTGGTGCTGCTGCTGCTGCTGGGCTTGTAAACGAGCAGATTCTTCTAATTGCTGCTGCCGCAGTTGTTGCTTTTGCTCTTTCAAAAGACGGCTGCCGTCTTCACCTGGTGGGTCCTTACCTGTCCTTGATAGATGTGACGGAGTTCGTAGAATCATCATTTCGGGCATCCGAGCAGGTGGCGGCACCAGAACTTGTTGTTGTTGTTGTGGCTGTAGTGGTAAAGGGGGTGCTGACAGCTGCTGTAATTGAGGATTACTTCGTTTTGCACTTGTTGCCGACTTTTTCTTTTTGATTCGCCGTCTTCGTCGAAAAGATGGACGAAGACCAGCATCGTCGATATCTGTAGATTCGTCATCACTGACGTCTGGTTTGGTGGGAAGTCTATTGTGTGCAGACGGCGGCGAAGTCAACGTAGCAGCAGTTGCTTGGTAACTTCTTGGCAAGTAAATCGGCTGTGGTTCGTTTTGTTGTTGCGGCTGACTCAGGACTGGTAATGGCGGAGGTCCCTGACTGTAGATGGGAATTCCCGATTGCTGACTCAAGTTACCAATACTACTAGGCGGCCGTGGCTGCTGTGGTAGAGGATAGGAATACTGCTGTTGCGGTGGTGCTGTTGTTGGAAGAATGTCATGTTGAGCACGATGAATCGTATGTATCGTTTGTGGGGTGGTTGTTGTTGTATGATTCCCGATAGGAGGCCGATTGGTGTGAGAATAAGGCACATTTATTCTACGTGGTTTTGGCGTCGTTTTTGATCCTCGAATAGCAGTCATCTTCTTACGTCCCACCACGAAATCTAACGCCCTAAGACTCTCTTGATGTAATTCTGCATTTTTCAAAAACGTTGGTTCCCAGACTGCTACTTCGTCTAGCCGACACAGGTACGGTGGTGGTAGGGAGGATATGCTTTTGGATTTTGTTCTTCCATTCTCCTTCTTGATAGTCACAGGTGTGCGTCTCACCGTAATTTTCCGTGCCAACAGTTCCATGACATTAAATCCGCAAATGCGTTTGACTTGTTGATTGTCCAAATAAACTTCTACCATTCCAACATTATTCCTGTTTGCCAAGGACTTTTCCTCGACAGGGCGCTGCGAACCACTTTTGAGAACGGCCCGGCCTCGTGCGGAGGAAATGATTCGTACGGAAGGTTCCTTTGACACTTCTGATCCGGAATCATTGTGAATATCTTCTTTTTTGGGCACATGGACGACGGGAGGAAGGTTGCTTCCGATGGTTGGTGCACTAGTATTATGAGATAAATTTTCTCTCAAGATCTGAAGTGCTTGATCGACCTCAACGACAGTGGCATGATCTTTGTGTAGAGAGTTGTCCTGGGCCAAATAATGACGCAGCTGTTCCAGTATTTGTTCAGGTGGCGATAAAGGATGCTGTTGCTGCTGCTGCTGCTGTTGGACGGAAGGAGGATAAATAGGTGACTGTTGGATGTAAAATTGTTGCTGTTTTAGATGCTGTTGTTGAGGCTGCTGCGTCTGATATGTTCCTTGGGGATAGCTATAATAGGACTGCAAAAACGGTGAATATTGTTCATACATCAAAGGCAATTGCTGCTGTACCATGTTGTTGGCGAGAGGTTGGCTGCTGCCGTTTGGCATGACTGGATATTGTTGATGCTGAGGACATGACAGCAGGTGACTCGGTGGGTACTGTATAACTGGTTCCGAACTTAGGTAGCCTCCTCGTTTTGCAGTCACACCATCCTGTTGCTGTTGCCGTTTACTGCGAGCACGTCTACGACTGGGCTGCTGCTGTTGGTTTTGATTATGACCTCTGCCACTATCTGTTGCGTAGTAGGTCATGCTTCCAGTGTTCGTTTGAAGTTTCTGAGATAAACGACTCTTTGGGGTGCACTGGCTCTAAAATTTATTTAGCCTGACTTTGATTTGGTTTTAAATCAAGAACTAGTAAAGTTTTTGACAATTTTAAGACGGCAGTGCTGACAGAGGGGCAATCTCTGCTACTACTTGGAGCAATCTCTTGAATTGAGCTATTACCCTGAATTATTTTTGTTCAGCAAGTTAACTGGCATAGCGAAAAAACTTGGCAGTCAAAAATTTCATTATTATTGTCTGCCCCATGGGATGACCGTCGTCTGGCTATCCATCCGACCGAAACAACTCGTGAATAAAAAAAGATTCTGATTTTCACTTGCTTCCTGATGATGATGATGATGAAAAACAGATTTCGAAAGTTTCAAAGCTTTTATTATTAATGAGACGATTGGGAGCTTGGTGGCGTGGCACAGGATCTCTAATGCTAGTAATAAAATTGCTAGATATTCAGAGAAGAATCCTTACATTTGGCTATCGAATCTCAACCAGCTTCATCCAAGAAAGCAAGATATAAAATTACTGAAACACCAAAAGACCCACCCTACTTACAGTAGCTACGTACCGTACACTGGAGTAGGATTCCTGTCATCAAATCCAAGATGGACTCCAGTATGCGCACCGATGAGCTGGAAGATGCCAACGACAAAAATGAAGATGTGTTTGATACCTCGTTCATGACGGTGGATCATAACCAAGATGACAGCGAATATACGTCGGAGCCTCATGAACGCGTCAAGGAAGCTAAGAAAGTAATTGGCGATACCGAGAATTTGTTGGATGCTACTACTCCTTTAACTCCTGCCTCAAGTCTTGGAGAGTTGAGCAGCAAGAAGAACGTCGATCCTGCTTCCAAGGGTACAACTGCCAGCAAGTCAAACTCGAATACTCATACGTCGTACGAGAAAGTCAAGTATCACGATGACGTTGGAAAATTGGTGTTGACGGATGAAAAAATCATTTTCAAACCGTACGATGGAGGTGCTCCGACACGAGGTAGTTACGTAGCACGGACCCACGAAGATGGGCACGATCACGTTCAAAACAGTCACAGTTGGCGTTGGAAGGCAATTCAGAAGCATCAAATATCGCCCACTACCAGTGACAAGACTCTGCTCAAGTTGGTCAGTGCCAGTAGTAGCAAAAAAGCCGTGATCTTTTTCATGCGCAATCGCGATGAATTGAACCGCATCCGAAAGGATGTGTCTCGTCGTTTGCGATATACCAAGAAAGAATTGGAAGAACGAGCCATCACCACTACTCCGATCAAGAATGGCGAGACTAATGGAATTACACCAACTCCCTACAATACTCCCGCCGTACCTACGGCAACGGAGACCAACAACGAAGCAACACCATTGCTTGCTAAGGACAAGGTAAGGGGGGTCACAGTAGAAGAGATAGGAGCCGCATCATCGTCTGGTAGTAAGAAGGGGTGGGTTGCTTTCACCGCAGTGGTATTACTTGTGATTGGTTTCTTCATTGTGCGATATATTTATCTCGATGTAGTAGCAAACACTGTGGACGAGGCCAAAGGTTATGTAGCACAAGCTATCAACAAGATCAAAGGAACTTTGCCAAAGTCTTTCGAGAAAGCAGGTCAACGGTACTTGAAAGGGTATGGAAGAGATACTGGAAACTCTATTGATGAATCACTGTAGTAAGAAAGCATACGCTCGCGTATCGTCTTTTATAGAGATATTCAGTGGATTAGCTGTTACTGTGAAAGCAACAGGATGCCATGATTTCCTGTTAAAAAAATGAATGTTTTTCAATAAATCGAGGAGCTTGCTAAACGTAGTGTTGTTGCCCGACCAATGCCATGTTGTGTTTCTTTGGGAGTCCTTCCTTTCTAAAAAACAAATGTGTTATCCCCCCCCCCCCCCCCCCCCCCCCCCCCCCACCCCACCTCACCCCTCACCTCACCCGCTCCACTTCATCAACCCACC
>Ga0100380_10007922_pt1 | contig 10560 bp, 12 predicted proteins | sample CryGeymeta201504_FD_80417 | JGI IMG/M metagenome (GOLD analysis project Ga0100380, IMG submission 80417) | Groundwater microbial communities from Crystal Geyser aquifers in Utah, USA - Crystal Geyser metaG 2015-04 | ecosystem: Environmental > Aquatic > Deep subsurface > Groundwater | place... | reverse complement strand
GTTACAAAGTTTCAGGAGGATTGCACGGAGTTGGTGTGTCTGTAGTTAACGCTCTGTCAGACCTTTTGGTTGCCGAAGTTAAACGTGATGGAAAACTTTGGCGACAAGAATTCAAAAAAGGTATCCCACAAGGAGATGTAAAAGCAGTGGGTACCGCTCGTGGAACCGGCACAACAATTACCTTTCATCCCGATGCTACAATTTTTGAAACCATTGATTTCAATCTCAAAACAATCATTGATCACTTAAGGCATCAGGCATACCTCACAAAAGGTATTCGCATGACCATTATTGATGCCCGTGAGACTGGAGCAGAAAAACCTTTCAGTTTTTACTTCGAAGGTGGTGTTGCTAGTTACGTGCGTCATATAAACCGCGGCAAGCAAGCAAAACATCCAACTGTTTTTTACATTTCCAAAGAAGATTCTGCTAGCCACATGGAAGTTGAAGTTGGTTTGCAATACACCGAAGAATACTACGAGTCCGTATTCTGTTTTGCTAACAACATTACAAACCCAGACGGAGGAACACACCTTTCTGGATTCCGTTCAGCATTGACGCGCGAAATTAACAACTACGCTCGTGCCAAAGGCATTCTCAAAGAAAAAGACAAAAACCTAACAGGTGAGGACGTTCGAGAAGGTTTAACTGCGGTTATCAGTGTAAAAATTGAAGAACCTCAGTTCGAAGGACAAACCAAATCCAAACTCGGAAACCCCGAAGCTCGCACAGCTGTTGAATCTGTTTTTGGTGAGTCCTTTAGAATCTACATGGAAGAGCATCCCCGTGATGCTGAATCAATCATTAGCAAGTGTTTGTTGGCGGCTCAAGCCAGATCAGCTGCTCGTGCTGCTCGTGAAACTGTTTTGCGTAAAGGTGTACTCGAAGGATTGACTCTTCCGGGTAAGCTGGCTGATTGTTCTTCTCGTGACCCTTTGATTAGTGAACTTTTCTTGGTTGAGGGAGATTCGGCTGGTGGTTCTGCCAAACAAGGAAGGAACCGCGAAAACCAAGCAATCTTACCTTTGCGTGGAAAAATTCTAAACGTAGAACGAGCCCGCCTCGACAAAATGCTGGCCAACAACGAATTAAAGTCGCTGGTTATTGCCATGGGTACCAACATTGGTGAAATGTTTACCATGGAAGATTTGCGTTACAACCGCATAATCATTATGACTGACGCCGACGTAGATGGAGCCCACATTAGAACTCTTTTGTTGACCTTATTTTACCGTTACTTTCCGGAATTAGTACGCCAAGGACACATCTTTATCGCTCAACCACCACTTTTCCGCATTCAGGCAGGAAAAGATTTCAGATACGTCTATTCAGAGGAGCAAAAAGCTGCTGCCATAGAAGAACTAGTTTACCTGAAGACCAAAAAAGCTGCTGCTGGAAAAGCTAGCAAAGCCAGTAAAAAAGCAGATGAAACAGCTGAAATAGATACTGATAGCTCCTTAGAATCTGGATTACTAGAAGTTTCTGGAGTAAAAGTAAACGTTCAACGATACAAGGGTTTGGGAGAAATGAACCCGGAACAACTTTGGGAAACAACCATGAATCCAGAAACAAGAGTTCTAAAAAAGGTAATGATTCAAGACGCTGAAAAAGCCGATGAAACCTTTGAGATCCTTATGGGAGCTGAAGTTGCGCCTCGAAAACGCTTCATCCAAACACACGCCAAAAATGCCAGTCTGGATGTTTAAAGAGCTTTAAAATTTCCGCAAAAATAAACGAAAAGCCCTCTTATTCTTAAGGGGGCTTTTCTCTATTGCTCATCTCTATTGCTCATATTGTCTAAATCTGCTACTATGTGGCTATCGCCCCCCTCAAAGGGGTGTTTAAAATACCAAAAAAACCTCAGGTAATGGTATGTCAAACACACACACATCAGCGTTAAAACGCCCATTTATAGCTCTTTTTGAGTATTTAAAGGGTTCAAAAGAAGAATTGGAAAAAGTTACTTGGCCAGCTCAAAAAGATGTTATTCGTCACTCAACAATAGTTATTGTAGTGAGTGTTGCCTTGGCTGGTCTTTTTGCTGGTTTGGACTGGTTGTTGCAACAAGGTCTAGAAGCCCTTATTACCCTAGCAGCTCGCTAAACGGAATCAACTAACAACTATGCCAAAACAAACCACTCAATACGGTCGCAGGTGGTATGCCATCAACACCTACTCTGGATACGAAGAAAACGTGGCCAGCAACCTCCGACAACGTGTTGAAACAATGGACATGGAAAACAAGATTTTCAATGTTCTTGTTCCAAAAGAAAAGAAAATCCGCATCAAAAACGGAAAACGTCGCACCATAGAAGAAAAAATCTTCCCGGGCTACGTATTGGTAGAAATGACTGTAACCGATGACTCCTGGTACGTGGTGCGTAACACACCAAACGTAACCGGTTTTATTGGGACAGGAACCACTCCAACTCCAATTTCTGCCGAAGAAATGGTCTCTTTGCAAAAACGCATGGGACTAGATGAGCCTGAATTCTCTATCGATATTGAACCAGGGTCATCAGTCGTTATTTCTGACGGTCCTTTTAAAGACCACGAAGGAAAGGTTGCTGAAATTGACAAAGAGCGTGGAAAGGTTAAAGTGCTGGTCTCCATGTTCGGACGGGAAACCCCCGTGGAGCTCGACTTTTTACAAGTCAAGAAAGCCGAATAATTGTTCCCTATTTATTCATAGCCTGGTAGCTCTCGCAAAAGTCGAGGGAATCCAGATATACAACAAAGTGCTATGGCCAAGAAGCTAAAGACACAAATCAAATTACAAATTCAGGGAGGAGCTGCTACACCAGCCCCACCGGTTGGTCCAGCCCTTGGACAACACGGTCTTCCAATTGGAGAATTTGTTACCCAGTTTAACGCAGCTACTGCAGATCGTCGTGGTGAAGTTGTTCCAGTTATCATTAACGTTTACGATGATCGAACCTTCGATTTCATTACCAAAGTTGCCCCAGCTTCTGAGCTTATCAAAAAAGCTGCTGGTATCAAGTCTGGTTCTGGTAAGCCACTAACAGAAAAAGTAGCTACTATTACTACAGCTCAACTTCGTGAAATCGCAGAAAAGAAAATGCCAGACCTTAATACGAACGATGTCGAAATGGCAATGCGTATTATGGCAGGAACAGCCCGTCAAATGGGTGTAGATATCAAATAATCAAGTTTCAACTTAAAAAAGTGGGAGCCAAAACAAAAATGGCGTCCGCACCACAAAAAACATTATGTCAGGTAAACGCTACACAAAAGCAAAAACATTGCTTGAAAAAAAGACTTACACTCTCACTGAAGCTGTTGAGATAGTAAAGAAAAATGCAACTGCAAAGTTTGATGAATCTATCGAAATTCATGCTCGCATGGGTATCGATCCATCAAAAGGAGACCAACAGCTTCGTACAACAATCAGCTTTCCACATGGAGTTGGTAAAACAAAGCGCGTAATCGCTTTCGTTGAACCAGCAAAAGAAGAAGAAGCAAAAGCAGCTGGTGCTGACATAATCGGTAACGAAGAAACAATCGCTACCATTGCTCAAAAAGGAGCTATCGACTTTGATGTTGCTGTAGCAACTCCAGCAATGATGCCAAAATTGGCTAAACTGGCAAAAATTTTGGGACCACGAGGCCTTATGCCAAACCCAAAAACAGACACCGTTAGTACAAACGTACAAAAAATGGTGGCTGAACAAAAAGCCGGAAAACAAACCTTCAAAAATGATAAGGGTGGAAACATACACCAAATCGTAGGTCGTGCTTCTTTTGAAGCTATTCAACTGGAAGAAAACATTCGTGCTTTTGTAGAGCTTTTACGTAAAATCAAACCGTCAGCAGCTAAAGGAATTTACATTCGTAGCCTGACTCTTACATCAACCATGGGTCCTGGTATCCATATAGACATCAGTGCTTCGTTCTAACAAGCACCGAAACAAAACACTCCTTAACGGGAGTGTTTTGTTTTATTTGTCAGACCATCAAAAAAATCGTAAAGTGCTGAACATATGGCTGTCCTTACCAAACATTCTATTTTAGAAAGAATCGGTCGAGGTGATTTGAGTTTTGTTCCTGAAATAGACGCCTTTCAACTGCAACCACATGCAATTGATTTGCGTTTGGGTTATCGTTTTTTGTTGCCACGCAATTGGACACTAGATAATGATGGTCGTAAAGCAATTACTGTATCCATCGACACTTTACGCACAAACCCTGATCAATTTGATGAAATCATTCTCAAACCTGGTCAATTTTTTGAACTCTTACCTAACGAATTTATTATTGCGACTTCTCTTGAGTGTATAGACATAAAGGCCCTCGACCTAATGGGTATTCTCTTTCCTCGCACATCAACCAACCGTCGGGGTATAGATTTGTCTTTATCAGGAATTATAGATGCCGGCTACAAAGGCCATCTGATTTTTCCCATGAAAAACGAGGCTGGAAACCAAGTTATTCGTGTCTATCCAGGTGAAAGAATTTGCCAGGTATTATTTGAAACCCTCGATCAATCGCTCACCACCGAAGAAGCTATGCTCCACGGTGCATCTCCTGCAAAATACACAGACAAACCAGAAGTTGCCTACCAATTAGACAAAAAAGAAGAGCATGATTTTCTGCTTTCAGGAAATTTAGAAGATCTAAAAAATAACTTCCCTATTACCAAAAAATAAACCGGCTATTTATGTCTCGATCTTATCGTCCTTCTTGGGATGCTTATTTTATGGCCATGGCCCACATGGTCGCAGAACGCTCAACTTGTGATCGTTTGTTGGGTGGCGCTGTCTTGGTGCGTGATAAACGCATAATTGCAACCGGCTACAACGGCTCACCTTCGGGAATGGATCATTGCAACGATATTGGCCACCTCATGGAAGAAGGTCACTGTATTGGAACTTTGCATGCTGAAGAAAACACAGTTCTTCAGGCGGCTTTATTTGGTGTTGCAACACAAGGAACCACGATTTATACCACTTACGCTCCTTGTTATCACTGTCTCAAAAAACTAATTGCCTGTGGCATTACTCGAATCGTTGCCATGCAAGTTTACCGAGACACCAAAGTCCGTGATGTGTGTTTAAAAGCCGGGATTCGTTTTGAAATATTTAATCCAGATGGAGCTTGGCTTGATCACTTGTCAGATATGTTTAAAAACCTCCCTCGAGAAGCTCAAACAGAGGTCAAACAAGCAGAAAAATCAAAACACACCGCATCACTTAACGCGATACCTGAGTAAAACAGTTCCGTCTTCCCAAGTTTCTGTGGAAAAATGAATCAAATCGATTCTTTGTTTTATTGTACTCAAAAAAGAAACACCGGTGCCAAATAAAACCGGGTGAACACTAACCCAAACTTCATCTACTAATTTCTCTTGCAAAAAAAGCGAATAAATCTGAGCTCCCCCACCAATTACAACCTGTTCAACACCTTCCCTTTTTAATCTACCGATAATTTCCACAGGTCTTTCTTTGGTCCATTCTATTCCAGGTATATCGAGAGAGGATTCTGAGCGACTCATGATAATCAATCGCCTATCTTTTAAAGGTCGGTTGATTGTTTCAAAAGTACCTCTACCAAAAATTACCACACCTGCTTCTGTGGTTTTTTGTTTAAAAAAGTCTTTATCTTGTTTAGATGTCCAATCGGTGGAAATCTGTTTTGCTTTTTCTGCAATAAATCCATCTAAACTCGTGGCAACCAGAATTATGATTTTCATACGGCAATTGGGAATTTAATACGTGGATAACTTTCGTAATTTTTAACTTCTGAATCAGAATAATTCCAGTCAAAAATCGAAGTGAAGTTTTTGGTTTCTAAAGTTGGAAGAGCGTATTTTTCTGGATCACGCATAAGCTGTTCTTTGGCGCCTTCCATGTGATTATCGTAAATATGAACATCTCCCAAAAAACCAATCAAACGACCCTCTTTTAAACCAGTCTCCTTAGCGAGTAAATGCAAAAGAGTGGCGTAGCTCGCAATATTAAACGGCAAACCGAGCATTACATCCACAGAACGCTGTGTCCACAAAAGATTCAATTTACCATCCAAAACAGTAACTTGCCACACAAAATGACACGGCGGAAGCCCCATTTCTCCAAGCATAGATGGATTCCATGCCACAACAATCATGCGGCGATCGTCGGGGTTTGTTTTAAGAGTCTCGATCACTTTTTTGAGTTGATCAACTCCCTGCCCTGAATAATCTGTGTCGTAATTATCGTACTTGGCATTAAAGTGACGCCATTGAAAACCATAAATAGCACCCAAATCTCTTTCCTCCAGCATGCGTTTTTTGCTCGCCTCATCGTGTCCGTAAGGAGCTTTTTTGGGATTGGCCCATTCGTCCCAAATATGATTTTTTTGATCAAGAAGCCACTGCTTATCTGTCATTCCCTTAATAAAAAACTCGAGCTCACTCGAAACCAATCTAAAAGGTACTTGTTTAGTAGTTAAAAGAGGAAAACCAGTTTGCATGTCGTGCTCAAACATCATTCCAGCCAAACTACGCGCATCAACTCCTTGCCTGGTTGTTTTTTTAACCCCCTGTTCCAGTACGCGAGAAACAATATCTAAATATGCTTTCATACAAGTATAGGCAATAAGATTTTCTGAAGCATAACAGATTAACCCACATGATGCCTACCAACCTGCGTCTGTCGTGTTACAATGGCGGCATATGCAACCAGAAATACACTTTCGCCGAAACTCTGAACTTGTACCAATACCAACTTATCAAACACCAGGGGCTGTTGGTTTTGATATCGCTGTCTCTGAAGTTTGTGAAATACCCCCACACGAAACAAAAATTATTGCCACCGGACTTTTTATTGCCGTACCAAAAGACATGGTTCTAATATTGGCAGCTCGTTCATCTGTCTCTAAAAAAGGACTCATGTTGGCCAACGGAATTGGTGTAATAGATCAAGACTACTCCGGTCCAACAGATGAAATAAAACTGGCATTCCACAATCTGACAGAAAAAACTTATACTACAGCTGTCGGTGAACGTTTGGCACAAGGACTTTTTATGCCAGTTATCAAAGCAAGTTTTGTGGAAAAAGAAATTTTAGCCACAGAATCGAGGGGTGGATTTGGTAGCACCGGTGATAAGTAATTCTCTGCTATAATGAGTATGTTAAATAAAGGATCTTTTGTAATAGTCGACGGTATTGCCGGCTGTGGTAAAACAACCATCCTAAAAGCCACTAAAAATTGGTTTCAAGAATCTGGGGCGAGAATTTTTGACCTGACTGTATGGAGCGAAAATAATACACGTCCACCAAGTTTTGCAGAAACCAATCACGCCGATGTTTTATTCACTTTTGAACCGACTCGCACCTGGATTGGTTCTGCTATTCGAGAGGAACTATCTAAACCAGAAGAAGAATACTCTGCCTTATCTCTGGCTCATGCTTTTTCCCTAGATCGAGAAGTAATGTACAAAAGATTGATTTTACCAGCCTTAAAAGCCGGGAAAATAATTATCCAAGATCGCGGAGTAACAACATCTATTGTCTACCAACCGGTTATGGACGGCAGTATAACCTTAGAAGAAATAACATCTCTCCCCGGAAACAGACTGGCACTACTAAATCCTCCAAATCACTTGATTCTACCTCAAATATCCGCTGAAGATGCTTTTTTACGAGGTCAAAAAAGAGCAGAATCAAAAGGAGTTTTCTCCGAAGTGTTGAGTGATTTAGAAAAATGGAATGATAGATTCAATTCTCTATGGTTTCATGATCTGTTTACCAAAAAAGGGACACAAATCCATACCATACAAACAGATGTTCCTTTGGCAGACACTCTTACACAAGCTAAAAAACTTTTTCAAACACTATTTAATCTATAAATATGCCATTACCTCGACTTATTTCCATTGGTGAATTATTTGATCGAACTTGGGAGCACTATCATAAGCACTTTTTTATTTATACCGGAATTTCGAGCACCTTTCTGATTTCGACTTTTGTGGCCTTAGTTGCCCTCAGTTTCTGGCCTGGAATAGAAACACTATCTACCCTAAATACCGGTGCAACAAGTTTATCTGGCTTAGAAATAACGGCCATACTCTTATACGTTGCAAATTTGCTTTTGGCGCCTATTTTAAGCTTGTGGATTTTGGCATCTATCGCCCGAGCCACAAAAGACCCAGAACGCATGGCCAGCTCACCTGTCCCAATACTTAAAGAAGGTGCACGTTTAATTTTGCCAACCTTTGTTGTCAGCGCCCTAATTGCCTTGATTCTAATTGGACTTAATTTAGCCGCACTAGTTCCAGGAAGCTTGATGTATTTATTTACACTAGTTTGGGATGCTGGTGTGATTTCATTTTTAGGAGCAGCACTGCTAACGATTGGTGTATTATTTGGCTTTGTTGCTTCTGCTTACGTTTCTGTAAAACTAGTTTTTGCTCCATACTTACCGGCCCTAACTGGTGAACGTGGTATCAGTGCCATTAAAGCAAGTAAATCTCTAACAGATGGGCGTTTTTGGGGGGTTCTAATCAGAATAATTGCACCTAAAATTATCTTTTTGGTCTTGGGAATTTTTGTGCTCTACGTTCTTAACTATTTTGCCGGTTTATTCATAACCAGCGTCGGTGGATTAAACATTAATATTGCAACCAGACTAAGTTTGATTATAAACCAGGTTCTACCTAGCTTAATCCTCATTTTTATCAATCCTTTGATAGTTATTGCTGATATTTTGCTACTTCAAAATATCTTGTCAAAAAAATCACCAACAATGCGACCGTCTTCAAAATTCTAGAAAATTCTCTGGCTGATTATGCTTTCACTTTCGGATGTCCTGGCACGTACTTACAAAATTCTATCTGATCATTTTGCCTTGTTGGCCGGTTATTTGGGCTGGTTATTGCTCCCCTTAATGGCAGAAGTCTTCTTACAAACTCTGCCTAAAAATTCCATAATTGATTTTATCTCGTTTTTTATTCTTGGAATTTCAATTATTTTATTTTTACGGCTAACAATAATTTTATCGCGCCTTATATACGGTCTTATTCATGGAGTGCAACTATCTCATGAATTATTACAAACAGACGTCAACAAACTCATGCTACCGGTTGCGTTGATTTTGTTTGTTCAGGGTATAGTAATTGGTGGCTTGGCACCCCTGGTCTTGCCGGCACTACTTGTTGGTGTATGGATAGGTTTTGCACATTTAACGGTAATTCTTGACGGAAAACGCCCATTAGAGGCATTATTCTACAGTCACTCCCTGAGTCGCGGCCGTTTCTTTTCTGTGGCCTGGCGTCTTTTGGGTGGAACCCTGGTGTGGGTTGGTGTATATATGAGTTTTTTGCTCATAATCCTTACAACTGCCGCCCTTTTAACCAATTCCTGGGATCTAATGACAACCAACACTTTTCCGGATTGGTTTGTTTATTTAGATACTATAGGTAGACTGTTTGTCTTGAGTCCGGTTCTGTTTATCCACACAGTTTGCGTATATGAATCTGTGCGATCAACCGTCAAAGAACCGACCCAGGTCGTTTCACCGCCTGTAAACTCTCCTTGAATCCGCATAATCAACCACTTTGTATGCTTGAAACCGTCATTGGACTCGAAATTCACATTCAATTAAAAACCAAAAGCAAGCTTTTTTGCGGTTGCAAAAACAGTGACGGTGATGCGGCTAATACCCATGTTTGCCCAATTTGCTTGGCTCACCCCGGCACATTACCAGCTCCAAATGCCCAAGCTTTTAAACTGGCCATGCTAGCTGCCATGGCTTTAAATTGCAAAATTCCAGCAATTAGTAAGTTTGATCGAAAACATTACTTTTATCCTGATCTTCCAAAGGGTTACCAAATTTCACAGCACAACGTACCAATTGGCGAACATGGATCTTTAGAAATAGAAGTCCCCACAAAAAAGGGTCGATTACTAAAAACCATACGTCTCACCAGAATTCACATGGAAGAAGATTCTGCCAAATCTTTCCATGGTGCTGATGGTAGAACTTACGTTGATTTTAACCGAGCTGGCACCCCTCTTGTAGAAATAGTTACCGAACCGGACATAGAAAGCCCCGAAGAGGCTAAAGTTTTTTTGCAAGAATTGCGTTTAGTTGCACGTACTCTGGGATTCTCTGATGCTGACATGGAAAAAGGTCACCTAAGGTGTGATGCCAACATTTCACTGCGTGAACGAGATCAAAAAACAGGTGACATAATCGGACCTAAATTTCACCCAAAGACAGAAATCAAAAACATAAACTCTTTTCGCTACGTAGAAAAGGCCTTGCTTTTTGAAATAGAAAGACAAACAGCTCTTTGGAAAACCGGAACTCCCCCAAGTGTCGAAACAACTCGTGGCTGGAATTCTGACAAAGGAATAACCGAAGAACAACGCAGAAAAGAAGGCCAAGCTGACTATAGATTCTTTCCAGAACCAGATATTCCTCCATTTTCTACAGTGGAATTACAAGAAAAAATAAAGTCATCTATTCCAGAACTGCCTTTCAAAAAACGTCAGCGTTTTCAAACTGAGTACAACATAAAACCAGAGGACGCACGCCAAATTGTCGATGATCCAAAAGCTG
>Ga0100380_10007912_pt1 | contig 10564 bp, 8 predicted proteins | sample CryGeymeta201504_FD_80417 | JGI IMG/M metagenome (GOLD analysis project Ga0100380, IMG submission 80417) | Groundwater microbial communities from Crystal Geyser aquifers in Utah, USA - Crystal Geyser metaG 2015-04 | ecosystem: Environmental > Aquatic > Deep subsurface > Groundwater | place: USA... | reverse complement strand
TTTATTATCATTCTACAAAGGTTACGCAACTTTGTTGCTAGGAAAGGACTATTTTAGATTTTATAAATGTCACTCATGTTAAGTAATTGTAATTTTATTTATCTTGTATTTTATCTTAAAAATCATATAAATCACTCGCTAATCAGTTATATGTATTATTAATTTTGTACGACTACTTAATTTACTGTATATAAATATTTTAGCTTCTAAATTGTTTAAGTAGAACAAGACTCAATTATAAAACGAAATTAACTAATTATTAGGAATAACAAGCTGCTTTTTTTTAAAATTTATTCTTATTTTTTTATTGCACAAATAAAATACTTACAACAATCTTTATATTATTCTGTTTTTAATCATTCTATAAAAAGGATTTTAGATGAATATGCTCTATTTTTCCTCATAATCACATATTTACCACATCTTCCAAATTACTAATAATACTATTTTATATCTTTACACCTAAAATAAGTATATCATCAATTTGAACATGGCTTCCTTTCCATTCATTAAAAGTAGCCTCAACTTGCTCTAATTGCTCTTCCATTGTATCTGTACTTATTTTTCAGATTAATGCTCTAAGATTTTTACTCATAAAACGTCTATTTTCTTTTCCTCCAAATTGGTCTTGGTAGCCATCTGAATAGAGATAAATTTGAGTATTTGGCTCTATTTCAAATTCATGTTTGGTATAAACAGCATCTTCTTTTCCATCTATTCCTAGTCTATCTCCTTTTACATGATTGAATTTAGTATTGTTATGTACCATACAAATTGATATTCTTGCACCTGCAAAGGAAATTTTGTTTTCTTCTTTATCAATTACACAAATAGCCATTTCCATTTCTTCATGAAACCTAGCACGTTCTTCATTCCAAACATCTCGTATAGCTTGATTTATACTCTCTAAAATTTTTTTTGGGGAATATATTTTTTATCTATAACAGCTTTATTTAAAAGTTGATGACCAATTAAGGACATAAAAGCCCCCAGTACACCATGTTCTGTACAGTCTGCCACAGCAATAATAATTTTGTTGTCTTTTTCTCTACACCAATAAAAATCCCCACTTACTACATCTTTTGGAGCATAAAAGACAAAATGATTAGGAAGTAATTTGGAAAGATAATTTTCAGAAGGCAAAACGGCATTTTGAATACGTTCTGCATATCGAATACTAGATTGTATTTGTTTGTTTTGGAATTTTAAAGTTTTATCTTTTTCATAATTTTCGATGGCAGATTCAATGGGTGTATCTCAAGATGTCGCTTTATTAGTCGCTTTATTAATTTTATAGTTGTAGGGAAATGGTACTGTACCCTACTATTTTTTAAACACAGAGTTCACAGAGGAATACAGAGAATATAATTATATTATTTAATTTTTTTTATAAATTATTTATTTAAAAAAGTACTATTTGTATTTATCTGTATTTTAAATCCTGTTAATCCTACCAATCCTTACCCATAATACAACTACAAAAAATAGTAGGGTACAGTAGGGAAAAGGCTTGCCTTTTCCCTACTAAAAACGACAATTTGAGATGCACCCTTATTAATATTAATTGGTTTAAGATAAAGAATTATTTTCTACGAATCAATGATAAAAGACTAAATGAATGTACTTTTTAGATTTAACTCTTTATTTTTTCTACTAAAAAACGAGCAGCTTGTTCTGCCCCATCTGTTTTGAGGAATGAAGAAGCATTTTGAACCATTTCTGTTTTTCTATCAAATAGAGTTTTTAGGTTATTAATCAAATGAGATTGAATTTGATTTTCTTCTAAAAATAAAGTTGCGTGTGCATCAAAAGCTCGTTTTGCTCTTCCATATTGGTCGTCGTAACCTCTTGATTTTGGAATAAAAATAGATGGAATTCCACAAGCCAAAAGTTCGTGAAAGGTATTATAACCTGCTGCCGAAATAGCATAATCAAAAGCAGGCATCAATTCCATTAGTGGAAAATGTGAGTGCAAAATGGCAGAAGTCGGTAATTTTGAGAAAATTTCTTTAAGCTCATTTGTAGAATTTAATGGAGGTTTGGGAACAAATAAACGTATTTTTTTTTGTCTTACTAAAGAAGAAGAATTCAAAATCAAATCAAAAATCTGCTTATAATTTTCTAGTGTTGTTCTGTCTCCTCCTCCTCCTAGATTTACAAAAAGTAGGTTTTCATCTTCTGCAATGCCTACCTTTTTTTTAATTTCTTCTCTTGATTGTAATTCTGATTTTTCTCGTATCAAAATTTCATTACTCCAAAACAAATCATCTCTCTTCGAAACTGGAACAGGAATTTTTGCACTTCCTTTACTGTGTGGCGCAATTATATAATCATAAAAATTCTGTGTTTCTATTTTATTTCTGTCCATATTCATCTGTTCTCTATGAATAAAGAATTTTTTCCATTTTAGAGGAAGTCCCAAAACAGAAAGTAAATCATTCATCGAACCCAATGGAAAAGTGTCGACAACCAAAGCCACAGGGCGATAGGTATTTACAATCGAAGTCAGAATTTCAGAATAGGAAATGGCTAAATTTCGTTTCAAAAGTTTGGATTCTCTAGCAATCGTTTTGCTAGGCACTTTGTAGTAGGCAAAACCTTCTTGATACAACAAATGAGAACCTTCCGAAGCCGTAAAAAATAAAGGAACAAGCGAAGAATCTTGTTTTTTGAGCTGACGAGCAATAGACAAACAACGGGTAAGATGACCTAATCCTAATCCATTGACTGTATAAAAAAGTATGTATTTCATAAGAAGACTTTTGTTTTTCCGAAACTACTAAAAAAACAGATAACTTAGAAATTCATTTTAATAAAAAGTGATTATTACTTTTTTGAAAAAGGAAGAGTTGTTTTTGAGGAGTAATTTTATAGCAAATTTTAGTGTTTTAAAACGTTGATAGTCCTTTCAAATAAAATTATACAGGGTTAAATAGTTTTTTTAGCCGAAAGCTAAAGCATTCGGTACATTATTCTCACGCTAAAGCATAAGCTACTCAATATTGTTGTAATGTATTTTCAAGTTCCATTCGAATCTGTGAGGCTAGAGAATTTGGACTAATCACACGAACCGACGAACCATAACCCAAAATCAACATTTTGAGTTCGTAATTTACAATCAAATGTAATTTTATTCTATATTCATTATCATCTTCTATCAAAACTTCTTGAGTGTGATGAATCGGTTGGGATTTGATATATTTTCCTTGAAAAGGGTCAAAACTCAAAATTACATCTTCGGGTTTTTGGTTGAGAGCCGAAACACCAATACAATAATGATAAAATTCTTCTGGATTGAAATGAGCTTGTTCAGGAGACATAAAAAGCGTTTCGTCGGAGGGTTCTATGTCCATTATTCTATCCAAACCAAAAGTTCTGACTTCGTTATATTTGCGTACCCAGCCAATCAAATACCACATATTTCGATATTCTTTTAATAAGTAAGGGTGGATACTATACGGTTTTGTATTTGGTTCGTTGTGTTTTTGATAGAATATTTTGATGACGTTTTGCTCAGAAATATGATAGATTAAATCTTTGAGTTGATGCGTTCCTTTTCCTTTATAAATTGATTGTTCGACTTGAATAATTCGCTGTACATTTTTTTGGATTTCGGAACTTTTAGCAATTTCCATTCCGTCCAAAACCTTATCTACGGCCCCTGAAAACTCATTAAAAATAGGCAATTCTCTAAATTCTCCCAAAAGCGATTCTACAAAAGCCATAGCAAGTTGCTCATCATCAGAAAGATTGACAGACAAAAATTTATATTTTGTATCAGAATACGAATAGCCTCTCATTTTTTTACTGTATTGAATAGGAGCATCAAATTCATCACGCATAGCTGCCAAATCTTTTTCGATGGTAGAAGCCGACGAAACTCCAAAACGCTCTCTACACGCTTCCAACAATTCATCTTTAGTAGGAAAAGGCTTGAATTTGCTGCGTAACATTTGGTCGATGAGCAAATAACGAAAAAAAGCGAGTTTGGTAGCTGCCATAAGTGAATTACGAATTAAAAATTACGAATTACGGATTGCAAATAATAAGTGTAGCTAACCGATAGCTTGAAAACCAATTAAATATTATTATTTTCTTGACGGTGAAAGATAAAAAAACTTTTATGTCAAATCATATTTCTAACAAAAAACGCATTTTAAATGGATTTTGCCAAAAAAATAACATTTATTTTTACGATACCTTAGAAGATATCGGTTACAAATAACTTTTTTGTCTTATCTCAATCAAAGCCTTTTCTAATTTTCCAATATTTGGAAAATCGGGTAAAGTAGAATGTTGATAGGCTTTTTCTAACTCTTCGATTTTTTGGTCTGCTTTTTCGATAAGTTCTTCATACGTAAAAAATCCACTTCGGATTTTTAATAATTCTTCTCTGTTTGGACGTTTGACAATGACTTCTTTTTTATCCAAAATTTCAATCGCCATATCTAAAAGACGAAAAGTGTGCATCATATTTTTGGCATCGTAATTTTTGCCATGTTCAAGTGTATTTTCATAGCGTGTATCATTTCGCTTTTCTACCCAGTCCCAATATTGTTTGTGTTTTTTGCAATGCGCCGTATAACCTTCTTTATTGAAATACAAATAAGCAATCGGTTTTTCGCCTTTTGGAATGCTGCTCAAACTGACTTCGTTCGAATCTATTTTTTTTAGAATTCCTTTATAATAAAAATGATTTTCTGCTTTATTTTCTATTTCAGAATCAGAATTATGATAAAATAAAAGATAGGTATTTTTGATATGATTGACAGCCGAAAGTCCACAATTTTCTTGTTTGTAATCGTTTATTTTGAGCCATTTCTGAAGTGAAATACTTTCTTTTTCATTATTCTGATAATTATTTTGATTAGGTAAAACATAACAAAAATCTAAAACTGATTTTCGTTCTTTTGGCATCGGATTAAAAATTTTCTTTTTTAGTCCTTTTGCTTTTTTGATTTGTGTCAAGGCGTAACCTGCAAAAGTATCTCTACATAATTTTGATAAAATGTCTTCTGACTTTATAAGTTCAAGAATTGGATTTTTGTAAATAATATCTTCTTTGGCAGTATGAAAAATCTCTATCGCAGACGGATTATTTTTAGCTAAAAGTTCTATAAAACGCTTTATTTCATAAAAAACAACATCATTTTTCTCATCGCTCACTTGTGGAACATACTCCAAGCCATAAAATTCTTCTTTTGGTAGAATAAAAATTCCTTTTATATCGGTGTCCGAAGTAGGTAAATCTGTTCCGTAGGCTTTACTTCCTGCAATAGCTTCTAGGAGGGTTAGATTTTTTTGTTTTAGTGTTTCTAAGTTTATCATAGTAAGTAGCCGACAGTTTCCCAACTATCGTTTTAAAGATTCGAAAACGTATTTATTTGAAAAACGCTATATTTCTGACACTTGAAAAGTGTCAGCTACAGAGTGATACAATGAAGGCATTACTTTTGCGTTTTGGTATAAAATGTATCACAGACTTCCTAGTCTGTGCAAAATATAGTATTTCTAACAGACTAGGAAGTCTGTTTTACTTATAAATTCTATCCCAATGAAAGTTCCATTTTATAAATATAGCTCAAAATACACTTTTTTGTGCATGTTTCTGTTAATTTCTTTTTCACTTTTTGCTCAACAAAAAACCAGTTTAGATAATCGTGGAAAAGGTTTGTTATTAGAAGCAGAAGAAAAAGAAAGCGAAAAAATTCAATTAAAATCTAGGCAAACAGAAGAAAGTTATCGTGGTTTGCCTTCGGCTGTTTCTCTCAAACAATACTGCCCCACCCCCGGTGATCAAGGAACGTATGGAACGTGTGTAGGCTGGACGACGGCGTATGCAGCTAGAACAATTTTAGAAGCTCGTCAGTTGGATTTGCGCTCACAAGCCGAAATTGACAAACTCATTTTTTCCCCTGGATTTATCTATAAATTAGTAAAAGAAGAAGAAGACCAAGATTGTACATACGGCGCAATTATGACCGATGCACTCAAAAAAATGCAAGTTCATGGTGTAGCAAAACGCAGTAGCTTTCCAAAGCAATGCGTCGATTATGTGCCTGAAAAAACCTACAAAGAAGCCGAAGACTACAAACTAAAAGATTATGTACGTTTGTGGAATATTGGTTTTACACAAGAAGAACGAATTTTGGCACTCAAAAAAAGTCTGACAGAAGGAAATCCTGTTGTGATTGGAATGGAAGCACCACCTTCAATTTATGATGCAAAAGAATTTTGGCAACCTACTGAAATAGCTGGACAAGGTTGGGGAGGACACGCAATTTGTGTCATTGGTTTTGATGATAAAAAAGGTGAAAGAGGAGCTTTTGAAATTATGAATAGTTGGGGGACAGGCTGGGCAAATGGGGGTTTTACGTGGGTAGAATACGATACATTTACTGAATTTGTGCGTTTTGCGTATGAGCTAGTGCCGTATTACAAACCAAAAAAAGAACGTCCTTTACTAGCTGGAAGTTTGCGCTTCGAACTTGCCAACGGAAATAAAATTGACTTAAAAAAGAATGGAGTTGCTACTTATAAAACGTTTCAACCTTTTAGTGGAGGTACAAATTTCCGTCTTTATCTTTCTAATTTCGAACCTGCGTATGTTTATGCTTTTGCAACCGATAAAACCAAAAATGTACAGGTTGTTTTTCCTCATAAAGCCTACATCAGTCCCTATTTGCCGTATCATAATGGCGAAATAGCTTTTCCAGATGAAAAACATTATTTGACAATGGACAATGTAGCAGGAACGGATTATTTTTGTGTCATTTATTCTCGTTATCCTTTAGATATAAATGATATTTATCAAAAATTAGGACAGCGAACAGGAACGCTCAAAGAAGGTTTGATTCAAGTTTTGGGAAATAAATTAGTGAGTACAAATGAAGTTACTTATGCTCAAAATGAAGTAAAATTTTCTACCAGTTCGTTGGAGGGAACAGTTGCTTTTTTTGTGGTGGAATTGGAGCATAAATAATCATTTAAACATTATCACGGTTAATTTAGTGATGCTCATTTTTCCATAGCGACAGGTTTGCAAACCTGTCGCTATGGAAAAATAAGACTGTTTTGCTTTTTTCTAACTAATTGATTATTAGACCTGTAAATAACTGTAATAACGTTTATTTTGTCATTCAAACCTATAAGGTTTTTGAAAATCTTATAGGTTTATTTTTAACTTATTAGTAAGCTCCAAAATTTGCAAAACAAAACCCTTTTTTGTACTTTTGTAACTAATTAGGAAACAATACAAAATGGAAGGCAGAAAAAGCCTTCCTTTTTCGTTTTTATATATTTTATAATTAATAGAAAATATTTACTTCTAATCTTCTGAACTCTAACTTCTAAATTTGTATATGGATTCAAAAACAGCACAAATCAATTCTATTAAAGAAAAAATTAGTGATTTTATTCAAAAAGCAACTGCTCCACAAGCTACTGAAGAAGGAAATGAGTTTTTTGACTTTGCACTTTCAATACATATTTTTTTATTAGAAATTCAAATTTCAAAAACAAGAATTCCAAAAGTAATTATCATTATTGATGGCGATGATGGCGTTGGAATTGCTGATTGTGCAAATGTAAGCCGAAAAGTAGGAGCTTACTTTGAAGAAGATGACTTGTTTGGCAAAGATGAAAATGGGGAAGACAAACCCTATAATTTAGAAGTTACTTCACCAGGGGTAGATTATGGGTTGCATATTTTCAGACAATATCCTCAACATGTAGGAAGAACTTTAGAGTTCGAACTCAAAGATGGAACAAAGAAAGTAGGCAAATTACAATCTATTGAAGAACAAGAAGTAAATGGCAAAACAAAAAAAGTTTTTCTTCTTACTGAAGAATATGAAGTAGCCGAAGGAAAAAAAGGAAAATTAAAGACAAAATACAAACCTACTACTATTAATTTCGATGAAGTTAAAGTAGCACATGTTCAAATATCATTCAAGAAAAAATAACGTAGCAAATAGTTTCCAAGCTGTTTGTATAAAATACAAAAAAATGAGTACAGAAACCACAACATTAATAGAATCCTTTGCAGACTTTGCAAGGTTGAAGCGTATCGACCGTCCTACGATGATTCGTATTTTGGAAGACGTTTTTCGCACACTTATTCGTAGAAAATACCGTTCTGACGAAAATTTTGATGTGATTGTCAATATCGAAAAAGGCGATTTAGAAATTTGGCAATACAGAAATATTATTGCAGATGACGAGCCAGAGTACGATGAGCAAACAGAAATTCGATTTTCAGATGCCAAAAAAATCGAACCTGATTTTGAAGTAGGCGAAGATGTAGCACAAGAAATCAAAATTGATGATTTTGGACGTAGATTAGTTCAGACAGCCCGTCAAACACTTATCCAAAAGGTAAGAGATTTGGAAAAAGACTTATTGTATCAAAAATACAAAGAATATGTAGGCGAAATTGTTACTTGTGAGGTATATCAAGTTTTGAAACGTGAAGTAGTTTTGCAAGATAACGAAGGCAAGGAACTTAGTTTGCCAAAAGGAGAACAAATTCCGAAAGACCGTTTCCGTAAAGGAGATAGTGTTCGTGCTGTTGTTCATCGTGTAGAAATGCAAAACGGAAATCCAAAAATTATTCTTTCTCGTACAGCACCTTTATTCTTAGAAAAATTATTCGAATCTGAAATTCCAGAAATCGAAGAGGGAACAATCGCAGTTCGCAAAGTAGTAAGAGAAGCTGGTGAGCGTGCAAAAGTAGCCGTAGAATCATTTGACGACCGTATTGACCCAGTTGGTGCGTGTGTGGGTATGAAAGGTTCACGTATTCATTCGATTGTAAGAGAACTTTGTAACGAAAATATCGATGTAATTAATTATACCGAAAATTTAGAATTACTTATCTCTCGTGCTTTGAGTCCTGCCAAAACGAGTTCTATGAAAATAGATGAAGCTAATGCTCGTGTAGCTGTTTTCTTGAAGCGTGACCAAATTTCACTAGCTATCGGAAAAGGAGGTCAAAACATTCGTTTGGCTGGAAAGCTAGTAGATTACGAAATTGATGTTTTTAGAGAAGAAGCTGTTGATGATTTTGAGGATGATGTGGATTTGTCAGAATTCAAAGATGCTATCGATGACTGGATTATCGACGAGTTTCATAAAGTAGGTTTTGATACGGCAAGAAGTGTATTGGAATATAACCGAGAAGATTTAATTCGTCGTGTAGATTTGGAAGAAGAAACGATTGATTTTGTTTTGGAAGTCCTCAAGAAAGAATTTGAATAATTTCTGAATAACTATAAAATTAAACCCTAAGAGAAATAAACTACTTTTAGGGTTTAAAATTTGTAGTCTTTTCTATAAAAATTAGATAAAAAAATAAAAATTTACTTTTTTTGCGATTTTAGATTAATTTTTCTAAAAATTATCGTATTTTTGTGTGATAATCTGTTTTACAGCATTTAGACTAATATTAGACTACTACTTAACTGCAAATCAGATTAAAAACTTTTACATTCAACAATTTAGTATACAACTGTATTAAATCAGTTTATTCATCAAAACCCAATATCGTTTCAAAAAAAACTTAAATTAGTTTAAGAACAGAACCTCCTAAAATCACTAAAATACATATCTCTTAGGAGTCAAAAGTAGGCAACTCATCATTTTTAGAATTTTATTGACCTTTTTATATAAATTAAGGATAATTTTTCAGAAGATAGTTTAATAGTCGCCCCCAAAAAAATTTATGGCAGAAAAAAAGACACAAATGAGGCTCAGTCAAGTCGCCCGAAAATTAAATATCGGACGCAATACCATCGTCGAGCATCTACGAAAAAAAGGACACGATTTGAAAGGCAATCCCAATGAGCCTATCAATCAAGAAATGTATTCAATTTTGGAAAAAGATTTTGAGTCTTCTCTCAAAAACAGAGCAGAAGCGTCTAATATTAAAATAGGTGCTACTTCCTCAACAGCCAAAACTATTGATAAAGATACAAAAGACGCACAGACTAAAAAAGACGATTATGACGATACAGAACAAGAACAAGAAAAAGAACTTTTTATAAAAGGAAATGTCAAACCTACTGTAGAAACTGTCAATTTGAAAGACCAAAAAAAAACAGAAACTAAAAAAGCAGAGCCTGAAACATTTACTACTACTTCACATCAAATGAAGGTGATAGGTAAAGTAGATTTGGATAAGTTTAATAAGAAGAAAAAAGGTTCTAATCAAAATACTGCTAAAAAACAGTCTTCCAATCCAAATAAAGGAGCGAATCAAAAAGGAGTAGAAAAAACGGTTTCTAAACAACAAGAAAAGGCTACTGATACAAAAGAAGAAACTAAAGTAAAATCTATTGATAATACAACTACTAATACAACTACTACCAGTACTAAAAAAACAGTTTCATCTTCTCAAACAGCAAATACTGAAAAGAAGAATACAGTAGAAAAAGTAACTCCTAAAAACGAAGATAAGAGAGATAATAAAGATAATAAAGATAATAAAGATAATAAAGATAATAAAGATAATAAAGATAATAAAGATAATAAAGATAATAAAGATAATAAAGATAATAAAGATAAT
>Ga0100380_10007910_pt1 | contig 10567 bp, 14 predicted proteins | sample CryGeymeta201504_FD_80417 | JGI IMG/M metagenome (GOLD analysis project Ga0100380, IMG submission 80417) | Groundwater microbial communities from Crystal Geyser aquifers in Utah, USA - Crystal Geyser metaG 2015-04 | ecosystem: Environmental > Aquatic > Deep subsurface > Groundwater | place... | reverse complement strand
TCTCGATAGCCCTTGCATTCACCTGCTCAAATGATTCCCGCTGCAGATTTCGCTCCATCAGTTCATCAACAGATGATCCGTAGAGATCAACGATTGCGATCTTGTATTTTTGCTTTGAAGCCATCTCGATGATTTCTTCATAATCTTCAGCTCTTGGGAATGTTGCGTCGACAATGACAAACTCTCCGCGGTAAAAGCGCGCTTGAAGGGTCTTCTTGACCATTTCCCATACAAGTTGGCCCTCTTCCTGGTTGATCACGAATTTACCCTGAGCGTTCATGAATAGACCGCTCACAACCATTCTCATGATGTCTGCAGAAACCCTGAAGCCTTCGAGGCCAAGGTTTTTCACAAGAGTGGTCTTTCCGGATCCTTGTGGCCCGCGAACAAGGACAAGTTTACGCATTGAAATTTTCCTTCTAAAAGCTGTTTCCCAGCCTATTCTTTGTCGGGTAACTTCGTGATTTTCGGAATCACGCTTCAGATTCTTATTTTTCCACTGTGAATTTCTTTTCCGTCGGATGTCTCCAGGAAAAGATGATCGCATCCCTTATTTTCAGCTTCTTGGGACGCTCTGGCTATGGCTTCATCAGCAGTATGTGATCTCAAGCTGAAACTGACATCCTGTTTATCATCGGCATAGATGACTGCCAGATATTTTTGCATGTTATTCCCCATGAAAATGAAAGCCGGAGACGCCTTTATGCAGCGCCTCCGGCTTTTCTCTTCTTAGATGTTTGAGATTGTGCCTGTGAACATCATCGGCGGGAACGCCTTGCGGCCGCGTTCCAGCATTTTCTCAATTCCTATGACTTCAACGGTGAAGGGATTGAGCTCAGCCCATTGCCTGGTCCATTGCGGCGCCAGTGCTGTTTCCAGAACGAAGTCATCCGGACTGATCGTTCCGTCGACGATTTCCTGCGCAAAGTCTTTGCCCCACATGAGAGCATCGAAGGTTGCATCCCAGGTGTCATCTCCCTTGGGATCGGCAGGATATACGTGTCCATTCATATCGACTTCGGGAATGAACCTTGCCGTTATTCCCTCTGGTTTTTCCTGGTTGCGCAGAAGTAACCATGCAATTGCCTGATGGAAGCATCCGACATTGGCTGCATCTTCAGACAGACTGAAGGGAAGCAGGACAGCAACTGCATGTTCATCGTCAGCCTCATCTTCGCTTAGATAAAGCATTCCTCCCAAAGCTGAGACTTCGTGAGTTTTTTCCTCTACGAAGTCTCTTGCTCTTTCCAATGCGTCCAAACGCTCTGTTTCGCTCTCTGGATCGAAGCTGAAGCTTACTTCGGGGGCGAACCACTTGGCATTTTTGTAAAGAACGCTGAATCCAAGTCTTGCAGGATATTGACTCTGTGTATTGAGGATCATTCCTCCTCCCAGAATCTTAATCTCACTTTTTGTCAGCGGATATTTTTCATCTGCGTCCGTATCGACATCCAGTCCGAGCGCCGAGACATCTTCGAATGTAACACGTCCAGTGTAGTTGGCCTCCGGTCCGGTAATCCACACAGGATCCTTTTCCTGCTCCTTCAGAATTTTCGATTTCCTGTTTTTATCGGGACCCGCAATTTCTTCAGAAGCTTCCACCATCGTTGATGGTGCTTTTTGTCCAGCAATATCTCTCAGGATTGCCGCTGCTTTTTGCATGGCGCTCTGGGTTTCTTCAATTGTCTCTTCGGCATCCTTGTCGTCATAATCGCCGGCATAATAGAAGATATCCGCTGCAGCTCCTTTTTCGAGATCTTGAGCAAGCTGCAAAACTTCGTATTGTGAAGTTTGTCCGGGAATCTTGGCTTCCACCTTGTTTCCATTGAGCCGACCGGAAATTTCTTCCGCAAGACCGATATCTTCGGCAGGATTACCCGATCGCTTGATTTCAGCGACAATGCGACCCTTGCCGTCTTCCTGATGATACCTGTCACGCAAGTAGATGGGCTCATTGTCCATTTCGTGGTCAATGAAATACCTATCTGGCCATTGTTTGGCGATTTCAGGCTGAGGAATGATGCGAGCAACGACATCTTCCTGGGTAATATCAAGATACTGACCCAGCTCATAATTTGCACAAGCATCGAAGAAGGCTTCGACAACCTCTGAATCGCTCATCAGATCAGGGTTTTCAAGCTCGTCGCCGTATTCGGAAATATCGTCCCAGTTCTCCCGAACATAAGTCGCGATCTGCATGATGATGCCGTCGTTATCCGGAGCAAGATAGACATTAATGCCTTCTTTGTAGGTAACGAGTCCTACAAAAATGCGGCTGGTTTTCTCGCTGCTATCGCCAGGCTGGATGTCATCTCCGACAAAGTCCAGAATTTGGTCGAGCCGCGCCATATGTCCATAAGGCGTAATGCCGATTGTTTCGCGTCTTTCTTCAGCGGCAATCTGCTCGAGGAAGCTCTCGTCGATCGCATATGGCGCCTTTGCCAGATCATCAATTGCAACAAAGATGCGCTGTCCATCGGGAAGCGTAAGCGTGCCGACGGGAATGGCGTAGGGCGGATTAATATCTCCGTCCTTTGCTGCGGCAGTCAAGGCATTGGAATTGCGATACCCAAAGGCGCTGGCTGCGACTTCGAGCAGCTGATTGCGTTTGAGATGCAACCCCTGGACCTTGAGTGCATGCTCAAGGCGATCGAGGAGGATTGGCAGGGGCTTTGTTGTCTTGGTCATTTCCATTCTCCATGTTCGGAGGCGGGCGTTGTTTGTCGCAGAGGATCCCGCATTGTCCGCATGAGCCTGCCTCCGTCGTGAAGATGGAAGATTGGGATTCATGTGGGTTTGTTGTTCCGCAGGTTTGCCTGAGCTTGGAGCTCTTTCCGGGTTGAACCGGAAGCGGGATCGGCTGGCTTTGCGGGGCCAAGGATGTGTTTGACGGCATCCTGATAAGGCTTGGCGGACCAAACCTTACCGGGTTGTCGGCGTGGTTATTGAGACGTTTTATGCCGGAACGGCATTTGCTCTTTCGAGCATTCTTTTGAATATCTTTGCATTGGAGAATTCTGATCGTCCGGTGATTTCTTCGCCAAACCAGTCGGGAATATTGATCTTGTCTTCCATTGATTCGACTTCGATCTCGGCAATTGCATAGCCTGGGATCAGGCTTTCATCATGGAAGATGTCGAGTTCGATGACATGTCCGCTCTTCATCTTGTGGCAGGTTCTTGATTTCTCGATTGCCATGCCGGTTTGTGATCTGATTTTTGTGTGCATTGCCGAAGTGGTTGTCTCTTCGAGCTCGATTGAAGAACCGTGTCCATTCTTGCGCTTCATGGTCATGATGTAGGTTCTTTTGCCATCATGAAGCTTCATTCTTGATCTGATCTGCCATTTGCCGCAATCAGGAAGATATGTCTGTTCAATGTAGAAAGACGGACTTTTGTTGGCTTGTTTCTTTGCTACGTCCAATGGAACAAGAAATCGTCTTTCAATTTCGATCATTAGGATCTCCATTTGAGTTGTGGCATTTCAATTTTTTCCCCACTCTCAAGATACCATGCTTTTTCAACGGTAATCGGGGAATTTTGATAGAGTCTCAGTTCTGATTCGCAGTCACCCAGCAGCCAACTCATCAAAGCCATTGCGCTGTATTCCCAATTGACAGCTTCAATCGGAACCAGAGCTTCTATGACGACGGTTTTCTTGCCCTTGAGATTTGTGCCCCACGGTGTGGTAGGGTCGGGCCAGTTTTTGAAATCGTGACTCCAGAAAATACCCAGTGGATTTCTGATATCACCCGGTTTGCAGCTGATGATCCTGTGTGCTCTGACGTATCCATTTTCGAGGGGGATGTTTTCCATCTTCTCCTGAACTTCATGCCGGCGGATCTGGCACCATTTCATGATCAGGTCTTTCGCCCGCGGATCGTCAGATTCGATGTATTCATCAATCATATCGCGATCGACACAGCTGCTGATAATTTCGTCGGCCTCCTCGTCTATGGCATTGGCCATTTCCGGATGAAGCCTGATCATATCCTTATCCCAGTGTTCCGATTGTCCGCTTATTGCCAGGCCGAATGTATTGGCGATTTTTTCGTAATCGAGTTGCGAACAAGGGTGTTGCATCAGGACATATCCACCTTGATTTTACCGCGCTCCATCAACCTGATGATGTTTTGAGCGCCTTTTGCTGCATGGCCAGTTCTCTCAGCGACTTCTTTCAGATTGAACCACTTTGCGTCTGCCACCTCTTCTTCCTGGTGGGTTAGAGCATCATCATCGGCAACTCCGACAGTCCCTTGGCGAGTATCGACAACATAGTCGGTTACGCCGACAAACAGGATGTCATGGTGGAAATGCTCGCCTTCATTCTTTGCCGGCCGAGCCGTTATGGGATGAGTGTCGATATGCACCGGGCATTGCTGCAGCGGCTTGATAGTCTTGATTCCGGTTTCCTCGATGACTTCACGAATTGCATTTTCGATCAAGCTGCCATCCTCGACATGCCCGCCAGGCGCCAGCCACAACTTGTGATGAATGTGATCAACCAGAAGGCAACTCTTGAGACTCTTGTCGAGAACCATCATGGAGGTTGTAATATGTCCCCGCATGTTGCTTCGTTCAAATACTCTTTCGCCCTCTTCAATGACCTGCATCCACATTTTTGACGTATGCTTTTTGGAGGCACCGAATTCTTCGTTGAAGCTTGCTATGTGTCTGAGAGCTTCGAGTGATCTTTGACCATATACCCTGTCCATTTATCGCTCCATTTGTTTCATATGCTTTGAGATTTTCTGAAGATCCTTAAGGAAAAGCCGTCTGGCTTTTTCGACTTTTGGAACTTCATGTTCCTTGAAATTTCGTTTGGCAATTATGAAGTTGCCGGTGGCCTTGATATTCTGACCTGGATCAATTGCAATAATATCGCCCACATTGACTTCGGAATCATGTTTGCCGATTTTTAGGCTTATATTTTCCTCACAGTAGACGATCATTATAATTTGTATCTTGTCGGGTTTTGATTCAAAAACCTGAGTATATTCATTGTGACCGTAATACTTGGCCCATAGTTTTTCTATGGCAAAGTTGATTTGTTTTTCATTTCTTTGGTCCTGCCATCGGACTGTGATTTTTGTCCAATCGAGGAATGGTCCTCTATCAGGATATCTGGCGATTGAAGCGCTTCCAACGTGTTCAAGGAAACCAAGCTCGACCTTTTTAATCCTGGCGGCGTTCATTTTACTCTTTCAGTGATCATTTTTATAGGATGGCACGGATATGCCGCCGCATTTATTTATAATTGATGGATCAATCGGGGTCTTTTTCGATTGTTGCGATGCCCATGGCGGGATGCATGACGAATGTCCATCCGTCTCCACCGATTGTCAGAATTCTGATGTTTTCGCGGTCTGCTCTTGTGATTACTTCAGAAGCAGAGGACGTCAGCCTGAATGTCGTTGCGCGTCCGTTTTGCAAAATGCCGGTGATCCAGACATATTTGCCCTTGCGGTTATCCTGAAGGGCAAGAGCAAGAGCTCCTTCAAGAACTTTGCGTGCTTCTGCCCCTTCTTGCCAATAGACCTTTTGCAACGCCATTGGCGTTCTTTCACTGATACCTTGAGCATTGGCTTTTGGAGTCATGCTTGCTGCATTTGGTGCCTGCTTTTGCGCAACCGGAACGGTCTTGTTTGTAGCGATTGGCCGAACGCCTTCCTGCAGCATCATGCGTTCAAAATCGTCCATCTCGGGATTCCTTTTGTTTAACAAAAAAATCAGGCTCCGCGGTTTCCCATGGAGCCTGATTTTTGAATTTGATTGTCTGGTAGTAAATTTATTCGTCAGTTGATAGCGTTTTCGCCTTCATAGGCATCGACAATTTTTCCGACGATTGGATGCCTGACAACATCAGCCGATGTGAAGTGTATCATGGTGACGTCCGCCACATCATGAAGCCTGTTCATGGCATCCGTCAGTCCTGATGCAGCTTTTCCCCCAGGAAGATCTGATTGATTGGGATCTCCGCAGATGATCATGCGGGAATTTTCACCAAATCTGGTGAGGAACATCTTCATCTGTTCCTTGGTGGCGTTCTGTGCTTCATCGAGGATGATGAAAGCATCAGCAAGTGTCCGTCCACGCATGAAGGCAAGCGGTGCAATTTCGATCTCGCCGTTGGCAAGGCGCCGTTCGACTTGTTCAGGTGGCAGGCAATCATTGAGAGCATCGTAGATCGGACGCAGATACGGATCCACCTTCTCTTTCATGTCGCCCGGGAGGAATCCGAGCTTTTCACCGGCCTCAACGGCCGGCCGTGAGAAGATGAGTCGCTGAACCTTGCCCTGAATGAGTTCGGATACAGCTTGCGCAACAGCGAGATAGGTTTTCCCGGTTCCAGCCGGACCAAGTCCGAAGACCATGTCATCATTCTGCATGGCCTGGATGTATCTGGTCTGCGTCACGTTACGCGGCAGAATAACCTTCTTGCGTGTCTTGATGAGTGTGTGCGGAGTAACGTTGTCAGCGGGTTCGATATTGGGAAGATCGAGCTGCGAGATTTCTCTGTTCATGGCATCGATCAGTCCGTTGCTGATTTCTTGTTCACGGCATTCCACGATACGGTAGAGTTCGCGAATCAGATCCTGCGCTTCTTCGGCGTTGTCGCCTTCAATATTAATGTTTGTTCCTTGAACGCCGATCCGGACCTGGAGTCGTCTTTCGATATATTCCATATTTCGGTCGGTTGATCCGAGAACTTCCGAGAGCGTGTGCGGATTGTGGAATCCAAATGTAACCGATGATGCTCGCGGGGTCATCGTGATTGCTGACTGGCTAACTGCAACATTACTTTCCATGTTTTCTCCTTTGAGAGACAATCAATTCTATCACCAAGAATTATGGTTCTACAAACTAATTTTCCCTCAAATTACTTCACCGCAGACAGCTTTCTTAGGAAGTCTTCCTACTATGGTTGTTATGCATTCATCTTGCCGAGCGATGCTTGTAGCAATCCGATGCCAACCGTCCCAAATGATGATCTCGTCATTTTCTAAGCTGATCACGATCGGATTATGCCACTCTTCAGTGATGAAGCTTGGGTCATATCGTGGATTCTGAAGGACATCGTCCTTGTAGTAATCATCCCAGTCGACATTCATCAGCTTGAATTCTGACACGGGAAATTGCTTCTCCAGGCTCCATTCGAGATCTTCAGGATCAGACATTTCGTGCGTGGCCCAACCGACATATTGCCGAGCCCATTTTCTGAGAAGATCTGTGCCCGTCTCATCCCAGTTGAACAGATCATCCATTCAGCCAAGATCCAGTTGAGATTGTTTCCATTGCTCGCGCATTTTGTGCTTTGCTTTGTTTCTGATGCGCTGTTCCTGCTTGAGCTTTCGGTTCCGCAAGATGTCGCTTGTTGGGAATATCTTGAAGAAACCATCGCCGAACTCGTGCGCCATGCTTTGCACAAGCATGGCGGTTACCAGAGCATCGTAGAGCCCGTTATGTGCTTTTTTGCCGGTCACTTTGACAGCCAGTGGTTCCAGATCATAACGTTCCGCCAGAACTGAAAGCTTATGCTGTTTGTTATCAGGAATGAGTTTCTTTGCGACCGGCAAGGTATCAAAGGCTGCCTGCGGCTTCCAGTTTGGCAGTCGCGGCTCGAGAGCGTCGAGTTCGCTTTTTACAAAGTGCCCGATAACAGGATAATTACCAAGGATATCTTCGATCTCGGTTGCACGATCTTCAAAGGTCGGCTCATTATCGAGATCTCCGTTTTTGATGCCGTGAATCTTTGTGGCATAATAGGTGATCGGTGCAAACGGCCGGAACCTCATCAGATGCATGCGGCCGGTGATTTCGAGACCTTCCATTTCCACCATTCCGAGCTCGATTGGTTCGTTGGGATTGGCACCGTTGCCTTCGGTGTCGACAACCCAGTATTTTCCAGTGAGCACGTTATTTTCCTTCAGTATTCTATATCAGGGGAATCTTTCCTCTCTATCCTCTTTCTGCGATGACCTTGTCGTCGAGTATCACAGATTCTATCGTCATGCTTTTGATTTCGCCGGGTTTGATCCCGCGCAGTCTCAGGGCGGTGGCAGCCTCTTCCTTTGTTGTGCTCGTTCCTCCGATAATAGTGACGATATCACCTTCGTGAACGCCTCTGCTGTTGATTAGATCTGCCATGATCTTTGCGGTTGTAATGCCTGAATATGTGCCGGCTGTAATGCTGAAGTTGCAGGTGATTTTGTTGAATTCATTCTTGTTGTTGAGCATGCAGATTGCGCTGACATTGTAGCGAACATCTATCCGGTCGAGAACGGCTGCAAGCTCTTCTTTTTCTTGTAATGAAATCATTGTTTATCCCTCGTTTTGAGTTGTGATCCACCTTTGATTTTGTCGATCTAACGCACCTATTTCATCCAGTGTCGTTGGAATACCTGACGATTCAATATCGCTGATGGTCACCATTTCGAATGGTAATATCTTCTTGCCGTTCCATGCCAGCTGTGGGCCCAATATATTGATAACCTCTGTCTCGATTTCTCTGAGCTGTGGTTCGGTATGATCTGGCATGATGATGCCTGTAGCTGTGCATGTTGCTCTGCAGAACAGGCGCCTTATTCGCTTTGCAATCTTTCCATCAACCGGATGGTTGTCAGGGTGCTTTCGCTCAGACCATAACAGGCCCCCGTTGTAGACACTGGAATATTTGTGGGAATTGCCATCGCCTGCGACATGATATTGTTCAACGCGTTTTTTGATCGTCATTGTCGTTATGCCGACATACTGAAGCTCTCCGCGGTGATTTCTAAGGGCGTAGATTCCTGAATGGTTGGGCAGTGACGCAAGGTCCACGCTTCTTCGTGGATCCTCGAATACCTGCGCTATATCTGATGCTTTTATGATTAGTCTCTTACTTCCAGGAATTTTCGCATGTCATCGCTGAAATCTCCGGAATTATTGAAAACACTGATCTCTTCAAAGTCTACGTTTGAATGGCAGGAACTCACCATGAGCGACCATTCTTCACGTGAATTCAGTGGACGTTCGAGCACATAGGTTTCGCCTTTGACTACGAAAGTCAGGTTTGCGATTGTGAGTCCTCCGCTTGATTCATTTTGCTGGATATCGAAGGTGCTTGCGCTGTGCTCAAGAATTTGTCCGATTTTTTGATCGCTCTCATTAAGCAATATCCAAAGTCTTGCATAATTTTTCAGGAGATTTGCTTCGTTGAACAGGTCACGAGGAAGGACTCTGCGATAGTTTGACATGTGATTTATCTCCTCAATAATTGCTGTGATTTTTGATTACGCGATCTTGCGTCTTGTCTTCAGAGCCGGCCGCCCATTGCTTTCCCGAATGACATTTGTTTTCATTGGGGCAATCTTGCGCATCATTGCCGTATGATCGATATCCATCATGAATCTGATCCCGAACTTGCCGGGCCGGCTCCATGCTACCTCGAAACCGACTTCGATATTGTTTCTGATGAATATGCCTGTTTCATCTTTTGCCAGTTCTTGGCCTGGTTCGACTTCAACAAGAGCCCCGCCGGTCGAGACATTCCTGACCGTTGCCTCGAATTCGGTTTTTTCTGTTTTGACATTTGCCTTGAAGAAGACAGTCGAACGCTTCCCGTCTACACGAGTTTCTATTGTCATCTTTATTCCTTTTTTTGCGACCTAGGTTTTTTTGAAAATTAACGATCTCATGGATCGTCCTGAATTTATGATTCTCTTGCGAAACAATGTTGATCCGTATTTGATTATCAATGTAACGAAGATAATCTGAAGTCCGATTCCGTAGAAATGAATCAGAATTCCGTCACTTTCGGCTGCATAGCCTGCCAGTGTATATGGTGAGACCAGCGGTATCGAAGCGGCAATCCACGGTATGCTTCCTCCTGCAGACGATGCCCATGTTCCGAAAAGACATGCTGTGATCTGGATAATTGAAGCTGGAACTGTGAAGGTTTGCGCATCTCTTGCCGTTGGAGTGATTCCCCCGATCGTCAGATAGATTGCTCCGATGAAAAGGTAGCTTGAGAAGAAGTAGATGATGAAGAGCATGATGAAGGGAATCCAGCCTATGCTGGGCCTTAGGAACATGCTTATAGCCTCTCCCGTCCCGCCAGCTGCAAACCAGGCAAGACCTCCGAATGTAGCCCATACGCTCAGGGCAAGGCTGGTTGTTGCCAGCATTGCTGCGAGTTTTCCGGCAAAGAGTGATTCCATCGGGATAGCTGTCGCCAGAACCTCTACAATCCTGTTACTTTTTTCCTCTGCCAGATTGGACAGAACCATAACTGCCATTGTTGATGTAAGAATATAAAGCAGGAACTGCGTCAACTTTGAGGAAAGGAATCCTCCTTGTGGCTCGAATCCCTGACTCTTGAGCGTTTCAGACTGAATATTAGGAAATGGATTTTCTGGATTTTCAGTCCCTATCTGCCTTCGTGCTTCGGCAATCAGAAGATTAGCTGCCGTTGTCATCTTGGCGTCCTGAACTGGTCGAACTATCAGTTTGGGATCTTCAATTGTTCCGTAAAGCACACCGCCAGCATTGTTCTGCGCTTCCTCCAGAACCCAAGCATGATTGCCGCT
>Ga0100380_10007909_pt1 | contig 10567 bp, 9 predicted proteins | sample CryGeymeta201504_FD_80417 | JGI IMG/M metagenome (GOLD analysis project Ga0100380, IMG submission 80417) | Groundwater microbial communities from Crystal Geyser aquifers in Utah, USA - Crystal Geyser metaG 2015-04 | ecosystem: Environmental > Aquatic > Deep subsurface > Groundwater | place: USA... | reverse complement strand
TTTCTCCACTACTGATACTCCAGATATTATGCATCGAGTTTGTTGATACTATCAAAGAAGCTCTGAACGAGTTCGTTTAAATTTGACTATTCATTGTAGGGATCAATTTCTGGCTCAAGTGTGTAGATTGTGCAGTTCCTAAATTCTGAATTTTTTGTTGACTCGCTTCTAAATTTTTTGATTGAATCGATTTTTTGGTTGACATCATTTTAAAATGCATTGTCTTCTTCTGTCTTTTCTTCTTTCTTTAGCAGAGATTTGTATTCTTTGATTTATTCTTCCTCCTCTTCAGGTTCTTATCCTTCAGCTGGTTATTACTACTCTGGTAGCTCAGGAGCATTGGCCCAGTTGATCTTTGGATCGATAACGATCACATACTTCACTCCTTAGTTGACTGTCGCCAACTCTTCAAATTCCTCTTTTGAATCAGGAAAATCATCAAATACGTAAATGACATCGTATTTCCTTTTCTAATTTGCAAAAGCATCAGGATTATTCTTCTTTTCTATTCTCGCCTTGACAACAAGTGAAGAGATCAAGCTTTGGACAGCTTTAGCAACAACTCCTGCTGTCAGTTCTGTGTTGATAGATTCCATGAACTTGGCATCTTTTTTTTGTTTGTCTGTGAGAGTACTAGGATCAATGTAGATATTTTTCTCCTTGGCATGATCAAGCACCTCACTTTTTTTTATTTTGAACATGAATTTTTCTGCTTACTTACGGATCCTTTCGAAAATAGCTGTCGCTCTTGCTTTTTTGCCTTTGAGGAGAATGATTGTATTAAGAGATGTGCACTCCGGTAGGGTCGAAAGGTCGATTTATTACTATTTCTTTTTAGGGGGCATCTTTAAGTTATATTTTATCAAATAATAAACTTCCAACCATCTATTCAATTCATAAGTTAGTATATGGATAAGAAATTTCAAAGATAGTAAGTTTCATAAAATATCAACAATTAGTGGATTGCTTCAGATAACTATGATAGTTATCCGTTATTATAAGAATAAAAAACACAAATGCAAAGAGTTCACACCACCACCAGCGACTGCGAATCGTATATTGGCAGAGTCATAACTGAACAGGAGTAGTTCGATGGCCCTTCTGATCTTTTGGTAAGGATTGAATGCTTGCAAGAAGAATTGAGAAGAGCCAAAGAGGAAGAACATAGATTGAAGGTGACCAACCAGCAACTCACAAATATGGTGACCTCTTCAGCACAAGCTTCAATCAAAAAAACATAAACTTTTCTACAAACAGTCTAAAACGTTGTCCTCCACAAAATCAACAGTAAACAAACTCATCACTATTTTTAAAGCCAGGCCTATAACTCGAAACAAAATATAAAAGGAACAAATTCAAACTACTCCACATCTTCCTCCCACCCCTTGACATTTTCTACTCTCAACAAACTGCAGATAAAGTAAAGAATGGGTAGCCTGCGGCGCATCGAGCGAGGTCTGAATTGCTGATAATTAGTATACAATGTTTTTAAGAATCAGTTATCAACGAATAATAAAGGATGATATTCAAATAACAAATAGTACGCTTTCTGCAATCAGCCTCAGAACAACTTAAACTCACCTATCAATCTACTCTCCAAGCTATACAAACGCTTAACCTGCTAGATGCCTACTATGCACCTCGCATCAATCACACCCTCCGGCATCATCCCAATCAGCAACATTCCCAACATTTGTACACGATGGCATTGGCTTTGCTGTCTCTATGCGCTAAATTGCATGAGCATACCCCTCCCAAACAGAGAGCTCTGGCAAAAATAATACATGTTAGTTATCAGACTATCGATGTGTGGGAACTTGAAAATTGTTCAAGTAGAAAGGAACATGTGGCTAGGGGGAAGGTGTCTGGAGGTTTGTGTGAGATATAAGAAGCAATAAAGGAATGGGAAGTTAAGATCACGATATGGATGAGATGGAAACTGGCTGTTCCTTTGCTGTATGATTAGGTACTTGCTCAGGCTGAGCTATGGGATCAGCACACCAGTTTTCTTAAAGATTTTCCACTCAGATTCTAAGGAAATCCTCAGCATGACCCTCACAGCGCTGATAATCACAACTACTTAGCTTCTCAAACTTGTATCTGTCTCTACAATCTCAACCATCTAGTCTAAAACATACCATTCGACAGCATCTCCCAAGGTATGCGTCAATTGGCTCTGGCTTTATTTTTGGTGCTTATCCGTATTTCTATCCATATTCAGGTCAGTTGATGCACAACAAAGTTCAGCTCAATCAATACATGCTTTCACCTCGAGTGTCGGTGTTCAAGATGCTTGAAGACTTTATGACCACCCATCACAGCATACAAATCGCAGACCTTTCCAAATAGATCAAGTTAGTTGAGGACACTCTGAAAAGATACAAAAAATTCAGAAAGCAATCTCGAGAGAAACCCAAAGACAAGGAACGTTAAAGCCGAAAGAAGAAGAAAACTTTGAACAAATCTTGCAAACATTCTGAATAGAAAGAAAACATAGTTTATTATGTAAACCGCAAGAGAAAAGGATAACCATATTACCAACAATCTTAAAACATGAAAAGCAGGAGCAGAAGCAAAAAGGATAAAAAATCACATACCAAAGATGCTCCTACATTGGATTTAAAGGAAGTCAAAACGAAAGCATCTTATAACAACCATCGAAAGAGTAGTAGTACAAAGACCATCCATTACAAGGTTCTTACATACAAGAAAGAACCACTGAAACAGTCAAAGACCAACCTTCAGAATCAGAAGAGCAAAATAAGCCGAAAAAGTGATAAAAGCCAACTGCACTCCAAAATAACAGCAGATGAACCAGGAGCCAGCAAATCTACAACTTTTCTGAGAAATACCCTCAGATCCAATGTTGGCAAGGCTTAGAAAAAATCTAACAATAGCTCTATCCGAATGAAAATCAGATGACCTTTTTGATTAATTAGTTTTACTTGCTTCAATATATTTATTAACATGAGTTGTCTACCCTAGCTGTTTGCTTCTTCTAAGAGTCAACCTTTAGCACCTCAAAAAATAGGAGGACACTTCTCCATTCATCTTCGCAGCAGCCACTTTAACATCAAGGAAAATAATCAATCTTCTACTCGTCGATTGTTCCAATCAGGTGATAACAAACGATATCGATCTTGGATGGACACCGATCGCTCTTTTCGCACTTCTAAACGCAGTAGCAAATCTTTCTTCCACAAATAACGTTAGAACCATGATTATTCTTTGGTAGAAAGTAACCCACAATACTAAAACATCAACGGCAAGGACCACCTCCAAAGCTAGCTAGAAGCAGCCAGCTCTTTCAAATCAATGAAGAAGTAAGCCCTCGAACAAACCCATCTAGCAACAAAAACAATCCAATATTTATCCACCTAACAAGCCCAACTCAAAGAAGGACTATCCAACTTGAAAACTAAAATCTAAATCCAACTGGATGACATAGCCGAATAAATCAGAATTAGTTTAGCAAATATTCATTTTTCCTACAAGGAAGAAAGGAGATAGACGATAGCTGATGGGAAGGCTATAAGCAAGCAGTTGAAATATCTGATCAGTTAGGTGGGCACTGCTCGAAGTGTAGCTGGGGAAGCATAGCTTAAATTCAATGCTATTGCTCAGCAATTCTTCTGATGATTTATAACCTAATATAGTAATGACCATTTTAAACTTACTCGCCCTTCTTCTCTGTCTTTCTCTAGTCACCACCCTCACCGTCAAAGATTTCAGACCTGCACTATTCAGTTCATCTAAAGCTTCAGGGTTCTATAACGTCGATACTGGCTCACCCAACTCAGGATAGATCCTTGCTTTCGTCGATCTCAATGGAGACAAATAGTACCTTGTATCTTAAGCAGCACTGACTATCTAGCTACATAGAACCGCAGCAGTACAATCTTGTTGTATTACCACTGGTAATAAGATGTCACATCTTTTGAGGTCTCGCAACTAACCATCGTCCCACCTACTTCTTCAACCCTCAAGGAAATCATGCCATGTAGATGTACAATAATACAGGTGATGTCAATGCAGATGCGTTGACCGATCTCGTCATTACATACTTGGTCAATAATACCTATACTTCGCAAATCTATAGTAGCAAGTGCAATCCTTCCTGTGTTTTGACCCAGTGGACCACCGATCTTACTTTACTTAGTGATATGGAAGCCCTCCCCTTCATTTTTGACAGATACAGCAATGGATCCGTCAGCATTTTCACCTTCAAAAACAATCAAAGAACCATAGTAACCGCTAATCCCTTTCAAAACACCATGTACCTTCACTTCAATTCAGCTACTCCCAACAATGGAGCTAGATTGTGACCAACCCTCCTACTTCCTTCGAAATAGCAAACAAACACTTCGCAGCAATGGTTGATATCAATGGCGATTGCTCATCTGATATAGTCTTGTTGTCAGGTCTCAGCAATGGCTATCTGGAAATATACACAAAACGACCAAACAACTTGTATACTTATGAACAAATTTCCTTGAATCTCAATGTCAGTTGGCTCACCTTTGCCGATTTGGATGCCAACGGAGCCATTGATATATTCATTATTGCCTACGAACAGCACAACTACAACCCTTATGTCCTAACCAATGCCTACCATCCTGAAGATCTATGCCAGCTCTATGAACACTCCTCCTATCCTCTTTCCAATTTAGCACCAATCACACTACCGAATAATTATAAGTTACTGGCGGATAGCAATATACAAATTGCTGATTTTAATTTGGATGGCTTGCCGGATTTGTTGGGTATTTTTTCGGTGAGTTCTTATAGATCTGTGACTATTCTGGCCAATCACTAAGGAATTAAATTTTAAGCCTTGGAGACTGATCTGAGCGCATTGACACAAGTTATAAACCCTATCCAAGCTTTGCTTTATGATTTCTCGTAATAAGGTAAACTCAGTGTTCTCATCATTAGTGAAGCTAACAAATCAGATGGCTCAATTGGCCTGCCACGCTATTCGATCATCAATAATTTGATAGAAGATACGCTCTTCATTAAAGTACTCCCTTTGCTGCCTTCATCTTCTGGTGATTTTAGAAGTACAGCTCTGACTGCAGCAGTTGGTGTGACCATCCAATGGAGGTTTACTAACCTCAATGGTGACAAAACCATCAGTAGTGCTAGTCAAAAAACCCAATGGAACTATGGAGTCCTTCAGCTTCCTTTTGCTACTCATGGTCTTGGACGTACTAACAACTACATATAAGATCTAACAGTCGGTTACAGTGGCTCTTAAGTTCAAAACAGTTGGACGCCAGTCATCCCCAACAGTCAACTGATTTTAGTCCCCCAATAATAATGGGTCCTCTAGACCCTCCTTAAGGACAACTCACGAGTCTACGACATGATCTACATTTCGATCCTCTGTTTGTTAGGTCTCGGCATTCTCATAATTTTTTTGAACTGGAGGTAGACCCAGGAAGACAAACGAGACCACTACAACTTCATTCAGATGATCAGATGATTGTGTTAGAATTGTGATATAAGTTGCAGTGTGGGTGTGATATGGAACTGTATGAAGAATGGTATATTGAGTGACTCATTTGGGATTTATATTGTAGATTATGCGGCCTCTGATCCCCATACAAGAGCGCAGCATCGACAACGATCTAGTACACTTACTCAGTAATCTCCCACGGGCACCTAAACTCATCCAAGCACAATTCCTACCCTACCTGCGTGTCCTCCAAAAATAACAACCCAACAACACTCGACTTGCAAACTATCTCGAACAACACCCCATTGAACATCATCAACCTTTGCCCAACGCTGGTCCTTTGGTTCACAACTACGCCTAACTATTGCAACCTAAGGCCTTACTCAACAGACTTGACAGTATTACCTAATATCTCGAATCTACTTCAACCGCCCAAAGTCAATCTTAGTCAAAGAAGCTGTAAGAGTTGATTATTGAACGCCTGGAGTTGTTGTATCCTGACTACGATTCGTATTACAGGATGTCGAAGCAAGAAAAATCACATTTGGCACAATATCACCCTAAGAACAAAAATAGGGATTTCTTCACTGAGCCCAGATTGATTAATAGATTTGAATAGTTTGCCCACTTCAAAAATAATGACCAACACAAAGGAGATATCGTTTATGTGCATTACCATGGGCAAAATATTGCTAGTGGGAAAGTTCAACTAGTGGCCAATCAACAAGCTTTGGAGTTATGGGCGCAATAAAGTAACAATTTCCCCATACCTGTGCTAACTCTACCTACTGAAGAGGAGTTAGAGAAGAAAAAAGAGGAGGAAAAGAAGGAAAAATAAAAGCCTGAAGAAGTGCTAAACCCGCTTAAATTGTAGTTTCAGCACAAATTTGTAGGTCACACTGCTAAAATAACATCAGTTTCGCTCTCACAAGACGAATTCTATGCTGTCACTGGCAGTGCTGATAGGACTGCTAGATTGTGGTGTCTCAGGATGAAGATGTGTCTGGCTGTTTTCAGAGGACACACTAGAACTATATGGGATGTGCATTTCTCACCCTCAGGGTTGTACTTCCTCACTGGATCAGCAGATAAATTAATGCTACTGTGGAAAACAGATGAACCCAACGCTCAAAGAGCATATCAGCATGATGCCGATATCTATAAAGTCAGCTTTGCCAAAGATCCAACTTACGTGGTTTCATGTAGTTAGGATGCATCGGTGCGCATCTGGTCTACCTTGGAGGCCACGCTTATCAGAGTACTCATTATTTTACTTAGAAAATCCAGCTGAACCAACCTGTACTCAACTTTAACCTGGGCTTCTCAGGGGCATACTTGATTGCAGTTGAAGGAGATGGCAGAGTATCAGTCATCAACTTGTTCTAGGGTAAAGTGGTCAACTCTTTCTACTTCTATGATCCTCAAGGTCGCCAGAAAGAGGATCAAACTTTGTCAACTCTCATGATCCACGATGTCTGTCTCTCTGAAGATGAGCGAGAGTTGAGTGTAGTCTGCGGCCACTATCTTTTGATCTACAACATGTAAAAACTCGAGAAAAAGACAGCCAAAAACATCTACACTTTTTACAGAAGTAACGCCGACAACGATAATCTCACTTTACTCGAACCACGTGAAGTTCTCTATCTAGGTGCAGAGACCAACCTGACTCATTGTCAATACCTCTCACGCAATGTGCTGATGATCGCCGGCACTTCAAATTATTGATTTGTTACATGACATCTACATCGATATTTGATGAGTTGATATATATTGATATTGATGTTTTACTACACTAACTTCATTGTGGAGACTAACGCTTGGTGGCTGAGAAGAGTCAGACCTATCTGGATGGGCGCATGTGCAATCTGGGCTTATGCTATCTTCCACAGATACTATTTCTTCGGAAAGGAGGCTGTCAAAGCACAAAGAGGATAAACAGTGGCAGAAAACAAGAGAAGAGCTGAGCACAATCGCAATCATTTTGGTTTCCAGGTTCAATACAACCCCACCCTCGAACGCAGTCGCAAAAAAATGATCATGGAATTGCTGGGCGACAAGTACGATCGAGCCATTGAATTCGAGAATAGAATCGAAGGCGTCAGCGGCTTTGAGGAATTGCAGGCTCAAATCGATGCTGAGAATGATTACTGATCAAACAGCAATTATCATCTATTTAGCACACTAACTCAGTTAATACCTAGCTATTATGTTTGTTATAGGCAGATAAATAGGCAGCAAAATCATTACAAACTCATCCTCTATAAATACTTGTCAAGATCCTACTCATGAATAGGTGGACGTTTGAGATCTTCCTTATCTGCTCGCTAATCCAGATCTTCCTCAGGCATTTCAAAGGCAGGTTTGAAGATGTTTACAGCATCGAGAGAAGTACTCACCAACATTTCGAAGTAAACAGGGTGGTAACTGATTTATTTTATCTCCTGTTGACCCTGATGTAAGAACATGAGTTCGTTGGGGATTTCGGGATCAGCTTCTTAGTTTTACATTGACATGTCCCAAATTGATAATCTGTTATCTTCACTTGCTACTGCCACCACAGATTATTCGTTAGGTTGGAATTTAATAGAAGTGATAGGCTATGTATGCCAGCTGAAAGTAAGCAGTTATTCCTCAGCTCCTTCTGATACTAATCTCAAATCCCAAACTTTAACACTCGAGTCATCAGATCCTGTCACCAGCAAATGAGAAGCAATTTTATTCCAATCAAAAACATTAACATCCCTATTATGCGCCTTGATGCATATTTGTGCCTTCTTAGGATTACCCACTCGCATATCGACCACCTGCAATGTTCCATCAGACGAACCTAAAAATAACATGAAATGTACAAGTAGCAAAAACAAATTATTGATTGGGTGAAAAGACTATATCTTCTACTGAACCTTGATGGTATGTGTAGGTCTGGGAGGTCGACCATTGGCTGTAACTAGAATTGTTGGCTAGAACTGATACTCTGCCTTAATTGTCACCGATGATCAACTGACCTACTTTGTGAGGGTTCCATGCTAGACCGTAACCTGCAGCTTCACAGGGGATTATAATTTATTTGCCTTTTTCACGTCGTTTGCTGCCGACGTTTTGTCTCAATTTTTAATAATTAGCACTCAAGTCCATGATTCTCACCTGGCCGGTATGCCCATTATCGTTCCAGAAAGCCACCACAGGAGAATTATTCAAGGCTCTTATTCGATTCACATCAAATGTAGTCTCGATTTCCTGTACAACAACTTCAGGATCGTCATCTTCTGCTTCAGGATCGTCATCGTATTTTGTTTGGCATAGATTGGACCATTTGGTGAGATAGATGCTATTTTTGTTGCTGTTGTTACATGAACCTTGAACTGTGAATATTTCGAAGGGATATTACACCATGGGTTGATAGCTGGTTAGTGCAGGATCGAAAGGTGAGCTTTTGGCTACAAAATCAATTGACATTGAAGGCCATTCTATATTGAGCCTATGTAGCATGTCATAAGCTTTGTTGTCGAATTCAAGCACCTCTCCTTTGCTCAAATTTTTGTTGTTACCCAAATACAGTTATTTTTTAGCTTGTTCCTCTTTCATCTACTATGGTCTCTATCTCTTGGGTTTCGGTTCGGACATCATTGTACCAGATTAGTTGACCTCCTCTTCCATTTATTCCTCCTCGTCTTAGCCCTAACTGATCCATTCCTCCTAATCTTCATACTCGTCATCGACAGGATCCTCAAAATCTTCATTTTTCAGATCAGGATGTATTTGAGCCTGTTCTTAGTGCTTTTCTTCAGGTTCGAGCTAAACTTTGACCTCCTCGACCTCCCCATTTCTTTTTTTACACTTAATGATCTTAGTGTAATTTTTGAGCATTCCTAATTTGCGATGATGCATTGTTGTTACCTCTAAACTTTGATTAATATACCTTATAGTGAATAGACAAAAGTATATACTCAGACAGATATCATGCAAATGTGTACTTGTCGGCTGTCCATATACCAAAAGTGTTGGAGGTGGATGTTGAAGAGAGTTACCACTTGGGGGCGAAAGATGACCGGAACTGATGGGTTTTCGGGGAGGCACATTTTTTGATTGATGGAGGGTATTGAGGACGAGAAAGGCGATTTTATTTGCGCTAGTTTGTGATGGATTTGCTTGGAGAATATTTTTTCTCCATACTTGCGCAGTAAGTTCTGTAGTCTTTGATTTTGTCTTTTTGATAGCTGATCTTGTTCTAATGACGAGTGTGAATTTTGTTGACCAATTTTGACATCTCAGCTACAGAACAACAATTTTTAAGAGTTTTTTCTTTGCTGCAATCGAAGGTAAATTCATGATTTTGGCTCATTCTATTCTATTCAATTCTCAGGACAGGTCTCGATTTATCCAAACTACCTTATCTACTTTTCGGTATGTTTTCCACCCTTCTAAAGGCTCTTTCCTGATTATCAGTTCTGATCATGGGGTGCAGAGGCGAGCAAAGTTAGCTAGGAAGTGCGCTTAAATTTCTTTTCATTCGACCTTACTTCCTTTCCAGATACAATTCTCTCTACAACCGAACAAAGTCAAGAATCGCTTTTTAATCTGAATCATCTCAGCTATTACTTATTTTTTAGAGATTTTCGATCTTGATGTCTTTGCTGTTTAGTTCCTATTTCAGTCTTTAGTTGATTTATTTTAGCTATTCATAGGATCTTTGGATTGAAGACATCACAGTTAGCTACTGCTGTAGCTCTTCGTTCTAACATTAGAGAGCTCTGATCCTATCGTGAGCTTTGATGAGCAATTAGAAAGAACTAGAGTCATCCGAACTGGATGGCAAATTGCCATCACTCTGAATCCTTTAACTTTCTTATGGTATCGCTTCCATGTGTTGTTACTTCTGTCCTTGCATTTTCTATTAAATATCGTAATTTCTAAAATATCAAAATCTGACAGTCATCAGAATAAACACTATTAATTCCAATTATGTTTGAACTATAACGTAATATTTAATCAAAAGGTCTAGTTGTAGCACGACTTGATTATAGGATTTTAATAATATCTTCTCAACAATGGACAGCAAACCTGCCATTGACTTTGCAACTACTTCTAAGGGTTTTTAACGTATAAACT
>Ga0100380_10007908_pt1 | contig 10569 bp, 8 predicted proteins | sample CryGeymeta201504_FD_80417 | JGI IMG/M metagenome (GOLD analysis project Ga0100380, IMG submission 80417) | Groundwater microbial communities from Crystal Geyser aquifers in Utah, USA - Crystal Geyser metaG 2015-04 | ecosystem: Environmental > Aquatic > Deep subsurface > Groundwater | place: USA... | reverse complement strand
TAAATTGCCGAGTTTCTCCAAACCACCCTACCTAGCCGAACGTAGCCCTAGAGAGCTGGCATAGTCGAGAGAACGCGGTAGCGATTTTTGTTACAAGAACCCTAACCTTCCCCAGAGTCATTGGCAGTCAAAACTTTCACACTAGTAAACAAAGGTATCCAAATTCTGGTACAACTGGCACAAAATAATTAAGAATTTATGTCTTCCTACTACTACTACTACTACTACTACTAGCTAGTCTACTACCAATACCCGCATTAAGATATCCGTAAACCTGTATTTCTTGCGGAAGCAATTTTGGTAATTTGCTTCCTGCCATCATCTCTATCTTCTCCTCTCTCTTCTCAACTTCTCAAACACCAACAGGTAAAAGAAATTAATGCTCTTTCAACGATGACGAGATTCCTTTGTCTTGTTCTGTTCTTACTATTAGCGTCACAGCTCCAATTGTTGGTGTTGGTATCGGCCGACTTTGGTGACACCGTCTCGGACCCAAGTGATGCGAATCCGGTCTGTCCTGTCATTACAACGTGTCCAGTCATTTGTGTGGAAAATTTGGCGGCGTGTCCTACTCCGGATTGTGATCCTCCTGCGATATTGTGTCCCGATGGTCACTGCCGAGAAACGTGCACGGGAAGGCATGACCAGCAGAATCCGTGCAAGCACGCGTGTGCCAATGTAGCCTGTCCCAAAGTAGATGCCGTCTTGGAAACTTGCGAAGTGGAATACAAAGACTTTTATGCCGCTGCCGAACGATGTGCTCAAGAGTCCAAACCAGCCTTTGATACGGGAGGTCTACGACCTGCTGTGGCTTCTTTTCTGTTGCTTTGGATTGTAGCCGTCACGATCTGTTGGTTGGTGTACTGTCAGATCAACCGACGATTTGCTTCGACGGATAACCACAAGAAAATGGAACAAAACCAATATCAAGCAGGATATCGACAGACGTTGGTTGGCACAATTTTGCACGGATGGGTAGTGGCTACCATTTGGGCCTTCCAATTGGTGCTGCTGGGTCTCTCCGTGGTTTATTATGCCAATCAACAAACCACCACAGCTCGGCAGAGCACCTGGTACGAAGATGAAGAATCGATCCTGTTGGATTTTGAAATTGTTTGGGTCGTAGGATTTGTTTGGAGTTTCTTGATGAAATGGCCTCCGTCCCTGAAGGCTGTTTTTTGGCAACGATCGTCGCTCTCCGACGCTACAGTTGTGGCGGTGTGGACTCCAAAGGCTCCTCAAACCCAGGTTAAATCCAACTCCAGTGGAGTTTCGGCCGTACGTTCCTGTATTCAGTTATGCCAGGGATCTTTTCACAAGGTGATGACTTTTTTGTTTGGATTAGATTCCGCTGCCAATGGGACCTGGACCTATTGTCAAGTCCAATCAGAAGCAGGACGAAACAAATACTTTGTCCACAACTTTCGACGTTATAATTTGGACACCAATCAAGATCAATATTTACCCTCTGAATGGAAAGTTGACCTTGGAAGCGTGGACCCCAAAAGTGGGTTGCCCCAGTCCGATGTTTTAGTGAGAAAACATCACTGTGGACGCAATGTCATTCCCATGGATCCTCCGACACTGACTCAGGTATTAGTCAAGGAGTTCACACAACCATATTATACCTACCAGAACTTCATCATGTGGTCGTGGGTTCCCCTTTGGTATTACTATATGGCCATTGTGCAATCATCGGTCATTATCACTGGTGGTGTCATGGTAGCCCTGTTCCAACTGCGCAACGAAGAATCACTGCACAAGCTTACTCATGTCGAGGGAACGGTTCAAGTTTTGAGAGATGGGCAGTACCAGACCATTTCTCCTATCGATTTGGTACCTGGCGACGTCATCATGGTGGAACCTGGAATAATGCATTGCGATGCCGTCTTGGTGTCCAGTGCGGGTGTATTGGTTGACGAATCAGCACTCACGGGAGAGGCCAATCCTATTGCCAAAACGGCCATGGAAGATCCGAGCCAGGGACTGGATACCTTGGCAGCCAAGCGACATGTCATTCAAGCGGGTTGTACTGTATTGGAAGCTGAACACGGACACAATCAGGCCGTTGTGACTCATACGGGATCGTACACTGCCAAGGGAGAATTGCTGCGTAACATATTTTCTTATCAACGCCATCCCTTCAAATTCGACGTCGAAGTGGGCGTGGTGATTTTGATTTTGGTAATTTACGGCTTTATTGGATTTTCGATTGTATTTTACAACTTGTCTGGGATTTCTGCCGTCTATGGGTGGTTCTATGGCATATATGCAGTCTCCTCGGTCATGCCACCATTGTTGCCCACCGTCTTTACTGTGTCTGTGGGAGTATCAGATCATCGATTGGCCAACCAAAGAATTGCCTGTACCAATTCGGAAGAAATTCTTGTGGCTGGTAAAGTCCGCCGTGCTTTTTTCGACAAGACTGGTAAGTGCCTGATGTAATGACTACATAGAATGGAATACGCATCAATGGTGTCGTCTCTAACTCTTTCATTTTCGCCCCCTCCAATTATGTTTGCTAGGAACTTTGACCAAGCAAGGATTAGAATTCATCTCGGCCAGATGTGGCAAGTCCTGGGCCACGAAGGATGCCGAGGGAACGGCGCACATTTCGGCAGAAATGGCCTTGTGTATTGCCACCTGTCACAGTCTCACACGATCGCAGCAGACTGGGGACTTTATTGGAAATCCAGTCGACCAGACCATGTTTGCCGCCATTGGGGCCGATATTCTTCAACCTAGTGATAACAACAATGTTGTGCTTGTCAATGAGTCCAGTGGCAACCAAGCTGAGATTGTTCGGCATTTCGACTTTGATCACCACCGCATGACGCAAAGTGTCATTGTCAAGTCACGCGGCAAACTTTACGCCTTTGTCAAGGGTAGCGGTGAAAGCATGATTCAAATCTGCTCCAATGATCTTCCAACCGACTTCAATGCAACGCTTCGTGAAAGTGCCAGGGCTGGTGTTTACCAAATTACTATGGCCTACAAAGAGCTCGAGGCAGGATTGACCCCCAATCAGATCCAAGAAATGTCTCGAGGCGACATTGAACGCGATCTTGGATTCTTAGGAGTAATCAATTTTAAGAATGTTCTGCGAGAAGAGACGCCCGGTGTCATTGAACAGCTCGAGAAAGGAGACGTTCGCTGTGTCATCGTGACAGGAGATAGCGTTTTGACAGGTATCCGAATCGCAAAGGAAAGTGGCATCATTTCAGCTGGATCCCAGGTTTTGTGTTCGACGCAATTGGACAGCGATGGACGGTATCCCGTTTGGCTCGATGAGGATGACAACCCAGCAGCCATGCCACTGAATTTGACTGCATCGAATGTCGAGCTGGCCATATCTGGTTCGGTGTGGGAAAACCTCTGCAATTCGGACCCACAGGCAGCAGACGAATGGGCCGAACATATTCGAGTGTATGGCCGGTGCACTCCCGTGAACAAGGTTGATGTAGTGGCTCGTTTTGTGGACCGAGGCTTCATCACCCTGATGTGTGGAGATGGTGGAAATGACTGCGGTGCACTCAAAACGGCACATGTTGGTATTGCTCTTTCAGATGCAGAAGCTTCTATTGTGGCTCCCTTTACCTCTCTGGATAAGACCATTACCTCGGTGCTGGATGTACTGAAGGAGGGACGATGCACCTTGGCTTCGGCGCTTGCGTCTTACAAGTTCATGATTCTTTATGGTCAGCTAGTGGTGAGTTTGAGATTTACCTTCTGCTTTGGAACTTTTGCAACCACTCCTTATAGACTTTGCTTTTTCCTTTTTATTAGTTTGCGACTGATATTTCCAACAGCATTTTCAAAATCATGCTTCCTGAGTGGTGCTGGGTCTTCATGGATGGAATCTGGGCTATTGGTTTGGGCTTTACGCTACCCCTCTCTAAACCAGCCCAAGAACTGGCCCCCAGTCGGCCGACATCCTCGCTTCTGGGATTGCAGACCATGTGCAGTACACTGGGAGTATTATTTATCCACTACGTATACTATATTATCGCTCTCTTGGTCCTCTTCTCCAGAGATTGGTTCGACTGTCGCCAGTGGAAAGGAGATGACATTAGTAATGTGCTTTGGATCGGAGACAATTACGAAACTGAGACCATGTTCTTGGTGATTGGATACCAGTTCATTTCATCTGCCATGACATACAACTTCGGGTACGAATGGAGAGCATCTTGGCTGAGCAACCAACACTTTGTTTTGTTTGTGGCAGCAGTGTCCTTCATTCATTTCTACGTGATGCTCTACCCCGGGTATCTATCTTGCTTGTTTCGCGTCAATTGCGACAACGATCACGTTTTACGTTCAGTTGCGCAATGGGAACTGGTCGCAATCCAGAACGATTGGAACACCACTATCATGCCAAATGGATATCGCTTCAGCCTTTTGCTGATTGTCATTGCGAATACTCTTAGTGTCATGGCGTGGGACTACTTTGTTGTGAATGGAACGCGGCAACGACACGTCCGGAAGAAACAGATGGAGCACACTGCTCTTGTTGGCTCCAAGTCGTTGAAGGAGGAAAACGCAGCGTTAGTGTAGCTGCGATACGCGGTACGTTTTCTGTCGTGTTGTACCCTGGTACTAGACTAATAAAGAGGTACCGCTTTCAAAAAGCGAAGCGAAGAAACAACAGCGTAGTGAATTACTCTTGCATTTTTATAAGGTTAAATTAAGGGTTAAAGAGTATCAAGATATGCTTCAAGGCTTCAAGGAAACATCAACCAATGTTAATTTTCGATCCGGTCCTTTTCACACATTCCGCGCTGATTTTTTGTTGTAGCAGCTGCTCGACTCTAGAAGGAGCAGCTCTTAGTGCTGAGATAATTTTAAAAGTTTAGAGCACCCGGAAAGCATTGTTTATCCAACGACGCGCTACACAGTCTCGAAAATGCCAATCTCAAGCTTTAACCAATCAAGAAAGTGCTTATTGAACTGTATCGTTATTATCTTCTTCCGGTCCAGTGCTCAAGCTTTCACAGTTCCCTCGTCACTGCAAATAATACACCCAAGATGCTCATCTTCGCATACTAATACAGGGGATGCTGTACCTGCTAGTATATCATCGGCTTCTTCGAGAAGGCGATCGGTCTCAACCATCCTATCTTTTTCCTCGGCACCCCCACAATCTACAACTCCGAACTCAGCTGCATTACACGAACTGTCACCACTCGAAGATTGGTGTGCCAACCAAGTGGAGGCTTGGTATCTAAAGGCCACGTCTGTCAAATGCCCCTTTTTCAAGCGCCGGTTTGTCGATGTCCTCGATGCTGTTGATCTTGTTTTAAGTTTTGTAGTAGTTCGACACAAGAGCTTGCCCATTTTTGGACCACCTCCGGGACATCGCAGCAAACTGCAGGGACGGGGAGCTTCTACGAAAGCTCAGTATTTGTCGTTGCAAGAATTGGAGGATGCGATTCGACGCGATTGGAAACCCGCCACCTTTAAGGGATACTACATCACTGGGCAACTGAACCAGACGATTTTCCGAGACGATTGCCTCTTTGATGGACCCGATCCGGACATGCCTGTACGAGGTCTGCGAAAGTATGTAAATGCCGCGTCCCAACTCTTTGACCGAGCTACCAGTCAAGCTGAACTCTTGTCGCTGGAGACGCGACCTTTGGATCCTGACACTATTAGGAAGAGTCCCGAAGTCTTGACATTGACACAGGAACATGTCATTGTAGCCCGGTGGAAGATGCAGGGAGTCTTGAGGTTACCTTGGAAGCCAACGCTGCCGGAATGGACGGGCACCACAACCTATCACTTGGACGATTGTGGTCTAGTTTATTGGCACGAAGAGGAGTGGGACATGTCTGTGGCCCAAGCCTTTCTCAAAACGTTTGTTCCAAAGGTTGCAGAGCGCTTATGGCCTGCTGGTTCTTCTTCTTTGGAAGACTGAGAGTAGACGTGATGTTAGAGTAGTAAGATTTCAGGTCTCTGCTATTGACGATATGTTGAGAGACTGTACTATCCGCTGGTCAAGGCTCTGTACCTGCATCGACAGTATCAGGAGAATTCAAATTGTGGAGGCACGCATGCCTTGCGAATGTTATTCAGAGAAAGAAAAAGTTCGCGCTCTACGTAATATATGCAACAATGGGGAAATTATAGACGAAGTCTGCTCTTTAAAGTACTCTTTGTTAAGCGTACTGGGCGGCCTTGTTCAGCAGTCGTTGCATTCGCTCCCCCGCTACATCAAGATCCGTCTGTACCTTGAGCCACGTACTTTCTTTGACCAGCTCTTGTAACCAAGTTGCATTGGAACTGATCCAATCATTCCATTGCTTCCAACATGATGTAGGAACATAGTGGAGGGGCGAAAAGTGACGATAATCTTCGATAAAAAGCAGTTCAGGCGATGCCTCAACGAGAAAGCGCACTAGATCGAAGTTGGGTTTGTTGCTCCAGCAGACATCGTGTAAAGGAGTCTTGCCTTGGTCGTCTCGAACACGCAAGGCACTCCGCGGTGCACTGCTGGTGCTGTTCGCTTGGCTGTTCTGAGCTTGCGCAACCATGAATTTGACTGCTTCGATTCGTCCAAGTCGACAGGCCAAGTGCATCATGCTTTCTCCGTGAGAATTACAGCTGTCTAGAATCACATCACTGCCTTGCTCCTGCAGCAGATAGAGCTGGTCCATATGGTTCTTGCGAATTGCTCGGCCTACCTGCTTGCAGTGAGCTGCAATCCGTTCCGGTGTCACCACCGTAAAGTAGAGCTCCCAAGACTTGCTGGCAAAGGCTTGAAAATTCACACCTCTTAGATTATCACGGAGAAACTGATCGGGTCGAATACAATCACTGTCCACGTCAGCTTCAACTTTGCTCTGCAACTGCTCTGGGTCTTGAAGGTATAAGTTCTTCATGGACGCATCCATGCGCTCTTCTAATGTTTTAGGGGATGCGCGATGACGCCGTTCATTTGATCGTCGTAGTCCACGGCGTCGCTGCATTGATAAGTCAAGGAGCTCCTGCTCAATATCATCGAGAACAAAGATGCTAACATCACTGTCGTCATCCGAATGGGCGGTGTCTGACATTGCGGTAGCTTCTGTCGCTGCGAGACTGCAATTTGAATGATGGCTTTCACTCTTCTTGCATGTGGTTCTTCTCCTTTCTCCTACTATCAACGGGTTCTGTCATGCTCGATTTATAGAGTTGTGATACTCTATGACGGTGTATTCTAAACTCAAAAACTGACGCTCTTTAATAAGATCACTAGACTACTCGCTGCTCGTATCAAGGGTTTTTGCTGGATTTAGAGCAACACGTAGATTTAGAGCACGAAACTACTAGTACATGTACCAATAAAATTTTAAAACACCTCAGTCTCGGCCGGCAAAGAATTCAACTTCCTGGCAGTTGACGCAACGAACCACGAACTGCTGAGGCAACTTGGCGTAGTTTAACGCACCTGCTAAGACTACCACCAGTACCAGGTACCGGTACCTGGTACCTGGTACCAGGTACTACGGAGGAGTGGTACCTGGTACTGGTACCAGGTACCACTAACGCAAGCTTCTACCGGTAAGTAGAAGTCAGAATCTTCCATTTAAATCTCATTAGCAGTAAAAGTTATTTACAGAAATATTTTCGCTAGTATGAGTTTGCATTTACTTAAATGCCAAGTTTGCTATTGTTGGCTCCTAAATAGTGATTCGCCGTTGACAAATAGTAATCCTAGAGCTCCTTATTACCAGGTACCGCAAGACAATAAAGTACTACTGTACTATAAGTACCTGGTTATAAAAGACTGGTATTCCCTTCCTCGTGAAATGACCGTCGAACGAACTCTTTCTTTTGCCACGCAAACGCCTTTGTCCATTACCTACCTCGTACCAGGGTACAGTACCTGGTACCCAGGTACCAGGTACCATTCAGAGGTACCAGGTAGTAAACCTCTCGTCATTAATCTTATTTTTTTTTTGGTCGACGATGCCGAATTGCAAGTAGTGGTGGTAGGCATCTTTCCAACTGTGGAAATATATACTACTATCAGAGCTCATCGACACACCTATTTTGACGACACTGCATACAGAATGTACCAGTATCAGCTTGGTCATCTCGCAGGCTGATGAGTCAGTAAACGATACTCTGCATAAAAAGCTGTAAAAAGCTGTCCTGCGTGGAGCGAAGATTCATCGGTGCAGCAATGACGTGATGTGCAGACGTTTGCTGGCTACAGATGACAAAAACAATATTCCACAGGGGACCTGCTACCGGTACTACTACTACTAGTAGTAGTACTAGTGATAGCAGCTACTAGTACTAGCAGTCTACTACTAGTAGCTAGTGGTAGTAGTAGAGAGCATCACCAAGTACAGTAGCTAGTAGTAGAGTAGTACTACCACCTGCTAGTAGTAGCTACTAGAGTAGTAGTCTCTACTACGACTAAGGTATTGGAATAGTATGGTAGTAGTACATAGACTACTAGTAGATCTAGCTACTACTACTAGCTAGTAGTCTAGTCTACTACTCGAGTAGCTACTAGTAAAATTGTTCAGTTTTGATAACTACTACTGTACCAAGGTACCAGTACTCTAGAGTAGCGGGACACCTCAGTCGTTCCAACCAAATTTTGGTAGCACGAATGAATATCAATGTGTTGCGCCAGTAACTACTACTAGCTAGAGTAGTAGGACCACTAGAGTAGCGGGACACCTCAGTCGTTCCAACCAAATTTTGGTAGCACGAATGAATATCAATGTGTTGCGCCAGTAACGACTACTAGTAGTAGTAGGACCACTACTACTACTACTAGTACTAGCTAGCTAGTATCAGCTACTAGTAATAGTGCTAGTAAGCAGGGATGGGGTATTTTCGAAAATTTGATTTGTCTCCTCAACAATTAAAACGTACTCCTAGTTTTTTTTCAAGAAGTTGGGTCTACTACTCTTGTTACGAATTGCGTCATTCTGGTGCTTCTTCGTCCTGCCATCTTTTACCAGGAAACGAGACAGAGCAAACTGCTTTGGGGGAGTAAGAGTTCGTTGATCAAGAAAGATGCGGGCTCTACACTTCTGGACGCTGCTCCTGGTACCGATTTCTGCAGCGCAAGCGATGGATAGCAAAAACGCTCGATTAAATGACAATGGCCGATTTTGCAATGATATATGGACGGGCCACAATCACAACGACACAGGCAGTATTTGCGTGCAAGTTGAACATGAATCGTCTGAATATAATTATGATGTTCTCCTTTCGTATCACTTGGACAATAATTGGCAACTTCACGAACATTACCTCTGGATTGGCGGAAATATCACCGATGTGCCTCAAGTGAATGGAAAACCAGATATCGACAATTTTCCATTCGTAGAACGAGATCTAGAAAGCAAAGAGTACATGTCTACGTACCAAACTACAATACCCATCTCGAGGGGACAGTTTCCTGTAGATTGCAACAATGGAGAGACAACCTTTCACATGGCTGTTCATCCAGTTCTGTTGCCCCTTGATTCGTCATTGTCACTTTATCAAAACAGTACTGAAATGAATTCACCACGGAATAATTTTCTGAGGGGTAACACCAAGTCTCGGGACTCATCTTTGTACGGTTTCTCGTGGATCGAGTACAGTATAGCTCTACCTTGCCAAAGAAAGCCAAACCCAAATCAACAGGAAATAGGCATTGCACCAGAGAAAACACAACAAGATCCTATGTCAAGTATACAGTATGAATATGTACAACGACATCATCAGCTTACGAGCAAACGACGACAGCTCAGTAACATTGAAAGCTGCACTCCTTTGCCCGCCGACGTGGAACCCAGCAAAATCCTCAACGATGATTTTTTCTTCAAGTTTTACAACAGTTATACACTTGCGGGAAAAGTTGTCTATGACAGAAGACTACAAAAAAAAGTATCGTATTATAGAGGTATGTACGAGCATTTTGATGCCTTTTCTGATGGTTTGAATGATGCGGCTGTCGTGGCAAAGGTAGACGACGTCTGCTATGCAGTTTTTCGGGGCACAAGTGAGTTCAATCCTTTTGACTCGGCACAGAATTTGCTACCGGGATTTCGAAAAGTCCCCGGTACGGATTGCTTTGTTCGCAAAGGATTATATGGTGGCTACTTCACAAATTACCAGGCAGATTTTGAAGCATCAGTGCGAGAATGTGTCAATTCTTGCGAAGGAGGGCATTGTGAATTGGTATTATCGGGCGGATCCCAGGGAGCAGCTATCGCAGTGGTAGCAAGCATATACTTGTTCAAGGAATACAATCCACTTTTGTTGAGTATTGGAGTCATGAGGACATTCCTTCCTACATCTCCTTTCAATCGCGAAGAGGTTTGCACCCATTTTAATGAAGATCGGCACTATCACTTTACTCTCACAGACTCGGAAGCACAGGTTTACGATGCAGTTCCGTATTTATATGCATTTTGGGTCAAAAATGCCGGTCATGAGATCCTCTATGACGGAGAAGGCAACTTCAATTACCAAAAACAATCCCATAACTACGTCATGGCACGCGAGCCTAGTTCTATGGCCATTCATACCCGCGTCAATTACTTGGCAAAATCGAGTAGTGCCTACGACAATCGT
>Ga0100380_10007907_pt1 | contig 10569 bp, 6 predicted proteins | sample CryGeymeta201504_FD_80417 | JGI IMG/M metagenome (GOLD analysis project Ga0100380, IMG submission 80417) | Groundwater microbial communities from Crystal Geyser aquifers in Utah, USA - Crystal Geyser metaG 2015-04 | ecosystem: Environmental > Aquatic > Deep subsurface > Groundwater | place: USA... | reverse complement strand
CACCCAAGAGTAATCATCGATTCTGGCTTTGAAATAAGTAATCTCTTCAGGAATATTAGAATACCAATAAAGCATGAACTGACAGAAGAAAAGATATGTCCACAAGAAACTCGTAGCAAATACCCATTTACCCATGTCATGCATGTGGCTATCATTCACAAAAGACATCAAGCCTTTGCTCTTCATGTAAATAGTAAGTAATGTAATCATTACCATTCCACTCACCCACATACCAGAGAAAATATACCAACCAAAAATTGTACTGAACCAGTGCGTATCTATGCTCATGATCCAATCCCAGCTGAATGTAGTTGAGGTATAACCAAACAGCACTAAAAAGATGGCTGCCGTAGTCTGATTCTTTTTGAATCTTCTATTATCCATTCCCAATTCATCCTCTTCTAGAGAACGCTTTCTGAAAATATTGGTGAAGATTACGTAAATTGTTAAGTAAGCTATTGATCTAACCCACCAAAACACTTGATTAAGGTATGGTTCTTTGTGTGCAATTAACTGATCATAATTCTCGCTTGTTGGATCCATTAAGCTTGAATCCATCCAGTGAAAAATATGATGAAAATGAAAGGAACCTGCTAGAAACACTAGCACTAAAGTTGCTGCACCTACAATAACGTAGGCTGACATTCCTTCCATAATTCGTTTGAAAACCGTTGCCCAACCTGATTCAGCAGCGAATTGAATAGCAACAAAAAATGTTGCCGTTAATCCTATACCAAAAAAGAAAAAGCTACTAATATAGATGCTAGTCCAAGTGCGATTCGCAGCATGATCTCCGCCAAACAAGAAACCCATCAATATTGACAATGCACCGATTGCCATTAAAATGAATGAATTCCTTTTAGCCTTACTGCTCATTTCATATTCCATAAGTCAGATATCTATTTAGTGGTTTAACGCAGTTTCTTCTACAGATGCTGTTTCAGCAGGAGTTGCTTCCTCAGCATTCATTTCTTCAGTTGGTTGATCAGCCGCTTTCATCACATCAGGGTTTTGAAGTGTTTGAACGTATCTAATCACTTTCCAACGCTCTTCAACATTAAGTTGAGAAGCATGTGAACCCATCAGGTTTTTACCGTATGTAATTGTATGAAACATTTTACCTTCTGGTAGATTAATCAAGGCAGCACTATTGTATGCAGGGGGCGGTGGATGACCACCTGCCGTTACGGTTGCTCCGTCACCCATTCCTTTTTCTCCATGACAATGAACACAGAACTTTGAATAGATCGTTTTTCCTTCGGCAACTATAGCATCATTTAACGGGTAAGGATCTTTCAATAGCGTTCCAGCCATTTCATATCCGTCATTTGAATTAGGAATACCATAAGGCAAATATCCTTGAGGTATAGTTCCTGCCACTGGAAGCCTTGCTTCCATGCTATCTGCATAATTGCTATTGCCTGAATAAGGCTCTAGTGCTGGTGTACGATACATGTCTGGCATGTATTCTACACCAGGGCTACTTGGATCTGGGCTACAAGAAATCAAGTAAGCACACATCGATAGCGCAAATGCTTTTGAAACATTATTTCGACTAAAAATTCTCATGCCTATTTTTCAAAAATTTCTACTGGGTTAGTATCCTGTAAAATGGTTCTAATCTCATCATCTGAAACACCGCCATTTTCATCTTTCATAATTTCAATTGCGAAATGATCATCGGTAGTTCTTGGATGCGGATTACGTGCTGGCATTCCTGGAAACAATCCGTTTCTTACGAAGTAGGTAATTGCCATACCATGAGCTGCACATAATACAGTGAACTCAAAAGTAATTGGAATAAAAGCAGGTAAGTTTTGATACAAGTTCATGCTCGGTTTACCACCAATGTTCATTGGCCAGTCTTCGATCATAAAATAGTACATACCAATTAAAGCAAGTGTTGTAGCAGTTAAACCATACAAGAATGCTGTAATAGCCAATCTTGTCCATTTAATACCTAACACATTTTCTAAACCGTGAATCGGAAAAGGAGAGTAAACATCCTTAATTCTGATATTCTTTGACAAGATAGACTTGGCACCTTCCACCATTATCTCATCATCATCATAAAGAGCATAAATAGCCTTACTCATGGTTTTCCTTCTTTTTATAGTTATCACCTGAAGATTTCAAAATCGACTTCAATTCGTTCAATGCCAATACTGGGAAGAATCTGCTAAACAATAAGAACAGCGTAAAGAAGATACCAATGGTACCGATAAAGATTCCTATATCTACAAATGTTGGGTGAAACATAGTCCAGTTAGAAGGGATGTAATCACGGTGAAGAGACGTAACAATGATTACAAAACGTTCGAACCACATACCAATGTTTACGAAAATCGATAGAATGAAAGAGGCCACGAGGCTTGTTCTTATCTTCTTAAACCAGAATAACTGAGGAGTGATTACGTTACAAGTCATCATAGACCAATAAGCCCACCAATAAGGTCCTGTAGCTCTATTTCTAAAAGCATATCCTTCATATTCTACACCAGAATACCATGAAATGAAAAGCTCAGACAAATAAGCAACACCTACGATAGAACCTGTAATCACAATTACGATGTTCATATACTCACCATGCTTAACAGTGATGTAGTTCTCTAGATGTAAGAGTTTCCTTACCATCAACAAAAGTGTTTGCACCATTGCGAAACCAGAGAAAATCGCTCCAGCAACGAAGTAAGGTGGGAAAATGGTTGTGTGCCATCCAGGAATTACTGAGGTAGCAAAGTCCATACTTACAATAGAGTGAACCGAGAATACAAGTGGCGTAGCCAAACCTGCCAAAACCAAAGACACCTCTTCAAAACGAATCCATGCTTTTGCGTTTCCTGTCCAACCGAAACTCAGAACACTATAAGCCATTTTCGATACTGGCTTTACGGCTCTATCTCTAATGGTAGCAAAATCTGGAATCAAACCGATGTACCAGAATACTAATGAAACAGAGAAATAAGTAGAAATTGCAAAAACGTCCCAAAGGAGTGGTGAATTAAAGTTTACCCACAGTGAACCAAATTGGTTTGGAAGTGGAAATACCCAATAAGCCATCCAAATTCTTCCCATGTGAATACCAGGGAATAACGCGGCCATCATAACCGCGAAAATGGTCATTGCTTCTGCAGAACGGTTAATAGCCATTCTCCATTTTTGACGGAACAATAACAACACTGCGGAGATCAAAGTACCTGCGTGACCGATACCTACCCACCAAACAAAGTTTGTAATATCCCAAGCCCAGTCCACAGTGGTATTTAAACCCCATGTACCAATACCTCTACCAATGGTGTATGTAATACAACCAAGACCCCAAAGGGCAACTACTACGGAAAGACCAAATACCATGTACCAGTACTTGTTCGCTTTCCCTTCGACTGGAGCGCATACATCTTCGGTGATTTGATGGTAAGTCTTATCACCTAGGATTAACGGCTCTCTTATCGCTGATTCTTTTTGCATATGATCTCTGGATAATTCTTTATTATCAAGCAGTGTGACTTGCTACTGATTCTTCGATGTTTCTAACTTTTGTTTGATACCAAACATTTGGCTTAACACCAACTTCTTCTAATAAGTGGTATGCACGATCGTTTTTGGCTTCAGATCTAATTCTCGATGCTGGATCGTTAATGTCTCCAAAAGCAATTGCGTTTGTAGGACAAGAAGATGCACAAGCAGTTTGAACTGAACCATCCTTAACAGGAGTGCCATCTTTTTTGGCTTGAAGCTTACCAGCTTGTACTCTTTGTACACACAAGCTACATTTCTCCATTACCCCTCTTGATCTAACTACTACATCTGGATTCAATACCATACGAGCTAGGTTATCTTGAGAAGGATTAACACCTGTGAATTTGTGATCAGCAACGTAGTTAAACCAGTTGAATCTTCTCACTTTATAAGGACAGTTGTTAGCACAATACCTTGTACCAATACATCTGTTGTAAGTCATTTGATTGTAACCTTCGTCACTGTGTGTTGTCGCGGCAACCGGACAAACAGTTTCGCATGGCGCGTGGTTACAGTGCTGACACATTACTGGCATGAAGCCTACTTCAGGATAATCAGAAGGAGCTTCCATTGCCTTGTAATCTCTAGCAACGTTGATATCGCCATGAAGCTGTGGATCAGCATCGCTTGAAAAATATCTATCGATACGCATCCAACTCATTGAGCGAGTGCGATTTACTTCGTCTTTTCCTACTACTGGAACATTGTTTTCTGAGTGACATGCTGTAACACATGAACCACAACCAATACATGAGTTCAAGTCAATTGACAATCCCCAACGGTGACCTAAGTTAATGTCATGTTCTGACCAAAGGTCAAGCTTATCAACAGCTACTTCAGTTCCGTAAGAATTTGAAACAGTAACTTCTGGATTCCAGTGCTCCTTACTGTGAGATGTGAAAGAAGAAAGCGTTGTCTCGTTCAGTATCTTTCTACCCATCATCGTGTGTTGGGTTTGAGTTGAAGCAACGTTATATCTACGCTCTAGCTTTTCTATAGTTGCAGCAGAAGCATATCGAATATATCCTTCAACAACAGGAAGCATTGGGAACACATTTGCTCCAATTGTTCTAACAGTACCGTCCTCATCAACTTCGGCAATACCATATCCTAGTGCAATACCAATAGTTCCTTTTTTCTGACCAGGCATTGAAACTACAGGTAGCTCAACACTAGCACCATTAACAGTAACTCGGGCGGTATTAGCTTTTTCCTGCTCACCCATCATCGTATTGAAGCCATACATTTCTGACTTCATATCAGATGGATTCATCGTGATATAGTTATCCCAAACAACTTTAGTAATAGGATCTGGAAGTTCTTGTAACCAAGGGTTGTCAGCATTTAAACCAACTCCAATACCTGTTTTCACATAGAATGCAACTTCTATATCTGTGCTTCCGCTTTTAATGGTTGATGCAGCCGATGCCACAGCCTGCGGATTGTATGCTATCGCAGATTCCATCGCTGGCATATCCATCATACCTACACCATCATGAACAAACTTATTCCACTTGCTAGCGAAAATTACAGAAGCATCATCTTGTGGAGAAACCTCAGAATTCCATTTAGCTTTCAAGTAATCGTAATAGGTTCCTTGAGCACCTGTCCAAGTCAAGAATGCATCTTGCCATTGAACTTTGCTATAAATAGGATTGATAGTTGGCTGTGAGAAACTCACCTCAGCACCCATCGGGTTCGCATCATTCCAACTTTCAAGGAAATGTGCAACTGGATAAACATGAGAAGCAGCTGCCGCAGTAGCAGTTGGTTTTTCACAAAACACCACCTGAGCTTTGGCTTTAGCAAATGCTTCAGCAAAACCCCAGGAAGAAGGCATTGTATAAAGAGGGTCAGCATCCATTACAAATAGAAGGTCAACTGAACCTGATTTCAAATCAGAAACTAAGCTTGCAACTTTCTTATCATCACCTTGTCTTAGTTTTATTGGATTGGCTAAATCTATTATAGAACCATAGTTACCAAGCATCTCGTTGATACCATTCACTACACACTGAATTGCTGGATCATTTACACCAGAAATTACAATTGACTTGCCTCTATTAGCAGCTAAACTAGCAGCTGCTTCATTGATCTTAGCAACTACATTATTATCATCATCAGCTAAAGAAGCTGAACCAGCAGCAGAGCCACCCACTTTGGCAGCAACCGCATTATGAAGCATTACAGCAACTGCACCTAAATCAGAAGGACGCACAGCACCTCTAACATCAGCATTAGAACCTGTAGTACTTAAAACAGTTTCAAATTGAAAATGCTTACTCATTCCACTTTCAGGATTTCTACCTTCAGCGTATTGAGAAGAATAACCCACAGGGTTAATTCCATTCACTAAGAAGTCAGAATCAATGCTTACAATAGATTTTGCTTTTGCAAAGTTGTATGCTGGAATAGCGGCAACCCCATGAGTGGAAGCATGAGCATCCTTAATAGCCGCTAAAGAAACAGCATCATACATGGCATGCTCCAAAGAAGCACCAGTCATATCTTCACCTTCAACAGCAGAACCCATCCAAGATTTCAAATCATTGATGATGCTCAATGAAGAAGGACTAATCATAGTAGAAGAGAGTACTCTTACGTTTCCACCATTCGCTTTAATCGACTCTAACTTAGATTTGATATCAGCATTAATGGAAGCTAAATCAGTAGCTTGACCACCCATCATAGGCGTCATTTCTCTCTTTCTATTATAGAGTGAAAGTACCGATGAATTGATACGTGCGCTTACACCACCTCTAGTAGTTTTCGAAGCCTTGTTTCCTTCAATATGAATTGGACGACCTTCTCTGGTTTTCACCATGATAGGTGCGTAATCAAAACCATCAAAGTATGTTGAAGCATAGTAATTGGCAATACCAGGCATTACCTCGTTTGGCTTAACTACATATGGTAGACTTTTTATTACAGGCGTTTCACAAGCAGCAAGAGTTGCAGCAGTGATTCCAAAACCCATAAATTTCAAAAAGTCTCTTCTTGAAGTGCTTGTAGAATCGAGTTCCTTTTTACCGAGAAACTGATCAATAGGAAGTTCTTCAGAAAACTCTTTTTGTGCGCCTTTTACAAAAGATGCATCCTTTTCAAGTTCTTCTGTACCTCTCCAATATATCTTATTGTTGCTCATATTGTCCAATCCCTTGAATTAATAGTGACATTTTACGCATTCCAGACCACCGATTTGTTCAACCGTAAACGATTCCAAACCTTCATCTTTATACTTCTCTGTCAATTCAGAATGTATCTCTTCGTAGTAACCATTATCTTTCATGGTGACTTTAGTTTCTCTATGACAGTTAATACACCAACCCATTGTCAAATCTGAGTATTGGTATACTTCATCCATCTCTTGAATTTGACCATGACATGTTTGACATTCTTGTTTACCCACAACCACGTGTTGACTGTGATTGAAATAGACAAAGTCTTGTAGATTGTGAATTCTAACCCACTCAATTGGCTTCTGCTCGTAACCTTCTATGTATTGAAGCTTGTCAGGATCCCAACCGATGGCATCGTAAATCTTGGCGATTTCTTTTGTTCCTGAAACTTTACCTTCTTGAACACCCATGTGGCAGTTCATACAAATATTAACTGAAGGAATTCCAGCTGCCTTGCCTTTCTCAACTGAGTTGTGACAATAAACACAGTTGATTCCGTTCTGACCAGCATGAATCTTGTGAGAAAACCAAATTGGTTGTGTTGGTTGGTAACCTTGGTAAACACCAACAGAGCTTATAGAGTCCCAACCTAGAATACTGATATATCCGAAAACTAACAATCCTAAGATCGCGGTAACAACTTTGTATTTTTTGAATATCCCAATGAAGTCGGCATACATGCCTTTGTCTTCTGGAAGTTCAATTTCTTCTTTTTGGCTGTTTAGTCTGTTTAAGTTTTTGGAAACACCATAAAGAACTCTGAAAACAATGAACAACACAATTGCAGAAACAATCAACCACATTGTAGGATCTGACGATTCTTCATTACTAGCAACAGCACCGCCATCGCCACCTGAAACATCAACAGGACCACCAGCAGGAACCCAATTGTCAACATAGTCCAAAACTGCTATAACTTCTTCAGAAGTTAAAGCCATTGGCGTCATTAAAGTTTTGTTGTATTCTTCGAATAGACTGATAGCGTATTCGTCACCAGTTGTTTTCATGTAAGCCGTTGAGTTTTTAACCCAAGAAATGATAGCTTCATCGCTACCTGTTCTTTCAGCCCAATTTGCCTTTGCCCCTTTAAGAGCTGGGCCAATCATCTTTTTGTCAACTTTGTGACAAGCAGTACAATTAGCCTTAAAAAGAGCTTCTCCATCTTGAGCGCTCAGTGGCGATGACGTTAGGAGCAATGAAAGAACAGCTGTGAAGATCATAAGTCTGTTCGATAAGCTCACCCAAGTATTTCGCATAGATTCCTTCAATTTTTGTTAAAAAGGTGGTCAGAAAGCGGTGGCAAATTTAGAAGAAAGCCAATAGGCGGCTTAACATTTCTTTAAAAATGCACGAGCATAGTTTAATTTAAAATCTATCTAAATAAAAATCACATAACTCTGTAATACAACTAGTTAAAATTAAGGTATAATTAATTTCAAAATGTAAAATTCTGAACACTAGTAACTTTGGAAGATGAATGTTAAGTCCATCTTAGTTTTAGCTGCAAGCGTCATTATCGCTTTAAACTCTATTGCTCAGGAAGATAAGTTGAATAAAACTTTACCTGTTTTTAGTATTCAAACCGAAAAAGACACGGTTTTGGAACGAATTAGCTATACAATGGAGAGTAAAGTTGAGCGCTATTTGTCGTTTACAGACTCATTAGACCGCGCAAAATTGAAAAACACCGGTTATAGAATTCAGATATATTCAAACTCTGGACCAGCAGCAAAAGAGACTGCTGTTAAGCAACAGTCAGAATTTTTGAAGCTACATGAGAAAACTCCAAGCTATACTAAATGGAGCTATCCAAACTGGGTAGTAAGAGTTGGTGACTTCCGTACAAAACTAGAAGCTCTCGAAATGCATTTAGCAATCCGAGAGCTCTACCCTGCTTCTTTTATAATAAGTGATGAAATTGTAGTAAAATACTAGTCACCTAGTTTTCTTGCTACTTCTACTTCTTCGAAACCTTCGATGATATCACCAACTTCGATGTTGTTGTAGTTGTCGATGTTCAAACCACATTCAAATCCGGCTTTTACTTCTTTCACATCATCTTTAAATCGTTTCAACGATCCAAGTGTTCCTGTGTGTTGAACGATACCGTCTCTAATCAAGCGTATCTTAGTATTTCTATTAACTTTTCCATCAAGTACGTAGCAACCTGCGATGGTTCCAACTTTACTGATCTTGAATGTTTCGCGTACTTCGATGTTGCAAACAACTTGCTCTTCAATTTTAGGTTTCAACATACCTTCCATCGCTGCCTTCATCTCGTTGATGGCATCATAGATTATCGAGTACATTCTGATATCCACGCCTTCTGCTTCGGCACGCTTACGCGCTTGACCTGAAGGTCGCACTTGGAAACCAATAATGATCGCCTCAGACGCTGTTGCAAGCAATACATCTGATTCTGAGATTTGACCTACAGACTTATGAATTACGTTGATTGCAACATTAGAAGTCGATAGTTTTAACATTGAATCTGCAAGAGCTTCAACAGAACCATCCACATCACCTTTGATAATCAAGTTCAATTCGTGGTAATCTCCTTTTTGCAGGATTTCACCAATATCTTCAAGGGTTCTTCTACGTTGTGTTCTGATACTTTGCTCACGTTGCAATTGCTGACGTTTGTTAGCAATGTTTTTCGCTTCACGCTCATCTTCCATTACAATGAAAGGATCACCAGCACTAGGAGCACCATTCAACCCAAGTAAGCTTACTGGATGTGAAGGCCCTGCTTCAGTAACGTTTTGACCACGCTCGTTGAACATCGCTTTCACTTTACCAAAATAGCTACCTGCAAGTAAATTATCTCCAATCTTCAACGTACCCGATTGAACCAAAAGTGTCGTGGTATAACCGCGTCCTTTGTCTAGGGTTGCTTCAATGATGGAACCTCTTGCGTTTTTATCTGGGTTAGCTTTCAGCTCGAGTAATTCAGCCTCAAGCAATACTTTTTCAAGCAACTCATCTATTTGCAATCCTTTCTTAGCAGAAATTTCTTGACTTTGGTATTTACCACCCCAATCTTCTACTAAGATGTTCATTCCTGCCAACTGCTCACGTATTTTATCTGCGTTTGCACCATCCTTGTCTATCTTATTGAAAGCAAAGATCATAGGCACACCAGCTGCTTGAGCGTGGTTAATAGCTTCTTTAGTTTGAGGCATTACTGCATCGTCAGCAGCAATTACAATGATTGCAATATCCGTGATTTGAGCACCACGAGCACGCATGGCGGTAAACGCTTCGTGACCTGGAGTATCTAGGAAGGTAATAACCTTACCATCACCTACTTCTACACTGTAAGCACCAATGTGCTGAGTAATTCCACCCGCTTCACCAGCAATTACGTTTTCTCTTCTGATGTAATCAAGCAGCGAAGTTTTACCGTGATCTACGTGACCCATTACTGTAACAATAGGAGGACGAGGGATTAAGTCTTCTTCATTCTCCGCATCTTCTTGAAGAGACTCTTCAATATCCTCACTGATAAATTCAACTTGATATCCAAATTCTTCAGCAAGAAGGGTGAGTGTTTCTGAGTCAAGTCTTTGGTTGATAGATACCATCATACCAATTGACATACACATAGAGATAACTTCGGTTGGCGAAACATTCATCATGGTTGCCAATTCGCTTACGGTTACGAACTCAGTCAACTTCAGCGTTTTCTTATCTTCCTCTTGTTGATCTAGTTCACGCTGCATTTTTTCGCTTACAGCATCTCTACGTTCTTTACGATATTTTGATCTGGTAGATTTTCCTTTACTCTTAAGTGCAGCAAGGGTTTCTCTAACCTGATTTTGAATTTGTTCTTCTGTAAGCTCTGGTTTCGGCTCCACTTTTCCGCCACGTT
>Ga0100380_10007903_pt1 | contig 10571 bp, 10 predicted proteins | sample CryGeymeta201504_FD_80417 | JGI IMG/M metagenome (GOLD analysis project Ga0100380, IMG submission 80417) | Groundwater microbial communities from Crystal Geyser aquifers in Utah, USA - Crystal Geyser metaG 2015-04 | ecosystem: Environmental > Aquatic > Deep subsurface > Groundwater | place... | reverse complement strand
TGCGGCAAGGCGTTCAGCATCGACGCCCGCGGTCTCGGCTGGGCGAAAGGCGTCGGCACCTTCGCCACCAAGGAGCTGCATGACCTCAACTACAAGCAACCGCCCTGGTCGGTCCGGTACCCTGAACTCCTCGGCATTCTGGAGGATGAACCCCTGGCCCCCAAGGGCAACATCGTCGCCCGCAGCGTCTGTTGGGGTGGTCCGTGGGGCTGGACGGAACCCAAGGCGCAGCCGCTGGTGAAGTTCGAGGACAACCTCCTCGATGTCGATCCGCGCTTCGCAGCCAAGCCACCGGCGGACTTCCGGCTGGCGAAAGGCTCCCCCGCGTGGAAGACCGGGTTCAAAGAGATTCCCTTCAAGAAGATCGGCGTGTACAAGAGCGACGCGCGCGCCTCCTGGCCGGTGACGTCCGTCCTGCGCAAAGACCCCGTCCCCCCAGCCGCTAAGCCGAAGCCCGCCCGGAAAGCCGGCCCGGCGCCAGTCTTCGGCATCCCGCGCTTGCAGGGCACAGTGACGGTGGATGGCAAGCTCACGCCGGAGGAGTGGTTCGGCCTGGACCCGGCGAAGGGGCTCCTCCTGCAGGAGGGCGTCGAGGGCGAGAAGGTCGCTCTGCCGACGAAAGCGTGGCTCGCCTGGGACGATCAGGCGCTCTATGTCGCGTTCGACAACGCGGTCAGCAAGGACCTCCCGATGCTGCGCGACGACGCCTGGGGCATGAACGACGCCGTCGAGGTCGCGCTGAGCAGCGCGGCGCTGAGCAACGCGGCTCTGGGCGCGAAGGCGCCGATCCTCGTCCTCCGCGGGTTCACCAACGGCACGTTCGACTCCAGCGAAGAAGCAGGCGCCCCGCCGGCCGTCGCCCGCAAGGCCGGCGAACACGTTCAGTACGCCGCCACCGTCGTCGACTCCGGCCGCTGGGTCGCCGAAATGCGGGTGCCCTTCGCGTCGCTGGGGATCAGCCCAAGCGCCGAGCTCCGCTTCCCGTCCAACTTGTCTGTGCGCAAGCAGGGCGACGACCCGTGGGTGATGTGGCGAGGCACAGGGAACTGCACCTGGTACGTGCCTGAGGCGGGGCTGGTGCGGTTTGGGCGCCAGTAGTCCGTTGGCTACCGCCCGGAATTCGCCGGGGCGCTTCTTCGGACACCGGCTCCCAACGGATTCAGGGCGGCAACGAATGGAGGGATCGGCTGGCGACGGAAGGCAACTCCGGAGTCTTGTCTTCCTGCGAGGATTCCGTTGCATGAAGTGAGGGAGTGCGCGCGGCCACGGGCCGCGAGGAGTGCTGGGGCAATCCACCAAAGCTCCAGTACTCCACTGGCCCAACGGCCTGGTGGGTCCGGTTGCGGCCCTGCCGCGAGGGGCAGGCAAGGGTGCCGCCGCCTCGCTCGCTCACACCTTCCCAAAGTCCGGGATCTCCTGCGGCGCGCCGCCCTCGCGGACGGACTTCGCCGACAGGGGGATGACGCAGCTCCACGTCGCGGCGTCCACGGCGTCGATCGGCGACGGGCGACCGGTGCGGAGCGTGTCCAGGAACTCCAGCATGACGAAGAAGTCGGCGCCGCCGTGGCCGGTCTTCGCCGCTGCCTCGGCCCAGCGCTTCCAGAGCGGGTGCTCGTACTCCGCTGCGTAATCATTGATCGACTGCCAGGCGACCTCCTTGCTCTTGCCGTCGACCCAGATCGAGGGCACCGCTTCACGGTCGTGGTACGAAGCCGTCGCGCCTTGGAGGGTGAAGTAGGTCGTCGTCGGGTGCGGCCGGGCTGACGAGGTGTCGAACCGCAGCTCCGCGCCGGCGGTCTCGGCGCCAGTCAGTTCGTCGCCGTCGTGGGACCTGCTGCCAGCCGCCTGGCCTCCTCAAGCAGCCGCTGTTCGTCGGAAGGCAGGTGCTCCTTGAAGTCGGCGAGCAGCTTCCGCCACTTGTCGGTGTTGCCATACTCTCCTGCCAGGACGTCAAGGACTTGGCGTTCTGCGGCCGTGCCCCATGCGTAGTATGGTTTCCCCGTCGCAGCCTCTTGCGGAGCTTGGGCCAGGAACGAAAGGATTGCCCGCAACCCCTGTGGCGTCGCAAACCGGCCCACCGTCGCCAGCACCATGCGATAGCTGTAGCCCACGGTCGCGCAGCCGATTCGGTGCAGATGCAGCAGCACAACGATGCTCGCAGGATTGCCGATCCGTTCGAGGGCCTCGAACGCTCGGTCCAGGTACAGAGCCGGGCCGGGTCCCGGGGGCCTGAGCAACATGTACTCCCAGACCAGGCAATACTCCTCTGTCGCGTGCTCCTCGCGCAGGGGCCGGGCGCGCGGAAGGTGGGTGCGAACGCTGGCTGCCCTTCCGTAGTAGTCCGCAAGATCGGCGTAGCGATCAGGCCGGTGGGCCACGTAGTGCGCGGTCGCCAGCAGCCTCACCCGAACGTCGGGTGACCGCGAAGCTGCGGCGCGTTCCGCAACGTCGTCGCCCATTCGGCTCCCCAGGGCAAGAAGGGATGCCTCAAACGCCGGAATCAACAAGCGCCGCCTGTCGAAGTCCTCCTCTTGCGCCCAGTAACGGTATTCCATGTCCAGGAGCTCGTGCGTTGCCACCAGGGCTTCCTCCCACGACAAGGCCGTGGGCTCCGCTCTCGCTTCGGGTGCCGGCACCGATAGGACGCCATAGGTGTACACCAGCAGGCCAGACACAAGCAGTCGTGCCTTCATCATCATGGCTGTGCCTCCCACCAGTTCCACAACGGGTCGCCGGATTTCAGAAACTGCCTCTTGGTCGCCGAGGCGCAGTGCACCTCGCCTTCATTGCGATGGTAGTGATCCCAGTCATCGGCGAAGACCGCCGTCGGCAGTCGTGCGCCGGTAGCTGACTCGAAGATATCACCCGTATCGTCGCGGGGACCGAACTGCATGGGGAAGTAGAGGTTCCCGGCCACCACTTGCAGGTTCGCCAGACCAGGGGTGAAGGCCACCACGCTCCGTCCGGCGGCGAAGCCTGCGCGACGCCCAACGTAGATCACCGGCCCGCCCGGCTCTACGACACATCCGGCGGTTGCGGGCCGGGTTCCGACTGGTGGTGGTGGATGACGGTGCCTTCGATCATGGTGCGCTCGGGTGAGCCGGGCAGGAAGGAGTTCTTCGCCACGGCGTACCAGGCGACGTTGGTGTCGTGGATCTCGGCCGACTTCTCCAGGCGCAGCGCCGCTGCCAAGCTCGCGTTCTTCTCCTTCTCGACGGCGGTCTTCACCAGGTTCTCGGCCTCCGCGATCTTCGCCGCGAAGGCGGCCCGGTCGAGGGCGGGGATCGGCTCCCACGTGTCCGGGGTGGTGGCTCCAGGCGGCGTTTACCGCCACTGCCCGCGAGAGGACGTCTTCGGGGGCTTTGGCGTACGACGGAGTGGACTCGAACTGACCGGCCACCACCGGATTGGACCGCTTGAACTGCGCCTTCGCAATGGCGCGGATCGACTGCAAGTTGGCGTTCAGCTCGTCCACCTTGTTGCGCATCAGCGCCGCCGCCACGTCCGCGTCGTCCTCCTGCTCTTCTGCGGCCTGGATTGCGGCGCGCCCCGCCGCGATCAGCGCGTCCCACGCCGCCACCGTCATTTCGTTGATCGCGCTCGGCAGTTCCGCCACCGCGCCACGGCAGTTCAGCGCCCGGTCGATCTCGTCCTCCATCGAATACCTTCTCTGGCTCATCCTGCACCATCCTTCCGGCTGTGTTCTACTGCAGGAAGCCGATGAACGGCTGAAGTCACGCACCTATCATAGCAGGTCGAGCGGCCAACTGCGTCGGGAGGAATTCGGCCAAGCCCGCACGGTGTCCGACCGAGCGTGCGCGGTGCCCCACCAGAGCGTGCACGGCGTCCTCCCGAGCCTGTACGCTGTCCGACCGACTGTGGGCGGTGCGCAGCATCGTCTGTACGACGGACGACCGACCGTGCACGGCGTCGGACCGAGCGTGCGCGATATGCGACGGAGCGTGCAAGGTGCGCGACGGAGCCTGCCCGACGCCCGACGGACCGTGCGCAGCGCCGGACCGCTCCTGCGTGACATTCGACGGGCTGAGCACGGCGGGCTCCCGCGCTGGGGTGCCGCGCGTTAGCGCTTTCGGGGAACGTCGCGGCGTGATTGCACCACCCCTGCAAGCCGGTGCAGCAGCCGCACGATCCCGTCTCTGTCTGCCGGGACTGGCGGTTTCCCAGCCACGGGGAGGGGCTTCAGTCGCTGCCCCAGTTCCCACAATGAACCTGCGTTGTAGAAGTACGCCTTCCCCGTGTCTTTGTCAACAACCAGCAACTCCACACGGAGCGCGCTCACCCGTTCGCAGGTGACCTTCGGCACTGCGTCCACCGGTGCAGCGCGGTTCAATCCCCTCCGGTCGCCTTCGAGGGGGATGTAGGCCGGCACGCCCACTGGCGCTCTTGGTTCCTTGATCGCATAGACTCCCGCCTCGCTGAACAGGAGGAAGAGCTTGCCGTTGCTGCGCGCAATACGAAACGCCGGGGCGGAGGGCGCGGAGAACCGGTAGAGCCTCTTGAACGGAGTCAGCTTCTGGGTGCACGTCCACATCTCGTAGTCCGAACCCTCCGCGCCGTAGCAGAACTCAACTGTGGTGCCGTCCTTCGCAATGATGTCGTAGTTGAAGCGCGGTGCCGGAAGGCCTCGGCATTGAGCCTCGAAGTCCTTCTGCGACAGGAAGTCCACGATGGCATATTGCCTCATGGACGCGCACTTCATTGCCTCCTTGTCGTGAAGGCGGCCGGAAGTCCCTGGGCCTCGCTTCGGCTCCCACATGAATGCGGCCAACAGAGGCAGGTCCAACCGGTCAAGATGGTAGGACCCGATGCGACCCGGAGGGAGGCCCGGCAACCAACTGCTGATCAGGAAAAGCACACCGTGTGCGCTGAAGTCCCAGGCGTCGTTGGCATGGTGCTGCATAGCCGTGCCCCAGTATCTCTCTGTGTCCTTTTCCGCGTACCGCCTTCCGATGGGTGCTTTGAGAATGTCGAGCCTATAGTTGAGGTGCGGATCAAGCTCGGAGTGGTAGCAGGACCCCTGGACAATGACGGCCTTGGGGATCAGCCCAGGCCACAGGCCGTCGCTGATCGGCGCTCCCCGCGCGGGGAATGCGCCGCACAGGGCCAGCGAGGTCAAAAGCACCTTCCAGATCATGTGGCCACCGCCTACCTGTCAGACACGTACTCGACTATCTGTAGACCAGCGGGGTTGTGGTCGATGGCGAAGACTTGGTACGGTACGCCCAAGTCGAGCATATCTCCGTCTCCGTTCAGGTCCGCCGCCACATCCGGCTCGTTCAACCAGCGCACGACTTCATTGTAGAAGCCCGAAACGCAATCCTTCTCCACCTGATCCGGAGTCGCCGCTGTTCGCCCGCACGCCTGGTGAGATGGTACTGGAGTGTACCCCGTGGTGGACAAGACCGGGCAGGTTGGCTTGCAGCAGGGCAACGATCTACTTGGGTGAAACCATGCGTCGCTGGTGCCCCGCCGGTAGGGGCAACCCTCTCGGACCCCGGCCGGCGCGTTGCTACACGCGCGGCGGTGGAGCGGAGCATGCTCGCCAGCGCTGTCGAAGCCTATGGGAGAGCAGACCACTTCTTGGGCAGACCGGACCACTTCCCGTCCTTGAGGTGGTAGGAGAACTCCGCGGGTGGATAGCCCTCGTACTTCTTCTCCCCACGAATCACCACACGGTGAGCCTCGATGGCTGCACTGATTCCCGACACTCCGTAGACGTAACCGCGCGTTCGAACGTGGGCAGTTGGTACCGGGGCCTTCGGCCACTTCTCCCATTCAGCGGTCACGAGTCGGCAAGGGTACGCGGCAAGCGACTTGGTGGTAGCGACCTCCCAGATGCTGACGTCCAGCCTGGCGTACTGACCCGCCGACTCAACTAAGACCACATAGGTCCTCGCGGTGCGCGGATCCCTGGCGAGGGCAGCGGACCAGATGGGGGGAGGCATCACCAACTTGCTCTCGAACACGTAGGCAACCCACACGACTCGACCCTCCGACTCGTTCCCGCTTGGGTGGTCCACCAAGAGGAAGGCGACATTCCCCAAATGGACCCCGGGAGGGTGTGTGCGGTAATAGCGCTCCAGGTCCCGCAGAGATGGCTGCGGCAGGTCGACGCGGTAGAGGACCAGGCGCCGGGCTGGCTCCTTGGGGTCGTGGCGGATGATCGCCACCGCCTGCGGGGCGGACCCGTCGCCAGTGAGCTTCTGCGATAGTGGTCCGCCAGTCGTCTGGCCAGCCAGTGGGGCCCGCCCAAACACAAAAAGCGCCGCCGCACAGATAGTGATTGTGACGCGGCGTGCCTCGAGCCCGGTCTGTCCGTTCATCTGGGCATTCCTTCCTCGGCGCCTCACGTTCAGGGGCCGATGTATACCAGTCACGCAGATCATCTGAGCACCACCTACTGGTCCGATACCTGGGCGACAGGCTGGCTCCTCCATCAAATGCTGTTTTGGACAAGAGTGGGTTGGACCAATCGGTATCGCTTGGAGGTCGTCGGGGTCCCCGGCGGACTCCGAGGGCAGGTTTGGCCCGGTTCCGTCCCTTCGCTTGTCGGCCTCCGTGGTTCACGGATGGCGCACTACCCTTATGCCTGCTGGGGCAACTGCCGACCATCGCTGGCTCTCCAGATCGAAGCGGAAATGGATCACCGCACCCGCCGGATGGTCCACTTCAGCTTCCACGACGATGGCAGCGGGTTGGGACCGAAGGCGCACGCGTGAAACCCGGGGCATGGACCGCCCCTCGATGCGCCAGTTCGCCCGGGAGACCGGCGGCACCGGTGAGGGCCATTGCGGCCAGTTCTCGTACTTCATTTGCAGGGGCCATTGGCCCAGGTTCTTCCGCACATCTGCCTGGTAGAGTGCGAGATCCAGCCTCTCTGGGGTGGAACTGCCTAGGGCAATGTACGCCAGGTTCTCCTCGTCGGCGCAGGATAGGTCAGCACACCAAGTAGCAGGAGGCATTGCTCCAGGAGTATCCCGGCGGTATACGACCGCAGCTACATGACCCTCTTCGGGACGATCTCGTGACGCGTCGACGAGCACGAAGGCGATATTCGGGAACCCCTCTGTGCCGTGCTTTCGCACAAACTCATCCCACTCGCGCAACGTCAATCGCGGGAGGGTGACCGGCTTCCGCCACAAAGCGAGTTGGCGCGCTGACCGGTCTACCGAGTAGCCGCGCCGCGCCAGCCGCTCGGGGCTGTCGCGGCGCGAGGAGTGCCCCACTTGCTCTTCGGATGGTGCTTCGGACGCACAGTGAAGCAGGACGCATGTCACTACGAAGAGAGTTCGAGCAAGGCTCGACCACACAACGGCCGAAGTGTCCATGGTTGCCTCCCCTACTCCAGGTCTGCTCTACGACGATAGGAGAGCTCTTGCACAGCTACCTCGTTTCTCTTGGCAAAGCCAGCGCTCAGAATGCCAGCACACGCGGCGTTCTCATGGTCATTCTCCGTCCCGTACGGGCCGGCGCCGTAGGACGGGTCGTAGAACCGGCCGTCGTAGCGGACGATTCCGTAACCTCCGGCGTGCCAAGCCGGTTGTAGGCCGCGGCGCCGAAGTAGTCCGGCCAGTGCGGGATGCTCGGCGCAATCAGGGCGCCGGTGTGACCCCGTTCACGGCGTGACGACTAAGGCCCGATGTGTTCAATGGGTAGCGGCGTGGACCACTTGCCGGTCTTCAGATGGTACCGGAACTCCGCGGGGGACGGGGCCTTCCCTTCGCTCTCACTCGTGATGACGAGTTCGTCGCCTCGCCGGCGAAGCCCAACCAGAGTGAGTGCGTCCGCGCGTCCACGGGTACGTACCTGAGCGAAGGGCATCGCGGTCTTGGGCCATGCTTGCGGCCGGCCCGCCTCCAGGCTGATGGGATGCTTCGCGATTGCCTGCCCCGGTCGGGCGCGATACACCCGCAGGATGTTGTAGCTGTACTGACCTCGCGACTGCATGAGCACGATGTACGCCTCTTCTGCGCGGGCATCCCAGACGATACCCCCGGTCCAGCGTTCGGGCGGCCCCCCGCCCGTGCGCCACAGCTCGTAGGCAACCCAGATCACGTCGCCGCTGAGCGGGTCCTCTCTCCGAGAGTCGACTAGCTGAAAGATGAGATTGCCGAACGGAGGGTTCTCATCGAGTCCAACCGGCCGCAGCCACTCTTTCGGGAGCGCAAACATCCAGCGTGGGTCCGCAGGAATCGGGGCTTGCTGCACGCACAGCGCAAGCTGCCTATGCGTCGCGTGGTAGGCTGGCTTCCCCAGGCTCTGGAGTCGCTCCACCTGCGGCTCCTGTTTGGCTGCCTCGACCGCCGCTGGCGACGCGGGAGCACGACACGCCCCGGCCACTGCCACAACCGAGAGAACGAGGGCGGCACGGGGAAGCCCGTGTCTTGGCGCAAGACGGCTCAGCATTGAACTCACCTCCACAGCTACGCAGAGCCCTAACGGGGGATGTAGATCAGTTCCTGGCGAGCCGGGTCGTCTCGCCTCGCACACGGCCCGACGGGCAACGTCGCCTTGATGCCAAGGATCGACGTCGTCTCGTGCGCCAGTTCGTCTGCGAACGGACCTGCCCCGTAGGAGGGATCGTAGATCTCTATTCCGTATCTGACGACGTAGTGGTTATAGAAGAACTCTGGCGGTTCAGCGTTGTGTTGGCCCGCCACCCCGGGTTGGTTAGCTACGTCGCCCGCCTGATCACCATACGGTTGGGCCGGATCGCCCCCCCATTGCCCCGTGAACAGCAGGTAAGGATGGGCGGTTCCGGCGAATAGCCCGTCGGCCTCGACGTCGTTGCCGCCAGGCGCAGTACCCAGAGTGCCATTCGGACCGGGAGTTACGCACGACGCATCAGGGGGCGCTGGTCCCTCCGGAATCGCCTGGAAGTCATCGGGATTCGCGGCAGTCTCACAGCCGCCCAGGGGTCCCGTCCTTACGTGGTGGCCGAAGTTCCAGTTCTTCACCAGGAACCCGTCCGCGTCGGGGTTCACGATCGTGCTCGCCTGGACCTCGTATATCTGGGAACCGGGTATGCCTTGAGCCCTGACCGTCTCGTGGAGCAGTTCGGACCAGGCCACGCAGCTCCCGTTGCCAACGGGACTGGCCAGCATTCCGGCCAGTGTCTGGGGGGTGCTGTTCGCCGGCAGCCAGTACCGCATGTTCACGCCGTCGACGTTGTTGTCCCCGTCCATGACCTTCCGGCGCACACCTGGAATCGGTCCCTGGAAGTCGCCCCAGATCGCGGTTACACCGTCATTGGCGTTGCTCTTCCCGTCCGCATTCCGGCACCCAATGTCTACGATGGTTTCGTAGAGGGAGTTGGCAACGGGGTTCGCGAGCATTACGTAAACTCGGTCATCGCTCTTGCCCACGTTCAGCCAGGTTGCGCCGCCGTCCGGCGACAGCTCCCACTTGATCTCCATCGGGTTGAAGAAGTCGATCTCGTTGAGGAAAGGCGTCGGGCACTCGGTCAGCGGAATAGTGATCTCAATGCCGTTCACAGTGGCGCCAGTCGCGGAGACGTCCCAAGCTCCGGGACCGTCGCCCCTGATCTGGAAGGGGCCGGGGAAGAGGTCCGGCGGGGCGAGGAGCACCTTGGCAGCCACCTGCATGCGCGTGTCCCGCGTGTAGCAGACGGGGTACCGCTGGTCCCCGGGGTCCTTCCCGTCCCCGTCCTCGTTGTTGTCGAGCCAGTGGGGCGCAACGTACTGGCCTGCGCCGTTGTCCCTGGCCACTGGGTGGTGCGGGCCACCAAAGGTCGCCTCCTTCAGTCGCAGGCGCGCAACGGTCAACCTCACCACATCTACATACTCCTCCCCATCCACCGTCCCCACCAGCTCCAGCACCACGTCGCCGGGCGCGGCGCTGGTCTCAAGGCCCTCTACCCAGACGCTAATGTCCCCGCCGCCGAACTCGAACTCGTGCGGCAAGTCCAGCGCCTCGCCCGGGCCCTTGTACTGGTTCGGCCACACGCGGATCTTCGCGCCGCCCTGCGGGCAGCGCAGCGTCAGCTTGTTGTCGGGCGTCATCGGCACGGCGCGGAGGATGACTTCCACCATGTCGTCGTCGGTGTACTCGTCATCGCCCGGCGTAAGGTCGGGGATGCCGTTCCCGTTGTCATCATCATCGTTCAGGGCGACGATTCGCCCTGGCTTGTCGGCATCTGCCTCGATGGGATCATCGTCTTCGTCGATGTCACCGTCGTTGTCCGAGTCCGTGTCCAGGTCCGGGTTCCAGCGACAGAGCTGCCCACACTCCAACGCCCACTTGTTCGCGTGGGAGCGCCCCAGATGCCCGTGGGCGTCCTTCGCCCGGATGGCGAAGTCGTACTTCCCGACCTTCGCCAGGAATGCCGCCGGCACCTTGGCCACCAGCGCGTGCTGCTCCCCGGCGAGCGTGGCGTGCAGCCCATCTTTCACTTCGGTCTGCTCCGCGCTGTGCGTCTCGCAGCGCAGCGTGCTCAGGTCCGCCTGCCACACCTGGAAGTCCGGGTCGTGAACGATCAGCTCACCTTGTGTGGCGTCGGCCGGGTCCTGCGGGTCTTCGTCGAAGAGCAG
>Ga0100380_10007887_pt1 | contig 10582 bp, 4 predicted proteins | sample CryGeymeta201504_FD_80417 | JGI IMG/M metagenome (GOLD analysis project Ga0100380, IMG submission 80417) | Groundwater microbial communities from Crystal Geyser aquifers in Utah, USA - Crystal Geyser metaG 2015-04 | ecosystem: Environmental > Aquatic > Deep subsurface > Groundwater | place: USA... | reverse complement strand
GCGCCTCGGAACAGAGAAAAGGTCGGCCCTAGTAAATTGCCGAGTTTCTCCAAACCACCCTACCTAGCCAAACGTAGCCCTAGAGAGCTGGCATAGTCGAGAGAACGCGGTAGCGTTCGCTCGGCCGATGAGTCATCTTACCGCTAACCCTGTATGAGTAGAGAACTACCAATATGACGTCAGGCTTACCTATGTACGTACAAGTGATGAAAACAACACAGAACACATCTATCTTTTTTATCGTTTTGGAAGGTAGCACGAGAGAAAAGTGTCCCTTCTCACACTGCATGGAGCACAATAAACACAGGCGACAATAGCCTCAAATTACCATGACGCTGCCATCATCGGTACTTGTCACGATTTTTATTGGTTTATCGTCTCTTTTAGCGATATCGGGATTCCAAAAACTCCCACTACCCACTGCTTCACGATTATCGTCTTCGTTCTGTCGCACTCAAATTCTTTCCTCGTTCGCTGTGGATACAGCACCAGCAACGCCAACAACAGCAACAGCAATAGCAACAACAGCAACAGCAATAGCAACGACGACGACGACGACGACGACAATTGATATAAGTGAAGATGCTTCCAGAGATATTTCAACAATGGAAGAGTGGGCTGCAGCGTGTGGAGTCCAATGGATCGAAGGTTTCCACTTGACTGCTTCGAGGGAGGATTCGGATGTGCCTGGGTTGGACGTTTTCGCCGCAACTTTGCAAGACACACCCGCCTACAGTCCCGTCCTTTACGTACCGAGCGAAATGGTTCTATCGAGCAACCGAGCATACATGGAGTTGCATTGTCAAGAGACAGAAGATGTTGAAAAGCTTCTTCAAGAAGTCAATGCGAAAGAAGATCAGTTGCGACAGTACTATCTCATGCTCAAAATTTTGACAGAATATGAAAAGGGCGAAACAAGTCCTTGGTATCCTTGGCTAAATTCTTTGCCGAGATACTTTTCCAATGCTGCCTCCATGACACCATTCTGCTTCAAATGTCTTCCAACCTACATGGCTTCTTTGGCAAGAAAGGAACGGGCCAATCTCAACAATTTACGGTTTCGGCGTGTGTCTTTCTTGAGCGAGGAAATCAGGAGTAATGAAGAGCTGTGGACATGGGCTTACCAGATTGTAATAACACGCAGTTTTGAAGCCAACGATGGATCCGGTGATTTGCGTTTTGCTCCTATGGCTGATATGTTCAACCATGGAACAGTGCCAAACATTGAAATCGGTTACGATGACGAAGGAAATTGCCACGTGCAGGCAACAACAGATATTCCGGCTGGGTCACCACTCTGCATGAGCTACGGAGACCCAACGAATCCGTCATTTCTGTTTGCAAGGTATGGATTTGTGGACGAATCGTCGCCGGCAACATTCTGCAAAATCATGCCCGCACATGTCAGTGATGAAATGAAAGACATGGGGTATGCCCAAGACCGCATGCTGTTTTTCAAGGACACAGGAGAAGTCAGCGAAGAGGTTTTTGATTTGCTGCTTTATAAGCACCTCCGCGTTGCCGACGCAGAATTGAAAACAGAACTTTACAGGGCGCACATGAGCGGTGACTATCAGACCAAGCAAGCCTTGCATGAGCAATTTTATCCAGAAACAGCAGCCAAACTTTTAGAACACATAGACAACTTCCTAAAGCTTCTGGATGATCTTTCCAAAAAGGCTGAAAATAGGGATATAAAGGAACATCCCCGACTTCCACTTATTATGAGGCACAATGCGTTTGTCAGGAGGACATTCTTGGCCGTGCGAGCTCGATATTTTGGGCCGTAAGGAGAGCTTCATAACTTTTTATACAAGGGGTTGGTAAACTCTGCTCTGGAATAGATCATCTTCTATACAATTTGGTTTCAGGAGAGCTTGGTTACATGGGTCTAAGTCTTTTCTTTCTTCGTCATCTAAACTACGTACGAAAGAGCAATCTTCCAAATAATCGCGCTATAACCAAACAGTAAACTACTATGCATCAAAAGCTTAGACTTGACTATCTGCTCCTTTTATTGGTATTTGGTGGCGTCTGGAAATGATACTGTGGACAGGATTGAATATTCCATCCATCACGTATGACGCTGGGCAATTTTGACAAAGTGTCGGCATCACTCCTAATCGGTAGGTTAAAATTCGTCTGAATCTCTGATAAGGAGTTACCTAATAATCCTTACTGTCTACGTAAACTCTACTCAGGCTAAAATATCACTCCACGAGGGAGGCCACAGTCTTTCGTTCGATATAAACTATGATGCAGAGGATCCCTGTTCCGCACCAAAACAGGTTTGCACGGGCGGCAGCTAGTCCCGAAAATTGCACTATGCGAACAACGTCATCGGACATCTATTCAATCACAGCAGCCAATTAGTGTCAACTAGCCAGTTTCGATAATACCAGCTGCAATGAGTTTGTTGATTTTTGCTCTCATGCCTGGATCATTCATTGCTTGTTGAGCCGCCGAAGGATTTTCAGAAAAGTCCTTAAGGGTTTGTTGGAGTATGGGATCAGACTGTAGCGAAAGAAGGAATAGTGTGAGAACGAGGACGATCACTAGAAACAATAACAGCAAATGCCATAATCATAACGTGCCAACGTACCATAATAGCTTGAATCTCAGGATCAGCCATGGCGTGTGCAGCCTGTTCTTTCTTTTCTTCTTCCGTCATCCCGGCTCGACCATAGGCGATTTGTTGCTGCACCTTGCGCAAGCCTTCTTTGCATGCAGCATTGTTAGGATCAATGCCAAGGCCCTTAACATAGGAGTCCTGAGCCTTGTGAAATTCCTTCATGACCATTTCAATGTCTCCCTTTCGAGCCCATGCTTTGACATATTTAGGATCCAACTCCAATGCCGTTTCAACTTGTCGTTTGGCACCGTTAAAATCCATAATTTTGCAAAGTGCGGCACTCAGATTGTTGCGAATGGCGGCATTTTTAGGAGCCCGCTTGACAGCTTCCTCGTACTGCTTAACAGCCTCGGGCCATTCCTTGGCTCGGAAGTGCTCGTTGCCTTTTTCCTTGGCTTCTTCGGCCTTTTCATCATCGTGATAGGCGGATGCCTTTTTCTTTTTGTTTTCCAATTCCATAGTCTTGAGCAAACGCTGAGTGGCCTTGTCGAAACTTTCCAACTGAGCTTCATTGCACATTTCAATGGCCTTGTCCAAATCTCCCAACTTTTGATATGCTTTGGCAGCGCGGGTGTAAGCCTTGGCTCGATCTTCGTAGGGGGCTCGATTTTGCTTTCCAACTTCCACGGCTTCCAGACACACCTTGATACACTCATCGTACTTCTTTTCTTGGAAATACACAGCTGCCTTGTTGCTGAGAAATGTCATATTGGTAGGATCCAAGGTAACAGCAGCATCGTAACACTCAATGGCTTCCGCAAATTTCTTGTTCTTGTACATTTCGTTTCCTTCGTCCTTTTTTCGTTTAGCGGCACGTTGATCTTCTTTCTTTTTTCGTTCGGCGGGTGGCAATTGGGACAAATCCTCTTCCGGTTCGGGCTCTGGTTCTTTTTTGGGTTCCTCCTTTTTAGGAGGAGCAGCAGAAGCAGGGGTAAAAGTTGGTGATGCAGCAGCAGCATCGTCGTCGTCGTCGCCTGCTCCTCCTTGTCCCATCATGACACCCAAAAGATTCATAATTTTTGGATCATTCAACATGGTCGGTAGCAGATTGGGATTAGATTGTAGCAGCTTGATTTTGGACATGGTATCGGGATCATTGAGCATGGGACGGGTACGCGGATCCAGAGCCAATTGTGCCATCATTTGAGGACCAAACAAACCGGCTGGCATGCCACCTGCACCACCTGCACTGGCACTGCTGGTGGTTCCGTATGGATTTTCCTTTTCCCTTTTGACGTCTTCCAAACCCTTTTTCAATGCAGCATCGTCGGGAAATTTGGCAACTCCTTCTTCGTAGGCAGCAATGCTATCATTGTACCGTTTCAAGGCGTGCAATGCAGCTCCTTTGCGGGAATATCCCTTGGAAAAATCGGGTTTCAAGGCAATCACAGATTTGGCATCTTCCAGAGCATTGTTCGCATCTCCCTTTTTCAAATACGCAGCTGAACGATTCGAATAAAAGACGTGATTGGAACCGTCTAAATTAATGGCGGCAGTGTAGTGCTGAATAGCTTCCGATAGGTTGCCAGCTTGTAAAGCAGCATTTCCCTTGGCCTTGAACTGTTGTGATAAGTACAGTCAGCACAGTAGTACATGTACAGGTAATTGTTGGGAGGTCAGGTTCGCATACACAGGTAAGTAAGATCAGCAAAGTTCTACTTTTACTGCTCTGAATCACCAACACAACAAAAAAGAGATTCAATCAAGTTCTTACCTCATCAGCTGTCGTCATTGTCGATCAAGTTTGATTAGACTACTTCAGTTAGCAAACAATTATCTTACAAAAAAATAATTTCGTAAAAACAAAATAAAAAATAATACTAGATAGGTAAAATACACTGTGATGACACATCATTCAGCGTGAACAAAAACAAGAAAGCAGGTTTGGGCCAAAAATTAAGAAAAAAAAAGATTCAAACGAGAGGTTCTCCTTAAAATTTTAATGCCGTGTGATAACTGGTGCGCACATTTCTTCAATCAATTGAGACATTTTTTCCGGCTCATGACCTCCCTCCAAATAAATGCAGGTTTTGTGTAGACTAGTCGTCTACTAGACTACTAGCTAGAGTAGTCTAGTTTCTTGGCAGTTACGCAAAATGGAGCATTGCTCAAAAAAACTTACAGGTGATTTGTATCTGGCTCCAATTCCCCGGGCATTTCTTACAAGGTAATACATCACAACATATCACATCCCTATTCTTGCTCTGTGTGTGACAGATACCTACTAGTATTGAATCTCGTATTATTTTTATAATCTCATCAGTGGAGCAGAGGTTAAACGCGATCCATTGTGAACTTTACCATAGGCATTCCTTTACTATAAGATAATATTATAAGATCTCTCCCTCGTCTAGTACATTCACATATTGCACTTCACACATAAAATATCCCCGTCACATCGCACACCACATACCATGGAAGAACAAAAGTCTGTTGTCATTACAGCAGGTGGTATTGCGGTTGATGGACCATTGGCATCCTCGAAAAGGAATAAGAACCGAAAAAAGAAGGTTAAAAAAACGGGAACCAACAGCAAAACGACTACAACAACCGATGATGATAGTAGAAACAATGCCAATGCTTTTGAAAGCAATCATGCGAACAACAATACTGCATCAATCAAAGACAATCAGTATGACAATACTCACAATTCAATTCCAGAACGAAAAGCACAAAATCAACAAGGAGATGATGAACGATCGGGTTCGTTTTTAGAATTTGAAGAATCCACGCAACGACTCCTCCAAGACGACGAAGATCCTTTGGCAAGTCCCAACAATAACAACGACAACGACAACAACAACAATCGAGGCAAAACTGTCAACAACAACAACAACAACAACAATAGCAGTTCCAAGAATAAAGAACAAGAAGGCAAGAAAAATACGAGTACGGTGGAAGATTTGTACAAACCTCCTCCACCACCCAGTCATAAATCGGAACTCGTGTGGCTGTTCTTCTGTTTCTTGGGTATTATGACCAGTTTTGTCTGTTACGGTATCCTTCTCGAGTACACTACCAGTGGAGGACGAAAGTTACACGAACTGTCCTTCTTATTTGTCACGTCCGGTCTGTACACCATAACAGCTGCCGCTGGACGCTACGTGCGAGATGAAACTCCCACCACCATCCCACCGGCACGATTTGCCATTTTAGGACTAACCTCCATGGGCAGTACCTTTTGCAGTGTCCGATCGTTGCGATATGTTATTTATCCCATTCAAGTCTTGGCCAAGTCGTGCAAACCCGTTCCCGTTATGATTATGGGAGCCTTCATGGGCAAGAAGTATCCTTTGCGCAAGTATCTCAATGTTGTACTGATCGTACTGGGTGTTGCACTATTTATGAGTAGAGGAAGTAGCAAATCCAAAGGACATCATTCGACAGTGACGGCAGCATCAGCCAATAATACTACCGCTACTAATGCTGCTGAGGGAAATACCGGCGAGGAGGAGGAGGAAGCCTCCTCGTCGGGATCTCAGATTCTCGGGATTTGTCTTCTCTTTATCTCCCTCTGCTTTGATGGTGGCACCGGTGCCTACGAAGACAAACTCATGAGTGTCCACTCTGTTGGACCATTCGATTTGATGTACAACATTCAACTCGGAAAGACAATTTTGGCCGGCATTGGCTTGTTGGTGCTGAACCAAATGCACATTTTTGTACAAATGTGTCAAGAAATGGGATTTCTGCTGGTAGCTCTTGGCTTGAGCGGCGCCCTGGGGCAAGTGTTCATCTTTATCACCATTGCAAAGTTTGGAGCACTGACGTGTAGTATCATTGGATTGTCGCGCAAAGTCACTACGCTCGTGGCAAGTATTTACGTATATGGCCATCATTTGAATGGAATCCAATTTACGGGTCTATTGATATCCGTGGGGGCCATGGTCATGAACTTCTGGAGGAAGAAAGAGAAGAAGTCAGAGCCCTTTAAAGTTCTTGACTCCAATGAACTTCCAGACGAGATGAAGGGCATGTTAGGTGAATACAAAGACGAAGCAGAAGAAGTAGGTGATGTCGAGCTAGCCACCACTAAGCGATAGCATAGTACTTACTTCCCTGCATCTAAACATAGTGACAACGAAAGAGCTACACATTGTCTTCAAACTGCATCATTATTATTTTACGTCATCATGACTACTGCAATTGCGATAAGCCTCACGATTGTCTCGTTTGCTGTGGAAGAATGGGAGCATTTTGTTGCTTCATTTTTCGTTCGCGTTCACAGGCACTCATAAAGGCGCGGACTGCCAAATTGAAATCATCACGTGGCAATCCACGGTCCAAAGCCCCCATGAACCCAACCTTGGCGCGTTCTGGAGGTGCCGCGTGTGCGGCAAAAGCCGTATTTAACCATCGCGCCAAAAGATCAGGACAAAGCAAATTGATTTTCCATAGTAGCTCGGGGACTTGGAATCCAAACGTAGGGAGTTCCCCCATCAGAGCACGAGCCATATTAGTGACAATAGTCTGACCTTCTTGTGTCAGAACGTGTTCCAAGGCAGCTTGACAGGTGGGTTTCGGTGGTTGTTCCCGTAGCCGCAGTCCGTACGAGACAGTGTTTTCCAAAAAATTCAGAGTACCCTTGTTTGCATCCCGGTGTGCCACTTGCATCCCCACAGCGGCGCATTGAAATAGCGATTGCAACAAAGGACTTGTAACCAAGGGATCGGGACAATACGACATCATGCGTCCCATCAAATAGAATAGTTCCTCGACAACGTCAGGGTGAGCCGTCAAGTCTTCCAAAGTCCGTAGAAAGGTAAACGACGTCTGGGCCATGGCTGATAGCATTTCGAGAAGCTTCTGGGAATACGCTGGGTTTCTACCGTACTCGGCGACGCATATACTAGCCGCGTAAAGGAACGGGGATTGCCGTGAGCGTTCATAGCTTTTCACCAAAAACTCCATCAAAGAATCGACCAGAGGCTCGTAGGCCTGGGCACCACAGGTTCGCAGGGAATGCTTATGCATGCGACATATCTTTTCGGCCATGTTGACGTCTTGTGGAAATCGAGCAGCAGCCGTATCGAGTAAGCCCCAAGTCGATTGCATTAAGGATGTGATTGGATGGGTGGAACCCGCAGCACCTGCTGGAACAGTCAAATGTTGTATAACTGTCGTCAAACGCTCGATTTCGGAGATGATCGCCTTGGGCGGGGCATTGGGATCGGCGACACGTGCTGCCAGTCGCGTACCAATGGGTTGAACGATTCGCGATAACATTGCTGTTCCATCGTCGTGGGTGTCTTGAATTTGCCGCGATAGTGCTCGACAGACACCCTCCAATATTTGTAATTCGTCGGACAAATCCAGTTTCGTCGGGTTGTTGGGATCGTGCGAGTTTGTGGTAATATCTTGATATAATTGCAAAACTGGCTCTCCCATGGCCATTGTTTGATTGGAGCACTCGCACAACTCCTTGATAGCAATGGCCGCTGCTGGAGCACTCTCGGGTACTTGTAATCCTTGGGCCAAATAAGGAAGCAACGGTCGCAGCAAATCTGGATGAGCCACTAGCCAAGATGCATATTTTCCAATCGTTTTACAAGCCGTGAATCGCAAGGCAGGAATATTAGTTGGCAGCTGCGTAATAAGATTGAAGAATAAGGGCAAAACTTCAGCTTCATCACTAGGAACGAATTTATGCATGCATTGAACACATGCAAAGCATGACTCTAACCCTTGCCAGTCATTGTTGCCTTGTTGCTTGAGCTGCTGCTGCTGCTGTTGCACGCGTTGACATTCTTGATGAAACAAGTTGCCAATTCTATGTAGCGTGACCTGTCCTCCAAGTAATCGACAGCAATCTTCCACAGTTTCTGCGACGTAAAATCGATCCCGATTCAAGTCGTCCATTCTATCCGAAGGTAAATCATCCACGTCATCCGGATACTTCATCAAATGCAGGACACAAATATCGATTAATTGCAACAATTGGGGTGTATATAAATCAATCAGCTCTTGACGCCACTCGTACGGATCAGTCCCTTCCAAATCCATGACCATGCGGTACCAAAAGTGCAACGTAATATTGGCAATTTCCGTTTCCGTAATTTTGGAGCACTGTAGGACCCAATCCACCAAGTGACGGGGTGCGTATTGTGCTTGAGCGTTGTGCGCTGCTGTCGTAGCGCGATTGGAAAGAATCAAACTCATGTACGATTCTCCCATTTCGGTAACGATTCGACAGTAGGCTTTCCACACATCTTCATCGTCTGACTTTAACGCCGCTTCCAGAGGCAATCGCTGAAACAAAAGTGGTAACATGGTCTGAACCAGCGGTTCGTTGGAGCCATGATTACTGGGATACATTCTAAGAATTTCCACCACTACATCGGCTGCCACATCCACGTATTCTGGTCGGGCCAAAGCCGTGACAGCAGCTTCCAGTAGAGGCGATGTTGCAAGAGCAGTGGGTTCCACTGGGACGTATCGGATCCACAAATGGAGACAAGATAATATTTGCTGAATAGTTTTTTGACTGGTACCGGCAGTAGTTATGCAAGAATGCAAAAATGCGAGGACCATGGACGAATGAGCCACAAACTGATCTCGCATCAAGTAGCGATTGTTTTCATCGTCCAACAGGAGTCGTTCGGACGCACATTCCTCTGGCAGGACCTGCAATACATCCAGAACGATCGCCCGTTGCAAAGAGGTCTGGCTGGGATTTTCCGGATCCGTTGTACCACCAGCAGAAAGCGGTTCCAGTAAGTCTGTTAAAATGCTGGTCCAATTCATTTGCACTGCCAAAGCCGCCACACACATGGCCAATCGTGTTATCAGGGCCGTGTTGCCACTGCCCGCCGAAACATTACTGCTGGTAAAGTTCTGCAAATGCTGCAACAGCGAATCTCTCAGGGACGGCAGAGAATCTCGAGGTAATTCATGAATGGCCACACGACATTTCAAGTGCAAGGTTTGAGCCGCAAAAAATTGTCGCTGTTGTTGGACGGCAACATCTTGTGCTGTTGTTGTTGTTGTTGTTGTTGTTAACGTTGCGTCCTGAAGCGACAGCAAACGATCACAGACCATCCAAGAAACCGATGTGGTTTGAAAACTGGTCAGATAAGCATCAGCCATTTGTCTTTGGTGGTACCATTCTTGTTGCTGGTGCTGGTGCTGGGTCACACCAGTAGAGAAGACTGCTGTTAGAGCCAGATGAATCCGGCGTAACTCTTCATCGACATTGTCACTGTGGGCTGGAAGAAGGGGTTGTTGCTGCTGCTGTTGCTGCTGTTGCTGGTGAAGATCGTAGAGAGCTTGCGGTTGCAATGTCATAATGAGAACTCGTTAAAAGGAGAGGCAACTCCGAAAGAGAGAGAAGACTCCACCACTTGCGATTTTTTTTTATTGTACTATTCTTGTATTAAAAATTAATGCAATAATTGAACCTTTCTCTCAGCTTTTTGGCGGTCGCTTGTTCAGTAGTGCAGTGTCAACTAAAAGTGAAAGGAGATTGGAGTAATTCGTCTTAAAAAATTGGTCCTGGTGAAAGGAAACAAAACTGTGCCTTTCTGGTGAAGTATTGTGGTACCGTAGTTTGTTGCAAGTCCATGGTCGATGCGAGCGAGTACGTAGGTCTAGTAGTAGTTGTTTGTTTGGTTGTTGTGCTTTCAAACTGAACTCGACTCTCAAATTCTTACGTGTTGACAGCGTTCCACCCGGTTTGTTTTTGTGGTGAAGGTTGCCAAATCCTCCCAATATTACTCTCTAGAGGTAGTATGGCCAGTGATCGGTCATCGGTCATCAAATATCATCGGAATTGACCAATTGGATGAGACGAGTTTTTTTCACTACCAGCTACAGTACCAACTGGTGGCAACATCAGAGAAGAGCACCCTACGTATGGCAGAATTTCTCTGTAAGGGTTACAGAGATATCTGCCATGCCCGGGATATTTTACATAACACAAATCTTTTAGTTTCTCTAATATAGCATTTACAG
>Ga0100380_10007883_pt1 | contig 10583 bp, 3 predicted proteins | sample CryGeymeta201504_FD_80417 | JGI IMG/M metagenome (GOLD analysis project Ga0100380, IMG submission 80417) | Groundwater microbial communities from Crystal Geyser aquifers in Utah, USA - Crystal Geyser metaG 2015-04 | ecosystem: Environmental > Aquatic > Deep subsurface > Groundwater | place: USA... | reverse complement strand
CTTTCTTGATAAAGTGAAAATCCAGATATAAAATATTGACGTTGAATTGGATGGATTAAATCAGTAATGAACGCTTGTAATTCTTTTATGGATAAATCCTTGAAAAGTGTAGTTCTAAACTCAGATAGACCTAACCACAAGGATATTTGTTGTTCTTCTTTTTCTCTAATCGCCATCAGTCTTACTGTCAAAGAACTTGAAGAGGCATACCTTATTTTGGAAATACCTTCATGTATTTGTAAAAACCCTTCTAACGACTTTGGTAAACTATGAAAGACAATATGCTCTTCACGGTTTTTGATCAGCCTAGATTTTAATTCGGAATAGACTTTGGCTTGGGCAGTATCACTTTTGAACTCAACGTTTTTTATGGCTTCATATAGAAGCGCTAATCCCGAAGTAGTTTGTAATTTTTTATTTGTAACAACCCATTTCTCAAATTCGATCATTAACTCATTTGGTGATGATTGTTTGTGCTCAATAATATAGGTGAACAATCGAGACTTTAATGCTAAAAATTCCTGAACTGAAACTATTCCCGCTGGCACTAAGTCTCTCTCAATTATCTCTAGGAGAATCCATAAACCAGATTGCTGATTCGTACCAATCAAAAATTTATTTGTAGCTGATTTCGTGGGCAGAGCCGCGAGCACTTTGAATTGATTTTTAAGCGATAGCGTTTTAGAAAATTCATTCACATGTTCACTCTTATTCAAAGCATCAATCAACCTTTTACGAATGTTTTCTGAAGACCAAATAGATTCGAAATCTGCATTAAATCGATCCAATGAATAGGATGCAATCCACCACGGTAAGCTCCCTTTTTCTAGGAAGTATGTTACTAATTGCTCTTTTGTTTTTTGATCAAGCTTCTGAGCTTGAACATGACGAATCTCTTTTAGCTCTGAAGACTTTGATAGGTCCACTAGATAAGCATGCAATTTGCTCAAGGCTTCATTTTTTCCACTCTGCTTTATTGCCTCTTTTAATAGTAAGTTTAGTTCTATTCGATATTTATCAGACTGTTTGATCAAGGCTTCCACAACCTTTGCCAATCGCTCTGTTTTCGTTATATCAATGAGCGTTAACGCATAAACATCTTTTAAGAAAGCCAAAACTATCAATGAAGAAACCTGACTTGCTTCCTTGACACTGGCACTTTCCTTTTCTCCCGATAGGGTTGAAAATAACCTGAATTCATACTCTTCTCTACTCCTTACTCCTGCTTTAATCCATTCATCTACAACATGTGTTGGAACCTCAAGTTTCTCTAGCATATGCCGAAGCTGGTTGAAGAAGTTTCTCGAATCCTTATCAAAAGACTTTTGATAGGATTCTAACTGAATTTTAAACCAAGTTGACCATTCCGTTTGGTCAACTCTTTTAAGTGCCAACTTTAGCTGTCCTTCTAGCTTCTTCCAAAAGTTTTGAAGGCGAGATGCCTGCGATTTTTCAGTAATTGTTATAGCCGAAAGATGCTTTTTTACAATTGAAGATTTAGCAATTGGCAATGTCAGACTCAATTGCTCTAGTATTAAAACAAATGATGCTTTATCTAATGAGAATTCCGCTTCAACTTCTTTTAAAAATATTGACTCCAATGGTTCTGAGCTTTTCCCACGTATAACTAAGGTCCTTAGATAGAGCAGTGTAATTATAGATTCGATTTTCTTCCATTTTGCACCAACATGATAATCTAACTTAGACATGTCCACAGAAATGACCTGCTCGAAATCCTTTATTCTTGAGTAAGCCTTTTCATCTATTTTTTCAAGTAAAAGATCAACCAATCTATCGCCAAGTAAATAGTATAAACGCTCAACACGATCTGTTTTCAAGAACCATTTTTTAAAATATGGTTTAAATGCCTGTTCATTTGTTTGGATCAAGGCAAACAGCCTATGATTCAATTCACTTTTTGAGAGTGGTTTAACATTCCACGAAAACGTTCCACGGACTATGTATTCCGTAATAAGTTCAAGAAAAAACTTCGATTTTTCTGGTGTTGATTGAACGTTTCCAATTATTCCTTTGCTGTTTATTTCTTCATTCAGTTCTTCGAGTATCTTATTAAATGCAGTTGGAGCGCCTTTTTCTTTTGAGATGGCCTGAAAGGAGAGCTTCAAGAGCGTTTCATACGTCATATTATACTTTATGGCGATACTTTCGATTAAGAAATGCAGAAAGGCCTTTCTATTATAATAGCTCCCTTCTTGCTTAAATAGATAAGCAAGCACTACTTCCCAAACTGCATTTCTATATGCGCCAATTGCAACTTCTACCGTTTGCTTTCGCTCCTGCTGCTTTATCATCTCACTTTTATACAAGAGCATATAAGAACTTTCAGCTGGCGCTATTGCCTTCACAATGCTTTCAAGCTCAGGATCTTTAAACTGAGCAATTAGCCTTTGCCTTATGAGATAATTAGAGCCATATTTCTTAAGAATCGAAATTAACTGACTGGTATGACCATCTATCAACTGATGTAACAATTGCTTAGGAGAAGATGAAAAGTTGCGCGTCCTATCTAAATAGCCGTGTTCCAAAAAGTGTATGAATTGACTTATACTTTGATTAGCATTTAAGATTCGTTTTCCATTTCGGAGGTCACCATTGGCCTTGATGTTGTTACGTAAGAATGCCGTCAACTCTTCTTCTATTCTTTGAATTAACTCATTTTCAAAATTGTTTTTTGACAATGTGCCTAACTCCAACTCCACTTCATCAAATTGATAAATACTGTCTTGCGGGTCGAATTTATCCATCACTTGTTCGATCAATTGACGCGTGCGAGAATCTTGAACATTACTAATATCAGATTGTATTTGATGGGCATCCTTTTCACCGGACATCGTTACCTGAAACCGTTGACTTTTAATGATATGTTTTGATTCATCCATCATCGAATCGTTTTCAGGTGAGATGATTGCTGAAACTTCTGAATCTTGATTATGATGTCATAAACCAAGGACTGATAATGTTCTGATTTTGGAGATTTTGAGATCAGAGACATCCACTCATAATATTTGCTCTCAAACTTCACCATTTCATTAAAATCTATCCAATAAGATGAAAAAGCAAGATGTGCAGGAGCATTTTCCATTACAGTGCTTTCAAAGTTAGATCTGAAGTTTTCATTTTGAAAACGGACAGGCCATGAAGGCAATATGAAACTCATCTTGAAGCAAAAGAAACTTTCCTCAATTTCTTTACCGGTTCCATATGAGGCAAAGTATTTTGGTGTTTTCGCTACCTTACCTTTCTCACCACTTTTGACATTTCTTAGTATTATTTGTGTTACGCGCTCAGCCTCTACAGAACTATTAAAGATTGGATCGGATATTGCCAAAGAGTCGCCTTCTTTGTTTAATAGTCGAATTTTAAAATCGTTTCCAACACCAATCACCTTAAACTGGAAATCGTTATCACCTCCCATGTTCTCCAGCACTGCCTCTAAATTGGTATTTCTATCTCTATGAGATTTTAATGTTTCATGTTTAAATTGAATTTCTTTTTCCTCTTCTAGGTGAATAGAAAAGCTAAAACCAAATTTGGACGAATGATAAGGTGGAGCCAATAATATATGCTCAATCAAATAAATCCCCTCGCTGTCTGAACTTAATTTTTGTAAGAAGTCAGAAGCAAAGCTCACGGATGATTTTGCCTCAACTGCATCACCTGAAATATGAACTAATGCTTTTTTAGAGCCTTTTTCTTGTAAAAGCACATAGAACAAATTCTCTTTTTCACGGTCTGTTTGCCGGATGTCAAAATTTTCAATGTTCGACCCCAAGCGAATAGCATCCTCGAGCAACGTTTCTTCTGCTCCAATAAAGTAAAAATCATCACGAAGATTTTCTACATTCTCGTCTATAATAAGTACATCGTCTATGGCTAAAATAGCTGAATCGTCATCAAATGGATTTTCTAAACCTAACTTCTCCCCAAGAAAAGTTCGATCTTCTTGTTTTGAGTAAATTCGGATATCAGCATTAAGAATTGGATCTACCAAAGGTCTGAGCGCCACATTTTCTATTCCTAGAAGAGCCGAAATTTTCAATACTAAACCTGGTATAAGCGCTTTATTCGAATCTTCATCACCATCTTGATTATTAAATAACGCTGGCTCTGTATAATCATAAGATCTCGTTCGATTATAGCTTAATCTTCCATAATTTATGACAAGCCTGCGTTTCCATTGTAAGACTTTTTCATCAAAATTTGAATTAGTTTGATGCTTGCCAAAACTATCGTCATGAATTTTCCGTAACGCGTAAGTCGGAAAATACTCTGAAAAACGTGAAAGCAAATTGCTTGCAGCATTATTCAACCTTTGAATAGCCTCTCCATCATACGACTCATTTAATTGACTCAGGATATTCATCCAGTGTTTCATTGTTGAACTATCTTGCACCTGATCCATTTGGATAAGCTCTTTCAACTCATCCATATCTGGTAACTGTTCTACAAAATAGGAATTCACTTCTCCATTATGAACGTCATACAAATCATAAATATGGGTGATTTGGGCCAAGAAATTAGCCATCACCTGCTCCATTGGCAATAAAAAAGCCTTTAATTGTTTTGCTTGTGCATATCGAGCAGGATCCAATCCTTTTTGTAAACCGAATTCACCAATACCATAAATCAATGGAAATTGCTTTCTCATTGGATAAAATGTACGCGATTCATGAGATGTTCCCATTGGAATCTGTGGCTTATTCAAAGCATTTGATACCGATTTATAACTGCTATAAAGTTTTGATTGGAGGTATGCTAATTGCTTCTTTACTTGATCTAAATTTGGATGAAACGTGACATTTTGATTATGAAAAGAAATATCTGTTGCGTCAAGGGGGAAAAACAATCTAGGCGCAGAATCAAGTGGAATTGTTAATTTGGAATCTGCTGAAGACTTAAATGTTTGATGTATTGCATCAGAATCCACATGCATCATTTCAAACGCTCTTACGCTTAAAACACCATCGAGTTGAGAAATGATCTTAATCAAATCCGAGGTGTCAACACTTAGATGCGCTTGAACTAATTCCGAGTCTTCAATAAAACCTGAAGAAAGAAGAGGACCATCAAATACTTGATTCAAAGATTTACTTTCTTGCTGCAGCTGCCAAAGTGCTTTAAATTTCACTTCATGACTTAAGTAATCATTGATTTCAAAGTATAATCTAGCGAAAACATCTTCTCCATTTACATCATTTCGCAATGTAAGGCTCAACTTTAACCTAATATTGAAAGGGCTCTTTATATTAACATCATAAATGTCTTCGCAAAGGTTTCTATTAGCATGAAAAACTTGCTTTACTTCTTGCTTTATTCTTTGCACTTCTGTTTCTAAAGCTATTGGGTCTTCGGGATAATCAAACATTTCGATAGAAACATCATATAATCCTTCAATTCCAAAATCACCTCCTTTTGATTTGCAACTCTCGGAATCAATCCATGCATTTTTGACGTTAGTTATATTGTCAATGATCAATTTTCTAAAGTCATTGGCAGTTATCGGATTGGTTGTGAGAATTTCTGATGGGATAAAAAAACCGTTATCTCCTGATTGTAGCGGAGCACCTTTTGCTTCGACCAAAAGATCATTAATCGGCAGCTCCGTTTTGTTTTGTAGATCGGTGAGCGTATACGCAAGGTTTTCGAGCATTGTAACTCCTGGATCATGCTCATTGTAATCGGTCCATACACCCCCCGATAATTTTTGCATTAAGTCCATCCCTTCCAGGTAGAACCTTCGATAGTCGCCTGAACCTTTTGCTTTTCTTGAAATAAATCCTTTTTGAAGATTCTCAGCCATATTAAGTTGTCTCTTATTCAGGGTTTAGAATAGAAGTTTCTGAATCAGATAGAAGAGCAGAGTCAAACAGATTCATGATCTCAGTATCCCAAAGCTTCGTGATATAAAAACGAATTTGCTCATCCGAACCATAATCAGAACGCGTGCGCAGTTGAAGAGAATATTTATAAGTAGATCCTCTCCATCTTAGATTCAGCTTATTCCACCACCAACCATAATGAGCTTGAGTTGTGGATATTTTATTTTTCGAATTTCCAAAAGTGCTTAGCGCCTGCGCGATGAGCAATGCATATTTACCCTTCTTTTCTTTCCCTACTTGTGCCATAACCTCAAATGCGACACAACCATTCAGATCGGAGAGTATATCGTGCCATTTCCCATCCGCTGGCACAGTAGCCAATTTATAAGTCCCAATTCGACTCTCAGAGGCTAATACACCTGACACTTCCAACTTAGTTCTTGGACTCATGGAGTTAATACCAATATTTCCGCCTTTCTTAAAAAACAGCCTGTTCTTTTGCTCTGATTCAGATATCGGCTCATAAATACCTAAACCTGAACCGTTTTCTTTTTCCAACTCCAAACTCCACTGAGGCAGTGGATCTTGGATGCTATCATAAAAGCTCATTAGCTTTTCGGAATCATTCCCTTCTGGCGCAAGCATAAGACCGTTTTCATTGTTTTTACCTATTCCATCCTCAACCTTGTTTAAACAAGAGTCTATCAACGCTCCAAAGTTTTCTGAGCTAGGTCGATTTCCAACGGCAAAAAGATTTTTAAGACTCTTCCGACCTAATAGTTTTGGATCGATTGGTTTATTTTCCATGACGTATCATTTATTTTTAACAACAAGTATTGATTTACTTGTTGGTCTTTCTAATTTATCCACTCTTGAATTTGGTTTAGTTTGAGCCTTCGGAATAGCGTCTATAACGAAATCTAGCCCTATTCGCATACTCCCAATACCTGGGTGATCTTCAAATTCTGAGAAATCAAACGTGTTGATATTGTGCCTCGCTACTGGTGAGAAAACAGAGCATGGCGTGGTAGTTTTTATCTCTTCACTTCCATGATATATGCCAATTGTAAAGTTGTTTCCATCTTTCCGCACAATATGTTCAATAGAAAGCTCCCTTACCTTATGGATGAATTGTAAATTCTCTAAGTGACCAGTCAGCATTATAGGCATCATCTTACCTCCAATGCCTCCTAGATCATTCTCAGTTTTATTGGCAGGAGACAAGAATTCAGATATTTCACTATTGAGCTTATTAAGGTAATATCCGCCATTGGCTTCTGCTAAAAACTCTACGGAGCAGTTTACAAGTAAGTGTTCTACCTTAGGGTTAATGACCGATACATTGATCAGAGTACTTGACTTCGACAATAAAAATTTCTTCATACTATCTAGCGCTACGGCACTGAAATAATGTCGCTCTCTCACGTTCCATCTATCGCTCATTACAACCACTCTCACACTACCTGGCATTTGTTGAAAATCATCATTAAGGTTGGTGCATTTCACTAATCTAACTTCATCAAAGTACTGTAATACTAGGCGTTCGTAGTCCCATGCAGAAACAGCTCTATTCTTATGCCTTAGTCGCTCACTTACCCTTGTGTAAAAGCGATCTTCGGTTTCTGCTCGCACTCCACCCCCAGATTGAACTGGTTGGGATACACTCTTTATTTTAGGCATTTTTCCAGCAAATTTCAAAATTGTTCCTGCGGGAATCTCCCTTCCAGTAATTTCAGGATCTGAACTGGTGCAAACCACCTCCACAGCATTAAGGTATATTCCTTTTATCAATGGATAATTTTCGGCTCCGTTGGGTGTAGATACTCTTGTCCAAAGAATACTATTAAAGCCTGCTGCTGACAAATCTAATTGAGGGAAAATAATCTCAACAATACCTGACTTTGTAAAGCCAGAGGTGTCATCACGAATTATACTTCTTGATCCAAAAAGTATCCACTCTTCACCAGAAAAATACTCCAATGAAAGCTTGGTATCAGACATTTTAGTTGCGGTACTAGATCGCTGAAAATGAAAATATAGAGATACTGTCTTGCTCTCATTTATTCCTTTAAAACCTAATATGAGATAAGCTTCTTGAGTGTAGTCGTAAAATAGTGTGTTGCCAGATGCGATGCCATTTTTAATAATGTTTTGAGTTAAAAAGGGAGATATTTGAAAAAACTGACTTTCTCCAACAGTAGCGGCCTCTAACTTCTTGAATTTGGGATTGAAAATAATTTGATCCGAAGCAGTATAATCAACTGAAATCGAGGAAGCTCTTGGCGAAAACGGCTGATTTGGAAGACTTATTTGGGCTTTGTTTTTTGCATTAAAGGTTGCTATATCTACATAGTCCTTCAAATAAGAAGACCTACCAAAACCTTGTTTAGGAGCCGTGAGTTGTAAACGAATATATCCACTTTGAGACGCTGAGTTAAACGTTCCCTCTGCTCTAAAATAGGGATTCGGAACCAATCCAAAATCACTAAACTTATTGAAGCAAATTTCACTTGAATCAACTAAAAGGAGAGACTGATAACCTTCTGGGGTTTTGGAAGGTGTTGTCTTGAAAAGCACAGACGAGGCAAGTTTCTCAGAATCCATTTGTAGCCAGTTTCCATTCACTAATACTTGCTTGTTAATCAGAAAGCTGTCGTTATCAATTGAGTCAGAATACTCATTATAATAGGTCTTAAACCCTCCATAAGCCTCAGGCAAATTATCCCAATTAATATGTACTTTCAACGAATTAATTTTTTTTTGGAACAACTCGTCCTTTCCTATTACCAAATAGGACCCTTTATCAGGAGTAGGTCCAAATGGCTCAAAAGGAGTAGCCGTTGGTACTAAACCTAGACTGTTATATATGGATAATTCTCGCTGATTTTTCACGTCAACAGATAGATCGATAGTGTTTACTGAGACACCTTGAAAGAAGGAATACAAGTAAATTGGTGCGTAAGGATTAAGCTCAATTTTAATTGCAGGCCATGCCAGTGTTTCTGATAGAGATTTCCCCAATTCTACTGCTGGATCTGAAGACTTGAGCCGAATCTCGAAGACTATTGAATTCTTTTTTATGTCATGGCTAACAGTAAAATTAGAGGTCAAAGCCCACCCCATTTTCTGAGTATAGCTTACCTGAAAACCTTTTCCAAAAATTTCATGGATTACACTTTCGTTGGAAATACTTTGACTCTGAGATATTTCCGAGACGAGTTTCCAAATAGTATCACCTGTTGTGGCCTCGTTGAAATTTACACAAATCTTAATTGATCGCTTACCCTCACTTAAAGACAAAACTGGCGAGGCTAGAATAAATCCCATTTTGCCTATTGTTTCATCCAAAATTTCAATATTCTGAACTGCTCTTTTATCATATCCAAATGAGTACCAATCATTCTTCGGAGAGACAACCTTGCCATTTGCCATCAGACACCTCTTTTTAACAGAAGAAATAAGGGGGACTTTTGTACCTGAATCTAAATACGGATTTGCCTCCAATAATAAAGTATTAATTTCTGTCAATTCAACCTTCTGAACCACAAGAGGCTTGATCGTTTCGAATAGAATGTCTGTCTTACTTTCGAATATCTTACCTGCAGATAACAAAGTCCCCTTCTCAATAAGCGCACTAGTAATTGCTGGTTGTAGCTCAAAAAACAATACAGTTCGAGTTGGCTCGCCTAAGCCTTTTTTTTCATCTAAAATATCCTTATAATAAAAGTCAAGATGCTTTTTAGACAGCGCATTTGCACTATCCTGTACAGATTTATACATAAAAGCAAAAACAATGTAAAAGGCGGAAATCGGAGAATGATTTTCGTAGTCAAGAACATGAGATTCTAAATGCTTTAAAGTGATTTCTTTAATATTAATAATCGCTTTTAAATAGCTGTAAGCCACATCATTCAGTTCCGCTGTTATATCCGACTTTAAAGAGGATTGTTCACGTTTGAGCAAAGAAATCTTTTGACTTGACTTTGAAGTTGAAGCATTAATTATCTCAACTAAATCATTGTTTTTTTTATCCAATACATCATGTAAAATACTACTAATCTTTTCTGATAGCCTAGTCTGCCCTAAGTAAGCAAGATGTTCTTTCCAACGTGTGATTTTGCGGTGTCTTTCAAATAGATCACTTAGCAAAGCTGTACGCCTTTCTTCACTTACCTCTCCACTTACAGCGTGCTCTTGAAGAGCATTTTCTAATTTTTGTGTGGGTTCATTAATGATCAAACACATGAAAATTATCCTATCACCTTCAATTATTTTTTTCCATGATCCATCTATTTCATTGTCGAGATTATAGTAGTTAATACTATCCAAGAAAGATGTGATGTAACCCAAAACATCAGAAAACGAACGCTCATCTATCTTAAAATAACTTTTCAATAAGTTTGGGTTGTCTCGATTGCCGCGAAGTGTGCCTTTCAGAGGATTGATCATTTATCCACCTCCTTTTTCTTGCTTAGAGAAACATGCTCATGGTATAACTGAGGAATCCCTGTGCCTTCTACCTTGTAATATGGGAAAACGAGGTTGAACCGCGTATTGGTCATTGGTACACTATATTCCAATTTGATTTTGATAATTCCATCCAAGTAATCTGAACGATCTATAAGCACTTCCTCTAAATTTATACGAGTTTCATAGTTAACAATAGCGGTTCTTACTAGCTCTTGCAGGTAATTCATTTTAGAAACAGTAATTGGCTCAAAAAGATAACTGAGGAGATCGCAT
>Ga0100380_10007854_pt1 | contig 10612 bp, 8 predicted proteins | sample CryGeymeta201504_FD_80417 | JGI IMG/M metagenome (GOLD analysis project Ga0100380, IMG submission 80417) | Groundwater microbial communities from Crystal Geyser aquifers in Utah, USA - Crystal Geyser metaG 2015-04 | ecosystem: Environmental > Aquatic > Deep subsurface > Groundwater | place: USA... | reverse complement strand
TTGATGGCCAAAAGTGCACCCCTGTCAATCCTCATTGCAAGTCCTACGAAATGTCAACAGGGATGTGCACATCTTGCTACCCTGGCTACATTCTTTACAACGGTACCTGTCCACCTGCCCCTCCCAAGGATCCCAACTGTAAGACTATAGCTCCTCAGGGCTGCATTTAATGTTACGAAAGTTACTATCTCAACAACAACAACTGCATACAGATTAATCCTTTGTGCAAAAGCAGCAATGCCAGCACAGGTCTATGCTTGTCTTGCTATGTCGGCTATTCTTTGAGAAACGGGCAATGTAGCCAAGCTTATGCTGATCCTAATTGTGCCAAATACGATGAAGAAGGGGCTTGTTTGGTGTGTTCTGAAAAATACTACAAGATGGCGGGGGTCTGCACAAGAGTCAGTGCGCTTTGTAAGACTTACAATCCTGAATCAGGCAGTTGTTTGACGTGTTATCCTGGATACTACTTGGCTGGAGGTGCGTGTTGGACAGGAAATGATCCAAATCTGGATCCAAATTGCAATTTGAGAAGCATCACAGGTGGTTGTCTGCAGTGCCAGGCTAGCTACTATCTAGGAGATAATGGCTACTGCAAGGCAGCCAACCCCTTGTGCAAAACTTTCAACATTTCATCAGGAAATTGCCTGACTTGTTATAAAGGCTATGTTGTAAAGGGAACAACTTGTGCCTTGGCGACTTCAGACACCACTGACCCCAATTGCTTGAAATTCCTACCTTCAGGATTATGTTCCGAGTGTTACGTGAGTTTCTATCCATCAGCTGGAGTATGCAAGCAGGTTAATCCTCTTTGTCGCAGTGCCAACTACACAGATGGCGCCTGTCTATCCTGCTATCCAGGCTACACTCTCACCAAAGGCGCTTGTATAATTCCCAACATCTACAACCAACAAGCCCAAGACCCTTACTGCCTCTCTTTCGACGAGTCCAACAAATGCACTCAATGCCGTCAAGGATACTATGCTTCAAATGGAGTTTGTGGGTTGATCGACTCACAATGTAAGATATTCGACCACTCTCAAGGCAAATGCATAGAATGTTATCAAGGATACACGTTATCGGCTCAAGGCTGTGGTTTGCAGGCTCAGACTATCATATCATTTTGCTAGACCCTAGATGTGAGTGGTAATTGTCAGAAGTGTATGGTGGGGTATTACAGGCAAAACCCTAAGACTTGCTCAGCTGTGTCGACACTTTGCTACACATACGACCAAAACACAGGAGCCTGCACCAGCTGCCGTTCAGGTTACTTTATGCAAGACGGCAGATGCGTATACCCAGCAATGGGGGTTGATCTTAACTGTCTCAAATATGACACTTCAGCATTTTGCAACTCTTGCAAGCCCGGCTATGCGTTGGTTAACTATATCTGTGCTCAAGTCGATCCTAACTGTGTGCAGTTCAATGCTATTCAAAATGTATGCGAGAAATGTGGAAGTGGCTTGACCATAAGAGGAAAAAATTGTGTTTGATTTTGATATTTTATGTTGTGTGATGAAGAAAAAGAAAGTAACTGAAGAAGCATCGTTTTTGTTTGGGGGACTTATTTAGAGTGGAGGAACAAGAAATAATTCATGAAATCATGGAGTGGTTATTAATAGCTATCAATCAACAAAGTATGTTAATCGATACTTATTGATGGGTCCATGCATATGCCTGTTCCTTGTGCTCTATTGAGTTTGCAATACCAAAAGATTCACATATCATGCCATGGAGTTTTCGACTCGGTTGTTTCCATCTTTCCTAAAAGGCTCAATTTTAGGTGCTCGTAGCACTGGAGGTTCGACATCGCCTTCTCTTAGGTTCATCCTCAGCATCTATTTTTTCTGTTTCGCTCTGCATATCAACACACTTACTCTTCGATTGTTATCTTCTTGCAAGGGAGGACCACGGATATACTAGAGCCACCAGGAGCGGCGTTTTCCTTGTCTCTGGTCGACATTGGGACTGGTCTTTTGCCTGTACAGTTGCCCATCGGATTCTTCGATTTAGAAAATATATATAACCTGGAGTATTACCCTGATAGATAAATTAAATAGAAGTACAATATCACGAAATTACTTGAGTTTTCTCACACTCAAAAATAATAGTAAAGATAACTAGAGAGGGATTGGTTTTCGAGTGGTTGAATAAATATAGAAAGTAATCAGAAGAGATTAGGTTAAGCAACGATATATTTTGAGAGGTATGACTAGAAGAATTAAGAGGATACAACAATCATTTACCTGCATATTTGACTTTAGATTCCACAACCTGGTAGACATCGATGCAACTCTTCCACCTTCCCGACACTAACAGGTACCCAGCAACAGCTGATCCAATCATTATTCCAACCGAGAATGAGATCTCCTTGATCATTGGGTAGACATTGTGCCCCATCAGCTCTACTTTCCTTTCCTCCATTGTTATCTTACACAATTATATATTAATCAAATTGAAAGTCACAGCCGGACCATTCGATTCTTGGGGATTATGGCCTTGAATTTACGTTACTAGAGACGACTCATTGTAATGGAGACTCCAGTTACGATCATGACTGCTGCAAGGATGTAGATGGCCCACTTTTGAAGAGTATATTTTTCAACCTTCTGAGGGAAAGGTATGCGCTTGACCACACTATAAATCGTTCTTTGAGGGCTGTCTGGATCAGGCTTTTTGATAGTAGTGTAAAGGGCTTTGAAACTGCCTTTGAAGTTGCTGCTAAAGTCATCGAATTTCTTTTAGGCATAGTTGTTTTTGTATGCTGCTTTTCTTCTTTCTAGGGCCTTGTTCCTTCTTGAGGTGACTATAGCCAGAAGCAGTAGTAAAATGAAGATAAAATGAAGACTGCTCGGGTCATCTTTTTGCCTGAAACCGTAAAAAATATATAATATCACTGATTAAATAGGAGCTAACCTCAATACTTGAAACCGTCCTTCTCAATAGCTATATCTCTATTAGATCCATGAATCTTTCTGATAAGCTGATGATAAAAGCATTCAAAATCATATATTCCTCAACCTCTCCGTCGAGAGTCAATCATTCTGTAAGGGTGTCTTACTATCTGAGAGTTGACGAGATTGCGGTAAGAACTGCTAAGTTGGCGATGGCTGATGTATATCTTTATGCGATAGAAGAGAACTAACCCTACGGCTACAACCACAATAATGATGCTCCACACTGAGATCGAACTTGTTTTATCAGAACTGTTTCTGCTTTCCTATTCATCATAATTATTAGTAGCCCCTTTCCTTCTTTATTTCCTTGGCCCATCATCCTCATCAATGGATCTGATAGGCATTCTCCCAATTTTACTGTTACCTTACCCCTTTGATTAGCTCTGGCTGGCGAGGAGAAGTACTATGACCCCTACCATAATAACAGTTATTCGATTCATTCTTGATGTCGATGCCTGTAGCTACAAATAACTATAACTATAAAACAGCCAACATTTATTAAGATTCTTTCAGCTGTAGTAAAATATCTTTTAGAACTTGAAGCCAGTATCCTTAAGTAATGCTGAAAAATACAGGCAAATAAAGTAATAAATATGTTATCAGTCTAAGCTATCAAATAACCTACCTCAGCCCATATCAACCCCAGAAACAAAGTTGTGAATGAAATAGCAGGGGACAATGAGGAGGAAGGGAAATGTTTAGTGTGTGATTAGACACGAGTGGCGTTGAACTCTTTGAAGAAGATGATGTAGGCTGTGGAGCTTGAGAGAAATCACTTCTAAGAAAAACTACTCATTTAAATTGCTAAAAATCTGTAAAATGAACAAGAATTGGCTCAGTTCAGGGCCCAAAATTAACAAGAGACAAGACCTGATGCTGATAGGATAATAAAATCGTAGCAAAGCCTAGATGAGTAAAAAGAAAAGTCAAACAAATCCCAAGCCTAACGTTCTTACATGTAGGAGCAAGTAACTTCAATGAACAAGTAAATCAAGAATCTCAAGGACACCGTCTCTACTCTACAAGCATAAATAAAACAACAGGAGGAAAAATAATGCAAATTGGTTGTTCAACTAGATAAAGCTAACCGATAGCTCTAATAGGTTCACCAGAAATAAGAGTAGAATCAAAAAGCCACTCGCTATTCTATTGAGACCTCAAAAATGTTCGAACAATAGATTCGATAACTCAGGCAAAATGTCATTGATCTCACTTCTGATCTCAGAAAAAGTAAGATCAGAGTTGATGAGTTGAAGATGCAAAAAGAGCATCAAAAGGTCACAATCGAGGAGAGTCAGATCACCAGTGAAACAAAGACCAATGATTTATTGGAAAAAATGAAAGAATTGTCTCAATTGATGATGCAGATCTAAGCTTAAAAGTTGGAGTTGGCTTAAGATAATTTCAGACTTAAAGACCTGCTCAGGCATCATAACATCAGTCCATAACAGTGATCATTTAAGTTGATTGCTATTAATAATTCATTTAGTAACATCATGGCCCAGCGATCGGAACTCATTGAGGTCGAGCTTCCCGACAACAGCGGAAAGACAACCACCTTCTATACCTACGATGGATACCTCGAAGACAACGAAAGAAGAATCATTCGTCAGGAGCGCAGAAACTTCGAGCAGCTCAAGGTCACCGGAGCAGCCATCTTCGGTTTTGTCTCTTACTTCGTACCTCCCTCGATATTCAGGCTACCCGCAGACTCTCGCTCCCCGTCCTCAGCATCAGAGGATGCGCAGTTCCAGTCGGAGGCCTTCTCTCGGGAGTCGTCGGAGGCATCGTCGGCTGGGACCTCTTTGCTATATTCGGGTCAAGCAGACTGGCTGGCCTTCAACGCGATTTCGTCCTCGGCTCGCAGGCCATGCCCCTCTGGTCGAACCTGAGAAATGCCGTAAACCCCGACAGAGCCTTCTTCGAGCTGGCTGACGAACGTCACAACGAGCCCCTCATTTTCCACTCAGGCCTGTACTTTTACCCTAAAGCAGCACTCCTGACGCAGCAGCTCGCATAATCCCCGACAAAATCATCGGAAATGCTCCCCAAAAGCCTCATGCTCCCAGCGCTCATCACTGATAGAAAAAAGGCAGCATTTAATCACTGTATTGAGTATCATAAGAGTTTCGGTAGAGAAACTTCTAATATATAAATTTCGATTGCACTGAAATAGAAAATGATGCTCGGGTCAAGATAGGCATCCGCTCACATGCGAACCAACTCCAATTCTTCAAGAAAGGAAAATATCCTAGTCAGTTCACCAGGGATCACTCGCACTGTCACTTTCTCTACTTTGCATCCCAACCAAGTCGGTCCTAGAGTTGTTCAAGGGCAAAGAGTGTTCACCACCAATAAACCTGTATCTCCTATCAGACTGGGCTCCCCACGATAAGTAGTTAATACAAGCCCTCCTGGAAGGAGAATCGAGCTAGGTGGTTCGAAAGATAGGATGATGGAAAGAGATAAGGCTGTGTCTGTTGTCTCAAATGAGGCTTGGGTAATTGATCAACCTGTCAGTTAAAGTTTGCTTAGAAAAATTTCCATGCTGGAGAGCAGAGTGAAGGAACTTCATATGGAAAAACAGTATCTGGCTGTGGAACTCAACCAAAGAATCAGATAGCTAGAACAGGAAAACAAAAAATTAATCACTATGGTGAAGGATTCCTAAGAAAAGGGAAGTTAATTAAAAGACAGCGACGGAACAGAAGCCGATAGGAACTAGGAAGAGTTCAACTTATAAGACGAACTTTCAAATCAGATCAACGTCAACTTGGAACTGAGAGAACAGCTTGATAAATTCATTGAGGAGGTCAGGAATCGCAATGAAAAATAGCAGCTACAAGCTCAATAGATCAACAATTTGGAGGATTAGAAGGCCCATTCGAAATTGCAGCTGCTGCAAAATCATGATGAAATTGAAAGCCTGAAGGAAAAAATTGAAAGTCTTGAGCATTCCCTTGCCAAGAAAGATGAAAATACCGCTCAGATTGTTGAAGAAAAGGAAAAGAGAATTCTTGAGCTTGAAGAAGAAAACTTTTCTCTGACCAACAAAATCGAATAGAAGGACTAGCATCTCATCTCTCTTATGAACGAGCTGACTCTTTGGAAGCAGAACCACTCAATCATATCTTCGGAGGCTGAAGACTTAAGAAGCAAGGTTTCAGAACTCTAGAAGCCAGTTGAGTGCAAGAAATGCAAGGACCTCCTGCACACTGTTTTCAGGCTGAATACTCAACTCAATCGCAAATGATTTGATAACTTTGATTAATATCATATATAACTCATGCAAACTTCCAAATGTTGATCTTGGCAGGGTCTTCTCTGAGAGGATTGGTCACTATCAAAGGTTAGAGCAGTTCATATTCGAGAAGCTAGTTATCGAGGAAGGCTTCCGTTTGTCTGTTGGCAATTTCGGAGATTGGGAGATCAGGCTCTTCTGATAAAATTTTGGAACGGACCTATCTAGAAATTCTGTTGATTCTGAGTGCTCTTTTTATTTTTTGCAGAAGTTAGGACCCAGCTCTTTGATTGCTTTCGAATGTTCCCAAAGATTAAACAGTATCATTACCTTCAGTGAGAGCTCTGAGTATTTAGCTACCTCCTTCAGGTCCAATGTTATTTTTGGATATGTCAACAATCTGCAATATTTAATTTTTGCATAAAGTATGCCCCAAAGCTCTTGCGAATTCATCTTACAGCAAATTACCAGCTAAACTAAGTTCAACAAGAGCAAGGTTGCTTTCTATAGCTTGCAGGAAGGGTATCACTGCCTCCTATCCTAAGTGATTGTTGGATAAAATGAGTCGAATGAGGGATAAATTGCCTGATATTATCTTGGTGAAGTTGGCAAAAAGTGGCTTGTCAAGGTAGCAGTAGTCAAAGTTTAGAGAATTGAGTCGATAGTTATCCTTCTTGCTTTATTTCGTGTTGAGCACCTGACATACGTAGTCCATTGCTTCTGGTGTTATCCTACTGTCAACCGGGCCGAGTGATCTCAGGTGGGGCTTGATCTTAAGATATGAAACAAATGTCGTCAGCATCTTTGGATCCTGCCAGTCCATCTGCATGTGATAAATTTTAGCATTCACCCTCAAAGAACTAAGAAGGGAATTAAGCGTAACGTTCTAGAAGAGAAAGGCATTTCTGCTGATACTATGTAACATATTTGTGTACTCTATCCACTCCAAGTGCCCGAAGTTCTTGGTGATGATCTGCAGACAAGTTTTCCCCATTTCATTTTTAGATAAGTCAATTCTTATTATTCTCTTGATTCCGAGCAGCACATCGATTTCCTCAGCGCATTCCTCGCCCAGACTGTTTCTGCTGAGGTTGACCATCTTCAGGCATCTCATATCAACGATTCTGCTCAAAAATTCCCTCAGTGAATTTTTATTGAAACCCTGAATATATAGTCAGGTACTGTGTCCTTGAAGTTGGACAGATCTATAGTTTCAATCATGTGAAACTTGTTAGCAGGGGAGAAAGATGTAAGAGGAGGCTTAGAGTAGCTAAGCCTGGAGGGCAGATTGAGTTTATCAATGGTGGTAAGGAAGGTCGGTGTTTATGATTTGTGAAAGCCATACTAAGGCAAGGGTTGAGCAGGCGCCTCATCTTATTAAATACACAGATAATCTTCCCAACCCTTGGGCATCACTATTTCCTCCCCAGTTTTTTATTTGTACTTATCTTTGATGTACTGGATGGTTTTTGTCTGTTATTGTATTTTTCGCTGCATCTCCAAAATGAATATAACGAGCTGAGGTTCCTTTAGCTTTTAGGCAATTCTGAAGCTTAGCTGTGACAATTGCCGATGGAAATATATAATAGGGTGATAGTGATAACACGTGATGCTTGATCGATTCTGGCATGAAATACCACCGGTGACTCGACTCATCATGACCATGCAACTGATTGGGTTGGCAGTGCATTCGCTCGGATACGCCTAACGCTACGATCTATACTTCAGCCTTTAAAAAATAGTATGGTAGGGTCAAGTACTTCCCTCGCAATATAGATCTGGCGACTAGTCACCTGCTTCTTCTTCATCAAACGCCTCAACATCTATACCTTCTTCGAGGTCATGTTCTTGTAAGAAGTATATCTATGCAGCTACCATATCTTGAAAAATCTGGAAAGAGGCCTGCATCGAGGTAGTATCGACTTCTTGTACCTTATGTGTGTTCTCTGTGGAGCACTGTAACTGCTGGCTGTCATTTTTACAATCAATCACTTGGGAGTGATATTCAAATACGCGATTTACTACTTGTATGGGCGGTCTAATGAGGATAACGTCATAATGGTCAACCTCATGCTCATCAGAGCTCCTTATCTCATATGGTACAGATTCACCTAAAGAAAGGTTCATTTTCTTTTTCGATTGGCTGCTGGACACCCCTGACCTCAAAAGCATGATCCTTAGTATCTTGGTCGGTCATACTCTCTATTTCTTTTTGAAGGTATTTCCCAATTTGCACTACAGCTAAGGCAAAAGGCCTCTGGATTCACCTGACCTATTGTACCTACTGAGATGATATAGCATCGAAATGGTTTCTGGTTTCTTCAATTAAGACGATCGAGTTCAGCAAGAAGTGGAAAATTGGTTCGAATGAGCACACTGATTTTACTAAGTTTGCCAGCTGAAATATTTCAAAGAATCATTCGTAATCAGGACAATTTTAGGTTCTGACTCCCCTTCATCGCCAAATAGGATGGATTTTTCTGGAGGCCCATCTGCTTGAGAATGTAAGGATTCTGGATGTTGTAGGGCATTGGATTGGTCAGAGTGTTATGGCATTAGGGGCGACTATCGGCTAAACTAATGCGATTTTGCTATTGATGGCTTGATGAATTTCGGAGCATGTCCAGGTCAGCTTTGTATTTGAGCATTTATTCACGATGTTTTTCCTTCTAGTATTGACTTACCTCCTGGGGTACTTTTGTTTGCTTCTGGTAAGCTTATTTCTCCTGCAACTCCTGATTTTTCCTCTATTGCTGATATCGCCTTCTTTCTTAAATTTGCTGCATCAGCTCATTTCTGTATATGTTTTTTTTCTCCAGATCCCTCTTGTTCAGGTCTTGTTCCCCTGCTAACCTTCTGTTCCTTTCATCTTCGATGTTCTTGTTGATGAGGCTATCTTTGAGACTGTCCCCTTTGGAAAAGGGACTGACAAATTGTTGCTGGTTGTTGGATTGGCTGTTCATGAGCATGTTGTAGTACTGAGTGAGGAAAATGGTACATTTTTGTAGGAAAGTTACTTCATCTTTTAGGCCTACTTGCTCTGCTAGGCCTGCTCGTTGAACTGTCGTTTCTATGCTTCCTTCTGGTTGCGTTAGACTAGCTTCAGACGTTGCTTTTCCTGTAACAGTGAGTCGAGCTGTTGTCTATAGAGCTGCTGCATGCCTCTTTTGGAAGATAGGGTGTCTTATGGTGATTCTTTGACTGAACTGTGTTAAGCCAGAACTACCCGAATCTTTGTCTTTCCAGTTCGAGGGCGTCGTCTGTAGCATGTGACTGGATGCGGCCTCTGCTCATTGATTATTAATATTATTGCAAGGACAAAATTAAAATACAATTCACTTCTTACCGTTTTTCTAGTCTTTGCCTTTCTTCTTCCGACCCTCCTCCTGCTTCTTGATTCGCTCTTGCATCTTGTTGGCTGCCAACTCCAACTGTCTTTATGTTGGTTTGACCCTGCAAGCCTCTTCCCTAGCAACATCGCCACATCCATGCTACTCTGCTAAGACATGCATGCGGCAGAAGAATATATGACAGAATTTGCATTAGACACGTGTTACTGAGCTTATCTTTTTGTTGCATTTGAAGCACTAATTTTACTTGGGTTGATCTGCAGCGAATTATTTCATGAGAGCCTCAATGTCCTACTCTTCCTACTCTTAAACTTTTTTACTCTTGTTCTTCTTACTTTTCTTTGAAGGCTTGACTTATTAGATGGTCCCTTCTTTTTTTTCCTATGATTTTTATGTGGTTTCCTCTTTGACTTCTTAAATTTCCTCTTAAGATGATGATACGTCTCCTTGCAATTCCTTCAGTTGATCTGCAAATTTATTACTGGTAATTTTATGAACCTTCTTCTGCTCTTTCTTCTCCTTCTTCTTTCTAATCTTCTCCTTCTTCCTCTCTTCAGCCAAATCTTCCTAGTATTTGACTCTCTCTAACTCAGCATACTTTTCAGCTACTTAATCATTCGTCATTTTCCTCCATACTTTTATATACTTCTTGTCCTCGCTTGTCTCGTGACACATGCCGAGCTCTTCTGCAACTTCGTGGATCATCTTTCGCTCAAAGGCTGTGGCATTGTTGATTGTGAGTTATCGGGCCATTTGCTCAAAAACAGCCTTGAAGTGAGCTTTGACACCTGCCTGCTCTTACTCAGTATGTTAGCGATGCTGCTACTCTTTTTGCTTCTCTTTCTTTTTCTTTTTTGTTTGTTTGCTTGGTTGTTATTCGCTGGTCTTTGACACTCGGTCTTTATCTTCCTTCTTGTAGGTTTATATTTTATCGCTGGCACCCAAGCCAAACCTGACTTCTTCGTCATCTCTCCATTCTTGAGCACTGGATATATGTCCATGCTCCTCGATCCATTGTAAAAGTGCATTGATGTATTTATCTGCTGTTACACATTCGATGTTTC
>Ga0100380_10007852_pt1 | contig 10614 bp, 10 predicted proteins | sample CryGeymeta201504_FD_80417 | JGI IMG/M metagenome (GOLD analysis project Ga0100380, IMG submission 80417) | Groundwater microbial communities from Crystal Geyser aquifers in Utah, USA - Crystal Geyser metaG 2015-04 | ecosystem: Environmental > Aquatic > Deep subsurface > Groundwater | place... | reverse complement strand
CATAGGCACACGACCTAATAAAGAGAGACCTAACTCCTGAGTCCTATCATAGTCCCTAATAGGAGACAAGGTAAACTGACGTAGTCCACCTGGGCTTAATTTGTTGCCATCCATCATCACAGTAGCTACAGTATTAAACTACTAGTCTAGGCTACTCTACCTGGTAGTGGTACCAGCATATGCTCCACTTCCGTGTGTGTATCTGTAACATCAAACTTCCGTTTTGATAGTAGCAATCCATTATCCATAGTTGCACTTGATTACATTCAAAACTCCAACCATGGTTACTTGGGATTTGAATACCTGTTGTGAGACACAAGAGATCGTCTTTCTCTGTTTCTATGGCGGTTACGCCTTGTTTACGCTCTTGTTCGAGAAGACGTGGCTTTTGAAGCCGATGCGGTTGTTGGGAACCTTTATTCACGAAATGGGCCACGCCTCGGCGTGTTGGATGACGGGTGGCTCCGTGAAGAAAATTGAAGTCTACAACAACGAGGGTGGTGTCACAGGATACACCGGTGGTATGCGATGTCTGGTCATCCCGGCCGGATACGTCGGATGTGCCTTTTGGGGTGGATTGTTCGTAGCTCTCAGTGGAGATCGCGTTGGTGCTACCGTTGTGGCCGGTATCATTACGGGAGCACTGCTGATTTCTCTTTGGTAAGTACAGCCAAAAACAGCAACAGCAACAATAATGATTTAGCTCCTGTCTTGTCGCTTGTCAACAGCTAACAACCGGTCTTTCCTTTAAATGTCATTTTTTGTCATATTCGTTTTGAAAGTTATAAACCCAATGCCATGGTCGTTGGCATTACAATCCTTTTCACTATCATCAATCTTACAGTCATATTTATAGAGTGGTATGTCTTCAGTCCATTGTTGGAGTTTGTGGCACTCTTTTATGGAGTCTTTATTGGCTGGCATGCTGTAAGTTTGTGGCTGATCCTACAGCTGAAGTGTTGTTTTTTAGAATTTTGGTTGGTATGAAATATATGCCTGTTTTTCTCGCACACACGTTTGTGCTAATAATCTATCTACTCTAATTGAAAAAAAAAACATGAAACAAAAGGTCCGAGATATTTATGATGATTTAATTACCCGCACGGCCGAAGGAAGTGATGCTGTGGCGTGCCACCAACTGATTCCCTGCTGTATCCCACGATGTGTCGGAGTCCAATTTTGGCTTGTTGCTTTTGCTTTTCAAATCATTGGTCTTTACTTTGCTCTTGTTTGGATGGTCAACGACAATGAATGAAGAAAATAAATGAACGAATGAATATTGTATTGGCGGCGAGATCCATTGAACTTACACATTGGTCACTGGACATTCACCACCAGCCAATCGATTGGCAATTCATTATTATTTTTCACCTTACCAGTGAATCTATGTAACATAACAATCAACAATTGCTCACAATAACAGCAAGTAGTAACAGAGAAATACAATCAATCTTGAAAGTGCGCTACATCGCCTGCCGTAGCAGTTGCCAGCTATTAGACTATTAGAACGGACTTACTACTACTGGTAGGAGTATTACTCTAGTAGGTATTATTTCTATGCTACTACCTCGGCTATGACGGAGAGTCTTGAATGATAATTTTAAGTAACCTTAACTCTACTACTCTTTGTTTTTAGGATTTCAATCTTGTGTTTTTGATTTCTGTTTTCAGGTTCCAGCTTTCAGCACACGAATCATTTTGCTGATTTACGGATGATGGCTTGGATTGGATTGGATGCTGCTGTACTGATGATGGGAACCATAAAATCTCACAAGTACGACCACCGCCGTTCTCTTCATGTTTCATATTGTACTGCTTTATTTAGCCTTATCATCGTATACAAAGGCAGCATTTTCTCTCCTTGCAATGGCAAGCGATCCAACTACTTCTACTGTCTCAAAACGAAGCGATACAACGTGCAGCAGTATGACTGCCACCAAACGAGTCTATTATCAGTTGCGTCCTTTGACCAAGCATTTTGGTATGGAAGCCTTGGGATGTGATATGACCAGTATCGACTTGTCCGACCAACACTTCCTTCAAGAGCTTCGGCAAGATTTGATTCAACATCGGGTGTTGCTGTTTCGTAAACAGAAGAACTTGTCGGGTCAACGACAAGTCGATATTTCCAACGCTTTGGGGACCGTGGAGAGCACCTTTTACAAACACCCCAGATCGCCTCATCCCGACATTTTTCGTGTATCCAACAACGAAGAGGAAGGTTGTACAGGCGTGGGCCGCAGTGGGTGGCACATTGATGGCACTTTTCAAATGAGACCCTTTTCGTATCAGACAATGTATTTTCCATCCGTCTCGCGCGGTGGAGATACCTACTTTATTCCTCTGCACGAGTTTTACGATTCACTGCCAGCTAAGACTCGACAACGGTACGATCAATTATGGATGGTCACGGATCGGAGACAGGCACCAGTACATCCGTTGGTGTACCAACATCCCTTTCGGAACGAAACGACCATGTTGTTTCATTGCGGCAAACCCTTTGTGAGCGGTTGGTTTCAAGATCGGGTGATCGAATCGGATGATGGGTCGCGATTGCAACGAGTCGTCAATACTCATGAACTATTACCATCGGAACCCATTCAAGCAGAACTTACAAAAGAGATCGAATCGAAAATGGACGAGTTGGGACTCAAAATGCAGTGGCAAGCAGGTGATTTTATGATGAATGACAACTTAGGCCTGGCACACTTTGCCAGCGATGGGACCCAGGAAGATCCCGAAGAGGTTGGATTACGCATCTTGCATCGAACTACCATTGTAGGTGGTCCAGAAACGGTTCCGCAAAAGGTAGATGGACGACAAAGCTTTACAACGTTATAGAAAAGGCTCATGTCTGCGGGGTTTACGAGTAATACTATGGTAGAACCACCTCAAAAGGCGCTAATAGATGTATAATAGCGCAGTCAGTTCTACCTAAAGGATGTGAGCCATGAAGAATAGTCGAATAGGTATCCTGCAGATATCTTGTTTGGTAACGGGGAGTCGTCAAGAAAGGCGAGCCTTCTACTAGTAGTAGGCTTCTGGTTGTCACATCAGGAGGCGAGTTCGCTTCTCGTTTATTTTGCCCCGAATAGCTTGGACGAACACACAAAAGTATAATCAAAAATTGGAAAACGAACTGACTATGAAGACTACTACCATTATTTCCGTTCTCTTCTTGCTTGTCACTCCCACTCTAGGTTTCGTTGGCCACGCTAGTAAGCCTCGCTGTGCCACCATGGTCTACAGCAAGAAGGACAAAATGCGGGACGAAATTGTACACGAATTGGAAGTTCTCGGACAGGAAATCAAACCTCACCTCCTGCAAGAACCAAAACCGTTTGAAATCACAGAATCTTCGATTCAAACGCTCCGGCACGAATTGCATGATCGCGATCATGAATATCGCAAGGAAGTCCAAGGACTACGAAAGGACATCAGCAAACTATCGATGTCCCTGTTGAAAGAAGAAGCTGTTATTCGAGATTATAAAAATGAGAACGAGAGTTTGAGGCGCCTGTTAGGACAAGTGGTGAAACTCGTGGGTCGCCGTATTGGAAATGGGATGAATGCTGTGCTGCGGTTTCTACGACTTAAAAGGAAGAAGCAGCAGTAGAACATGCAAGATCGCGCATGCTCATTATTTGAAAGCTACTGTGTACAAGGACTAATGAATCGCAGAATACATAATCAATATGCAGCTGTAGCAAAGGCAGTCGAAGTATACGTATATAAGTTGTATTTTATGAAGCCTGGGGTGGCGAATGGCTTACGAAAACGACTAATTGCTTCTCCTCGCTTTTGTGCTTCTTGCGAACATGACCGGTAGAGTAGTTTTGTTGCTTTAGTGGTGATTTCTTATTTATTTGTCCGCGTGCACTTCTTCCACGTCGCTGTCATCATCGGAATCGTCATCGTCGCCCCCGGCAGCTTGTCGTGCCTTTTGAAGCTGCGCTTTCTTCTTGGCGGTAGCAGAATCTTCGACGACATTGGTGTCCTTCTCATCGCCCGATTCATCATCACTGTCTTCATCGTCACTATCCTGTTCAATGTGAGCATTCAAAATCTCTTCAAAGAGGGTAGGTTCATCGTCCAAAACAGCATCATCGGGATGGACCTTGTATTCGGGCAACGCCGAATTGTCCAAGGTTGTAAGTGATACAGTGCCCTTGAAGTCGCATCCAATGTAGGCATTGGATTTGACCCACAAGTCGAAATTGTATTCTCCCACACGCGGTGCCAAAAATTTGATAGAATGACTGACTTCCTTTTCTGTGGCATTGATCTTTTCAATATTGATAATTTTCCCTTCCTTGGTTCCCAAAATAACCCACCAAGCAGTTTGCTTAGGATAGGGAAACAAAGGAGCATGGGCTAAACCAATCTTCTCGCCTTCCTTGACATTGTTGTGCGTAATGGTAACCTTGACTGTACACAAATCTCCCTCGTAAACTTTGTCATCTTCATCATCTTCGCAATAGACCTTGGATTCGACAGTGATGTCAGGAAAGAGCTTCAAGTATTCTTTTACGTCGTTCTTTTGCTCCTCGGTAAAGTTGTTCATTCCCTTCTTTTGATCATCTGGTAGGTCTCGGTATTCCAAAATTCCATTGCAGCTTTGCTTTCCTTTCTCAATGTGCTTGATTTCCTCGGCGGTAAAGTGTGGCAACTGCAACAATGAACTATCCTTGACCCACATGGCCTGCGTCAAGTACTGGCCAAATTCAATACAGTTCATGGCCGTTTGAAGACTATCTTGATGCTGACAGACCGAAATCATGGCATCCAAAAGGGAATTGCTAAGACGTAGCATGTACCGCAAATCTTCCTTAAGTTCTTCCGACAACAATTCCATCTTTCTCAAAAGATAGGCGTGCAACAGTACGTTGCCCTTGACACAGACGGGATGATTGTACTTTGGTTTTTGCATATTGGCCCGAACAGAGTTCATAATCTTTGCAATTGTGTTCTTTTCCGAGGCATCCTTGGGCATGTTGCGCTTGCGGAATTCGGCCGAGCCAGCCATAAGTTCGGGCATTGACTTGACCAAAGAATGTTCGTTGAGGGTGTAGTGGAACCAACTGTACGTATCGTACATGACATCCTTTTCTCCAAATTTGGAAGAATTGGAATAGTACGCGTACACACCAAAGGGCACGAGTACGACCATGCAGATCAGGTAGACCATGAGAACCAAATTGCGATTGTTGCTGTCCAACAAAAAGGTAGGAAGTCCAATACTAACTTCGAGACTCTGTTTGCCGTCGGGATTTCCGTGCAATTCGTAATTGCGTTTGGCTTCTTCGTCCGTCAGGGCTTCGTAGGCTTTGGCAATCATCATGAATCTAGCCTCGGCTACTCGATCTCCGGGATTCTTATCTGGATGGAATTTGAGCGAAAGACTCCGGTAGGCCTTCTTGATGGTCTTGGTATCGGCACCGGTATCAATTTCGAGAATCGAAAAGGGATCAAAGGAATTGACTTCACCATCCAGGCTGACCGAAACAAGGAGCCAAACAAAGATAATGGTCAAGAAAATGGTAAATCCAGCATTGAAACAAAATCCACGATTTTTCAACAGCGTGTTCAGTCCCTTGGTTTCCTTTTTGAGTTCTTCGACCTTCTTCTTTTCGGCAGTAGTACGAGCAACGGCACCAATCGAAGCATCACTAGCGTACAGTGCATTTGCCACGCGGCTGAGAATGGACCACCATGCTGCCAAGCAAGAAGATATAGTGGTAGTAGTGATTGCGATGATTTGGGGGAGGACGGAAAGAGGCGTCAGTCAAATAATGAAAACACCAACCAATGCCAAAATAGAAACCAAACAGCAGACTAGATGAAACAAACAAGCAACAAAATTCTAGATTCATTACTTACATGGAATCAAGTAGAAACTGAGCGAACCAATCGCAAAGAAATAAAATGCAGAATCGTCGTATTGTAACATGATAGTAGAAAGAAAAAACAATTGAAACGTTTGTTGACTTGATAATACGCGTAGATTGTGGTTGTGGTTGCTGTTATTATTTAAAAAGTGAAAGAGATTCACACTCTTTTGCAGTTAACTGTGGACTACTGAAACAACAGGAATGTGCCCTGTTATTATTGTTGTTGTTGTTGCTGCTGCTGCTGCTGCTGCTGCCACCTTTCCAGTTGTGTTTTTGTAATAATAAGAGTTTTGCTGCTGTCTGTTGTCGGGCTTTTGCTGTAGTCACATCCCAGTCGAACGTGATGGTATTCGAAGGAGGGGGGCGGGGGGTGGGGGCTCCTGGTGTACTACCGTACAGAAAGCACAACGTACTCCTACTACGGCTGGAAAGGTAGTGGCAGCAACCATAGCAAGCACGATAAAGAGACGTTCAATCAGGAGTTACACGCGGCATCTAGCTGACGCACGTTTGCCCTAATTGATACGTAGTTTTCATTGGCTAATTTTGAGAATTGAGTCGAGATTTATAGAACTTAGAAATAAGGATAAACTGAGCTGTTCAAGTCGACAACCATACCGCACACCTCGGCATCATTATTATTTATTTTACTACGGAGTACTGTACTAGTCTACTAGCTAGAGACCTAGCTACGAGTACAATTAATTTTGTAATGGTCTTTCCCTATCACGACGAAACATAGTATTAGCTATTGACGCGAGCATTGGTAGTCATCATTTTTTTGTTTTTGTCAGTGGGACTATAGCCAAGGTTATAGAATATTATTTTCTAGACGACCAGCGAACCTAACAAAAATAGAAATTTGCAAATTGAAAGTAGGCGTTCCGGAGGTCGTCGGGGTGGAGTACGACAAGGCTGTCAGATTTGCATTTAAAAAAAGCTGACAATTTCTTCCAAGAGAATCATGACGCGTTCAGTAGACACATTGTGGTCCCAAATTCACGGAAATATTCGAGCGAATTGTTTCATATGTGAGATAGCGTTTTCTTATAATATAATTCGAGAATGTTCGTCTTCTTCAATATAATATGTCATAATTACTTGTATTGAAATTTGTCGGATAGATGTTTGGTCTTGCAAAAAGACGGCACCAGAGCCATAGCTTATAGGAGAAGCCTTTTCCAATGTCCCTCGGCGTCCTTGTACAATGGCGATCTGAGAATAAAAAAACATGAAAACGAAAAAATATAAATCATCAACACGTTACGTTGCTTGATTGAGGAAGTGTGCACTCTTTCTTTGATTTTGTTATTATTGTTTTACATACATCCAAAATCTATCAAAATGCCACCAATCTAGACTACCGTACTGATTGGACATCACAGTGCTGCATCCTGCATCCAATCAATCTCACGAAGACAAGCAGATTATGCAGAGACATCGAAGTCATCAACGTAGGAAGCAAGAAAGAATATTGACATCAATAAAAGCAGCAATCCATTCAAAGCATGGACGACGAACCTTGATCTTTCGAGTGGCGATAGCTGTTAGCATTTGCAGTATCCTTTGGCTTGTTAAGGCGCTGTTATTTCCAAAAAGTGCAAGGCCTTTATCAATCAAAGCAAAAGACATTTCTTCAAGAAGATACTTTCGAGACTCTATCAACGCTGAAAATCGCACCCGCATTTCGATTGCCTACGTCGGCAACTCCATTCTGTTTGTTAATGATTGTCCCGGTGTCCTGCAGGCCATGTTGGAAGAAGGGTCCGACAACAATGAAGCGTACATCGTCGAGTACGACGCTTGCTTGACCGCAGGTGCCACCTTGGTGACCTTATGGGACAGCATGGTTGGATGTACACCTCAATTTTCTACATCTGAACGTCTTGGCGGCTCCATGTTGACAATGGAGAAACTCTTATCACCACCAGATGGCAGTATTCTTACTGATACTACTAGGAGTTATTGGGATTACGTAATTTTGCACGATCAAACTCGAGCTCCCGCTTTTTCTCGCCGTCGACGAGCCTCCGAACGGGCTCTCAATACAACATATGCGCCAAAAATCCTGCGAGGAGGAGCGATACCCATTTTAATGCAAACGGCGGCCTATCGGAATACGGAACAGATCGTACCCACGTTAGGATCCTTTGAATCCTTTACCAAAGAATTGACGTATGGATATCAGAGGTATGCCGATGTCTTGAATGACTATTTTGCGAGGCACCATCATCCTAACATCCAAGCTGTGGTTGCACCAGTGGGCCAGGCCTACGCTGACCTGAAAGTCGACAATGTAGAATTGTACGATAAACTTTACATGGAAGATGATGTTCATCCGTCTCCGTACGGAACTTGGTTGCAGGCTTGTATATTGTATATTATGATTACGGGAAGCGAACCTCCACCTTACAATCCTCACTTTTGGAACATTTCGCCAAGTGGAAGGCGGCGAACCATGCTTCCCGTTCCCAACACAACAGAAGCAAACGCCCTACGAAAAGCTGCCTGGAAAATAGCACGACGGCTTACGAATGCCAGCCATAGACAATGATGACGATCAACTTTAGAGAGTACCAGGCGCCGCCCTACGAAAAGCTGCCTGGAGAATAACACGACGGCTTACGAATGCCAGCCATAGACAATGATGACGATGAACTTTAGAGAGTACTACTAGCTAGGCGGCGCCACTGGAATTGGATGGGCAGAAAAATCGCTCAGGTAATCTGAGCCACTAGTGAGAATACCAGTTTAGTGATTTGCCAACTTTAATAGCAATAGCATAACGGACGAAACAAATGTGGGTTGTGGTTCCGATGAGATAGGAAGTTGTGATAGTGAATTATGACCAAAAAGGGGCTTTCAGAAATAGAGTGGAAAGGCTCTTGATCTGGAAGCTTATCGCAACCATACATACCAATCTGTAGAAAAGGAGACCCTTTATGATTCACTTGCTGGTGCCTTATATTGAAATTGACAAGATTAATGTTTAAAAGACCCTCCCAGCGTATGAGGAAATGAGAGTGTCTCGAGAATTGTCTACCTGAAAATGAGCTTCATTACCGGAGGGAATTCAAGATTCAAAACTGAGAAAATGCACACATGCCGTAAAAATGGATCACTACTTTATCTAGCAACAAATGATTTATAAAAAATTAATTGTTTTAAGGTATTGTCAACATAGATCTCCGTGACTGATTTTTTTTAGTCACTTTTATGTAGAAATCACGTAGAAATGTACCGGGAATCCATAAGCTTTCAATATAGTCTTTTACTATAGCTTAACTCTGTCTTAGATAAGAAACTCTCTAAGAAGAAGTGTTTAAAGAGACTTACTGAAGAAGTCTGTGAAGTCGGTTTTCATATGGACCTTGTTCGTGTTGCGACAAAAGCCCTTTTTAGACCAGTCTACAGGCTTCTTGCGTAGCCTGTGGTACATTCAGGAATTGGCCACTATGAAAATGGACCCTTTAGATCGATTGGTAAGACATAGATCTCTATATCTTCTATGAGGTGAATAAGGAAGAAAGAACTAGAACGATATGTATTTGAATGGTAAAGAGTAGGTGTTTCTCCCTCCGACAAGGTATTCTTTAGCTGTATAAATTCAAAAATTGAAACTTTTTCAATTCCTGGGGAGAGTAAACTGCCAATTTACTTATAGACCAACTCGTAGACCCCCTATGTAAAATTTTAAATATTTTTGAATCGTGCACATTCTGCATCGAAGGAGCATAAGTAAAAATAATACGAGTCAATGACTAATTTGTACAAAAACAACTATAGAAAAAGTAGCTTCCAAGAAATCTTTACAATTATGCATGAGACAAAACAACAATCATCGCCATGACGATGATCACATCTCTCCAGTCACTGCAACTCCACTTTTGTAGTATGTTCCATCTTTCTTTGCTCTCTTATTCTCTTGTATGCCTTGGTTAAAGAGCTCAAACTTGAGCACAGCTCGCTTCTTCTTGACTCCTGGTTTGCTACGCCAGGTCGTAGCAGCAGCAGTGGACTTATCTTGACGGCGAGCCCATTCAGATAGTATTGGATTCCATTTCTTTTTGATGCCAAGCGACTGAAACAAAGACTCAAATGATTGAAGGGAGCCAATGGAGTCGTTCACAACAACAAGGTTTGCACGGTCTCTAAGAGTGTTCGTCCCACCATAGAATCTGTCTTTTGGTGCAACGGCCGACATCTTTCTATTGAGACTTTCATTCTTTTGCGTGCTGTATCCATGATATACTTGTGCGAGTGCTTCCGGAGTGAGATATGGTTCAAGTGCCTCTTTGACCTTGTCAAGAACTCCTCTGCCTTGTACAGATTCTGTCTCTCGGAACTTCTCTTCTGTCTTGTAACGTGCTGGCAGTTCGTACGTTGGATCATTTTGGTTGCGCAATACCCGGCACCAGCGTTGGTTGCATCTACTGTGGTTGTTGAAGTGATGCAGATAGATGCAGTGGACCTGTTCACAGAAGATTTGGAATGGTAAGGACTGATTCTCTTCCTGGTGAAAGAAGTACCCTGCATTGAACTTGATACGCTCAGCATCATACTTATTCCATCCAGCCTTTAGACGTTTTGGATTGCTCCCAGTTGAAGACAAATTGTAAACAGCAGATCCAATTACCTTTACTCGGTGAGATATATCACACAGATACTTGTTGATTGATGGGACCCATAGTGGGAGCAGTCCATGATCAGGTAAATAGGTCCT
>Ga0100380_10007846_pt1 | contig 10616 bp, 18 predicted proteins | sample CryGeymeta201504_FD_80417 | JGI IMG/M metagenome (GOLD analysis project Ga0100380, IMG submission 80417) | Groundwater microbial communities from Crystal Geyser aquifers in Utah, USA - Crystal Geyser metaG 2015-04 | ecosystem: Environmental > Aquatic > Deep subsurface > Groundwater | place... | reverse complement strand
GATTTTTTAATTTTAGCAAGGTTTTGGTGCATTCATTGAATATCTCCTCAGGCCGAGATGATGCCTTCAGTTCTTTTAGATCATGTCCTGCCGAAAATACAGTCCCTTATCCTTGTAGAACCAGGATCTAACTATATTTTGCTTTACTTTGAGTCGATCAGAGGTGACTTTTCTTTCGACCTATTCCAATGCAGAGTGCAATTCTTGTATGGTAGCCAGAGCCAGAGGGTTTCTTTTCTTCTCATTGGCAAGTGTAAGAAAAGCTGTTTTTCTTTACACTTCGAAGGTGAGTTTGATATTGGTGTACAGATACCTTCCTATTTTTGCTGTGAGAGATTTCATAGATATTTAATGTAATGTGATAGGATAGATGAAAGATGATATTAGTTCATAAAATCAAAGTGGTCAATACATGTTATTGACGTTACTACGAGGGATGGGAATGTTGCTGCCTCCTTGTTGAATCGCGTCAGAAATAAGATTCTTCCTGTATATATCAGGACTGAGTCCATTTAGCTCATGATATTATTGCACTTGTCTTGGCAGTTCTTCAAGGACCTAACTAGCTAACTCCACTCCATTGTTGTTATGTTTCTGAAATTAAACGAATTGGACAAGATCTCTTATCGTTTTGTTGCCCTGAAAGTCAGTCATTTGCATATCGTCATCATCAAGTTCATGCATAATGCTCCAGTCGTCTCCATTTCCAATTCCAATAATGATGATACTCAAAGGTAGTCGACCGCATTTAACAAGTAGATCCTTTACTTCTTCCTTATCGTGAATGACACCATCTGTCATAATTAGCAAAATCATGTATTATTTCTGCTCAACTTTCATATTTTAACAAACAGCCATTGCTTCACGAAGTAGAGGAGCGAAGTAGGTAGGACCTGAAAACTGTAAATGTGGCAGACATTTTCTGTAACCTTACTCGATACCTGCTAGCTGGAACAGATTAGGATTGGTTTATGAGCCATTGAGTGGGAAACAGTGATGTACTTTGTTGTAACTAGTGAAGGTGGGCATGTTGACCTTGGCTCCAAATCCAAAACAAGGGACTAACTTGTCAGTATCATAGTCCAAAACAATTGCTGATACTTCATGGAGAGCCTCCTCATAGAAACTACGCTTGTTGTGGGTGTGATGATGTAGGGATGTCGGTGCAGTTTGAATACCATTGCTGGCTGTGAAATCAATGCAGACTACCATGGCCATTTGCAGTCCTGCTGCCAAAAAATCAGTGAAATCGTACTTGATGCTTTGCTTGAAATTTTCAAAGAGGACAATTCCTTTGTCATGTCCTTTTTTGGTGAGAGAAAGTCTGCGTTTACCCTCAACTAGAGTGTTCAGATCGAAGTAGGCCTATCCGATGATTGAATTGCTGTTGTCATTGTAAAATCTTAGAACTATAGGTTGTTTTGGCAGACCATTGCATAACTTTGATTCCTTTATTTTGAAGTGAGCAAATCTGTTGTTTTTGCCTTCTTTTACCTCACTCTCATACAGTAGATATTACTCATTTCTCCTGATCTTGAAGAGCTTCCACCTGGCTCCTCCCTATCCGAAGCATAGGAAAGCGCTTTCCACATCTAGATTGCGAGTGAGAAGATCGAACTATAGGAAACGCTGGGTTCCTCTGTCGACCTTTTCACACTTAAGGTGCATTTATCCGATGAAGTTCCCATTATTGCTGATCTCTTTGAAGACTCCCTTCTCCCTGCCGTTGAAGAGCTCTCCAACTGTTGTTTCGACTCTTCCAATGGGCACTTTATTGGGTCCAGAGGCGTCGTAAACCTGGAAGAATAGTTTTTGGCGATCTGAGTAATTTCACAGTTACACTAGAAGAAGTACTCGATGACAATGGAGTTTGCGAAGTCGACTCGGGAGTTGCTATTTTGTGTAGGTTTTGAGTGGTAGATGCCTTTTCTTGGCTTGTTACCTTCCTGCAGATGTGCCTAGACTGCCACAACCGGCACATCAATCTTACGACAGGCAAGATAAATTTCCACTTTTTCTGACTCCTGCTCTGATAGGAGTGAATCTTTGCGTGCATCATAATCCATTCTTTTTGAATATTTCTTTAATAATTATAAGCATGCTCCTTGCTGATACACTTATACCATCACATCCAATCATCGGATATTATCTGATAGCGATAAAATAAGTCTAGCTTAACTGGAGGTGTAATGGTGGTCATGGAAGAGTGTTTATCTTTTTTGGGCAAAAATAGACTAAGGTACAATTTCTATAATACTACTGAACCTCAACCGAAAAATATAAAGTGAGAAATAATAGAGCAATAAGACAATATGCATTCTAAATCACTTGATTTCATGATAGATTTCAAGATATTAATGGATTTTTATTATATTGTTTAGGACCTTTTCCTGCCTCATCTCGATCTATAACAACTACAGGTTCACTTTTGTTGCTTCTCGATTGGATGGTCAACCACTTCCGCGGTATATGCCTCTAGCATGTTTGCAACATAAAGAGATACTACCCTTAAGTTATGATGTTGATTAGGATGAAAGCTTCCGTATGCCTAATGATCAACACCGCTACTCTATGTTCAGGTAGAAACCGTTCAAAATTTCATATTCTGGTTGCGATTTCTTTTCTTTTTCTTCACTGACTGACTATCTTTAATAACACCTTTATCTCTTGAATAGTATAGCTTATTATTAAGGTCATGGACATATGTGTTGAAAGGTTAAAACTGTTGAAGGTCTGTTGTTATTTGGTATAGCTGTAGTAAACTTCTGAGTAAGCAAAATGGAGGGTCAAGAACAATATAGTGAAGATGTGGAGTCAACAATTGGCAAATTATGGAGTGGCTATCGGTCAATACTGTAATAGATAAAATATAGACGCTTTCCAGCTCAACTACTAACACATACCCTCTTCTTGATAATTGCATTCACCTCAATGATTAATAAATCATATATCTCTCCATTGATAACAATGTTCACGGGTACATTCAATGCCACATTCTTCTTCACACTAGGAGCAGCTGGAGCCATCCTCAGCTTGATTGTTGTCTATTGGCAATCGCAGTACTATCATCATGAACCGCCTTTTCCTCATGCCTATATCAGCAAGGTTTGTCAGCACTATCCTGAGTATTTTGTGTTCAGATTGAGCACTGTCTCAGGTGCAGTATTAATCATATTGGGATGGTTCACGAATCACTTTGTGCTGAGGACTGTCTGCTTGGAGAATGGAATCAATTTTGGGAAGTACAGACCTGGCATTCCTCTTGTGTTCGGTATCATGGGAGGACTCTTCTTAACTGGAAATACATCCACTATCGATACAGGCAAGATGGATTAGCAATTGCACGAGTTCTGTGCAAGAAACTTCTTTGTCTGGACCCTCATAGCTCAAATCTATAACATTGTTATCTGTCACGATCTCAGCCAGAAAACCAACGCAATCAGCAAGATCAATCTCTATTTGAAGTATGCTGTATTAATTGCAATTGTTGTACAAATTTTAGAAGGTGTGAGCAAAGGTCTATAGTGGTTTAATTTCAATGGACATGACGGAAAAGATAAAGGTAAATTTTTGGAATGGACGATGACAGTGACAGTTATTAGCATGTTCATATCGATCGGTATGGACGCCAGAAACTTCCAGTACTCCTACGAATAAGTAAAACAATAACAGGAAGTATCTCTCTGATTCGGATCTATATTATTAATCTATTTTGTAATGTTCAAGGGCTCATTTTCGGCCTTTCTCTTCTATAAAGTAGGAGGTATCTGTGCAATTATCAGCCTAATTTCCATCTACTGGATCTCACAATATCTCAATCATGACCCACCTTTCCCTAGCCACACCATCAGTAGAGTAGCCCAGCATTACCCATAATTCTTAGTCTTTAGAATTGGAACAATCACCGGTGCAGCTCTCATTATTATGGGCTGGCTTACCAACTACTTCCTCCTCAAGACCATCTGCCTCGATCATGGCATCAATTTAGGGGCCTATCATCCGAAGGTGCCCCTTTATGCAGGCATGATGGGTGGAATGCTGCTGATGATGAGCACTGCCTGTATCGATACTGGACACATGTTCGAGTTGCTTCACGATGTTTGTGCCACATCATTCTTTATCATCACTTTTTTCTCCCAGATTTACAACACTGTGGTCGTGTTTGACCTCCAGAAGAAATGCAATGCGTTCAGTCAGGGCAACATGTATGTCAAGTACGCCATCATGGTTTTGTTGGCAATTCAGCTAGCTGAAAGTTTCACTTCTGGCTACGGACTGACAGGATATGTGACAGTAAACGACAAGAAGAGCAACTTTTTAGAATGGACCCTCACAACAACGATCATCAGCATGTTCATGTCCATCGGTTACGACGGAAGTAAATATTTGTTTGTCTATGAGTAAACAAAATGATGCTGAATGTTTGTAATATTAAACTAAAAATAATGAATCGGGGCAGATGGGCGGGTCTAATGCTCTTGTTCCTTCTTCCTCAACTCCAGGCCTACATCGACATCGAACTAGCCATGGTATCTTCATCTAATGATGTCTGTCTCAACATGCCCATAACAATTGACTCACAACAGTACCATATCGCTGTATCTCTTCATAACCAATAATAGTACATTGTGGCACCAACAGCCCTTCCGCATAAGAAAAAACATGCACAAAAACGACCTAAAGAAGCAGAAATGCATGTATGGAGTTTAGAGGGTTATACTCTTGAAGGATGGAAACGTTTTTTCTTGGAGGTCTTTCTGTTCGAAGATTCCAAGTACTCACACACCTTTAGTCTCGATCTGCAAGACATCAAAGTAATAGATAAGAAGGTGCCCATGACCAACGGAGTGATGACGGTGGGTCCTCAACTACAGTAAAATCATTTCTACCAAATGATAAAAAAACAAACACCAGATTTCTTTAAGGAAGATATTGTTAGCTTCTATATGACTCCTGGAAACAAGGAGGTTCGAATGCAGTTGGGAGGCTATGAAGACGAGAATGCACAAGGCTACAGCAATGGTGTTAGGTTTTACTAAAAACCAATCGGAACCAGTAACAATGGAAAACATTGGGTTCTACCTGTTGGAAAGGTGCTGGTGGCCAAGGAAAGAAGTAACAAGTGGTAAAGCTACATTATTCCACATTCATAAATGAGTGCCAAACTCTCTATTTAATCTCAGTAAGTCATTCTTCCCCTCAGTCTAAAGTAAGATCTTTAGACTTCATTTGAGTCCTAATAGATTGAATGCTCTTTCTCACCTTCCAGCAACCAACTACAATGCGCAAACATATCATCCATTGACTAAGCTCTAACATTCCTTAGCTTCAGTCTCGACAAAGATGTCACTGTCAATATCTCACTCTACGATCTAAGAGATCAATACAATCCCAAGAGCAAGCTTACAAGTTTCTTTATTAGATTGAGTAATAACACGGATTAAATACAAATCGGTGCAGCTCTCATCAAAGGATATTATATTTCCATCAATCTTCAAAAACAAACTTTATTGTTTTCACCATTGAATAGATTCGCACCTTAGATCACTACTGCATAGATAATCAGATTTATTGCAGTTTTTATGGGGTTTATGTTGGGAGCTTGTGTATGTATTGTAGTGTGGCAGCAGTATAATGCCCCTACTTTCAGGAGAAATAGGTTCACTAGAGGCAAAGATGGGGTCAGATTGGTGGCTTATCATCGAACTCCTGAAGTGGAGCCTCTAGAATGATCATATGTGTCTATTATGTTGTATTTTCAGAGGCTTAAGGGCTTAAATAGAGTTGTTACTTTATTAATGTATTGAGATGGATTGATATAAGATCTGCTGTGGGATAATTTGAATAGTTTTTAAATATATGAGCAAGTCAGGACAAGGTAGCGAATACTATATCACCATCTTCAGCAATGAAGGCCGTCTTTATCAAGTCGAATATGCCTTCAAAGCAGTCAAAACTTGCGGACTCACCGCTATCGCCATCAGAGGTAGAGATTCTGTCATCCTCCTCTCCGAAAAAAAAGTGCAGGTACTTTCTTCCTTACCCAGGATCGATTCATTGATGCTAAAACTGTCACCAATATTCACAACGTAACATCTAAAATTGGTACCATGACTATCGGTCTCGCTCGTAATTCCTGCTTAACACAGCCGACAGCAAAAATATCCTCACTCGTCTCCAGATGGAAGCAGCTCATTACAAAAAAGAAATGGGTCACGACATCCCTGTTGATTTCCTTGCCTCCAGGTTGGCCGATCACAATCAGATCACTACACAGAAGGCCATGCAAAGAGTCTTCGGTGTGGAGACTATTGTTGCTGGTATTGATGCTGAGAAGGGTCCCACTCTCTATAAGGTTGACCCTGCTGGCTACTACTACGGATACAAGGGAGTCTCAGCAGGAGTCAAGGAACAAGATGCCATCAACTATCTTGAGAAAGAGATGAAAAAGACGGGATGGGACCTGTCTGAAGAAGACGCTATTAAGTTGGCTATTACCTGCATGCAAACTGTTATTGGTCAGGAATTCAAGTCAAACGATATCGAGATTGGAGTTGTTTCAGTCAAGAACCCTAAGTTCAGCAAGATGAGCCAGGACCAGATCGAGTTCTACCTGAACGAGGTCTCCAAGAAGGACTGATCAGTATTGGATATATGACTAGTATGCAGAGCAAATATGTATGAATGTTTTGTATGGTATTATGAATGAGTGTAGGGCTGATGAGGATCAGATGTGAATCATTATCTTGGTCTCAAGAATTGCGCCGTTGGTCTAGGCTAATATTTGGACCTTATCTTTGGTTGCCAGCACTTCCAAACATTTAACTCTCAGCATTTCATGGGTCTCAACTCTGTACAAAGTTCCATCTGGCAAAGGGCATTCAATGAAATTGTAGTTTGGCTTCAAATCGAATCCTTCTAATTTTTCCTTTGTCAGCAACACCTCAATTGTTCCCATTTTCCCCTTTACAAAAGCTTAATCAATGAAAGTAAGTTCAATGTCCATGATGTCGCCTTTTTAAGCTATGTTAAGTGATAAGTACGTCGCAAGCAGAGGCAGTCGAAGATAATAGTGGCAACGCAGTACTGGACCTCAACTCTAAGAGAACTTGGTAAGATATTGACTCCAGGCCTGCTGATGATGTGGAAGATCAATCCAAGTTCGTAGTTGTAAAAACCTTGGTAGGTTTATCTGACTCGACGGGCAATAAAGTCACTATTGCTGAGATCTTTGAGTTACTTGTGAGGGAACTGGATGATGCCGGTGACGTTTTTGGCCAAGAATAACATTTCAATATTGACTTTAGACTTTAATTTGGCTAATATATTAGATAGTAAAAGGCAGTTTTATATGGAAATAAGACAGTAGATAAAAGTGTATATTTGAAGAATAGGGCAAATGGTATGAACATATATCTTTAAAGCATGCTGAGGAGTGGATTTGTAGAATTGTTAAGGATATCTTTGATCATGTCACCAATTTTCATCCTCTATCTTGGCAGCTTGGCTCTGTTGTGCTTTTTCGGGCTCATTTTTGCCTCCCTATTCCTTGTTGGCCTCTTCTTCCTCTTGTCTGATCTTTTCTTGCTGTTGTCTGATGGCTTCAAGATCTCTGGCGATGAACAAATCAATCAGGACGTCCCATTCTTGGTCCTTCTTGAGCTGTCCTCTGAGGATTCTGACCTCTCTGGCGAGCAACCAGAAGACGGTGGCGATGGACTTGGGGACTCTGTTGTTGCAAGGGATGACGACATCGACGAATTCGAGGGGAGCATCGGTGTTGCAGAGAGCGATGGTGGGGATGTTGACGTATGAGGCTTCAATGACGGCTTGGTGGTCTCTCTTGGGGTCAGCAACGACGAGGAGTCTGGGCTCCTGGAATTTCTTGGTGATCTGATTGGTAAGAGTTCCGGGAATCCATCTGCTGGAAGCTGAGGCAGTGCAGCCGGTGTACTGACCGAACTTGTAGACAGCTCTTTGTCCGTGCTCCTTAGCGCAGACGACGATAACTTCAGAGAGATTGGGGATGGAGGCGATGATTCTGGCGGCGAACTTGATTCTTTGGTAGACCTCATCGACCTTGAAGATGTAGTTGCCAGCTTGGTTGCGTCCTTCGACGAAAGGCTTCATGTTGAAGTTGATTTTTTCAGCTCCCAGATGAACAGAAGCAGCGAGGAGCTTGAGGATGTCACCAGTTTGTTTGTCGGTTGCCATTTGCCACAAAAAATATATTAAATTAATATTTAATAAATCATGATCGTCTTCCCACATAACAACAATCCTTAGCTTGGAGTAACCACAACATTCTCCTTCTTTTCCTGAGTATCAAGACAAGTGATTGAAGCATTTTTTATTTTCATCAAACGATAAAATCCAGAACCTTCCTTAGTCTATGTGATCTGCCTTTATTGACTCTGAAACATAGTCCCACTTTTACTGATAGTAATGGCAGCTATAGACAGTATAAAAATCAGGCAGTTAGAATAATCTAGCTCTGGCAAAGTGGACATTGTGTCTTTTTCTTGAGCCATTTGTTGAGACAACTTAAGTGGTACAGGTGCATACACTCAATTTTACCTATTTTTTGACCCTCCTCGATTCGATTGAGGCATATGGCACAATTTTAATTCTCTATAGCTGAGGCTAGAAACCAGTCGATTCTTGTCTTATTGGCCTTCTGATACTCCATGGAGTAAAGATACTGATAGCTCATGCCTAAAATGAGGTTGAGGGAATAATACAGAATCGAATAGTGTATAGATCCTCCCAGTAAGGTGTACTTCTGCAGGTTTGGATGTTCCTCTCCCTTCAAATATTCGTATTTCTGGGTTAAGGTCAACAACAGACCCATGGCAAAGAGAAACAGGTACTTTCTTTGCAGTTGAGATGATTATCTGATACTGAGATTGCTTTGTTTGAACTGACGATGTTCATACTCAAGGAGCACAATGAGAAGGATAAATACAAGCGAAAGCAGGAAAAGGGAAGGAGGGGGGTAGGTATTTTAGTCGATGTAACTATTGACAAAGAGAGATATGTTGGTAGAAGCTATGAGGACTGCGTTGACAGATACCAACTTCATGGGCCTGTTTTAAGCTAATTATAATATTTCTCATCTTTTACTTCAAGCCACGCCATATGTTACTTTCGTCCTTTCGTAAAATGATCTCCGCTGACTAGATTTTCTTTAGTAGCATCTAAAAAGACTATCAAACCAAATACATTTTGATAAGGGGAGAGATCGAGAAAAAATATTGACTTGGGTTGTAGTTATCTTTTGACAGTTCTAGCTGCTTATTGGACATGATCTATGAAGAGTATGTTATTCAGCGGGTTTATTGGCTAAAATTAATGTAATAAAAGAAGGTGAAGAGATTGGGGCATAACTCCAGAGGTAGCATCATGGTCAGCAATCTAGGATAAAAAGTATCGACCCTAGCCTCTAATAGGTCCCAAGACACCAAATCCAAAATCCATACATCTTACCGCGACTCATACTTAAAATAATTCAAGAAACCTAAAATAAAACTGAGCACACTCAGTTCCATCGGCAGTATGGGTATCGAAGAACAGATCAAGAAGGAAATAGTTGTTGTCACTGAGGTCATAAAGGAGTATCAGCCTACTCTGGACCAGAAAAGAGATGGAAATACAAAGGAAGCTCTGTTGACTCTTTAGGAGTTGATCAGATTCAAAGATGAAACGATCAAGACTCTGAATGCATAGATATAGAGTTTGAAGAAGAATGATCGCATAATTGAAGAAGACAGTCCCGATTTTAACAGAATGTAGCAGGACAAAGAACCTCTATTCAAATTGGCTTAGTAAATGAAGCAATAAAGCGAGGAGCTCAATAAGGTCATTATGTAGCACAGCGACAAAAATGGGAATTATCTCAAAATCAAAAAAATGATAGAAGAAATAGAAAGAAAGTACACAACCCGGTATGAGGGGAGAGGAAGAGATCCACACTATCACGGACCGTTGCTAATGACCTACGAGGAGTTCAAGGATAGGCAAAAAAACAAGAAAGAGGAAACTACTGCAAACAGCAATAATAAGACCAAAAAGATAGATTTCTATCATCACCTCCCTCCTGAAAAGCAACCAAATCACAGCCGCAATATGAAAGACCTCATTTCTCGTAAAGTTATCACCCTTGCTGCTCTCAAAAATTCCAGAAAGAAGCACAATGTATAAATGAGCTAGTTATTGGCAAAGTTAGATTTTTTGAAGGACGAGGATGGTCATTTGAACCAGAAAATAAAGGAGAAATAGCAGTAGTTGGGCAGCATGGAGCGTAAGTTCAGCTAGAGGCGATACTAGACACATAATATCAGTCGGAACCCTTTGTTGCAATTCCATTCCTGATGCTTATATTTATTCTTCCCTATTGAATGATAGTTTATTAGTAAAATCTAGTAAATCTAGTAAAATAGCAAATCACTCGATTAGCTGCAAATCGACTGCCTTCTTGCTCTTGCGATGCTGTTTACCCTCATATTCGTAGTACGTAAACTAAAATCTTAGCTAGTAGTTGCTCTTTATAGCCATCAATTTTTCCTTGCCCAGACCGGCCTTCGATAAATCATCATAGTGGACAAACAAATCAATGT
>Ga0100380_10007839_pt1 | contig 10619 bp, 8 predicted proteins | sample CryGeymeta201504_FD_80417 | JGI IMG/M metagenome (GOLD analysis project Ga0100380, IMG submission 80417) | Groundwater microbial communities from Crystal Geyser aquifers in Utah, USA - Crystal Geyser metaG 2015-04 | ecosystem: Environmental > Aquatic > Deep subsurface > Groundwater | place: USA... | reverse complement strand
GTTTCTGCCCCGTTTTCTCCTCGGTCAAATGTGAGTTGTGGCTTCAAATTTTTCGGATCCATTTTGCGTGTTAAATTTCCGTTTTCATAGATGTTTGATGGGACATTGAAAAAAGCGCTGCAAAGGTCGTTTAGAAATTTGTCGGAATTCGCATTTAGGCTTGCACTATTTATCGCGCCAAATTGCTGACTGAATGTGCGCAGTAGCACATAGCCACGTTGTTTATAGTTTTTTTCGACTTCCTTGGTTGCTAGGTAGTAGGTCGCAGGACCAGAAATGTTTTTTGTCTTAACCTCGATGCTCTTCTTTTTCCATATGAGAGACTCTGCCGTTACTACCGCTTGATTCGCAGAGACGACCGTATCAATCAAGTCAAACGGGTCATCTGGGTTTTCTGGGTTGATGATTTGCCACATGGCACTGAGTAAGGTTTCCTTTTTGAAAGTTTCGAGATTCACTTCTTGCTTCAAGTCCTCGTCTTTGTACACATGGAGCTTGTTCTCAAGAATGAGTGCATCAAGATTTTTAGTGAAATGTGAATAATAATACATCGTAGCCTGATTTACATCAGTTCCCGTTGTGCTCACTTGTACGATGCTGGATTCTTGTGCAATCGCAGCAAATGCAAGGAATGAGAATAGTCCGGAGAGTAAATACTTTTTCATAGTAATAGAATTGGTTAACTAAGATAGCGTATTGAAGTCAATATTATTGTTCCTCAAAGTATACTCGACTGATTGTCAGTCTCCAATTTGATAGGTGTGACTTGTACGTTCAAGTAAATAAATTCCTATCAGGTCTTGAAGAATGGCCGAAGCTTCATTTGATGGAATTGTTTTGAACGCTTAAGTTTTATTCCATCAGGAATAAAAATAGAAAGGATAATTGCTTCATTGAGTTAATGTCCAAACGTAATTCAACATCAAATAGCGGGTTTGTTCTTTGCCGATGCGTTTTTCTAGGTCGGAAGTTTTGATAAAAAAGGAATGGCCTAAGGGGACATGATTTTGTAACGACTGGTTCCACTCCCAATGGGATGGGCCTTTATAAGCGCATTGAAAACTTAATGAATGAAGATGAGAAGATCCAGAGATATCCGACTTCATGTGATAATCCAGCCCTAAAATGTTTGCCGAATTCGCAGGAATTGTAACTACTGTGTCGATTAAATCATACGGGTCATTTGGGTTTTCAGGGTTAATTGTTTGATAATTTTCTCGAGTAATACAGAAGTCGTAGATGCTACTTGGCGTTTTAGGTGGTTGGGTACAATCCATATTTTCATAAATATTGATGGGATCGTCTATGATACTTTCTAAAAGGCTCCACTGCAATTCATCATAATAGTTTTGGACGGCAAAACCGAAATTATCACCTTGGTAGGTCTGGGCTTTAGTGACGTTTAATGAAGCTAAAATGAGGTCCCCATAGAGGAGTTTCTTTGCATCTCCAAACTTGATATATGCGAATTTTCCATAGGTTTTGGCGCTGCGAATGAAGAGGTGATTTTGGGTTGAATGAATTTCCAGCCAGTCATACGGACTGATCCACTCGGATATCACCGTATCAATTAAATCGTAGGGGTCATCAGGGTTTTCGGGGTTGATTATTTGTGTGTTACGGTCATTCAAGAAAAAGAGATTAATGCCATTCGGACTCAGCTTGTCTTTAAATTGTGGATCCTGGTAGAGGGTGATTTTTCCCTTGGTCGCTTCGGTATAGAGCTTAGCCCCAAATGAATTCAAAACAAAAGAACCGAATGCTGCGTTCATAGAGTCAGGCGCGCTATGCTTGCTGAAGAATACTTCCTTTTGTGCGGTAGCAATAATGCTAGAAATGCCAAGGATTAGGACGAGAAAAATTGATTTCATATCACTGGATACCCATTGAACCCGAAAGGTCATCAATTTATTCCAAAAAAAAATCCCCACCATTGCTGATGAGGATTTATATTTTGCCCTGAGCCCTGCCACGTCCGCCGACTGCGTGAGCCGAAGCCGACGCAGGAGGCGTAGGTTCAAGCGCATAGCGAAGGCGGAAGCCCTGAGTCATTTACCCGTTCATTGCCACGATAAATTCTTCCTGGCTGCGGGTTCCTTTCATATAATTCAGTAAAGTAGTCATAGCCTCTTCGCTGTTCATGTCGGCCAAGTGGTTTCTGAGTACCCAAACTTTTTGCAAGATGGTTTTATCCAACAACAAGTCTTCACGGCGCGTGCTCGATGCTTGTACATCAATCGCTGGGTAAATACGTTTGTTCGATAGTTTTCTATCCAACTGCAATTCCATATTACCGGTTCCTTTAAATTCTTCGAAGATTACTTCGTCCATTTTAGAACCTGTTTCGGTCAAGGCCGTAGCGATGATGGTTAATGAACCGCCATTCTCAATTTTACGAGCCGCTCCGAAGAAACGTTTTGGTTTATGAAGCGCATTCGCATCCACACCCCCAGAAAGGATTTTTCCAGAAGCGGGTTGAACCGTATTGAAAGCACGTGCTAAACGGGTGATAGAGTCTAAGAGAATTACCACATCATGTCCGCATTCGGTCATACGCTTGGCTTTTTCCAAAACAATATTCGCCAGTTTCACGTGTTTGTCGGCAGGCTCATCAAAGGTGGAAGCAATCACTTCTGCCTTTACATTACGTGCCATGTCGGTTACCTCCTCAGGACGCTCATCAATCAATAAAATGATCAAATAGGCTTCTGGGTGATTATTGGCAATGGCGTTGGCAATATCCTTTAATAAGGTGGTTTTACCCGTTTTAGGTTGGGCTACGATCAATCCACGTTGTCCTTTTCCAATTGGAGAAATGAGGTCAATCACGCGGGTTGAGTAGTTGGTTGCTCCATCAAAGAGGTTGAATTTCTCGTCTGGGAAAAGCGGGGTAAGGTGTTCAAAAGAAACACGGTCTCTTACTTCTGCAGGGTCTTTTCCGTTGATGTTTTCAATTTTGATGAGAGCAAAATATTTCTCGCCTTCTTTTGGCGGACGAATTGTTCCTTTTACGGTATCTCCGGTTTTTAATCCGAATGATTTAATCTGTTGCGGAGAAACATACACATCATCAGGAGATGGCATGTAGTTATAATCACTTGAGCGTAAGAAACCGTATCCGTCTTGGATGATTTCCAAGCAGCCAATATTACTTACAACGCCTTCGAGTTCGGCATAGGCCAATGCTGCTTCAATGCTGCGTTGGTCTTTTTCATCGCGTCCGTTTCCACGATTTTCGCGGCGGTCGTTACGAGGCTCACGCTCACGGCGTTCTTCTTTGTTGTCGTTATTACGTGGTTCGCGGCGATCTCTGCGTTCTTCTTGGCCTTCTTTTTCTTCTTTTGGCTCGTTGGTGTCGTCGTTACGTGGTTCGCGGCGATCGTTGCGCGGTTCACGACGATCATTTCGCCCTCTACGTTCTTCGCGAGGAGCCTCTACTTTTGACTCTTCTTTCGTTTCAGTTTCTTCGACTTTCCCTTCAACAATAGGTTCATTTGTTGTTTCTGGGTTTGCGTCGTCTGCTTTAGGGCGTCTTCCACGTGTCTTTTTAGCTACGGGAGCATCTTTTTTTGCTGGAGCTTCTTCGGGAGTAGCCTCTTTTGCAACTTTTTCTTCTTTTACTTCTGCAGCAGGTCGAGCTTTTTTCTCTGTTTTGGTAACAGGTTTAGGAGCACGTGCCTTTCTTTTCTCTGGCTCAGGAGCTGGAGTAGTAACTGCTTGGTGTTCAAGAATTTTGTAGATAAGATCTTGTTTTTTGAGGTCCTTGTAATCGTCAAGGTTGATTTTCTCGGCCAACTCGCGGAGTTCGGACACGAGCATGTCATTCAAAGTGAGAATGTCGTACATCTGATATGCTTAATGCGTTTTAATGGGAAATGTTGAGGGTTTTAACCAATAAATTGTGGTAAGGAAAACAATCGACGATAGTCGGAGTGACAGTCGGTGCGATTTGGAAACCGATGCAAGTTTAGACGATAATTTCCGAATATTCAAGCATGTGGCTATTTCCTCGATAGATTTTAAATCGGATATTTGTTATTTATAAGGATTTCTTAAATTTCATTATGCAAAAGGTTCATCTAGATTGTTCGAGTTGTGACGCGCGGAGTATTTCGTTTTTGCAACATTGCACGCCCGAGCAGGTAGAGTTGATTAGCAAGGCTAAGAGTTGTGTCCATTATAAAAAGGGACAAGTCATCTTCTATGAAGATAATCTTGCCTTAGGTGTTTATTGCCTGAGTGCTGGCGTTGTGAAATTGGTTAAAAGTAGTGAGGACGGACGTGAGCAAATAATCCGTTTTTCGCAGCGAGGTGAGTTTCTTGGCTACCGGGCACTCATTGCTGAAGAGCCCTTTGTTGCTTCAGCAGAATGTGTTGAAGATACAGTCGCTTGTTTCATTCCGAGGGATCCTTTTATGCAGGTCTTGGCTCAGAATCCGAAAATAAACAGTGAGATGATGAAGTCGCTTTGTCATGAATTGGGCATTGCCGATGAGAAAATTGCCAGCTTAGCCCATAAGACCGTACGTGAACGATTGGCGGAAACCTTATTGCTCCTTCATAAAACCTTTGAAGAAGACGCAAAGGGCGATGGCGATGAAACCATGATACATATTGTGCTCCCACGAGAAGATATTGCCAATATTGTGGGAACAGCAACAGAAACCTTAATCCGCTTGCTCTCTGAATTCAATAAAGAAAACCTGATCGAACTGAAAGGGAAAAGAATTCGAATTATCGATGCAAAGAAACTCGAGCGAATTGCCGCCATGAATTAGCTGATAAAAATCATATTTGGGCCTGATTCGAGTCATTAACCCAAATTTTTGTTCACCCTACCTTTGAGATTCAATCCGAATATGGTGAACAGAAAAGTCTTATTAGTGGTGAAAGATATTGAAGACGTCAGTGCTCAGATAAATGCGCTCCTGAATTTCTTTAGCACTGATGATAAATTAGTTTTAGCTGTTTACCAGGATAAAATTCAATCGGATTGGCCTTTTAAAATGTATGATTTGGGATGGCCTCTTTTGAAGGAGACAAATCTTGCAAAGAAACTTCAACAAAGTGGTGCGCTTAAAAAACGTTCCCGTGCAAAATGGATGGAGAGCAGTAGCTTCCTTGATTTAGCAGTAATTCACCGCTCTTTGTTTCAGGATTTCTCGAATCAAAGTGAAGTGAGGATTATCCTAGAAACCATCTATTGTCCAATTTTTTTGATGGATGAACACCAGAAGCGTTTTGATGAAATTTATTTCAGCTATAATGGAACGGGAAGCTCCTTTGAATCAATAAAACACTTCACCTACCTCTTCCATCCGCATTTTGATAAATCTTTGCTTAACTTGGTAGTGAAGGTGAATGACAAAGCATTAAATCTTGAAAACTGCGTATACGATTACCTCCGGCTCCATAAACGGCACTTCGCTATTTCTCGGTATTTCGATGAAGATTACGATCAAGGAATAGAAAGTCTGTTGGATGAAAGTAGTAGTCCGCTCGTGGTGTGTGGCGGTGAGCGGCATCATAATATTGATCAATTTACACATTATTCAGATCACAGGAGCCAGCCTAGTTCCATGTTTCTTTTATGAAAAGTACGGTAGACAAAGCCCCATGTTTTCACTGTGGAGACTCTTGCAAATCAGGTGAGATTTGGTTGGATGACCATGTTTTTTGTTGTGAAGGCTGCAAAACAGTCTATCAAATCTTACAAAAGAATGCGCTTTGCCAATATTACGCTTTAGATGATAAGGCCGGTCTGAAAATGGACAAGCCGCTATCACCAGGTAAGTATGCGTTTTTAGATAATCCTGAATTGAGTGCGCCCCTCTTTCAATTTAAAAAGGAAAGCTCTGCTCGGGTGCAATTTTTTATTCCTGAAATGCACTGTGCGAGCTGTATCTGGCTGCTAGAACGCTTGTACAAGTTATTGCCCGGCGTAATGGAAAGCCGCGTGAATTTCGATAGAAAAGAGGTGGCGATTCAGTTTAACCCTGAGGAAGTTACTATAAGGCAATTGGTTGAAAAGCTCGCTGCCTTGGGCTACGAACCGAGTTTGAATGCAAGCCGAGAAGAAAAAAAAGACAGCAAAGCATTGCTCTATCGTTTAGGAGTGGCTGGTTTTTGCGCGGGGAATATCATGCTCTTTAGCTTTCCCGAGTATTTGGGCATGGATCCACAGTCGAAAGAGGCTTTTGGGCCTGTATTTCAGTGGCTCAATGTGAGCTTGTCATTGCCCGTTATTTTCTTTGCAGCTCAACCCTTTTTTGTTCAGGCTTGGAAAGGGTTGAAATATAAAAATTTGAATATTGATTTTCCATTGGCTCTTGGAATTTCGGCTCTTTTTATTCGAAGCGTATTTGAGGTCGTCTTTCATTGGGGACCAGGTTTTTTCGATAGTTTGTCGGCCTTGGTTTTCTTTCTATTGATTGGAAGGTGGCTGCAAGACCGTGCCTATGAGTCTCTTTCATTTGATCGTGATTTTCGATCGTATTTTCCATTGGCCGTTGAGGTGTTTTCAGAAGAGACGGTTTCTTCGGAATGTCGTTATGTGGCCATTGGTGAGCTGAAAGTGAATCAATGTATTCGCGTGCGGAATCAAGAACTCATCCCTGCCGATTCATTACTCTTGGCAGGGAAAGCATGTATCGATTATAGTTTCGTAAACGGAGAGAGTGAGGTAGAAGAAATTACTCAGGGGAATATGATTCATGCAGGGGGGCGCCAAGTAGGCGGGGCCATCGAACTTCGTGTAGCTCGACCGGTTTCCGAAAGCTATTTAAGTGCGCTTTGGAATCAGCAAGCAAAAATGGCTGGGGAAGAGCGGGTCAAAACATTCTCGGATTGGGTAGGTCGATATTTTACCATTGCCCTCGTCCTGATCGCAATGGCAACATTATTCTATTGGTTGCCCATCGATCCATACAAAGCTTTTCATGCTTTTACTGCTGTGCTTATTGTCGCCTGCCCCTGTGTGTTGGTAGTTGCTGCACCATTTGCTTTTGGAAACGCCATGCGCTGGCTTGCAAAAAAAGGCATTTACCTAAAAAACCCGGATATAGTCGAGAAAGTTGCACGCATAGATGAAGTCGTATTTGATAAAACGGGAACCTTAACTGAAGGGTCAGCCCAAATAGATGTAAAGTTTTGCGAATTGGATGATGAGGAAATGGCTCGGGTTGGGGAACTTTTTAGTCAGTCCTCGCATCCAATTTCGCGATTAATGGCTCGCTATTTTAAAGCCACAAAGCAACGAAGTTCAATCGTGGTGAAAGAGTTTGCAGGGCGTGGTTTTGAAGCCAACTGGCAAGGAATCAACTGGCGTATTGGTTCTAAAAAATGGCTGCTTGGAGTTTCCATGGATGATGGACAGTCGGGTGTTTGTATAGAGAGGAATGGAAGCTTGGTTGCCGAATATGCCATCAATTGGCAGTTTCGTTCCGATCTCGATCAGCTTTTTTATGGCTGGGAACTGCCACGTTCATTGTATAGCGGAGACCATGCATCGAGCAGGGTGGTCATGGAAAAATGGTTTGATAAAGAGTCGATTCATTTTGAGTGCAGTCCGGAAATGAAACTCAATGCACTGAAGTCGAAACGAGAACAAGGCCATTTCCCCATGATGGTTGGCGATGGCTTAAATGACGCAGGTGCTTTGAAGGAGGCCTGGGTTGGCGTTGCGATTACAGAAAATGTACATGCCTTTACGCCTGCATGTGATGTGATCATGGTTGGGAAATCCATTCATGAGCTGCCTAAGTTTCTCCGATTTTGCAAGAATACCCTCCGTACCGTGAAGTTTAGCTTTATCTTCTCACTGGTCTATAATTTGGTGTGGATGACTTTTGCCGTTCGGGGTGAGCTGCAGCCTATTGTAGCCGCCTTGCTCATGCCGATTAGTTCAATTACCGTTTTTAGTATCAATACCTTGGGAATTCGTTATTTTGCACGAAAGGAACAAATCCAATGAAGATTATCCTCTTATTAATTGGTTGTAGCTTGGTATTGGCTATAGGTTTTCTAATTGCCTTTATTTGGTCAGTGAAGTCTGGACAAATTGATGATACCACCACGCCGGCCTATCGTATACTTGACGATGATGCTAATATCGACTTGTCGACGAATCGACCGGTCGACGATTCTACGAGCCATTAGCGTCCTTTAAATTCCGCTTTACGCTTCTCGTTAAATGCCTGTACCCCTTCTTTATAATCTTCCGAACGACCCGCTAGTTCTTGGCAGAATGCTTCGTATTCAAGCATGGTGTCGAGGTCGGAGTGGAAAGATTTATTCAGCATTTTCTTCATCATAGCGATGGCCTTGGTTGGAGCCTGAGCATAGTAGTTGGCGTATTCTGCCACAGCGGTGTCGAGTTCTTCTGCAGGCACAACTTTATTTATCATACCCCATTCGAAAGCTTGTTGCGCCTTAACCTTAGTGCCCATGGTCGACATTTCAAAAGCACGCGCAGAACCCACAATACGAGGCAAGAAATAAGAAGATCCCGAGTCGAGTACCAAGCCAACATTTACAAAGACTTCAATCAGAGATGCATTTTCGGCAGCAACAATGATATCGGACGCCAAGGCCAAGGAACATCCTGCACCCGCTGCAACACCATTTAGGCGGCAGATGATGGGTTTGGGTAATTCGCGCATGGACTTGATAATGGGGTTATATCTTTTGTAGAGGGATTCACTCAACGAGCGGTTTTCACTTTGTGCAATTGCTTTCAGGTCTTGTCCTGAGCAAAATGCTTTACCAGCACCGGTTAGGATCACTACCCGCACATTCTCATCGCGTTTGGCTTGTTTTAACGCGTCTTGGAGCTCATAGCTTTGTGTATCATTAAATGCGTTGAACACATCTGGGCGATTCAACATAATGGTAGCAATTCCGTTTTCTACGGTATAGGCAATGCATTCAAAATTCATAATTGTATAATCAAGTATATCATTAAAAATCCGGTGATAAACCCGGTATAGATTTCACTTAGGCGATGGCAATCAAGGTACATACGTGCCCATAATACCATCCCTGTAAAAATAAACCACATCGAAACGAGCCAACGCAAATCCATAAAGGCACTCACTTGCAAATGAACTAATAAGCCCAAAATCCCCCCTAAGCCAATTGCGTGAAGGCTAATCTTATAACGCAAATTTACCACTGCCGCAAAAATAATTGAGGTAGCTGTTCCGAGGAGATACCCACGAATAAGATGTGGAGCACGATAGCCAATTTTATAGGTGAACAGGTAAAAGGTAAAAAGCACACACATGGCGGCAATTAATAGCGGAATTCGACGGTCTTCCTTGTCTTGCATATACACCGAGATATCGGTGCGCATGAGTTTTTGAATCAAGAAGATTGCATTTACAGGGAAGATGAAGGTGCCTATTAAGATGATGAGCAAGTACATGAGCACCGTACGTATGTCGAGTGCAACATGATAGATGCTATCAAATTCTAGAATGAAAAAGGTTCCTAGTGTCACCATAAGGAGGGGGTGGAATAGGAAACTTAAGAATAGGGCGAATTGCTTCAAATCAAAGTTGTTTGCGTAATCGTGCTACAGGTATATTAAGTTGTTCCCGGTATTTGGCCACAGTTCTGCGCGCAATATTGTATCCTTTTTCTTTTAATATCTCCATCAAGCGTTCGTCGGGTAAAGGTTTGGATTTATCCTCGGCCTCAATCGCATCTTTTAGGATTTTCTTCACTTCCTTATTCGATACTTCCTCACCATCCGCTGTTGTAATTCCTTCAGAGAAGAAAAATTTAAGCGGGATGATGCCAAAGTCGGTTTGCACATATTTGCTATTGGCCACACGAGAGATGGTCGACACATCCAGACTTACTTCATCCGCAATGTCTTTTAAGATCATAGGTTTGAGTTTGGTCTCATCCCCATCATCAAAAAATTCACGTTGGTATTTTAATATGGCCCGCATGGTGGTGAGCAGGGTGTTTTGTCTTTGTTTAATGGAATCGATAAACCATTTCGCTCCATCCAATTTTTGCTTGATGAATTGAACGGTCTCTTTTAGATCTTTATTCTGCTTATCCGACTTTTCATACGTCTTCAAAGTATCCATATACGAACGGCTAATCTTTAGCTCGGGCGCATTCCGCGAATTGAGATGTACTTCTAAGTCATCATCCGTTTCAACCAAAATAAAGTCGGGAACGATATACTGCCCTTTCATGGAGGTTGATGTTTCACCCGGTTTCGGATTCAATTTGGTAATCAACTGTATGGCTTCTCTCAATTCATCTTCAGAAACTTTCAAGGAACGCATTAATTTTTCATAATGCTTCTTGGTAAAGTCGTCCATGTAATCGCGAAGCAAGCGCATCGCTAATTCTACTTCTGGATGTACCTCCTTGTCTTTGCGTTTTAGTTGCAGTAACAAACATTCTTGCAGGTCGCGGGCGCCAATCCCTGGCGGGTCTAAGCGGTGAATTTTCTCCAAAACCTTTTCGAGCTCTTCCGTGGTGGTACTTACATTTTGAGAAAATGCCAAGTCGTTCACTATTGCTGCCAATGGTCTGCGCAGATAGCCATCTTCATCAATGCTACCAACCAATTGTTCGGCTAGTGCTTTTTCATGGTC
>Ga0100380_10007831_pt1 | contig 10625 bp, 7 predicted proteins | sample CryGeymeta201504_FD_80417 | JGI IMG/M metagenome (GOLD analysis project Ga0100380, IMG submission 80417) | Groundwater microbial communities from Crystal Geyser aquifers in Utah, USA - Crystal Geyser metaG 2015-04 | ecosystem: Environmental > Aquatic > Deep subsurface > Groundwater | place: USA... | reverse complement strand
CCGCCACCACCACTGGCCATCACCCCCATCATCCCCATCGTGCTCATTAAACCCATCATGCTGCCACCCTGTTCTCCTCCTCCACTACCTTCGTTGGGAGAAATTGGATGTAGTGATATCAATTTAGACAACTTTAAAAAAAGCTCCTGGCAAAATAATTCGGCGTTGGTATCATCATCATCATCATCATCGCGATCATTACACGGCAAAATAACAACCTCTTTTGGTGGTGTACTGTCGTCACTGCTGTCGTCGCCGATTTGTAGGTAAACAGATACTGGCTCGGACGCCTGGGCATGGAGCTGTATACATTCGGCATCAATGGACAAGTCGTGGTTGTGATGTGAGATGGCAGCGTTGTTTTTGTTGTCATTATCAGTGCTGTTATTATTATCATTGGTGGTGGTATTTGAAATACTGCTGCCATCGACAAAGAGAACCTTTTCACTGGTTATCAAAAGGTGTCCCTTAATATTTTCAAAATGATTCGCTGCATCATTATCATTTTCATCTCCATCATCACTGGCTGTCTGCAATGTCACCCGAACCAAAGTAAAGGGAAGAAGAACATGTTCTCCCTCATCCAACAGTTGCTTCAGTGCTCGTTCCACTGTTTCCTCGTTGGTGGTGGCAAGGGCAGATCGCAGAGGGTCCAATCGGGCAGACTCTCCGATCAAAAACTCAGCAGCGTCATCTCCATTTCCAAACATGTTCTTGTGGTAGTTTTCTTTTGATGCTATTGAGCTGACTGGTTGTTTGGTTGTTCTCTCCAGTCTACAGTCTACAGTACTTGGCTCTTGTTCTACTTCTTGTACTGGATCGTTGATGAAGGTAGGATGCTTCCACTTCATGTATTTTGGTGATGAAGGCTAACTCAGCTTTTTGCTCGTCCGTCCGTCTGTCGCATACTGCGATGATTGATTTTTTTTGTTTGCAATACAGTATTCTAGTGTTCGGGTTAGGTTCGTCAGAAGGTCAGCAGATTTTGATAATAATAACAGATCAGGTGATGATAGTCTCTTGTGAAGCCTTGGCAAGTTCCAGGTCACTAAAATAAATCGAAGTCAGTTCTGTTCTCTTCATTTACAAGTGCATGCATGCATCGCTTCTTTCACAGAGGCCTCGCTCGCAAAATATTAGCTTCTTCCAATTTTTCACTCGGCAAACGCTAGCTAAGCAGGCATTGCTGCATTCATTCATCATTCTCAGCCTACTGCCTTGTGACACCTTTCTTCTCTCAAAACGAAAACGCTTGTCGTAAAAAAATAAAAATCCATCCATCACATGCGTTCATGTATAGTAGCTTCATTCGAATTGAATGAATTTGTTCTTTGATTCCTTGTCAGCGCTGAATCCTTGTCGTGTCCTTTTTTGTCAATCCTCTTGTGGTTCTTTCTTTTCACTGTGACATGATCCCAATTGTCCCAATTAGTTAGCAATTCTTGGCTATATCAAAATGGTGATCTTCAGGGCTGCTCAGAATAAATATTACAAAAAATGGAGTCTACCAGCTGCGCGTGTGTTCGTACTTATCTTTTTTTCGCAGAATCCGTTGCCAATTGAGTTTGAGTTCCGTTTATTTTTTCCTTTCATCCTAAAAACCACCGAATGCCTAGGCTTTTATTATTTTTGTTGGCGTATAAATAAGATAAGGTTCATGTTCACTTTGAGTTTTTATAATAGTGGTTCTGTTGATAGAAAAGAGGGCCTCTTTTGGAACTGCCGTGAATAACCAAGTTCTTTCAATGCATCTGGTGAACCTGTCATGAACACACCAGTCCCCTTGGGGCCGGATCGAAAAATAATCAAAGCAGCCATGTTACTGGGTACTAGAGGTGCTGGATCATAGAGAGGAATGTGCAACTCTTCTTGGCAACCTGGGATTATATTAGGTTTGGCAAATGACGACCAATTCGTTACGATACAGTTGCGAAGACCAAGAGCGTCAAAAGAACTTGGTAATGGATTCTGAATGGTTTCGACTCTGCGAAGATTGTCCAGCGACTTGCGAATCAGAGCAGGAGAAGCCGAATCCTTGGGATTGTACACGATAATACTCTCGTAGTTTCCCGCGTGACGATCCGAATGACCTCGCAGACGGTTGCGAAAATTGATTGCCATGGCACCAATATCCGCCTGGGTCGTCTGAAGGAACCAACTTGTCAGAACATCATTGGTGGACACAAACTTGACGCTGTCACCGGATCGTGCCACTGCCTGGGCTTTTTCGTTTTTCATGCGCCCTTCATCTACCAAGGCAAAGACACATTGATTCACGGGTCCAATTGTACGCGATTTTACGAAACCTCCAAAGTAATTGATAAAAAATGCTGGACCTGGCCTGGCGAAAAAGTCATAATTCGGCTGGCCCACGGCGGCAGCTTGCTGGGTTGCCGTCGTAGAAATGCGCTCATAAATCAGCGGTTCGATTGTCGTTGTGTCATCATTGCCACAAAGCATGGACATGATTCGATAATAGGTATGTCCATCTGCAATAATGTGCGAAAGTGCCAATAAAACTGCAAAGTGTGTCTTGGGACTGCTTCGACAGGGTACCAGCGTTACTCGGAACAGCGGTTCTCTTGGTCCGTTGGATAGCACTAGTTCCTTACAGTCTCTTGCCAAGCGATCCAGAGGGGTCCGACGGCGAATCGGAGATTCGGTTGGGTCTACCATTGTCAAAAAATCATGAGTGTTCAATGGCTCCTCTGGTTTAAAGGTCAAGAATACTTTGTTGTTTTCCGGTATAATCCTTCCACCCAACCAACGATTGTGGTGCAAGATTTGTTCGAGACGATCTTCCAAGAATTGGTAGGCTGATTTAACATCACCCCGAAACCATGTCAGTGTTGTGATTGGATTTTCACTGCGCAGGAAGAGAGCATATTCTATTTCTAATAATTCTTCTTTTACAACGGTTGTAAAGCTTTTTGCGGTCTGTTCTTGCAATACCAGATGTTGGCGAAGATGAACACCGTGATGTGTAGCAGTGCCAAGGAAACTGACAACGACAGGGACCAGCGCCAAAAGATAGCAAACGCAAAATTTCAGCATCGTTACAAATGATTTTACAATGTTGGCCGTGCTGCCTTCAATAGATGCCTGATGATGCCTGCCTCAGATCTTAGATAGGAGATGCTAATAGTAGGTAGTAGCTGGGTAGTAGGTAGTAGGATCCGGGAAATGGAACATCATCTTTGCTTGTTGCCTTTCCCTTTATTTATTTTTTAGCACTAAAAAAGTTCCAAACAACAAAAAGCATGACTCATTTAATTTATTATAAAAGTCATACGTGCGTCCACAATCAAAGATGCGCGTCACGTCGCGCGACAAGTGTGTGAATCTTCATATCCCATCAGATGACAACAAAAAGAACAGATTTTTTGCTGGTGCTGTTCATTCATCTCATCAGTTGTCGTGGCATTTAAAAATTGCTGCCATAGGCTTTTTACATCCAAACAATCAAAATTTATTTTGACTTTGACAAATAGAGTGTATACTCGGAAAGCCAAACCAAAAGAATGAAGCTTTTTCTGTTAATTTTTTCGCTTGGTCTTATTGGAGGTGCGACTGCGTTTGCACCGATCCAACGTGCCTCTTCCATTTCTCGCTCGGCTCCATTGGCCATGTCCGATGGTGGTGGAGACGGTGAGGTAATTCTCAACCGGTGGAGTCGGTACGTTTAAGAAAGAATCAATTTTTCACTTGTGCGTGTTTGTGAGTCGAAACGTAAAGTTCCGCCAGTCTAACCTTTAGTGTGTGGATAATTCACCCTTCCACTGTCTTATCCCAACAATAGACAACTGACACAGCCAAAATCGCAAGGAGCCTCTCAGGCCATGATGTACGCCACTGGTCTCACTGAAGACGACATGAACAAACCTCAAGTTGGCATTGGATCCGTCTGGTACGAAGGAAATCCTTGCAACATGCATTTGCTGGAGTTGTCGGAACATGTCAAAGCCGGTGTCCAACAACAAAATTGCGTGGGATATCGCTTCAACACTATCGGTGTCTCGGACGGTATAAGTATGGGAACCAGTGGTATGCGATATTCGCTGCAAAGTCGGGATTTGATTGCCGATAGCATGGAAACGACCATGGGGGGACAATGGTATGATGGCTTGATTGCACTTCCAGGATGCGACAAGAATATGCCCGGATGTATCATGGCCATGGGACGATTGAACCGACCCGGAATCATGATTTATGGAGGAACGATTCGAGCCGGAAAACAACCGTCGAATGGAAAGTCTTTAGATATTGTGAGCGCCTTTCAATCTTACGGAGAATACGTGTACGAAAAAATCACGGACGAGGAACGCCAAGAAATTGTGCGCCACTCCTGTCCTGGACAAGGAGCTTGCGGAGGAATGTACACGGCCAATACCATGGCAACAGCTATTGAAGCGTTGGGTATGTCTTTACCGTATTCGTCGTCCTCTCCCGCAGATTCTGCCGAAAAAATTCAAGAATGTTATGACTCGGGAGCTGCCATGCTCAACTTGCTCGCAATGGATCTCAAACCTCGTGATATCATGACCAAGGGTGCTTTTGAGAATGCCATTCGAATGGTGATGATGACAGGAGGATCCACCAATGCCGTTTTGCATTTGATCGCCATGAGTCGATCTGTTCAAAATCCTGACGTTGCCATTACATTGGATGACTTTCAGCGCATTTCAGATGTGGTGCGTATTGATTTCCTATTCTTTGCTTTTTTCCGTATATGTATTTTTTATCGTCAGATGTGTCGCTGACATGTGCTCCACCCTCAACGCGAACAATGATTTCCAACAACAAATAATAGACTCCATTTTTGGCTGATCTCAAACCTTCTGGAAAGTATGTGATGGAAGATATTCAAAACGTTGGTGGAACTCCCGGTTTGATCAAGTTTTTGATTGACAACGATATGTTTGATGGTGAGCAAATGACGGTGACAGGAAAGACCCACAATCAGAATCTCGCCGATATGAACCATCCAGGATTGACGCCCGGACAAGAGATCATTCGTCCTTTATCGAATCCCATCAAGCCAACAGGACATTTACAAATCATGTACGGAAATTTGTGCCCCGGTGGAGGTGTTGCCAAAATTACTGGAAAGGAAGGTGAGACCTTCACCGGAACGGCTCGTGTGTACGACAATGAACAAGCCATGATGCGGGATGGTATTGAAAAGAAGGAAATCAAGGCAGGAGATGTCGTCATTATTCGTTACGAAGGACCCAAGGGTGGTCCTGGTCTTCCTGAAATGCTCACGCCGACCAGTGCCATTATGGGAGCCGGTCTGGGCGACAGCGTGGCATTGCTCACAGACGGTCGTTTCAGTGGAGGAAGTCACGGATTCTGCATCGGACACATTACACCCGAAGCTCAGGTCGGTGGTCCCATTGCGCTGGTCAAGAATGGCGATCCCATTCGCATCGATGCCCGCTCCGAAGCTCGAACCATCGATTTGTTGATTTCTGATGAAGAATGGGAAGCCAGACGACAAGCATGGACTCCTCCACCCCTGCGAACGACTCAAGGTACCTTGTTCAAGTACGTGCAAAATGTGGCCACAGCCAGTGAGGGATGTGTGACCGATGAACTTATCAACGCTCAAGGAACACCAATGGCCGCCGCCAAGACACCTGCCGTCGCAGAATTGGAAGCTCGCATTGCACAGCTCGAAGGACAAATGAGCTAGTTGTTTTTGAAGTCCAAAGAAGTTTTTTTCGCTGGTGCCCTTGAGTAAATATCGTTCACTAAATACTAAAATACTATTGAAAAAATAATAATACTAGTACTTTTTCAATGCCGCGTTAATAGCGGGGCCCGCCAGTACCAAGTACTAACTTGTAATGCAGAAAATTGAGCGTTAACCCTACTGTACTGACGTCAATCTGTGATACTCAAGAAGAAACAAGAGAGCAAGGTTGATGACAATGACGAAATAAATGCTCATCGCTAGCCAGTCTAGTTGTTCATTGACTTTCCTAAGTTGATTAAGAACCGAAAGTCCCGTCATTGTTGACTACCGTATCTAGTACGGGTGAAAATGCATTATATTGTCGTCTCTGGTGTTTCTGTTTTCTGTTGATTGATTAACAATTCACAACTCACAATGAACAATAACATGACTGAACATGAACAGCAGAAAAACGAAAACCAATCAACAGTGCCTGCTGCTGCTCAAATCAATCCATACGCTGCCAAGAAAGTCACGCATCAGATCTTTCGCAAGCCACTCGAAGAATATGATAATTGGCAGGATGACGAAGCAGCAGTAACTGTTACAGGAGAAGATAGCAATATACAGAATATTCAGAACAATGACTTGTTCAGTTCCACCAATGCCGCCGTCTCATCCGAGAACGCTTCTGCTTCTGATAAAGCAGAAGTACGGTGCAGCTCTCCAGAAACTGCAGCTGAAACAGTACCAGCTGCAGGTACTAAAAGCGCTCCTCCTTCTACCTCCGCGACTACCCCAATGAGCGCTGAATTGCCCATGTGGAAACGTTTGCCGTCTCAGAATACTAGTTTCACACCGGCCGAAATTCTGACCGTATCGGAAGTCTGTTTGTATGGACACCTGTACGTAAACAAATCGATCCGTTTGACGGGAGTCTTGACCCATCGTATGTATCACTCGTCCACAGGAGAAATCTCGCTCGTCTTGGAAGATCCCTTGGCCAAATTGCAATTACCATCCCGCACAACAGGTCACCGTAAAGCAAGTACCACCCAAAAAGTTGCCACCAACAGCAGACGAATAAGTTTTGGTTCAATCAATACCACTGTAGCACAAGAAACTACCACAGCAACAACATCATCATCATCGTCAACAGCAACAACGAAGAATCGCCCAAGTCTTGGAATGACTGGAAACCGAATCACAACAACCCCATCATTGTCGTCACGTGGAACACCTGGCACGACTACACCTACACGACGGAATCCACCAACACCTCGAACAGGATTAATAATGCCGGGGAGTACCTCCGCCAAATTTCGAACTCCCGCAGTCATGTCCAACAACCGCAAACGTCCCTTATCTTCCATCGTTAGCACCAAACCCCAAAAACGTACCCAACAAGAAGCATTGGTAGATGCTCTGGTAGAAGGCTTTCAGAAGCAACAACAGAAAAAGAAAATGTCGGTTTGGATTGTCGTCGATCCTCGATTTGTTCCCGTGGATAGCCTTGCTGTGGGAGATATAGTAACAGTCATGGGTACGGTACAGCTGTATCGTCCGTGCATTATAAATGATGAGACGACAATTATCGCTCACGACAAACCATCCATGGCCGTCTGTCGTACTGGAGATCTTATTTTGCAAAAACAGCGACAACAGCAGCAGACAACTTCAACACCAAAAATGTCTACAAGGAATAATGATAGCATCAGTCATTCAGAAGTACTGTGGATCCAGGCTCGTATTGCACGGCAAGACAATGGAGCCAATCTTCGTTTGCAACAAGAGGCACTCATGTTGCGGCGTGAACACCTTTTGACAACCATATATACGTCTCGTATTGGAGGACAGAGTGACAACGGTGGTGACAGTAGCAACAACCACAACAACAACAATAGCACCAAACTCTTGTTGGGGTGTGGTCCGCCTCCCTACAACCATAACGACAACAATGGTTGTGTGTCACAATTGGATGCATCATCTTGAGAAGAAGAACAGAAATATGACATACTGCTGCTACCAGTTTGGTAGTATTTGTGCAAAAACAGTAATAGTATACAAACAAAGTATGTCTTTGCATGTGCGTGGAGAAGAGAGTAAAAAAAAATTAATGCAGAAGGTTGGTCGATGCATACTGCCAACACTTCAAAGAATAACATCATTACATTAAAGGTGCTACCAAAGAGTGGTACAGTAGAACGAAAAACTTGCTTTGGTGGGTACGTGTGTGTTTGTTTATTATCAGCATTGTTTATTATCAGCATTTTATGGAGTTTAAAATAAGTATGGGTTGGAAGATGCACGATTATGCTTTTTTGATCGGCTGTTATGTGAGAAGGGACGGTTTTGCTCTATTGACTATTGACAGGGGGGGGGTATATGCTCACATGCTCACTGAGCTGTTGATGAAGGTGAGGCAATGGCATTCCCTCTTTCCCAATCATCGTCAAATTCTGAATCAATAAAATCCAAGGCTTCCTGCAAAATTGTCTTGAGGTTTGAAAGAGAGACTCCTGGACTGGGGTGGATTTGTCGTCCATTGAAAACCCTGCTGTTGCAGAAGCTGTCAGACAACGAAGCAATAGCAGAAGGAGTTCTGTTGGAGCTTAAAACTTCCATGTACGGTTGAGATTGGTTCGCATTCTTGGTCATGGTAAGCAATATAGAAAAAGACGTTCGTGCCTTTGTGAGACGCGAGACAAAAAAATTATGAAACGAAGTCCAATGTCCGAACTCTTCTCGCAATAGACGAACAGGGCTCAAAGCATTGTACCACTCCGAGTGGTAACAATTCTGCAACAAAACCGGCTACTGACTGTGATCCCGCGCAGATTCGAAAATATTACCAGTACCAGGTAGTACCTGGTACTCCGAAGCGTAGCAGGCAGTACTCTTTTTACTACTACTGTAACTAGTACCGGTAGTACCAGTAGTACTAGTCTAGGTACTACCAGGTAATAACTAACTAGTTCCTGGTACTGTACCATTTTCATGTCCGGCTACCGACCAGTGGCTTCTCCTTAATAATACCAGTACCAGTATGGTACTAATAGTACCTAGTAGTACCTAGTAATAGTAGTACCAGCAGTATGTACCGGTACCACTACAGTAGCTACGTAGTACTTGTCTGTTACCTGGTACCGTACGATTGCCAAGGAATTTTCACAATTCGTCGTTGCAAAATTGAAAAAATAATTAAAAAATTGACAGCTGACTACTAGGTACCACTAGCAGGTACGGTACCTGGTACCTGGTACCTACTACCGGTACGAGTACCTACTCTTTTAATCGGTGAAAACCCTTTTCTGACTTCGCAGGTTTTGCCTTCTAATGCTCGTTTCTGTAACAGTGGTGAATCCATTCTTTCATTGACAATACTGTTGTACGGTAAATCTACGATGCTCTTGACTTGCCACCTGATTGGTTAGGACTACCATAGTACTAGTGTACCTACGGTAGTAGTACAGTGCCAAAACATGACCTTAACATTGGCTGTATGCAGCATTTCATAAGCTCTACAATGCATATAGAATTGGTTAGTACCCGAATAGTGGTTAAAGCACACACGAAAAGAATTATTACTGTTTGCCACTTTGACAACTTTCGTGGCCGTCTTCGTGCTCGCTCGACTACTAGCTGATGAGGCCTTCAAGAAGGTGGCTCCAGAAGTAGTCTAGCACCGGCTTCGGACTTCGGACAACAGACGATTCCATTGGCTGTCAAACAAGGGCCTCATCGCTGTTGTTGATGATCTGACTGAGAGTAAGATGGCAGCAAGTAAAAAGGCTTAGCCACCTCTCCGTCGACGCCCTGTAACGCCACCTGCTGCCATTACTAGCAATCCACCAGGCCTTTACGAATAAGGTGTTTGAGCTTTTAATTTTTTTACGTTGCTTATACGATATCGTCACTACCATGGTACTACTACATTGCAGTACTGGTAGTTCCATGTCCTCTCTGAATACCAATCCTTTTTGAAGTTCCGTATCTATTTCTCTGACCGAACTGGGCCTACTTCCGCACCTTCCTATTATCACCATCCAACCCCCAATTCTTGCCTTTTGTGCACTTCGGTGGCTTGCTTTCATGGCTGGACCTATTTAAACTCTTCCTGTTGAGGACAGCGCCGCGGTTGACAACACTGATGCATAGGATTTTGAAAAATAAAACCCATGCATACGATTTTGAAAAATAAACCCATCAGTGTGGTCTGACTGGTCAATTGATCTTTGTGCAGCTAGAGATGATTTTTTTATTTCTGGCAGTGACTCCTGCGCTGTCTCTAGCGAATTCAAAATTGTTTTTCATTGTGCACGGCACAGAAAGTATTATAGCAAAGCACCAGCCCAAAAATAGGCGCGCAGTGGGTAGTTGATGATACTAGTAGCTCACAAGCGCTCATTGACTGCACAGGGCTTAGCAACCTGTGGACCGAATTAAAGTAAAGGCTACCTGGTATCAAATCAGCCGGTCCAGCACGCGAGTAAATTCAAGACAGAACTTCAATTCTCCAGTTTGGATATTAAATTTTAGTAGTCTACTACTCACGCAAGATATTAGATATTCAGTGATATATTTCTCCAAACTGGATAAATCCAGGTTACCAGGTACTACTAGGTACGAGTAGTAGATTTGTCATAAAAAGTGATGAATAGCAGATTTAACACGAGAAAAATGACTGTATTTCCGTATTAGCCAGTTGTCTTCCTGGGCGTACGAGTAGACTGGAAGAATTAATACTGGTTCGGGAGGAGTTTGTAGTGGTCTGTTTTGAATGCGTGTGAATCCAATCAAGTGTGCGTTCCTTCTAATGGGTGACATCTGTTATCACCAATCGAGGGATACGGCGACCCCGGGATTTGGAAAACCATCCCGGGATATGGGAAAAAAATATCCCGGGGTAGTTTTGGCCAAATTAACTTTTTGGGGCTTATGTATTATG
>Ga0100380_10007823_pt1 | contig 10633 bp, 13 predicted proteins | sample CryGeymeta201504_FD_80417 | JGI IMG/M metagenome (GOLD analysis project Ga0100380, IMG submission 80417) | Groundwater microbial communities from Crystal Geyser aquifers in Utah, USA - Crystal Geyser metaG 2015-04 | ecosystem: Environmental > Aquatic > Deep subsurface > Groundwater | place... | reverse complement strand
TTCTGTCAAGCGAAACCTCATGGAAATGAGAGGTCTAAGGATATGCACTGTGCCTTATTGCTGCATTAATAATTGGTTGCTTTGAATGCTATAATAAACTGATACGAAATTCAAATATGATGCAGTTTGAAGAGATCATCTAGATGCCTTCCGAAATGCCCGATTCTGTTGAAGAAATCAGTCAAGAGGTTGATAACCCTTCCATTAAAGAGATCAATCTTTACCAGCTAAATGATTCCATCTCAGAGGAACAGTCATCATCCAGACAAATAGATATGGACCCCACCCTCAATGAGAGTTCTATTGATCATGATGATTTCTTGGATATTGTACAACGGGAAGAACAAATGTTAGAAAATAGTTCCTACCATTCAAAATCAGCCGCCAAAACTTCAGCAGATCTTCTTCTTGTGGACAAAGCTTATGTCTAACTTACCATCCTGGAAAGCCAGTCAGCCAAAGAAGCAATCACCTTTACCAATCCTACATCTTCAGCCATCAAAATGAGACTCCATTAGTGTCCTTTCCAGGTGCAAACTGACAAAAAGTTGGGCTTTATTTCAGCAGGACAGTTATAAGTGATGCTTGAGCCTTGGGACAGAGTGGAGATTGTATTTGTGATTGAGCAATCTGGCGAATCCTATGGTGATCTTTACGAAAATGTAGTTGTCCTAGGTGAGTTTGTGGGAAGGGATGACATTATATCACCTGTTAGCATCCAATTTCATGTGAGATACATATCTCCTGCTCTCACCATCAAATACGAAGGAAGCTCAGATTGTGTTTCTCTTTTACAGGGAAAAATGAATGTAGCTCAGATCAAAGGAAACAAACTTGGAGAGTATTGTCTCTAACTTCAAATCAATGATTAAATTTCAAAAATGGAAGTTAATATTCAAACACGAGGAAAAGTTACTTCCTCCATGCAATCAACTACTCTCTACAACGGGTAGACAGTCAAGCTCAAACTACGCCCTCGTGGATCAAAATCGCTAGGAGTTAGATAAAAATGTGGCCTTCTTTTCCGGCCGGCCAACAGCAAAATTTGTTATGTTTTGGGAATTGAATTCATTGAGTGATTATGTTATAGTTATAGTCTTCCATATCAGATAGGATGGAAATGAGCGGGTCTCAAGGAGTTGCGGCAGGCTGGACAAGTGAGGCTTTTTTTTCCCCACTAATCTATGCAATCTTTATGAAACAGATGTCGACAAGGAGTGGTCCTTGTGTACGTCTCTGTTATTCCCAGCAGGCATATCATGCACTCATCCTATTCGAAATTGGCTTATGTATTTGTGGATGTTTCTGGTTAAGCATTATAAACAGCTGGCATGAGTTAGTCAAAATGATTGATATCCATCACTCTTTCTGCTGGTTGGAAGTGGGTGATTCTGCGCAAAAGAATTTTTCTACAGGCGATGAAGGCTATTGCGCTGAGAATGAGCAGGAAAATAGAAAGTCCAGCCATATACTGCCCAATCACTAGGGGGGAAGGATACATATACTCAAGCTTGATTGCAAATATTTTCATTGTATTTTTGTGGGTCACCTCAATGGTGGAGTTGAGATCTTCAGGGTGTTGAGCCTCTTTCAATTTGGCAACAAATCTGGCATTTTTTCGGTTGTATTTAAGATCAGGTGTAAAGATAGGTCCACTGAAGCTAAAGCAGGTATTTTGGTTAATTGCAGTAAAATTGTGGTATCCGCTGATCTTGTCTGTATCACTGTGAAGCGAACCATCTGCTTTTTAAAACCCAACACTCACCGTATAGAGAGTATTCGGTTCGAAATTAATAGGACAGAACATTATTTGGGTGATGTAAAAACTAGAAGCGTTGAATTAGGTGTAGTAATACTGCAATTATTGACTGGTGGTGAATGTTTGTTGGCTTTAGTTTATCTACTTGCTCACAAGACTGCAATCTGTTCCGAGATATTCTCCCCCACAGTCGCAAAGAGTCTGGTTTTCGTACTGGAAACATTCAGCCTGATGTTGACAGTCGCATGCATCTATTTGCTGGAGGGCTCCATACGAGGTGATGATAAACGTCAGCAATAATAGGGAGGGCATATAAAGTTTCTAAAAATTAAAAAATTCCAATCATCATTATATTATCAAGTAGTTTATATCCGAATGTCCTCAGCTAGCCTTCTGCTTCTCCTTGTTGTATCAGCCTTCGCTATGTCGACATCCGATAGTGTCTCCAATACCTATGTAACCGAAATAATAATCCCTTTCGATATGCCGATGAGCGATCTTAGCATCGCAGCCAAGAACCAACTTTCGCGCAATGACTTCAAAACTAATTCTTTTTCCGGAGAAAACGTCACAGTCAGTAACCTTATTTACAAGAGCAGCTATAACGGAACTCAAAGAACAGTCGATCCTCCGTATTTATCTAATCATTTAGTGGATAATCCTCCAGACATGTCGTAACTGGCGATGCTCTCGATATGTTGATCACCTATCAAGCAGTCCTCCATCCCAAACTACCGACTCGCAAGACTGTTAATGGCTCTACCACTCTGAAAATATACCTGAACTACACAAAAGTAGCTATCTGATGAATCAGGAAATCGATACGGCGACAGGAGTCACATAATTTGAAAATTTGGCTATGTTTGTGGACCCTTCATCCTTCAAGATGACCTATTCTGGTAGTCCCACTGCTGCTGAAAAAAAAATATTAGATGGAATTAATAATGGTAGCAATGCTGGCAAAAGCATATGGCATTTGTTGAGAGACTAATAGTTCTCAAAGTAAGTGGTGCTTGAGTATTTCATTGACAATCTCCAGCAACAAAAACTTAGTCCCACTTACGACAGCACTTATGAGTATACATTTGAGGGGTTCAATATCACTTTCGATATGCGAACTGCCAAAGTGGAAAATGTTGAGCATGGAATTGCCAACATTCTGAAGGGTAGCATCAAGGGATTCACTAGCGAGGTGAAGGACAATACTATTATTATTCCGAAGGACAGTGACTATCACACACTGTATAGCGTTGGCTTTATCAGAAATTTCTTACAGTACAATATCGAACATAATACTCAATGGAGAAACTTCAAAGCTGACAGATCAAAATATATTAAGCAGGGCATTTCTTTCGGTTTTAGGTTGGTCGATCTAGAATATGTCCTTTAGGAAATCAGCTAGAAGCACAGCCAATATTATCTTGAGGACATACAGATTAACTGCAGTCCTTCATAGATTCGGTCGATCGGAATCGACTAGGTCAATGATTAAGCTAGTCTGAGATTAGATTGGGCATGCAAAGGAGTCCTCCTCAGCTAAAAGCCATATCCCGTCATCCTTGGTATATATTCATTGAGGTAGATTTCGATATAGGCCTGACTTACATAATTCAGCTCTTTTGCAGTAAAGGATATCTTTCAGTTCTCATAAAAAAGACCTACTTTGATAAAATTGACTTTAGACCTGTCGCAGACTTCTAAATTGTAAATACTAAGCTGGCTGAGTTCTATGCTAAGGAAATGATCGGCTCAATATTTGGCTACACAGTGGGAACAAACTTCCAAGTCAAAGGCAACAGTTCAAAGTTGGCTTTAAAATAAAATGAAGGAATATGGGTTGGATGATTGCTGATTTGTTTATTTTAAATATATTCAAATGAAACACCCCGAACAAGAGGAGGAGTTCAAGTTCGACAATATGTCCCGTGAGGATCTCAAAAAGATTGAAAAGTCTATGAAGAATCCTGAGTTCATGGGACTTCTGAATGAGTATATGGTCGAGATTTCTGACCCCAAAAATAAAAATGAATATGATGAATATCTAAGGCAGTTGGAGCGAGAAAAAGAGCTACCAAAGCATATGAAAATAGCTGAGATCAAGCCCAAATTTTGCTTTAGGACCTTCCTGGTGGCTCAAAAAAACAAAAAGCATGAGATGAAGTTTTTCATCAATATGTGCGAGAGTGAGTATTTGGAAAGACCAGGTTGCTAGCCTCACACGATGGAAGATGGAACTGTGGGTTACAGCTGGAAAGTTCCCAATTCCATGGGAAAAATAAGATACGACCAAGACAAGCGTACGGTTTCATTTATGTAGATGGTAACCCTTGCCAAGTTGTCGACATCGCTTTCCATCCAGACACCTACTTCTTTGCTGCCAAAAAGGAGTTCCAGGAAATGATGATCAACATCGCTTTAGAAGCAGCTGAAAGACAGTTGGGAGAACGAAAGGAAACCCTTTCACGAGATTATGTTATTTTAAAAAACTTAAAGTGCAAAGGTCATGATGGCAAACCAGCTTTGATGCCCATTAGATATATCGGTGGCAAGGCTTACAACAAGGGAGAAGGCCCAAATAACTAGCCAGAAAGAGATCTGGACGGAAAGGAGACAAAACTCCAAAGAGATATCAATAAGCAAAAAGATGAATATACAAAGGAATAGGCTGAGAAGAAGGCAAAAGAAGAAGCTGAACGAAAAGCCAAATAGGAAGAGGAAAAGTAATAAGAGCTTGAGGATCGACCTAAACTGGTGGAAGATCTTGAACAGGGAGTTCAACGCCCCAAGTACACCACCATTTTCACTTATCCTGTGGATTATGCTGAATTCATTGATAGCCCTTACACCAAAAGAAGGACAGTTCCGACTGTCTTCAACATCGAATTTAAAATCCCTCGAGTCGAATCTATGGAGTAAGTAGCTGGGCAGCAGCTGTAGATCAACGATAAAAAAATAGTTTTGAAAATTGGAGATAAATATTTCATTGATTTGGAGCTAGAGGAACTAAAGCTAAAGTACACCCTTGTAACTTCAAATGCCAAAGCTAAGTACGACAAGAAAAAGAAAAGTCTAAGAATTGTGATCCCTGTAGATCAGACAGTCAAGTATGAGCCTTAAGTAGTTGAAGAAGAGGTTAAGGAAACTCAAAATCAAAAAGTAGTGGAGGAAGAAACCTGGAAAAACAAAGTATTGGATTTCACAGAGCCTAGCGTCACTGTCAAGATGCTTGAGAGCAAGGAACAAGAATAGGAATAACTCAAACTTGTGGAATAAATTGATGAGGAAGATGTGATTGAAGAAGCTCAGCCACCAAAGGTTGTTCAGGAAGAATAGTAGATATAGGAATAACCTTCTAAGCCAACTCAAAAAACATTCACAGTTAGCAACTATTACACCAAACCAAAAAAAGAACCTCAGAGCGGAGAATCTAGAAGAATCGGTCATTTGTTCCAATAAACATCTGATAAAGTGGTTTTAGTGATCCAGATGAAAAATTACAAAAAAGAGGATGTTCGCTTCTTGAATATCGCCAACAAAGAGTTCTTGATTTTATGGGATCAGAGCTCAAGAGGTGAGAAGATTATGTTCAAATGGGAACACTTAAAATTAAACGAGTCATGCCACTCTAAGATAGATAAAGTATAGGCTGTGTTTAGAGTTGGCTTTGTGGCGATCATGGTCCACAAAAAGGCCGAAGAAAAAGGTAAATTCTGGCAGAAATAAATTGTTTAGCAATAATGGCTCGAGGGATAGATTTAAGAAGAGCAACTAAGTCGATTTGAATCCTACTTTCTTGAAATGGAATAATAAGATAGAAAACTCAAATAAAATGCTCTTAGAGAAGAATAGGAAAGAAAGGCTATTGAAAAATAAGCGTATGATAAAAAATAGATCAAGTAGGCTATTGAATAAAGTACTGAAAAGACTAACGTCATAACAGAAACTCAGGTTCAACCCGAGAGCAAAACAAAAATTCAGTAGAAGAAAGTGTAAGCTTTGACTGTGAGTCCAGATTCCCTCTTTAAAAATCTTCAGCCCCAGTTCATAAACTTTTCGGCCTCATTTGTTTATGCTCTTGATTGAATATAATACCTTACTCATACGTCAAAGCTAATGCAATTCATAACTCCTTAAGGAGAGAAGAACATCAGATAGTTCCAGTACCGAGGACAAAACGTTTCACTTTCTTACAACTATCTTTGGAGTCCTCTCGCTGAAAAGCTGCTTGTCTTCACTCCGAAGACTATTGCGCCAAACACATTGACTGTGGTTGGACTCCTTCTGCACACAGTAGCCACCATTCTGATCTGCCTACAGACTCCCTGGAATACAGACCTACCAAGATGGATGCTGTTCCTTTATGGCTTCTGTGTCTTTTGGTACCAGACTCTGGACAACATTGATGGAAAGCAAGCTCGTCGTCTTCAAAACTCGACAGCCTTAGGAATGATTATGGATCACGGATGTGATGCTTTGGGAGTGATATGCCTCACAGCTGGCATGTCCAGGGTAGTTTGCATGGATGATCCCACCTTGTTCTTGTGGGTTTTCATATCAGTTTAATTCAGCTTTTACATCAGCGCGTGGTGCCAATACTGGTCCAATGGCGTCATGATTCTTGGCAAAGTCAACGGTGTAGATGATGGGATTCCAATCATTTGGGCATTCGGCTTCATTTCTTCCTTTATTGGTCAGTAGTACTGGAGGATACCTGTTACACTTTTCGGCCATACTCTTCTAGTCAACTAAATAATGGCCTACTCTATAATTGCAGCCACTTTTAGTAAGCTATTGTTTATCCAGTTCAAATATACTCTGTGGCGTCACAATCAGGAGACCACTTTACTAAAGAAGTAGGGAAAGCATTTAGAGATTTGATTCATACTGCTATGCTGGTTGCCACCTTATTTGCCATTAGCTTTTATAGCAACTTTGGGTAGAAGTATGTAGTTGGCATTTCCATTGGCCTGGCTTTCACGATGGCAAGAACAGTTTCAAATACTTTGGTGTGCTCAACTGCCAAAATGACCTTCAATCAGTTCAGCCCCTCGGTGCTTGTCTTTACTTTCGGCTATATAGGTACATTTTGCTTCATTTAGGTTATGTATTTTTGGGCCGAAGCCTTTGCAGTCCAGAATTTGTAGTTTATGGGATAGCTGCCTTTGCTGTAATCGAGTACTCTGTTTTTGTTGTGAGTATCTCCAACCAGATAGCAAACACTCTCAACATTCCCATCTTTTCAGTCTACAAGCCACAAAAAAACCGTCAATGATTGGGTATCTTCCTAATTCAATATCATATAAACTTACTTCCTGCTTTATAATTTACCGATGGACCTCTAAGCACTGGGCTTTGTGGTGCTCGTTAGTCTCATCATCGCAACAATCGGAGCTGTCTATATCGATATTTATCTATCAATGCTCTATCAATATGTACAAATGATGACACCCAGAGTCCGGTCGCCTTTTGGCTGATGACACCACCATTTGCGGTTGTGTACATCCTGCTATGGGTGAGCTATCTGAAAGCAGTCTGCACATAATCCGGACACCCGAATAAGTCAATAGTACGTCGCTCTAATATAGAACCGACATTTTACGACCTAACAGATAGAGGACTATATCAAAAGAACAGAGGCCATCAAAATAGCTAACAAATAACGCAGAAAAATGCGGGGTCGTTTAAGTATGGAGTATTTATCAGCTAATCTAGTCATGAGCAAATCAGATAAATGAAGGAAATGACATACTGCTAGAAGTGTGATGTCGTAAGACTGCCAAGAGTTCATCATTGCAAGCTATGCGACCGGTGCATTGAGAGGATGGATCATCACTGTCCCTGGGTGGGAAATTGTGTGGGGAGAGGTAACCACAAGTATTTTATTCTTTTCCTGCTGTATGCTTCAATAGGTTTGGCTGTGGTATGGATCAGTGTTGGAATTGATTTCCTTCAAGGGTGGCCTCTCATGTCCAAAAGCACTGTTAGCGTTGCGACAACTCTTGTGGGAATGGCTGCCTTGGCTGCTCTGATGTTGTTCCTGGCAATATTTGTTCTCTTTGTCACTCAAATGATGATGGCTAGCTACAACTATACTACCATTGAATCCTTCATCCCGGGAGTTGAAGACAAAGTAAATAACTGGATTATTTAGAGCCCTTTTGACACTGGAAACTGGAAACAAAACATGCGATAAATATTTGGTGATTCAATGTGGTTACTTCCTGTCGCCCCAAAGCTTCCATAGTATCAACCCGAAAGGATCTCTTTTAGAGAATCAGAAAATATTTATAGGCCTCCAGAATAGTACAATAAAGATATTGCGGCCCAAAGGTGATTTTGTAAGAACTATCATTTTATATATCAAGATCATTATTGCTTCTTTTTTCTTAAGTCTTATTTCTGTTCAGCATTTTTGTCAGTTTGGGGAGAGGCAGTAAGGGCCATGGAAAGGCCGAGAAAAGTGATCAATTTGATCAGCTAAGAATATTAGAAGAGGTACATCCATGGTATCTCTGCTGGTGAAAGATATTGTGTGAGCTTGAACAGCAAAAGGCAGATACCAGATGACTAGCTTGAGGCTGTAATAGACAACCATCATCGATCCTCCTACTTTAGTTATAAACAAAACCAATAGTCCCATGACAATCAGATAGTAGAAATCGATCCAATAGAAGTAGTCTAGGAGTCCTTCAATCTATGTACTTTCATAGATACATATCTGGCTGGTGGCAAATCAAGAATCCTTTTGAAGTAGAGCATATTTCGGAAGTTATCGTATTTCTGCATGTAAAGGACATGTGTCGGCTATCGATTGATATATGTGTCCATGGCAAGCATAGCAATAAATCCGAATACTAACAGTCTGCCAACTATCCTCAGAATTGCTCTTGGCTGCATTATTAATAATAATAGAGTATCTATGGAATCAGTTGAACAGACGGCCCCACCAGCTCTTCTTGCCAGGCTCTTCTTTCTTAATCTTTTATTCGACAGAGGGATAGGTCAGATTTAGGTAACTGAATAAAAATAAAAGTACAAGATGTCGAAGAATATGGGGCGAGTAGAAATGGGCTCCAGACTGCCAGGAAGGTCGATGATGGGAATCGTGGAGATTTCCTCCAAACTTAGAGGGCATTCCTTTGGATTTTAGAGGATCAGTTTCTCAAGAGTAATAGTGCTGAGGTCATTCTACTATTTTCTCTCGTTGATGCTGACTTATCCCACACGTTTGTTGAGATCTTCTCGCTTGCTTTATTCAGACTCGAAATTTCGAATGGTGCATTTACACTTACTTACTCTTGTACTCTTTTGGAGTGATTCCAGAGATATCAAAGAGCCGATGAATCCGTCATTTATCGATTAATTCATCTCTTCTTTCGAGATGAGAATTTTGATGCATCTTTCACATTCTGACCACAGCCCATAAGCCTCCCTCAGTTTATTATTGTTGAAGTAGACCTGACCAACGAACATCAGGCGCATGGTTCTCAGGTAGAAGATCTTGGCATCAATAACTTGAACCTCCTCAATGTCAAAAGTATTGCTGATTTCACCTTTTTGCTTGGAAATGTCTGCCAGTTCCTGGAAAAGAGTCATTGTGGCAGTCAACAGTTTTGCAATTGTTTGAGGGCTGCTCTTTCTTCCTCGGTTCATATCATGTGACCATTTGAAAACAATCAGATTTCTATCAATAAAGATGTTCATTTTGACTTCAACAAACAGAAGTGTGACTTTCTTCAAGATCTCAAGCTCCCCATGAGTGTACTTTTATTTCTGAATTATTATTTTTATACCTTCTTGGAGTCCTCTCTTTCTGAAGTGCATAGTTTGATAGCTTCATCTACTTGAAGTACCAACTCACTGAAAAGAGATAAGAGTTGTTCGTAGAGCTTATCATCTTCCATTTGATTCAGCCATTTTTCCTTGAACTACTTGAGATTGCTTTGAGCAAGCTATATTTTAGCTTTTTGTTTGACAATGGACTCTTCTTTGATAGGATATCGTTCTTTTCCGAAGTAGACCTCGCCTTGGTTCTCTGTGAGCTTTATGTTGCTCATCCACTTTTAGGCCATAGACTATATTGAAGCATATCTACGTCCATGAGGTTGGAAAGAGTATCATCACCTCCCTTCCTAAGCTCTACTATCTAAGTGATTGACAGCTCTTTGCCTTTGCTGATCTTGAAATTGCAGAACTTAATTGTTTGCTAAATCTGATCCACTTTCTCTTTGAAGACCTTCTAGCTCAGAGAGTCGCTGACTTTGGCAAGATCCTACATCAAAAGTCACATACTGGCAATATTTCACGGCAAGCGATTAGTTTGCTTTGAGCAATGCTCCATCTTTGACGCTCAAACTATAGAGAACCCTAGAGGAATAATACATATGCTTGGGCTTCTAGCTGAGTCACATGGTCACTCTTTTCCTTGCAAACGGTCTCAAGCTTTTTCGCCCACTCAACTGCTTTCGCTAATTTCTTGATCGAGTAAAAGCGGGCTCTTGATTTTTGAGATGCCTTTCGATTTGCTGAAAACTTTGTTTCGTTGGCAAATGCCCAATTCTTTTCAGCATTAAAGAGCAGGACTTGAAGAATTTTGCTGTCATCAGGTTTTTCTTTTAAAATATCTTTGCGAATGAACTTCATTTTGGTGCCGAATTTGACTCCCATCGCTTGCCTGAGTTTGAGAACTTTGTGAGAACAATAGTGACGGTAGCGCGAGTAGTCACCATTCTTGAGGCCGTAGCTATTTTGGGCAGTTTTAGTGAGCAGGAAGACTAGATAGGAAACTGAATACTGCTAAATTTTCCGAAGTTGGTAGGCTCCTTGTTTTCCACAATTTACTCCTCCATTATTATTGATGAAATTATATATCTT
>Ga0100380_10007822_pt1 | contig 10633 bp, 15 predicted proteins | sample CryGeymeta201504_FD_80417 | JGI IMG/M metagenome (GOLD analysis project Ga0100380, IMG submission 80417) | Groundwater microbial communities from Crystal Geyser aquifers in Utah, USA - Crystal Geyser metaG 2015-04 | ecosystem: Environmental > Aquatic > Deep subsurface > Groundwater | place... | reverse complement strand
AACTACTTAATTATTAAAATATATAGTTGATAACCAATTCAATAGTAATAAAACTAATAAACTAAATAAAACTTAATAAAACTAAATAAAATTAATAAAATAATAAAAAAAAATGTATGTAAGCATAATATATAATAATATATTATAACATATTATAGTAAACTTCATTATAATTTAAAAGTTAACCGTATATAAAATGAACGATGAAAAAACTAAAAACTTAGAAATAATTAGAAATTATTGTAAAGATGCTATTGTAAACAAAAAAACAGACTACTATCCAGGAATTAAAAATTTAGAAGAAATCAGAAGAAGGGATACAGTAGATATACAGGCTAGATATAATCCTGAATTAGTACATACCGGAACAAAACTTAGTGAATGTACTGAAGGAGACTTTGTAAACGGACTTCTTAAGGAAAGCGGATGCCCATTATGTGGGAAGCAATTATTTCTAGTTAAATATGTAAAGACGGATATGGGTTGGGAACTAACTACTTATTATGGGTGCCCAGATTGTTGTCTTGATTTTTTTGAGTATTGGTATTATGACTTAAACGCTTAAAATTAGTTTCTGTTATTTTGTTACTATTTTATAAATTTGAATATAAATAATTTTAATAAATACAACAAATTATGTATCTATAAAATTAACAAATAATAATTATTATTCAATATAATATAAATCAATATATTCACTTTATTTTATTTATATTAATTATCTCTCTATATATTTTCTATAAATCTCTTTTTACGATTTGCAAAGGCTCCTTTGTAATTTTTATCGCCATCAACAAACGATTTTTTATTAATTTGTTCTTGCTCTTGTAGTTTCTTATCTATGTGCTCACTATAATTATATGAGTAATCTTTGATATTGTAATAAGAGCTTCGACTACATAATAGACTCATTTTACTATACCAATCTTTGAATAATACAGATTTTTCGGTATTAATTAAGTTGTGTATTTTTCTGCATTTGGAATACATATTGATTAGGGAGTATAACTATTTGAAAAATATGAATAAATTAATGTAAGTAAATTAAGTAATGTAATGTTAATATTACTTTGAAGTCGACCCCGTCTGGGACATCGCCGCCGTGGAACGGGTTGCTATGTAGCCTTTCAACAAATTTAACTTTTAGGTCTTCTACCCTTTCTTCAGATGATTTATAATCCTTTTTAGAAAAGCTAAATGAAGTAGAGAAGTCAGTAAAGTAACTTTTGAATAAACGATAAAGTCTTGATATTATCCTTGTTCTATAAACGTGACCATCTTTAAATGGAGTGTACCAGTATCTTGCTTCTGTAAAATTAGTTATTCGAAAGTAAAATGAGAATTTATTTGAAAATTTTAAGAATTGTTTTTTGAATTCAGTTAAGAACTCTTCAGTTAGGCTAATGAAATTAATAAAATTGTTAAGTTTAAGTATTTTAATCAGATTAGTTAATGGTAAATAAGATATGATTAAATGATTTTATTCAATATCACTATTATAATTCATTAACATAATGATTATTGTTTATATTTATAAACTTACGCTAAGCCTTCTTTTTCATACGCAGAATGAGTTCTATACTCATGCATTAAATTATTTTGCATTAAGAATTTCAATATTTCATTAAACCCATCAATATTTTGTGTTGCCTCTTCCGAAGACTCAAATTGTAAAAACGGAAACTAAAAACATAAAAGCAATCATAAAAACAGACATTAAAATATATTAACATTAATTTACTTACATTATAATATTTAAAATGGTGTCTCTGATTAAAACCTAAAAATTGCTTTATTATACTTTTCGATACTGGACTATCTTCTAACTATTATAATAAATATTGTTAAATTTGTTTAGTAATTATTGTTTATTACAGCTTTATACCTAAATTGATAGTAATTTAGTAAATTAATCAATTCATAGCATTGAGGATCCTCTGGTATTATAATAAAGTAAAATCTAACAAATGACTTTTCTTGAGATTCTACTATTTTTAATGGATTATCATGGGACATTTGTAGTAAGGTTGCATAATGTTTGTTTCGTAACTCCCACCATTTTTGAGAGTTTTTTGGAACACCTTCTGTTTCTTTGATGAACTCTTTCATTTGTTTGTAGTATGTTATATCATCATTTTCAATGTTTGGTGTCATAAAAGAGCTTATCATTCTTTGACGTCTTTTTGTGTAAAATAGTAAACCCTTTTTAGAAATATTATGTAAGGTATTGATTGGGTTTATAGACTTGGATTTGTTGAGTGAAAATGGATATGAAATCGGTAATTTTCCAAAATTCTTACTTTTCAATAACATACTTTATATTATATATAAACTAATTAAAAAAATAATTAATATTTACATAAACTAAATTCTATTATATACAAATTCTATATTATTCAAATTTCTGCAATAATTTACATAAATAAATAATCTAAACAATTTATTTTAATCATTAAAATATTAATGGACACAGAAGACGATAAAAAACATAATGACTCAAAAATAATTGCAAAATATAATGAATTCGAGATAATCACTGATAAAATTTTCTTTTCTTTAACCTCATTACTGTCTATATATCTCTTCTATAATAAATTAATTGATAATTTTATGACAAAATGGCAGGTATGCTTTTTTCCTACATACATCTTTATAACATTGAACTTCTTAAAGGTTTTTTATAGAATAATAAAACAAGAACAAGAAGAAAATGAACATCATGCTTTTATCTATGTCCGTGTAAGAAATTTAGATAATATACTAATAGCATCGAATTTTTTCTTCTTAATTTTATATGCAGAAGCCTTCTTAGTTATATTTTACTTTTGTGAATTTATGGACTATAAAAAGGATGAGTACTTATTCTATAGTGTTTATTCTTTACTTGCTATACTTACTACCCATGTTATGTATTGTTTAGTTAGGCTACTACCTATGTTTAAGTTAGACAGTCACAATAATTATAGTGATAATAATGAACAAGGTAGTACTACTACAGCTTTTGTTGGTTCTCTAATGGCTCCTATTTTAACTTATTTTTCTAATATGATGATTGTTTGTAATGCAAGTGCGGGTACTTGTACTCAGATTTACATGAGTACTATTACAAGTATATTTGGAGCATTTGGAGTAACGATATCAGACTTTTCAGATTATTTGTTTCCTGTTACTGTTGTATTTTTATTAGTTTCGTTATTTTCGTTGTATATAAATAAGAGGAAGATATTACATCCTCCTTTTTTATTGGGAGTGTTTTCGACATTTATAATTATACTTTCTCATTTTGTAGAGACATTATGGATTCTTTTATATGTTGGAAATATTTTAATGATAGTAGCAGCAATATGGAATGCAAGATTAAATAAATTTTATGGATTACCTAGTTTCAAATAGCAGAATAAAATAAATAAAACAAGTAGAACAATTTGATACATTTAGTTAAATAATTAATCTTATGTTATATAATTAGTTATAGAAATATATTAATATATAAATAATATTCTTATCTTTATAAAAGCTTAATAAATAAACTTAAATAAGTTATAAAATTATAATTACTACTTTAATTTTTATTATTAATTATACTAGTCTTTAACATAAAATAGATGAATATTATTCATTAGTAACTTAGTTCTATTATTTTCTACTCTTGATAAAGTCACTGGATTTTCTCTGTCTTCATAGTTTATCTTAGTGCTTAAATTTTTGAAAAATGTGTCGAAAATGCTAATAATAATTTAGTTAAATAATGTAATAAATTTTATAATTACTTGTCTTCAATATCGCTATATGACAGAGAAAATTCAAAGTGGCCTAACAAGACAATAAAATTATTAATAAATTCAACGATCTTGTCTAAGTTATCCATTAAGTTTTTCTTAGCATCTAGACATTAAATAAAAATTAATAAATAGATAATTATTAGATAAATATCTATATTACCATATTTAAATCCTGGCAACTTATCACTAACAGCACTTTCATAAAACATCGAAGCTTGAGCAGTTAACTTATCAAAATGTATATGAATCATATTATTTAACGATTCATTTAAGTTAATTTTACAATATAACTGTTGCATTAAACCAGCATCTGCAAAATTCATACTAAATAACTTAACATTTGGGAAACTTTTTAAGAATTCAGTGGGGTAAAATCCTAACTTTGAGACTACTTGTTTATAAGTTTCGCTATGAACATCTACGCTTATAACTGATTCGGTGCTAGGTGGTTGCTTTTCTAATATTAAGAAATTTAGGAATATAGTCTTTGTTTTGAAGTTTTTAATCTAAAGATAATGTTAATTTAGTGTTAATTTAGTATAATGCTATTAATTATTTGATTAGTTGTGGTTAATTTACTTTGCTGAAGATTTTTGAATTAAGGCAGTCATCGAAGAAGTTTGAAAGGCTATCTTTTTCTAGTTCTGCTTCTACAAATTCGGAACTTGTTTCTGATCTTACAAATCTTAACGCTTTTTCATTCTCCTCAGTATTTGTAACAGTATCTAGCTCATACACATTTTCAGGATCATAAACTCTTAACTTTCCATTTGTTAACAAAATAGGAATTGAAATGTATGTATCCTTCAACTGGATTGTATCATCTTTTGGATAAAGTTTTACTAATTCTTCTTTCTTTTGCATTTGAGTAGGGTAAAATACTCTTTCTTTTGTTTCGTACATAAGCATTAAAATCTTCTTATCCTCTGGTTTTTCTTCATTTAGTAACGACATTTCGGTGAGCCTATCTTCGTTTTTCTTATGTTGGTCTCTGCTCATATTTCTTTTTAGAAGTTCAAAATCGACTCTTCTGTTGATGTCAAGGTCTGATAATGGTTTCATGACTGAAACTCTGTAGCGAATGGTTTTACCAGTAAACCAAGAGTAGGAGTTATCCCAGACAATTTTGTATGTTCCTGGGTCTTTGACGAAGATGACAAACTAAATAAAAATAATGAAATGTAAATAAATAGTTATAACTTTTTTTTAAATACCTTTATTGGTGAGACACTTGACTCAATTCTTTCTAATCTTAATATAGATTCGAAGTTTTCTTTATCATATAGACTATCTTCGTCATCGTCGTCATAATTAAAATTATTTCTTTGATTATTCATCATTATATTTTTATTCATGTACTTCAGTAATTCGAAAGAAATATCATTAGAATGAGTTGCGAATCCAATATAAATTAATGAGTTAGGATTATAAACTTCAATATATTTCGAAGTCTGACCTCCAGCCTCAACTTCAAACGATGATGGATATCCAATTCTTAAATTAAAATCATTAAATTTAAGAGCTTCTATTTCGACCTCAGTTGCTACTCAAATAATAATAAAATATTACAATTGTAACTTTCTAAATCTAATTCAATATTTTTCGACTCTAATCTTTTATTGATTTTATCCTTAAGTTCTTTACTAGTACCTTCATCCGTTAGTAAAAATTTCATGAACTCAACACATTCGTAGGAGCTTTGTTTTTCAGCCTAAATAATGAATAAATATATAATTTTATTAATAAATTTATATATTAATAATAGTTACTGGTTCTTTAAACTGACATATATCGGCAAGGACCATAGCCAAAGAATCTTCAATATGTCTTCTAAATTGAGGGAAAGTAAAGTAAATTCTCTTCATGATCAAGTAGGAAACATAAAGTAAGTTAAACATAGTTTCGTACATTGTGAGTGTATTGATGACTAGAGTACAAATGTTAATAATGTTTTCACAGTTGACTAATAGGTCCTTTTGGGCTGTTAATTCGAAGACGATGTCGTGTAAGAAGGATATTTGTTCTTTGTTATTTTCTTCAACTATTTGATCGTTGTTGATTAAGAAGAAGAAATTTGAGGTTAGATCACTTTTCTTCAATCTATAATCCGGCATATGAGCATTTATTTTGAACTTTGTCGCAAACAACATCGAACATAAGAAATTTCCTAACTAAAAAGATAAATGATAACAAGATAAACAATAAAACAATAAAATAATAAAACAATGATATAATAATATTAATTTAGATATTCCTTACCAAGAAATAAACATCCTTACAATCAGGATTAGGTTGGTGAATAATCGCCTTAATCAATGTAGGAATCTTCTCTATCAATAAGTCAAATTGCTCTTCTAAAGAGTAAGTATTCCCAAAACTTTCCATAATTTGGTTTAAACCATCAATTTTATCATCTAAGCTGCTTGACTTAGCAGAAACAACAGCATTTGTTAATATTTCATCATACTATATAAGTTAGGTTATTAAGCTTATTTACATTTTTATAAACATTTGATGAGTTTCTTGTAGGGAAGCTTTGGAGTAATTCGCTAATTGTTTGTTTTTGCTCTTCGTGTATGTTTTGTCGGTTTAACAAGAAATTAAGGAAAATACTACATTTCTTCTCTAGTTGTCTTCCGATTAAGGTTGATTTTATCAGTTCGAGTAAGTTTAATACGTTGTTTGATAATGTTATTAAAAGTGTAGTATCTGAGTTAAGTAAGTCGAAGAATTTTGAGTCTAGGAGGCTATCATATATTCTTCCCACTTGTAGATTTACATTGAAGAATTTTCTTTCAGCAAGTCTCGCTAACTTATCTACTATATTAACATTTATTAAAAAAGTTTTAGTCTTTGTAATTTCATTTTTTAATTGTTTTATTTCATCATTAGCAATTGTTAATCGTTCGAAAATTTCCTAAGAAATATAAATAAATTAGATATTAGTGTAAAATTAATTACATTCGAAGTTTGTTGCTTAAAAGCTTCGATAATAGCTCTTTCGAAAATTGACTTTTCGTCTGGTACATTAATTACGACTGTTCCTGTATTTGGTTCCATTAATTTTGAGATAATATAATATAGAAATGATTAAATGTTAATTTTGTATTATTTATAAATTTTATAAACAATAAACAATAAATTATATTAAGCATTAATTATAATACCCGTGTATTCTTTTTCTTATTATAAATAAATTATATATTATATTTAATGTCAAATTACAATTTAAAAATTAAATAAAATTAATAAGTATTTAAACAACTATGAAAATTTGAAGACTACTCATATTCTTATAAGCAATTATTATCTTAAATTATTAAAACAAAAATACATAAAACATTAAAAATAAATAATAATACATTGAAAATACAGAAATAATATTATCAATACATAATTACATAACAATTTTAATTTCATAAACATTCATTTATACATTACTTATTTATAAAATAAATAAACTATCTTTAACATAATCTCTCAGGCTTAAATCATTTGCTTATCATCTTTTTGCATCATTTGAATTTTCTGTAAGACATTATTAGGTACAATCCCAGTTGTGGCATCTGTGCCTAGAGGTCTTCTAAATAACAATATGTGTGGCTCTGGTTTCTAATAAATTAAATAAATTTAAATACGTGGATCTCATAGTGAACCCACCCTCTCGATTGCTGAACTCCGAGTGATCTCCATTCACTTTCGCTTAGTAGTCTACCTTTAGGAAGTTTTTTATAAATATCCTTAGGGAGAATAACATGTCTAAACTCGTAGAGATCGTCGTTGTACTTATCGCTATATTCGATTTCGTCTGGATAGTGAGGCATTAATTATTAAATATTTGCTTATTTCCTTTTTAAATTAAAATTTAAATTTAAATAATAAATTATGTTAAATTATGACAAAATTATATGTTAATATTAACAATTATATAATGTAAATTATGTATTATAATATTAATTATTAGGTAAAAATATAATTATCATTAATCTAGTAAGGGTTTTTATCAAAATTCTTTCCATAAACACTATTATATTGTTTAAACGGAACTTCTTTTGGCTTCTCTCCTGGAGATAAGTTGTAACTTCTTAATATTTTTTCAAATTTTAAAGGATGATATGGATCTTTGTCAGGAATGGTATAAATCTTTTTATTATTAGAGTTTGAGCGTGATCGTGATCTAGATCGTTCTTGACTAGTTGTCATTGCTTCGTCTGTTTTGTATGTTCTATTAATATTTCTACGATAATCTGTGAAGTTTAGGTCGTTGTTTGGGTTATTCTGATTGTTTTGATTATTTTTAGTGGACTTATTTTTAAATTGTTTTAATTCTTGTAGTCTCTGGTTTATATTTTTTAATACTTGTTCATCAAGTTCATAGTTTACTATTTTCTCTAAAAAGCTTTTGATATCTGGGTAGTTAAAATTCTTAATAAAATACGCCTGATTCAGCATTATATCATCCAAACTACTAAGAATACTTTTGGTCAACAACTCAATATTATTGTTATTACTTTTACTACTATTGCTATTGTTCATATTTGCTGCACTTCCTTTATTCTTATTACTTTGTATATCTTGAATTACCTTATTACTATTCTCCTTAAGCTTTATTCGTAACGATACTTTATTACATTTACTTTTAACTTCATTTGTTTCATTATCTTCTGAATTCTTTAAGTTACTTTCGAATACATTTTGAACAACATTTTGTATAACATGTTGGCCGACGTTTTTCTTACTGCTACTTTTTTTGCTTTTTGGTCGAACTCTATAACTTTGATTATCATATTCTTCGTCTTCTTCGATTTCTTCAACGCCTGCTATGTCTTCGAACATATATTTTTTAGATTCTTTTGATTCATTGTTTTTAGAAAAGGTTATGTTTGAACCTTTTTCGTAATCGTTGTTTAATTTCTCTCGAGGGATATATTCTTCTTGAACGTTAATATTTTGATTATTATTTGGATTAATATTTGATCCTCTACTAATTTTGTCTCCCTCTTTAAATTCTTCATGTGGATTAGAATTATTACTTACATCATAGTAATTATTATTACTATATCTACTCTGAAATTTATTCACAAGTATTCTATTCTCTTCTCTTAACATACATATAAGCTCATCTTGATTATAATTATCTATTTGTAATGACTTTATAGCTAAAGAGCTTTGATCTAATAAAGTTTCGTAATCTTCAACAATACTATTAAATATTCTTATTCTGTCGTAGTCATTATCAAGACTTTTAAGTATTAAAACTTCGTTCTTTTTGGTAGATAAAAATTCTAAAAAGTTCAGAATAACTTGTTGAGTAGAAATTTAGAGTTATAGTTGTTATATTTTATATTTTAAATTTAATAATAGTAATACACATAAACTTTAATAAATATTGATAAATTATTATATTTATATTCTTATAACATATTTTCTAATTGAATTTGTAATAAATAAAATAAAATAAATAAATAAATGAAGTTCAATAAAACACTCTTGTTACTACTTCTATGTCATTTTATTATTCAAATAATCAACTGTAAAAATCTCAATACATCGAATAGTAATAAAATTAAAAGAAAGAAGTCTAAAACTAGTACCAAAGGAAGTTTATTAACTACTATTAAAAAAGAGACAAAAAAAGACGAATACGGTGAAGGTAGTATTTTTTTCTTAGACCGTCATGAATTATCTTGCTCTATTGGAGTTTTAACAGATTTTAGCTTAGTTATGCAAGGACCTTATAAATATCAATATAACTATTCATGTGTTCAACCAGCCCATTGTGATGATAATTGTATTGCTGAATTAACTAAATCTGATGCTAATACTTGTAAGAATTTATCTACTACCCCTGCTGATATAGAGAAAGAAGATAAAAAGTCTTTGAAGTCTTTAGATAAACATGAACTAAAATGCCCAGACGAATTTTTATTAACTGGGTTCCATATGCAAAGCAAAAGAAACCCTAACAAAATATTTTATAACTATAGATGCTGCCCATCAAAGGTCCAAAACTGTAAAGCAGGACAAAGTGAATGGAAACCATTTGGTGATAATTCTGTAAAAGAACTTGACAAACTTAAAGTTGGTCATGTAGACCCTTCTAGATTTGGTCTAAAAGATTTTAAAGTTCAACTTGATTTAGCTAAGAATACATTTAGTTATCATTATACTGCTTGTGAAATAGTAGGATAGGAAGTGAATGATTATAAGAATAGAAATATGATAATTATAGTTAATGAAAGTTATAGTTAATAATAGTTAATAACAGAATTTGAATTAATTAAGTTATTGTATTAAATTACAAACTGTTATATAATGTTAATATTGTTATAAATAGTTAAATATTGTTAATATTTTTAATATTGTTTTTGAAAGTCTATATATAGATTAAAAGAGTTAATTTATAGTTAAGTGTTAAATATACATGTATTTTATTTACTCTACTTATATTAAATAATTAAATTAAAAAACAAGCTTAAAATAAATATTTGAATCCTAAATAACTTTGTATCCGTATATAAAATTATTATAATGTAATATACTTGGTATTTAATCCAATATAATACTTTAAATTACTTTTAAAACTTAATTTAAAACTAAACATAAACATATAACTTAAATAAAATATAAATATTCTCATAAATAAAACCTTAATAAATTCAAAATAATTTAAAAATGGAGGAACTAGTTGAACTACGTAAACTCAATTTTGAACAACAAAAAGCGAAACAAAACAATAAAATTAAGGATTCAATCTTCGGAGTACTCTACGTACTTTTAAAAGACACAGAAGAGCCAGAAATACTTGAATTTGTATTGGGAATAATAGAATTTCTGGAATTTTTAGGTTT
>Ga0100380_10007806_pt1 | contig 10644 bp, 7 predicted proteins | sample CryGeymeta201504_FD_80417 | JGI IMG/M metagenome (GOLD analysis project Ga0100380, IMG submission 80417) | Groundwater microbial communities from Crystal Geyser aquifers in Utah, USA - Crystal Geyser metaG 2015-04 | ecosystem: Environmental > Aquatic > Deep subsurface > Groundwater | place: USA... | reverse complement strand
TTTTGCACACATTAAATCTCTAATTTCTGTTTGTGTGAGCGTTGTTTGCCACACGGAAACTTCATCAATTTCGCCATCAAAACGGTTGGAACTTTCGCCAGATGCAGCTACCTCTCCACCAATACCAGCCAATCCATCCGCTGCACCCGTTGGGTTGCCAGTGTAAGTATCGCTAACTGCAAGTTCACCATTTATATAAATGCTTCGAGCGTTTGTGGCGGCATCATGTACCATAGCCACGTGATACCACGTATTGCTCGACAAATAAAAAGTGGCATCTGACATATCTAAAGAAACGGGCGACACATTGCGCATGTAAAATCGGATACGTCCGCTACCTGGATCACCTAGAGAGAGCGAATATCCGTTTGAAGTGTTGTTTTGATCATTGCAAAAAATTCGCTGACCTGCCGTAGCCACATTGTCTGAATTTACCCAAGCTGCAACCGTAAAATCACCGGCAGGTAAATAAGGAAAAGAAGAAGGCAGCTCAACCACATCACCCGCTTCGGCCCCAGCCGCATCATCAAAATCTAAGCAAAGGCCAGAGCCAGGTAAGTTTGTTCCAGGTTCGATGATGTAAATGTTATCGAAACTAAATATATCATCGTTTGCATTGGTACGCATTTGCACCCTTATCTGAATGGAGTCTGCATTAATATCTTGCGCCACAGCAGACTGTATTCCACTAAAATCATCGATATAAGCTCCGCGAACGAGCCTAATAAAAGTGGCACCGCCATCGGTAGAGTAGCTAACACTCACACTATCTGTAGATTCGAGCGTTCCTAAATCTCGCAATTGCACTGAGATACTCACATTGACAAAGGCAGAAATATCAACCCAACGCGATGTCCAAACCCCCAAACCATCCATGTCTCTGCCAGAAAATTCATTGTTTCTAACTTCAAAAAAATCACTTGAATTAGAAAACACACAACCCGTGCACGATGAAGTCCATTCACCAGAAGGATCTGAATTGGTGCCATTTGCATCAGGAAAAGTCTCTGACCATATTACGGTTTGTGCATTCGCATTTATACCTGTTAGCAAACACACCAAGAAAGCGACTAAAGGATGAATGAGGGGATTCACTTTAATTTTAATTGGGAATTCAAAATTAGGCTTTTTGAAGCTCTACATGTTCAAATTCAGAATCAACCAAACTAAAAGCCCATCAAAACACGCTCTGAGATTTCTAGTTCCTAACAATCCTATGAATTTCAGTAGCCATGCTGTCTGATGATATTGATATTAAATAGATGCCATTTTTAAGGTTTGACAAACTGACTATGTTGGGCAAAGAGCAGTTAGTTTTTTGCAACATCTTTCCAGAAATATCGAAAATCTGGACTTCGACCTTCGAAGCATTTCCACTTAAAAACACATCGTTTTGAGTTGGATTTGGAAACACTTGAAATTGCCTTTCAACTGGTTCATTCACACTCAAAAACTGAGGCCATGTTCCATAGGAGAAATTTGCTGCGTCAGCAGCATACAAGCGCCAAGTAGTGGGTGGACCAAAACCTCCAAATCGCTTCCAAAGTAAACCGTATGCAGTCGAATAAATTTCATCCTGACCGAAGCCATCGGCTACTACGGTAGAATCGCAATAAGCTGCATCATAACCAATTATAGTTCCTACCAAACCTGAATCCTGAGTTTGAACGAGCTTTGTGTTGGCCAACAAATCTTGCATGGCTGACTCCGAAACAAAAGGCACCGAAACGGTGTTTTCACTCAATTCGTCAAGCATCGGTGCTAGTGCTATTGAGTAATTATTATCTGATCTGATAAAAAATCCTTGATGGTCATAAATGGCAGCAAATCCGCTCAAAGAATCACCATCATACGCAGCCAAGGTTAGGTGATGATACTCGGTGACTTCTTCAAATTCATTGTTAATGGCTGACCAAAATTGATGCTCGAATACTAATTTATCTCCCACAGAATAAGGAAGATAATTAACTATTTCTGGAGCTGTGACTCCTACATGATTAGCGCTCGTTTCTAGGCCAACCAGATTAAAAGAGCGAATATTTCCATTTGGAAATTCCAAATCTCTAAAACTCAAAAATTGAATAAAGCCATGGTTTTTAGAAAGTTTTAATAAGCCAACATCACCCAAAAAAGCATGACGAACAGTGAAGGTTTTTACAGAATCCGCAATTCCTAAAAAAGTCTCTTCAGTTATTGTATCGTAGCGGATGTAATGATCGTCCACATAAAAAACCTCGTCACCAAAATTGGCTTCGAGTGGAATTGGAAATTCATGTTCCACTCCCAATACATCCATCGATCCTTGTCGATTTACAAATCGTTGAAAATCACACTCGGGCAATCCAAAAAAATTAGGGCTTGGATTCCAAACTGCCCATGCGCACGTATCAAATTCATTTTGCATCAGTTGACCATAAGTGAAATAAAAATCACCCGAGCCACCAGGTATCATCTGATCGTTCTTGATCGGTAAAATTTGATTTGAGCCAGAAATACTGAAGTAGCTGATTTGGTTTAAAGGTATCGGCAACCAATCACTGTTTTGAGCAGAAATAATTCCTGAAAACAACAGCATAAAAAGCGCTGAAAGTTTGATTTTGAAGGCCATAGGTGGTTGGTTTTATTTGGAGACGTGGCAAAACCTAGAACGGTTAGTTCTTCACAAACTTGAGGTTCTCAACATTTCCATCTGGCAATTCCATTCGGATGAAATACACCCCTGAATTTAGCTCTGAAATGTCAAGTGTTTCTGGAAAAGTAATCTGCATATTCAACACCAACGCTCCTGTAATGTCGGTGCATCGAAAAGAAGCCATAGTTGCATTTGAACTCAAATTCAAAACGTCACGTGCAGGATTAGGATAAAGCCCAACTCGTGTTTGATTTAATTCATTGATACCAACCCAATCTGGTAAGGGTGAAAAGAAGAAATTCTCACCAAATCCAGCCTCAAGTGTCCAACTTGTAATTGGTCCATTTGGGATATAATTCTTTTCATAAAGGCCATAAAAGCCATCAAAAAACATTGATTGACCGAAACCAGTGATAACTGATTTGTCGCAATAATCTTTTTCAAAACCGCTTATCATCGCAGACCAGCCGTATGTTCCATAAAAGAACAAAGTTGTTGCTTCTAACTCATCTTGATCTGAATTAGCTTTAAAGGGAACAGAAATGAAGTGATCAATTAATTCTGAAAGCATTGGATCTATTCCCAATACATAATTCGATTCACCACGAATGAACGAACCATTTTCATTAAAAATGACTGCATTTCCTATCAATGCAGAATCAGACATTGTGGTAAGGGTTAAATAGTGAAACTGAGTTACAAAAGCATTGTCATCCCAAAAAACATGCTTAAATACAAGCTGGTCGCCCAATGAGTATGGATAAAAGTCTTCCTTTTTAGGAGCTTGAATTCCATAGTTTGCTCCTAGACTGTCCTTAAAGCCAAGTAGTTCCAACATTGGCGGAGCAGTAATATTGATATCCATTTGCTTGAAATCAGGAAACTCAATTAAGCCATGTTTTTTTGACAACTTCAACACACCTATGTTTCCAGTGTTTTGCTCAGAAATAGTATAGACTCTTACACTATCGTTAACACCTAAAAATGTCTCTTGACCAATAGATGTATATGTCGATTGATAAAATGATCCAAATGACTGAATACTACCTACAGGTTTATTTAAGTTTATCGAAAAATAATTTTGACGATGAATAAAAACTAAGCTAGAATCCGTTGAGATAAATTTCTGAAGTTGACAATTTGGAAGAGTTTGGCCAGAAGGTGGAAACCAAACATGAGTTGAGCATGTATCAAACTCATCTTCAAGAAACTGTCCATATAATCTGTATTCGACTGCTTCATTCAAAATTATTTTTTTGTCATTCCTAAGTTGGGTAACCACATCATTTGAAACATCAATAAAATAACTCTCTTGCCCAAAAGGAATCGGTAACCAATCTGATGTTTGCGCAACAGCATTAAAAGTGAAAAAGCAAGTAAAAACAGAGGCAAAGACCACTTTGGTCGGTGATAATCTTTTCATAAAACTGGGACATTATTCGAATAACATAGATAATAATTAATGTTATTCGTGCTTCACTTGATTTAATTTCCTTTTCAATCTATTAGGCTTTAATTCGATTTCTTCGCAATTCATGTCGCAAAGCATCATTAACAGTAAGTTCAAAAAACAGAAAACCACTGGCGTGCAGCGTTATGCGTTGGGCGTTTCTGCTTTTATTGATGATGCTATATATTTTGAACCCAAGACCAAAAACAGTCTTCTTCAAGTTTTATGGGAACAAATCTCGCTTCCGCTAAAAGCCAAAAGAGAAGGACAGTTGCTGATCAATTTCTGCAACACCGCACCATTTTGGTATAAAAACCAGATTGTGACCATACACGATATGGCGGTATTTGAAAACCCGGTTTGGTTTCGTCCCGCTTTCGCGAAATACTACCAATGGCTGTTTAAGAAGCTTGCAAAAAACGCAAAGCATTTTGTCACGGTTTCTGAGTTTTCGAAACAAGAAATTCATCGACATTTGGGCATTCCGTTGAACAATATAAGCGTGGTTCATAGTGCAGTAAGTGCAGATATTTTTGACGCGAATGCTAAAAAACCCGCATCAGCGCCAATGGAAAAATTCTTGCTTATGGTTGGCAGCCACGACCCGCGCAAGAACTTTGATTTCGTGATCGATGCTACTCAACAATGGCGTGCACAAAACCAATATCAATTGGTGATTGCGGGTAATCCCGGAAAGGCATTCGCTAAACGAGAAAAAGACAATCGAAAGGATTTAATCTGGCTGCAAGGAATGAGTGACTCTGAAATGAAGTGGCTTTATAAAAACGCACAATTGGTAATCCATCCTTCTATTTATGAAGGCTTTAGTTTAGTGCCGATTGAAGCTCATTTGCTTGGCGCAAAATGTTTGATTTCGGATATTCCGGTCCATAGAGAAATTACAGGAAAAACCGCACACTATTTTGAGCTTGACAATGCTGAGCAACTGATTCGACAAATTGATCATGCTTTGAATTCACCTTTTGAATCGAAGCCCTTGCCCTACTCTTTTGAAAAAAGTGGTGAAGCTTGGATGGAGTTAATAAAGCAAATGAATGGCTGAAACCAAACAAAGAATCTACGCCATTGGTGGTTTGGGTGCCGATCATCGTGTATTTCAACACTTAGATCTAAATGCGAAAATTCATGTTTTGCAATGGAAAGAACCAAACTTGAATGAATCGCTTTCTGATTATTCGTTGCGAATGAGCCATCAAATAGAAACTGGTTTTGAAGGTTGGCTGATCGGTGTTTCTTTTGGTGGAATTGTAGCTCAAGAAATTGCTAAAATTCGCTCGGTAAAAGTGATGTTAATATCATCAGTGGCGTACGCAAACGAAATTCCAAGGGTTTATCAATGGATTGGTAAAATGCGTTTGATTTCAATCGTTCCCGCTTTCTGTTTCAGGATACCAAAATTCTTGGCCGTTTTTCTTTTTGGAGCGGAGAATCATTCATTGTTGATGGAAATCATTCGAGATACAGATCCCAATTTTGTGAAATGGGCCTTGCAACAAATAGTTTCATGGCAAAACAAAGAAAGGCTTTTCGGTTGCCGAATTCACGGGAAGAATGACCGGCTTTTTCCGATGGTAAAGCGAATGAATATCGAGCATAAAATAAATGGCGGACATTTTATGATCGTGGATCAATCAAAAGAAATTAGCACGGTGATCAATGAAAAGTTGATCAAGTAGGATTCAATGATTTTTATCGGATTGAATCACTTGTTTTGAAAAGAAATTAAACCATTTCGAGCAATGTAGCCTTAGATTTCAATCTAGCTTTCGGTTTGCTCGAAAGGTTCTATTGGGCAAGGCTAAATTATAGATGTTGCATCCCGATGGGATGAGGATACCTTAATAATCGACTCTAGCGGAGTCGCATAGCTATAGAAAATCAATCGTACCAGAAAACATTCGACTCCGGAGGAGTCGAACATGAATTACCAGAACGGATGCACGAAACCCCAAATCGAAGCGAGACGCCCGCGTGAGGGATAGCAGCGGCATCCTCTTATTTTTTTTCGAAAAAAATAAGAGATATAGCGGATAGCCCGACCGAGTGATGAAAGAACGAGGGCGCGCCCAAATGGAGAAGATAAGAGTATAAGAATTGAAAAACAGTAGGCATTTTTAAAGATGTGATTGAGGCCTATTTGATCGAAATTTTATACTATCGCTAGACAAATGAAGGTGGCTTTTGTACATGATTGGTTTACGATTCCTGCGGGTGCCGAAAAGGTGGCGCGGGAAATTATTGACGTGATTCAACCTCATGGTGTTTTTGCGCTGTTCAGTTTTATGCCATTCATTGATTTACAACAGATTACGCAAGGTCGTGGGGTGAAAACAAGTTTTTTGCAACAGGTTCCAAAGGCAGATTTGCACTACCGGTATTTGTTGCCATTTTACCCGAAGGCGGTGCAATCGCTTGATTTGTCGGGTTATGACATCATTATTTCTTCGAGTTGGATGGCGGCCAAGGGCGTGAAAAAACTGCCGAACCAAATTCATATTTGTTATTGCCACACTCCGATGCGCATGGCTTGGGGACTAGAAACGGTGTATTTGGAGAAATACGGCTTGGAAAAAGGTTGGAAAAATTGGTTTGCCAAATTGATCATTAAACGGTTGCGCAAATGGGACCAAAAAAATGCGCAAAATGTGGATCATTTCGTGGCAAACTCGAAGTTTGTTGCTGAACGTATAAGAACTGCCTACGACCGAAAAAGCAGTGTGATTTATCCGCCTATTGACACTGAAAAATTCAGATTACATGAGCACAAACGCGATTACTATTTCTGCGCAGCTCGGTTTGTAGATTATAAAAACATTGATCTGATTATTGATGCTTTCGCGAAATTGCCGAAGCACAAATTGGTGATTGCTGGCCAAGGTCCTCTAGAAAAAGCGCTGCGAAAAAGAGCAACGGACAACGTACGTTTTATTGGTTGGGTTGATGATAGCACATTGGTGTATTACATGCAGCGCGCAAAGGCTTTTATCAATGCTTCGGTAGAAGATTTTGGCATTGCTGGACTTGAAGCGCAAAGCTGCGGAACGCCTGTGATTGCGCTGAATACAGGCGGATATACAGAAACGGTGGTGGAAGGAAAAACCGGAATGTTTTTTCACCGCGAACACCCAGAGGCATTGGCTGATGCGGTGCTGCGGTTTGAACAACATGAATTTGACCCTTATGTGGTGCGAAAAAACGCCAAACGATTTGCGAATGAAGTGTTTCGCGAACGAATGCTCAACTTCTTTCTAGACAAAGCTTTTCAGCGTGAAACAGCCGTGGTTTGATGCCATCGAGAAACTGCTACTTACTGTTTTAGGCAGTTTTGTGCTGCTTCCAAACGGGGTTTCGAGCATCGCTTTGATTTCACTTTTACTCATCTCGATTTTAAAAAGACCGCATAGCCTTTTGCCAAGAGGGAGCGAATGGGCGCATTTCACACTGCCAATTTTGATGCTTGTGATTTGGTCTCTAAGCGGATTTGCAAAAGATGGCGGCCGAGAAATGCAACTTTGGCTGAGCTGGATTGCCGCCTTTTTCTATTTCAAAAGCAGTCCTTATAAGGCTTGGTTTAAGGATAGTTTTAAATGGATTTCGTTGATTCAAGCTGTGCTATTTTTGGGCTTTGTGGCTTATATATCGCCTGATTTGGCAAGTGAAGGTTATAGTTATTTTCTGCGTGAAGCGGTCACTAATACCTTACATGTTCATCCTACATTTTTAACCATGGCTTGGACTTGGGCCGCACTGCTTTTTGTGATGGAAGCATTTAAAAACCGCGCTTGGATTCATGGTTTGATGATCATCATTCTTTTTGCGGCAGCGGCTTTTGCTGGCGGTAAAATGCCCTTGCTTGTAGCGGCTTTTGTGCTGCTGGTTTGGGCGTGGAATGAAATTGCATCAAGAGGTAAACGTATGGCTGTGCTTGGAGGTATATTGCTGTTGCTTGGAGCCAATCTTGCTTTTAATCCTGTGATTACAGAACGCTTTGAAGAATTCAAAAACATTAGCCTAGATTTTGAGCATGACAACTTTATTAGTTCTACTGAATTGAGAATTGGCGTATGGAGCTGTGCACTAGAAACTACAGTAGAACATTGGTTTTCGGGTGTGGGCTTAGGGCATACCCGCGCGGCTTTGGACGGTTGTTTTAAACAATACAATCATCCTGTATTTTTTGATGGTGAGTATAATGAACACAACCAATTTCTGCATGTTTGGCTCGCTGGCGGCATTTTTTCGTTGTTGGTTTTCTTAGGATATTGGGTTTGGTTGAAGTGGGAATTGATCAGAGCCAAAAACTGGCTTGCTTATTATTTCCTGATTTACTTTTTGTTGAATTTATTGACAGAAAACTACCTCAACCGCCAGTTCGGAATGATGCTAGGTGCATTTATGCTTTTTGGTTTGATGGAGGAGTTTTATAGAATGGATGTGAATGAAGTTAAACAGACTTGAACGTTTCAGCCATTTTTTCCCAATGCTTAGCCCATGTAAAATTCCAGCTTTGGCGCATCGCTTTTTTACGATGTTCCGCATCAGCCGCTTGCTCAATCAACTGCATTAAGCCATGTTCAATGGCATCGATGTTTTTGGGATCGCAACTTATGGCTGTGTCGCCCGTAATTTCAGGAATTGAACTGTTGTTTGACACTAAAACGGGGCAAGCACAAGCCATCGCTTCAAGCACTGGCAGTCCGAAACCTTCATACAAACTCACGTAGCAAAACCCATGTGCTAAGGTGTAAAGCGCGGGCAAATGATCTTCGCGCACAAAACCTGTAAAATGGATTTGCTTGATGCAATGATCAGGAATTTCGAACTCATTCCATTTCCAGCCTTTGCGGCCAGCTAATACCAAATGATAAGATGATCGGATTTGGCGAGGCAACTTAGCATACGCGGCTATTAATCTCGGTATGTTTTTACGCGGCTCAAGTGTACAAACGCTCAATAAAAATGGTTGATTCGGCAGGTTGTAACGCTCTCTTACCAATGCCAACAAATGTTGGTTTTGAATCGGGAAAAACACGCTCCGATCTACGCCTTCGTGATTGACAACCGAAGGTATATCTCGCGCCTCTAAATCCTTTGTAGTATGACTGGAAACAGAGATGAAGTCGGCCTGGTTTTTCAACGAAAATTGCATTCCAAGACTCGTTCTATCAATATTATTAGCTTCATGAAATTGCGGATGCGTTTCGTGCGAAAGATCATGCACAACCGTGGTCAATCGTCTAAAATCATGGCCTTTGAAGTGTAAATAATTCTGCGGAAGCGTCAGTAAAGCATGATCAAAAACCACGTTTTTTTCTTCGCCACTTTTTGATTTTCTGAAGCTAAAAAAAGAGCGCACCGCGGCCAATGGAATCGTCTTCGCCAGCTGGTTGTAGGTATTGTTTGGCAATACGATTTTCAATGCACTTTTCGCCCAAAACAACATGCCCGATTCTATCGATTTATGGGCAATACCTTCTTTGGCAAGCGCTTCATCAATGCTTAAGATATCATCATTCACCAGCGCAAACACTTGAAGTTGCTGAATCGGGAAATTATTGGCCGTTTTCAGCAATTCAAAAACGTAACGTTTTATGCCATCAAAAAAAGGTTCACTTAGTTTTGACGCTTCGATCAACAACGTTTTTGACGAAAATAACTCCGGTTCTTTCAAACCACATTTCACTTGAAAATCAGCTGAAATCAATGGCAAATCAAAAGCGTGACTGCCGTCAAATCTATATCCAAAAACCTGCATACTTTCTCCATGCAAATGCCAAAACAAATCATGTTGCTCTGCCGACATTTCCGTTTGCCAGCCATTCACTTTTCCCTTTCTAAACCAATGCATGCTCAAGTCTTTGCCAATGCTTTTTCCACTTCCGTAGATGGCTGAGCCCGCTTGCAAATCAGCAAACGATGGCAATGCCTCTATCTTGGGTGCTGGCAAATCAAGAAATGGTCTTAAGCGTTCTATTTGCGCAATTGGATTTTCAATCAAATCTTCGAACCGAATAATGATTGCAGCTTGCTTCCCCCATGTTTTGGTGTGATTGCTCCAGCCGCTAAAATGGCTGCCTTCGGCTGCGAAAGTGGCTTCCGCCAAATTCTGATCAAAGTCAGAACCAACCGCCATCACATCGCTGCGGTGATGCGCCACAGAAACCACGGCATCTCTTCCATCTCTAATCAAATAAATAATTGGTCGTTGCAATAACGGCTCTGGCAATTGATGTGGCAACAAATGCGACTTTACCACCAAGGCGCTTTCCCAGCCTAAATCAGCCCCGTGTGCTTCATTATGATAGGTTTTTGAAGCAATGCCATACACCTGATGCAGCACGTTTCTTAAAAACGTATTGCCACTGCGCGGATATGAAATTAATGAAATCAATCAGGTTTTATTCTGACCAAAGATGGAGTTTTCTTATGCTAAGTATAGACCTTTGTGCCAATGAACACGTTAAAAATTGCCCGATCGTTTATTTTACCTGTGATCTACTTTGTGGTAGTGCCAGCCATTATTCACTATCGCTTTGAGATG
>Ga0100380_10007805_pt1 | contig 10644 bp, 11 predicted proteins | sample CryGeymeta201504_FD_80417 | JGI IMG/M metagenome (GOLD analysis project Ga0100380, IMG submission 80417) | Groundwater microbial communities from Crystal Geyser aquifers in Utah, USA - Crystal Geyser metaG 2015-04 | ecosystem: Environmental > Aquatic > Deep subsurface > Groundwater | place... | reverse complement strand
GGTAAAAAATATGGCAGGAAATATTGTCCCTGCAATCGCCAGCACTAACTCGATCGTTAGCGGTATTGAAATCCTAGAAATGCTCAAGTATCTAAGGAAAAAGAAGGACAGACTGAGGAGTTACTTCATTCAGAATCAACACACAAAAATATTGGCAACCAGATTGTAAAAGGTCAATGAAAAATGTCATATATGTAGCTAGAAGGCATTTCCCACGATCATTGACTGCCACTTTGAGAAGACCAAACTCAAGGATGTAATTACTGTGATATAGCAAAAGAGCAAGAATTTGCCTTAATTTTCGGTCAACCAAGGATCAAAAGAGCTCTATTTATCAGACGAGCCTAATGAAAAATTACTAAAAAAGAACTTGAGTGAACTTACTGAGACATATGAGTTCGATCTCATCCTGACAAACTAGGAAAATACAACCAATGTGTGCACGATTTGGCTTATCCACAACGAAAACGCGACTGCAGTGACAGTCTACCATGAAGAAAAGCTGACTCCCAAGCCAGTTGAGTAATAAATGGAAGCCGAGCCTCTCCCAACCAGTGGAGCTGTCTAGGACAACGACTCTGACCTGGTGATGTGTGGAGAAGATGAGGCCAGTCCCGAACTGGAGATTATCGAGGTCCACAAACGAGAGAAATTACCGGGTCAAGGTGTACAGTAATACGACATTGTCCAAAAGAAGAACAAGAGTGAGTGATAATTTCATACTGCAAAGAATATATTCACACCACAAATTCATGTTTACTATCTTTGCTCTTAGTGAGGAACTCTCTATAATTTTCCTTGATTTCAAACGGCCTTTCTCCAAGGATTCTTTTTATTTCTTAGTGGTTCAAGCTTTCCTTCTTTAGGACAGCCTCAGCCAGAAGCTAAATTTTTTATCTGTATATTTTGATCGTCTTTTCGGTTAAGACAGTGCATTACTGAATGATCTTCCTGACCTCCTGGTCTATTTTAGTGGAAGTCTATTCGCTGTAAACATTTTGTCCTTGTGTGTCGACGGGTGCGTAGTTGGGGAATTGTTTGCTCATGCCAAATTTAGTGACCATTGAGTATGCTAGGTTTCGAACCTTTTGCAAATCGTCAGCTGCACCACTTGAGCACTATGTAAAACAATCAGTACCTCACCGAAGAAAACTTACTAAGACATTCTACCACCCAAAATTACGCAAATTTGATCATAGAGTTGCTGCCTGTTCATGAGAGTAGACTCGTTGGGCAGATACTGAGCAAAGCCTAGAGATCCCCTTGATCTGGGAACGATTGATATTTTGAGCAGAGGGGAAGCTCCTTCTGAAAACCAGGCTACAACAGCATGCCCACATTCATGATAAGCTATTTTCTTTTTCTACTCAGCTGCTAAGTTGAGGTTTGACTCCAGACCAGCCAATACACGATCAGAGGCAGACTAAAAATCGCTAGGCTCAACAGACTACTTTTTATTCCTGACTGCTAAGATAGCAGCCTCATTGCATAAGTTGGCTAAATCAGCTCCTGAAAAGCCATAGGTGAGTGTTGCCAATCTTTTTGCATAATCCTCCAAAGTCTGTTCAGGAGACAGTTTAATTTTACTCAGATAAATTTCCAAGATCTACTGTCTGCCTTTGATATCAGGAAGCTATATTTCAACTATTCTGTCAAATCTGCCAGGTCTGGTGAGGGCATTATCCAGCATTTATTTTCTGTTTGTAGCCGCTAGGATAATTATGTCATCTGCTGTGCCGAAACCGTCCATTTAGACGAGCAACTGGTTGAGAGTATTTGCCCGCTCATCATGGCCTCCTCCGAAACTTTCCTATCTCTTGCGGCCTATAGCATCTATCTCATCTATGAAGATAATAGCTGGAGTTTGCTTCTTGGCATTGGCGAAAAGATCTCGGACTCTGGTTGCTCCCATACCAGCATAGAGCTCCACAAATTCACTGCCACTGACGGAGAAGAAAGGCACATCAGCTTAGCCAGCACATGCCTTTGCCATCATCGTCTTGCCAGTACCTGGAGGTCCAGCCAACAAAGCTCCTTTTGGCACCTTAGCTCCTATCTTTTTATACTTTGCAGGGTTTTTCAAAAAATCAACTAACTAACTAATCTCGATCTTAGCATTGCCCAAGCCAGCAATATCTGTAAATTTAATGTCGGGTCTAAATCCATCGACCTGTCCCAGCACTTTTGATTTGAAGACCTTGCCAATGCTGGAATTAAAGAGAAGAATGGGGAAAATAAGCGGCAATATAACGCGATTAATGGTCTGGAAAAAACGTTTGAATTATTTGTCTGGATAGGTCTAGTCTTTCTCAATGATTCTGACCTTCTGGTTGACTTTCTTCTTCTCGATTTAGTTGATCTTTTAGTAGAAAAGCCCAATTTATGGCACATAGGAGACATATTGTACCCCATCGATTGTGAGATATATCTTTCTTGCTGTCAGTTTACTAGCCTTTCCAGGTTTACCCTAATCCTCATGCTCATCTTTAGAGCCATCAAGTTCCCTAATTACTACCAATTGCGTGATGTCTCCCTTCTTGACTCCAATCATGATATCTTCGTGAGTGATAGGCACCGACCTTTCTTTTTTGAGCTCGTACAAGCCGTAGCAGAGAGCTAGGTATACAGCTAGGCCGATTGCATATTTATTGTATTTATTTTCTTAGTCGTTGTTATTCATGTTATCTTTTGTTTATTTCACTTTCTTCTTCATGCTCGCAAGAGCCTCCTCAAACTGCTTTTTTGGATCTTTGCCTGAAAAGAGAGCAGAAGGTCTGAAAAATGGAAAGGTGCGATATGTCACTAGACGACGGATAGCTTGCATTTATTATCGTCACAAATAATAATAACTTTAGGCTATGAATCTAAACACTGAGAGCTTTGACGAAGATAGCCAGAAAGAATTAAAATAGGTTCAATGCTATAAATTATAATATTTTGTGTTCTGTCTATCAGTCGTTCGAATGACTTTACTCGTCAGACTCTGAATAATTCTGCCTCTAAGAGACCCGAGTCAGAGATGTGTTCTTTTTGCTCTTTACAGCCTTAGAGCGAAAAGGGCTGTTATCATAGAGCTATCTTTGTATTGGAAAACAATACCGTATGTAGCTGTAATAGTTAGGTAAGGCTTCTAGCCCACAGACTACCTCTTCAGGTAGGTAATCTTGTCCATAGCCTCTTTCGAGATACCAATCATACTCCTTCCTCCAATTTCTAAGAAAAGCCAGCCTATCTACATCATGAGCACCCATACCAAAAAGCTGATTAAGATCGAGTCCTTGCGAGCAATAGTAAGCCATCATCTGTGCGTTCTTAAAGTAAGTCTTTTGGAATGTTAATACCTGCATTTAGCACACCTGTCTAGGGAGCACCTATATCAAAGTCTTGAATAATTTCAGAAGTGTGCAGCGATATAAGTTATGAAGTTTTTTGAGTGAACTAAGTAAAAAAAAATGGACTGATTCTGAAAAGGGGGACAAGTTGAATGAATTTTTGCGACTGTTCTGCCTTCAGATAAAAGTTGCAATAATAAAAGGCCATCTTCTTCGGAAAAGGATGCGTCTTCCTTTTTGGAGTATTTTCCTGTATTTCTTGTTATATAGAGAGGGATACTCTGAATTTGTGAATTTGTCGGAATTTTTGAATTTTTTTGTTGCAGATAAAGATATTGAATATGATTAGTAAATTTCCCGAGCCACAATCCTTCTGGCCTGACGATTTTAATCAGATTAGTCTTCTTGCATCTGGGTATCAAGATATATACCTAAAAACTATCACTTTAGATTATATTTTATATCTTATATAAAGGAAAAACAGCTCTGCGCGTGGGTATTTTCTACAGATTTATAAAAGAGATCAATTTTGGATTACCTGCGCAAGGGTAGCTTCAAAAATGTAACCCGAAGTCAAATGAGAGTTGGGTAAATTGGAATGGTAAAGATCGGTTGTTTAGGATTCCTTTTAGATCTCAGTCCAAAAATGAAATATTTTACAAATTAGAAGATTATCAAAATTCATTGAGAAACTGACTACAGCTTAGCTTTGGTGGGACTACCAACGTGGAAGTATTAATTGTTGATTGTAGCTACTTTGCATTTATTGTTTGAGAAGATAAAGTAAATATAATCAATTTTATCGCATAACATTATTGTTCCAAAGACCCTATATTTTTTGCCCTCTATTTGTATGGAATATGCCTCCACCATGGAGCAACCCCTTCGAAAAGGTGCCCTCCATTATCTATCCGCTTGTTAGGACGATCTTGCCCCAACCTTCCTTGACGTCCTCCACAAACTCACCTTCATAAAATAAAATTTACCTTAATACTTCACCCAGCAATCTCCAAGTGTATTGAAATCTCTAAAATTGAAGTTGGATGGCAAAGGAGTTGGAAATTAATTGTATAGGGTGCCGATTCCATGAAATTTGTTGTCAACCCAGTCACCGACATAAGCAGGCCTCCCTTTTCCGTAGAAGAGGGAACCCTTGCCTTCAAGTGTGTCATTCTTGAAGTTTCCTTAGTAATATACTCCATCAGGGTAAACCAATCTTCCATAACCATTCTTGAGACCATGCTGCACCATTCCTTAGAAATGACTGTTGTCCTCATAAGTTTGCACCATGAAAGTACACCTATCCTTCTGCTCGGTCTTCAACTCATACTAGCTAAATGGATCTCTGTCTGCATTATTGGCAGGCTGGAGAACGGATTGACTATCTTTAGGTTGGAACTGGGAGTGAGAAGTGTCATGAGGACGGGTGATTTGTTTGATGCCTGACCTTATAAGTTCGATGATCTTAGGGTCTGTATATATGTTCTACTTGTCTTGTAATTGCTTTTCCTTGACTTTCTTGGTTTTTTGGAGGATGTGATGGTTCTTTGGTAACTCGGTTTCTTTGGAATTCTAGAGATTGAACTCAAGAGAGTAGGTATTTCTTTTGACATTTGATTGTAATTCCAACTGCTAACTGGGTCTCTGGCAAGTCTATCTACTATACAGCAACGACAACTCATGTACCCTTGACCTTTATTGACTCCTATTATCATTCTGCCTACTATGATGTGTCAGCTTACTACTGTCCATAATTCCACTATTGTTGATAAAATATTCATTGACAACATGCTGAACATCCTCCATTGTACACCTCTAGCTTGGATCAAAGGCCAGCATCTAGTTAAGGAGAGAACATAAAGTTGGACTGTATAAATCTCTTAAAGTTTGTAAATAAATAGCCAGCTTCTTGCGGTTGAACTTCTTTAAGCTGATCTAGTAGCATGAAGATGGAGAGGTCAAGAGAGCTGAGTGGAGAAGAGTCATAGCTAGACTGAAAACTTTCTCCTGTGACAGCTATATAGGAGATTCGTGCTAAGACTGGAAATGTGCAATTTTTTAAGGTGAATAGTAATACTCCTCCTGATAGTTTGTTCTGTGGTGAGGATCTAACAGATCTGGATGTGCTATTTTCAGATTGCCTTCAGGTAAAATGAAAACAAACTAGGGGGACAAGTTGATCAACTCCTCTTGCTGTCCCATAGCGTTAAGACAACTCTGAAGAATGCTGTACAATTCTACCTATTCAAATAATTTCTGTTCTCCCTGCCTTGCCTGGATTTCGTCACTTAATCTAACACGAGGATACTCATAGACCCTGTAAATTTTGTATACATTTGAGCATATGCCATTGTGCTCTTTTGACCACATCTTGACCATCTGGAGGACATTTTCACATTGCTGAGGACTCCTATTGGTTAGTTTTTTGAAAGCGAGTTCGTAATCTTTACGCTGAGGGAAACATTGCTCCATCAAAGCGAATTGCTGGTCGGTTTGTTTGTCTGCTAAAATTTTGAGATTGTTCTGCTCTCCCAATAGATTATAGCTTTCGAGAAGGAAGCTATAACTGTTTTATTCGGGAAGTGCGTTTCCCATCTGGGTGTATATTTAAAAAGAGTAGGATTATAACTGACACCTACAACCCAAAACAATATAATCATCAGTGTTTATGCAGGTACTATTCGTTGAAATACTCACAACATTTTATGAGCTTGGCTAGAGAAGTACGCCTTTCAGGCTACTTGCAGAGAAGATGGGTCAGAATTGTCTTGACGGTTTAGCGAAGTTCTGAAGGGAAAGGTAAAATGTCTCTGTGGACTATTTTGGTCAGGTCTTAGCACGCTGACAGCTAAAACGGATGGCATTTGCAGTATACTTCATACATAATGACTCCGATCGACCATATATCGTCTGAAAGACTAAAAGTTGAATGTTAGACCATAGCGGGACTGAAATATGCAGGACTACCCCACAGTTCGTTTTTCTTTCTTAATTCTCTGAAAGATGAAGAGCTCCCTCTGAAGACACAGTCAAAGTCAGTGATCTTAGGAAATCCCTAAAATAGACCAATAATTACAAATGAAATGAGGATGTTTTCAAGCTTAAGATCACCATGTCTGACATTATGTTGATGCATGACCTCTACACCCTGAGCCAAGCCATGAATAACCTTGTTTCTCTAGTAATCTGTTCTCATGGCCTTCCGATGGCAGTTTAGACTACCATCGACGCATAGCTCTAAAAGCAGATAGATGTGGGCAGCGTCATGGAAGACAGCATATATCTGGGCCAAATGTGGGTCCTTGAAGAATATCTGGCACTTGACTCCCAGACAAAACTGATCTATGTCTGTTACTTCAGACTTGACTACCTTTTTGAGGGCATAGCGAGTATTGGTGGATATGTGCCTAGCATGATAGACCTTCCCCACGCTCCCTTTACCTAACATTTCGCCAATCTAAAACTCTGATATTTTAGCGGTGCTTAGATGCTTGAAGAAACGGCGTGGTTTGTTGATGTTGACGTTTTTACTAAAAGTAAGCCCCTTCAATGAATTTGAGCTCTAAAGTAGACTGTTTTTGATGAACTGATGGTTTTACTTGCCTCCTCTGCTGTTTGTCTTGGATGGAAAAGAGGATTAGAAGGATCCTGGCATGCAGGATCTTTTCAGTGGTTTTGGGTTGAATGTAAGAGGCTAACATTTGGGAGAGTTGCGAGCGAAATTGAAGAACTGAGATGAGCTTTTTTGGAAGACCGGTAGAAAGGTTGACTGCGCTACCGCTTTTTTGTTAAATTGAGGCTGTTGAACCTCAGGTTAAGATTCATCAAAAGTAGTATCTAATTCTTCCTCGACCTGGCAATCCTTCATTTAGAAAAGTGACTGGAGAGGTCTAAAAGTTGCTTATCGAGGAATATGCTGCTGCAAATTACTCTGAAACTATGCCAATGAAGCTGAGCTAAGCAGCGAGTTGACATGTGCCGGGGAATGATAGTTGAAGTTGATGATGGGAGTTTTAACCGACTGCTGGTGTTAGGAATGATGGTTCATCACGATGGCAGTAATTATAACGATAACAGTTCTGAAAAAAGAACACAGTAGCATTATCATTTTCGATCTGCATGCGTATGCAAGTAGAGTCTTTTGAGCAGTATTTCCATACGATTACATCATCATTAAGCCAAATCATCAACATTTAGGAGTTAGACTTATCAGGTCTTTCCTTAGATATTCCATGATTATATTTTAGTTGTAAATTTAATCGTTATTGCTCCCATGTCATCGTTCGAAATATACAGCTCTCCAGGTAACAATTCCAAACGTTCACGATTGTCACCTAATCGCACCATCAACTAGGCATCGCCCATCAGATAAGACATACATTTCTATGTCAGGAAGGTCGGTAGATTGTAGGAGGATATCATGTGTATGGGTGATTAGCTCAATAAAGCTCGACTCAGGTTGAGAAGAGCTGAAGACTATGAGTATAAGTACGAGGCCTTGATGAAACAAAAGGTCACTTGGGAAGGTGAACTAGCTAATAAAGATAGGAGAATAGGAGAATTAGTGGAGGAAAATGAAAAACTGAAGATGAAATTGAATGAAAGAGGGGATAAAAGTAATGAAAATTTATATGAAAAAGAACGTCTGCTGAAGGATATCGAAGTGTGGAAATAAAAAGTATTGGAAGCTGAATAGAGAGCCAACCTTGCAGTGGCAGAATAGCAGCGAAAGGCACATGAATGTCTTTAACGGGAACTTTCAGTAATCAGGAAACGTTACTCGGAAACAGAGGAGTAGCTAAAATTCCAGATCGCCAGGCTTACCAAGCAGGTAGAAGATAGATATAAAATAGACGGCAACACTCTCAGTCGCCAGGATAAGCAAGCTAAAGAGAAGGAAAGAGAGATACTTCGGTTAGAGGACTTAATTACCAAGATGAGGGAGGATTATAGGATGATGGTGGATGAGAAGAATGAGGAAATCATGAGAGTGAAAGATAAATTTCAAGGGTTAATGAATAGTTAATTGAGTAGTCTACACAAAAATATGAGCAGTCAGGACCAGAAATTCAAAATAGAACTGGAAGGACTAAGAGCAATTATCGAACTTAAAAACTAAGATATTTCCAATTTGCAAAAATAACTTAAAATAGACCTTGAAGACCATTCCAGGACTCGGCAATAGCTAAACTAGGAAATACAACTCTTGAAGAGCAAATTGTACGAACGCTAAAGATAAAACTAGGAGGAACTGTTCAATATGAAGGAAAGACTCACCAGCCTCCATGGAGCTGATGTCGAAGCCATGAAGCAACATTATGAAGAGTTGATTTAAAATTTGAAAGAGGATAGGAGAGAGCTGGATAATTTGATGGCAGAAAAGGACAAGACTATTGACTATTAACGCAAATAAAGCTAAAGAGGAAAGGACGAACTCAAAAAAATACTTGCAGATAGAGATAGACAGATAGCTTAACTGAAACACCTTTTGGCAGCTACAGGCTAGTCAAGTACTTCAGAAATTGAAACTTTACAACAAGCTCTTTCCAAGTATACAGATGAGAAGTAGACTCTCAGCAACGAGTATCAATCCAACCTTTCTTTCCTAAACCAACAGATCAGCAAATTGACTGCCTCCAACGACCTCAAAAATAATTAAATCAAAGAACTGCATTAATACGTGGCCATGCTCAAGAAAGATCACTTCGAGTCGATCAAGGAGCTGGAGACAAAGTGGAAGCAGGAGCGAAAAGATAGAGAGCAAGAAAGAGAAAAGGAAAGAGATCTGAGGGAATCCGTCGAGGAGTAATTCAGAGAGAAGGAGAAGCTGTGGAAAAATAAGGAAAGATAACTTGAAATGTAGTGTGAGAAATAGAAGAGAGAAAAGAGCAAATGGGCGGTCGGTCATGAAAAATTATAAAAAGAAATTGAACGTCTATATGGCGAGCTTAGTCTATTGGAGGACAGTTGCAGAAATTAATTTAATAAAAATCAAACAACTGTGATCACAGGAGGAGGCTCTAAGCGATAATTAGTTGGTTAGCTTTAGCGCCAGAAAGGGTAATTTTAGGCATTAAAGCGCATGGAAATAGATCAAGTAAAGAAAAAATACTAGCTGGAGCTGATCAGATTATCAAACGCGAACTAAAAGCTTCAGAAATAGCTATCTGCCAAAAAGATCGATTACGAAAAATTAGAAGAGGAATTCAGAAAAATATCATCATAGTATCGGAACATCGAAAAGATCAACAAGGACAAGCTGGCAATCTATCAGAAACAGATGAACACAATAAATTCTGAAATTTTATTAACACAAAACCTATACCAGAGTTTGTTGGGAGCTAAATCTAAGGTCGCCAAGAAAGATTGATAATGATATATCTTGGTTTAGTGAAGTATTTATTAATCATCATCTGAGCTTTTGGGTCTTGATAAGATCACGGTAATAGGATAGCTCCGTCTGTTGCTTGACGATTAACTGTTTTTGCTTCTCACGAATTGTCTATGATTTCTTCAAATCTGCCCTCAGGCGATCAATTATCTTCTGTTGCTTCTTCTCATCTTTCTTCAAATTTTTTATCAGGTTTTTTGATGCTGACAATCTTTCAGAAGTCACGCTTTTTGATCTCTGCGATTTTTACATTGAGTGTTTCATGGCAGTGACTTATTTTTTAAGCTGAGAGAGCTCCTTCATTTTGTTCGAAAGCTCTGCTTCTTCAGAGAGGAGACTATTTTTGCTTTGCCTGCTCTGATGGGTAGCAAAAGTTTGGATTCTTGTTTTCCTTGTATTTGTTCTCTCAATTTTGGTGGTTTTGTTCAAAGTTTATCTATCTTTTTTGACAATTTTTCCTACTCTATTGGCCATATTCTTTTTATTCTCCTGTCCATTCAGATGGTCGACCTCAGTACAGTTCTCAGGGGAGAATATGATCTGCGGTTTTGAGGGATATAAATGTTAACTTCCATGCTCACTGTTGATGTGTTCTACTCTGTTCTAAAGATGATCCAATTTGAGCTGAAGGGTTTATAGTTCACGCGAGACGTCATGCTGTTTAGACTACATGAGCATGGTATCTTTGGGAGAGTAGTATTTTTGAGAAGTGATAGAAAACACCAAAGAGTCAGTCCTCTTTCTGATAATGGGCGAGGATAGATCATTTTGGTCCAGCGGTGTCTCTGCAAAATGAGTTTTCAATGTGACTGGCCTGATCATTCTTATCTATAACGAATATATGTAATTTGGACAAATTATCAGAGGCATAACAAATAACATTTCTCAGAATCTAGCCCTGTTTTCCTGGATCATTGCAAT
>Ga0100380_10007797_pt1 | contig 10655 bp, 10 predicted proteins | sample CryGeymeta201504_FD_80417 | JGI IMG/M metagenome (GOLD analysis project Ga0100380, IMG submission 80417) | Groundwater microbial communities from Crystal Geyser aquifers in Utah, USA - Crystal Geyser metaG 2015-04 | ecosystem: Environmental > Aquatic > Deep subsurface > Groundwater | place... | reverse complement strand
TCCAACTTCCACAACCCACCAATTGTAACTCAAACCCCGGGTGCGTGTCACCCAATTTAAATAGTAGATCCTATCCTCCTCCATGGAGGGTGTGGTCCGGTTGTGATCAACTATGTCACCCTTTGGGGTGCCAATGGTTGCCTTCGGGTGGCCTTGGCGCCCTGCGGGCGCCATAGTTGTGATCCCCGTAAATTAGATGTTCAATTTTTTTTTTAGTACTCGTAGTAGTAGTAGGAATAACAACATCCAATAATGATTAACAAGAATTTAATTAATATCATCACTAGTACTTCTACTGGTTGTCGTGCTATTATCAGGATTGTTTTTGATGATGTTGAGCTTCCCCATGTCCGGAAATAACTCCAGAATGCGCTCATCTGACATTCCATGTTCGTTACTGAGGGTCTTATACTTCATTATCATGTCCATGATGTAGTTTGCTTCCTTCTGTTTCCGATCAAAGACACAGCTGGTACCTTTTAACTTCATTCTCTCCAAGTTTAACTTTGCAGTCTCCAGTTGCAGTCTTCTGTTTTCAAACTCTTCAGTCCTTTCTCGGGCTTCCCGAAGCAATGACACTGTCTCATCATCAAGTAGAGTCACATTAGGACCACTGCGGCGTCCTCCTTGTTTCTTCTTCTTACTGCTACTGCTGGTATTATCACCAGACTTTTGCTTTCCATTGTTGTTGTTCTTGTTGTTGCTCCTATTCGTGGACACAACGACATTGTTGGTGTGGTGGTTGTTGTTGGAAGGGGGAGTAGTAGTAGTACTATTACTAGCACTACTACTACTTCTTCTTCCTGCACCAGCAGCGGGAACATTAACACTACCAGGAATGCTGTCTTGACTGTTGTTCTTATTCCCATTGTTGTCCTCATCGTCTTCGTTCTCGTCATCCTCATCCAAGTGATTTGTATTGAAGAAATCGTCATCGTCATCATCCTCTTCTGCTACTAGTAAGTCCTCATCATCATCGTCTTGTTCTTGTTTTGTTGTCTCCTCGTCATCATCGTCACTGAGTACAAGAAAGTTATCATGATCCTTCTTACCAGAAGCAATGTCGTCACTTGTTAATTTGGGAGCTGCTGAAGCTCTATCTCCAAACACTGCTTCCAGAGTTCGATAATATGGACAAATCTTTAGAAGCTTACCTTCAAAGGATTGAAATCCTTCCCTTTCAAGTATTCCAGCACCGGTTTCACTGTTCTCAAAGTCATACGCCTTCTTCCAAGTACTTTCAAGATCACCTATCTTACTTGCAACCTGCTTTGCATTACGTTGAGAAAGAGTCCTCGCTGTCATTGTAGCAGCCAAGTCATCTTGGAATTGCTTTTTCTTTTTACCATCGTTGTTCTTTCCTCGATATTTGTTATAGTTTCCCTCAACAAGGAGCCAATCCAGTAGTATCTTCATGGAAGTTAATGGATCACTTGGTCCTCCCTTTCCGTCATTGTTCTAAGTTAACGTAATATCTGTGGATGATCCTTTCTTTACCTTGTCATGGCATTTCTTCGTGCAGCAAGGATGATCATTCATATCACCTCCTTCAATATTATTCTTCATGCATAGGAGTTGGTAACATGTGAAATGAATGAAAGCTTTGCAGCTCTGATTTGCACAACGATGGAGCTCTGGTCCTTTGATGGTGCACCCACGACGTCGGCACTTGGGCACTGATGGTTCGTCAGCAGCAGGAGGACGAGGAGGAGGAGCATCGGGACGAGGAGTCGTGGTGGTTGTGGTGGTGGGGATACTAGTACTAGTACTATCCATGATGATGATCATGCGGCAAGCAAGCAGTGGTGATTTCTTTTGTGGTTCTTGTGCTAGCTGCTGTGCCTCCTTGTCCTTCTTGTAGAGTAGTAAAGATAAGAAAACGATAATTGGTTGGCATTGGCATGTTCATTTTATAAATTTGGGAGCGGGACTCAACAGAAAACATCAAATTTAAAGGTCTGTGGTCTGCTTTTTGGCAAAAATGGGGGTGACAAATTTAAAGATTTAAAGGATTTCATCTGGAAAAATTCAAATTTCTAATTGGATAACTTGAGTACCGATTTGACACTCATTAAGATCTGGACCTGCATCTGCAAATTAATTTTGGCTACCCCTAATGTACATCACTTCTTGATCTGCTGGGTTCTGTTTTTTGTTCTGTCGCATAAATATTTTTAGCGTTGAGGATAATGGAAACTTACCATAGCTTATTCAAAGGGTTGTATCAAAATATTACTTTAAATAATGAAATGATTTAATAATAAATAAATAAACCGCTAATACTGGCAGTAGAATATATTACTGGTACTAGGTACTGGAGTACCAGCAGTAGCTACTGTACCTGGTACTCTAGTACTGTAGTAGTCTCGACTCCTTGAAGCAGTGAGTAATACCAGTATCCTTTACCTGGTACGAGATTCCACCTTTTGCTGACATGTGATTATTCGTTGAATGTTCTGATGATAATATATATGTGTGAGGTTCTCTTGAGATTCGTAGAAAGCAATGCCACTACGGTACAGTCATTTCAATGAGATGATTCATGAAATCGCATTCACAGAAAAATTAGTATTACTGTTGTTTATGGAATTGCAGATGCGCGTCACCATTCGACACTGCAAGAGAACTAACTGGTTTCTCGTACCAGGTACAACATGTCTTTAAAAGCTGTAACCTCACCCGCATGAGTCAGTTTAATAAGATTCATGAAATCACAACATATGTAGAAAGGAAATAATTATGACTGTTTAATGCTTTGGATGTACTACTATCAGGTTGTGGCGATGGTAAAATCAAAACTACCATTTACGAGTACTAGTAGTTGCCCAAAGTACTACCTGGTACTCTAGACTACCAGAAGTCTAGAGTCTACCTGGTACCTGGTACCACGTCACATGATTGAAGTTTTGCAAAATTCGTCTTCGCTGCATACTACTTTCAGCAGTACCAGTCACCTGGTACTACCGGTACATTGCTCATTAGTACTCCTGCGTGTAGGATTGTCAAAGTAAAGTAGACCCTACTAAGAGTGGTACCACTGGTACGACAATGTAGTACCAGTAAGTCACTTTTTAGAGAAAAATTATAATTTAAATACTCGTAAGTAATTTCATCCAAATATCACGAAATGACTGCCAAGACTACTACTAGCATGAACAATCATGCGGTGGACCTTCTCGCATCTGGTACGCACACTGAATTCGTCGAAGGAATGAAAGGTTTGAAAAATGCTATTGCGGCAATCTTTGATGACTGTGTTGTCAATGCTAATGCAGACTCGTCCTGGCAAAGTGCCAACGATGATTCGCTTTGCATGATGTCCATTCATCCGTCCGCTCCAATTGTGCTGGTATCCAGTACGAGTACCGCTACTGTCACAACTCGTCACGCATATTACATAACGTGGAATATGGACGATCATCACACAGGACATCTCGACGGTGAAGCTTATCTGGCCCAGAGCGTTGTCTTGCTATTCAATCTGGCCTTGGGCTTGCAAATCAGAGGCATTGTTGACACTGACACTCGAGACAGACGAACAATGGAACGATCTGCTTCGGTGTACCAACATTGTCTCGAGTTGCTCGAAAGGTGCCAACCTGGCCCACGATCCTGCTTGGCGCCCACTGTCGTTCATACTCTACTGACAGCCTGCTACAAACACCTATGGGAAGTGTACACACATCTGCAAAATGCAGCAGGCCTTGCCCATATTCATGACCTTCTACTTATTTTGCATGTGACTCAGTGCTGTGATGGATGTAACGATAAAGTGTCATTGTGCTTCTTGTGGCACGCCGGGGCCGCTTGAACTCCGAGTAATCTTTACATCAATAGAAGAGTGATAAGATTAGTGTATGAAGTCAGGAGGTTCCATTTGATCCATCAAACTCTATTGAACTTGATCGGTAAGTGCATACAGCGGATGAATGGTGGATAAATGCATGATGCTGTTGTTAAGAAATGCTGAGATGGCTTGTTCGCACATGGCTGATTTACTTGGATGCTCGATTGCTTATCCTGTTCTTCAAGGATGTGGTTTGGTTGTTTTGTTTCGATTTAACTTTCTACTCCTTCCTGGGGTGTGCGGTGGCCGGCGGTGGCAATGGTACCCTCCGGCCTCTGGGTTCCAATTTCCAATCGCTGTAAACTTAAAATAAAAATTACAATAAATTTGCTCAATAGGGATAGCAAGTCATAGTTAAGGTTAGTTTATCGATTTCGATACAACCTCTACTCTAGCTAGCTAGCTAGTAGTAACAGTAACAGTACTTTTTGTGTGGCCTTTCCGAACATTAGACACCTGTAAAAATTTATCAGTTCTTGTGATATTTGGTGCTTCTTCAAAGCAAAATTGCGTAGTATCCTGGTAGTGCGTGAAATAAAGTTTTTGATTGGCCCTACTAGTGTTTAACGTCACTCCAACGCGCGAAAGCCAACTTGCACAATCTCTCAGGAGCAAGTGAAAAAAGTTGGGATTGTTGAAACATGAATCGTGGAAAATGAACGTGCTGGTTCATATTGTACTTGCAGTTCTCCGCTGCTACACGGAACTTTACTAGGTCTACTACAATTTCCAGCAGAAGAAGTGTCGGGTCTGGGAGTTTCCTAATGCTGCATCCCGAATCAGTTCAGTTATGTTTGAAGGCATTTGGTTCATAACCTTACCCATTGGCGTTGTGCCAGGTTGTTTACCAGTCATCTGTCATATTCGTTTCTTAAATTTGAGTTATAAGTTGTGATTCAACTTTTCATAAACTTATTTTCATTCTGCACAGTGATATCTGAGGTCTTCTTCCTTTGCAAGGACTAGCTTGATAGGTTGGGACTATCAGTCATGACCATGTCGGCCACGAGGCCTCATGATAAAAAGGACCAAAGTCAATAGTTTAGTACTCCGTAAGAAGTAAGAATAGTATTTAACACATACTTTATCATTCCTTAACATTCTGCGACTTCTGAGTAACTATCCTCGGGATGATTGACTAAATTTTCCAGCACATTTGAGCGGCTTGAAATCATGTCGCATTCATCAGCGACTTCCATTGGAGTTGTCGAATATGAAACATCCAGAGATATCCTGGCATGTTCGGGATCTTGAAGCTGTGTATGAAGGACCTTGGCTTTTTTCTTTCCTGTTACATCGTTGGAACGTGTCTTTTTGTTCTTGTCCTTCTTCCAGAATAATAGAAGCCGATTCCACCACTTTGGTCTACACTCGCGGGTTGCTTCTTTTGCTGGCACTTCTTCTTCTTCTTCTTCTTGCTCCTCAGATATTGCAGTCCTTTGAATACAACGTGACGTTTCACTTGGACCGATTGTTCTTGACGGCGAAGACGTGGACTGCTCTTCTGATGACGTCGTGCTAGTAGAAAGCTCTTTCGATAACAATTCAGAATCTTTTTCACTAGAACTGAACCATTCATCGGCCTCTAGAAGTCGACATGCCGCGCCTTCAAATTCTTTCATTCGCTCCATTGCACTGGGAGCATTTCCCATGGCCTTGGTAGCTGTGTTGTGGCTCCTGAGATGTGTAGGAACATTCTTCACGGAATCAGTGGTACGACGAAATTCACGCCTGGATCTCGTGCCATTCAATGGTGACTCGAATGTATTATTCTGTTGCATCAACTCGGCTGGCATTTCCTCAATGATCATCTGCTGGAAGACTGAGTTACGGGTAAAGGTAGTGTAGATGCTCGCATCGTCTACTGTGTATAGGGAAGGATCGGCATCATCCCAGTCATAATCATGAGTTTCCTCCTTGGCCATTCTCGCTGTATACGCAAACATTGACGTGTCCTCTTCGCCTTCCCCGTCGATCGTTGTATGAAAGTGACGGCTATTCAAGCTCATGTTGGACGGCATGGCTCTTTGGGAAGCAAGAAAGCGCGGACGGCGCAGATCTTGCCTTGTCGAAGTTATCATCTTCAATCCAAACTATAACAGATGTTGGCTGCCAATATTTTATTTGAAGGTTGTAATTTTTTAATGTTTATCGTTTATCCAAGATATTATTGTTTATTTTCAATATAGCCTAAATACTACGGTAGTGGCAAAGTTTAATTGCCAGTTGCCAGTCTCATCCTAAAATCAGATGCTCGTTAAGCTCGTTAAGGTGAATTGGCAAGCGTTCGCGCTACCCTGGTATCTTGATACTCCGGAGGACTTTAGCGTCTTGGATCGTTGCCAGTGAATAAGGTTTGAATAGGGGCAAGAAATCACATTCTTAACTAAAGAATAGCAGTGAATCTGCTGAACGTAAAGACTCTGAAAAAAACATTAAATCGTAGTCATTTGAAAGTTCCCCTTTGACACTATTAATCTTTTTTGTAAAGCCTATTTCCTGGCAACTACCTACCATGAGAAAGATCGAATGCTTTGTGAAAAATATTTCACACTCCGCTTTCAAGATACGGTAAATAATTACCCGTTTTTACTTCTGACCATTCGGCAAGACTATTATCTAAGTAGTGAACGGTATTATTTACAGTACCGCATTTTTCAACTGCAGAAGGCATCTCACAGATTCCCGTCACATTTACTCATTTTAGTACTAACTTTTCCTTCAAGAATTACAGTGTGTAACCGTAGGACTCGCGAGCACTCGTCTATCATCGTTTTGCTTCTACAAGATCAATACGTCCCGTTTTGCAGGGCCGTGGTCATTATCAGTTTATTGAACAGGCTTGACGGCATATGCTGCTGTGGTACCGGAAGAAACAGTTGCTGGTAACGTCTCCTTTAAACGAGTGATTCTGCCTGCCGTATGATATTATTTCAAGATGGGGCTCAAATCATTGCTGCGAAAAACATTGTTATCGTTTGGCATATTGACGGTGAGTATCCAGGTCTGATATGTGCGAGAAACATTACTATTGATTTGGCATTATATTGAAGGCTGACGGTGGGCATCCAGGTCTGATAGGTGCCTACACAGAGAAATACTAGTAATATTTTAAGTACAGTAGACTACTGCCCAGTAGGTAGTACTCCTCGTATGGTACTCATCAGTAGCTGCTTTTTCCCCCGGAAATAGGGGATGGGGTTACTGAATCTGAATCGTGCCGAGTTTCTGAATCATCAAATCCCATCAATTAAACCACCAAACTAATCTGAATGAATCAGCATTTTGATGACACAGAGACGCAACAGCAATACAAGTTCGGGGACAACATCAGCAGTGGTCGTCAGTAATTTATTTGTTTCGTTTCAAGGAACAAATATAAAAAGCACGGCATAGCTATCGTCATAATATAATATTGAAACATTGATCATTCATAATTTATTCTGCCAGGTTACAATTCAGTTTTTTTCGTAGCCATGAAGTTCCAACTAGCCGCCACCACCATCTTCACTGCATCTTTGGCCGCTTCTGCCTTTATGGTCCCCGGTAACTACATTCAGAAGAAGCAGGCAATAACGAAGGTTGTTGCTTCCCCGGACCAAGACACAAAGACTGAACGCAGCGCATCCAACAACAGGCCAGTTTTCGATCCAATGGGTCTCTATCCTGAATCATCAGAGGAAGTCCAGCAGGGACGCATTCAGCAACTGGAACCAAATTTGGATGTCAAAAAGCCAGTCATTGATCCCATGGGATTGTACCCCCCAGACAGCCAAGAGTACAAGGAGTACATGGAACTGGAAAAGATCTACAACGGTGGTCCTTATGATGTGAACGGCAATCGACCTGTCTTTGATCCCATGGGTTTGTATTCCGAAACGACTCAAGAGCGACAGATGGGAAAGATTCAAGCCATGGAGCCCAAAGAAGTCAATGCCAAGGACACCAAGGATCCTCTGGGACTCTACCCCAAGGAGTCTGTCGAATTTGAACGATCTCTCGAGTACGACAAAGAAATGTTGAATCGCGGAAATGAACAGTTTCTGTACGATCCACTGGGACTGTATCCGGAATCATCTCCCGAAAGACAAGAGGGACGCGTTCGAGCACTGGAACCCGAAGTCAAGGCCATAAAGCCAGTATTGGATCCTCTCGGACTTTACAACAACGCCGATCAGCGCGAACAGGAAGTCGATCAGGGCGTGATCATGTCCGAGGCTTTGCCTTTTGTTCCTCGTCCAGCTTCGTTGGACGGATCTTTAGCGGGCGACTTTGGATTTGATCCCTTGGGTTTCTCCAATTCGCCAGATAGTCTGGGTTTTATGCGACAAGCCGAGTTGAAGCACGCCCGAATCGCTATGTTGGCCGCTGCTGGGTGGCCTTTGTCCGAGCTCTTTGACAAGAAGATTGCGGCTCTCTTGCACTTGAAGCCCTTGCTGGTGGAAGGGGATAGGGTCCCTTCGCTGCTCAATGGTGGTCTTTCCCAAGTAAACCCATTTTATTGGATGGGAATTCTAGCTGTAGCAGGGTTGGCCGAAGGACTGGAACTTATGAGAGCCAAAGACGGTTGGGCGGTGCCCATTAGTGAACAGGGTGGACCAGGCTTTGATCCACTTGGTTTGTTCCCAAAAGACGAAGCAGGGCAGAAAAAGATGCAACTTTCGGAGATTAAAAACGGACGCCTGGCAATGGTAGCCATTACCGCCTTTGCTGTGATGGAGGCTTTGACCAAAACTGCCGTGGTGGATTTCACTCCGTTTTTTTTTCATCCTCCTTTCTAAATTGTAGACCATGCTGAATTAGTGCCTGTACATAAAAACTAGACTGAAAGATTTGACCTTCTGATATTTTACCATCTTACAATTAGTCTCCATTTGGAATTATTTGCATGTTTTAACTCTAGTAGTCTTAATAACTGCATGTGACCAACTGCCTGTCCCCGGACGGAGACTTAACGAGCTAAGCCAATCCGAAAGTATCTTTTCAATGATCACTAGCTTGTCTACTACTACAGTACTACACTAGTGGAGAACATTTTTCCAACACTACTGTACCAGTAGCGGCTACCATAGCGAGTACTGGGACCACGCCACCAGGTAGGAACTGTACCACTACTCTTTATTTATTATTAGAAGACGATGATCCTTGTGAAAAATGAAATTGGAGAAGATTGCTTCTACGTACCACTACCTGGTACCAGTAAGTCGAATTTCGATTGCCGCGCGATTTTCTTCCGTGATCCGTGGGATTGGCCTTTCATGGACGCTGCAAATTTTCCTGCAGAACAGTACTCTACTCTGAGTAGTATTATAGCTACCTGGTAGTATCAGTAGTAGGTAGCTGGTAGAAATCTAAAGAGTACCATACTGGCAGCAGCAATTATCATGATAACAGAACAAGATTGAAGGTACGTGGCATAGTAACTGAAACAAGAGAAGAACAAAAGGTGCAGACAATGGAAATGGATCATATTAAAAAACTTAAAGAAACAAACACGAAAAACCATTTTATTGATAGCAAACGAGTGAAACAACAATGAAACTTGCCTTAATCCCCGTACTCACCATTCTTGCGGTAACAGCAGCAGCTGTGAGCGGTTTTACGCCAGCCAGTATCCGTGCTCCCGTTGGAACCTCTATCAAAACATACATGTCAGATATTTCTACCGTAGAAGAAGAAGGCAGCACCTATATTGATGACGAGCGCCGAGCGGTTATGAATCTTATTGTTCTTGGTTCTGCGACTGTCACTGTTGGCGCCATGGGTCTTCCGTATCTTTCCTTTTTCTTTCCTCCCAGTGCAGGGGACGCTTCGGCTGCCATTCCTGCCAAAGATGCCCTCGGTAACGACGTTTTGGCCAAGGAATACCTTGCTTCCAAACCTGCGGGAGACCGGTCGTTGGTTCAGGGCCTCAAAGGTGATGCCGCGTAAGGATGAAATAGACTATTATCTTATTTTAGGTTTGCATATGATTTGCCTTACCTCACCATAACCCCCACTTTTCTACATCTCAAACTTTTATCACAGATATTTGATTGTCCAGGAGGACAAGACGCTTCAAAGCTACGCTCTCAACGCTATTTGTACCCATTTGGGATGCGTTGTACCTTGGTCCGAAGCCAACAATAAGTTCATGTGTCCTTGTCATGGTTCCCAGTACGATCCCGAAGGCGCGGTTGTGAGGGGTCCTGCTCCTCTTCCCCTCGCGCTAGAACACTCCGTGGTTGACGAAAAGACTGACAAGGTAATGTTGGCGCCCTGGACAGAGACCGACTTTCGCACAGGCGAAAAGGGATGGTGGAATTAAGCACAAACGACGAATAATCATAAACCATACATTAGGATAGGATTGCATTTTTTAATATTATAGGACGACCAATTCTGTAGATACGCCATGCTTATTCGAAGGCAGAGAAGAGTGGAGTAAGCTAGAGTTGGCAAATAATACAAACACTGCGCCATGAAGTAGTCTAGACCAATGGTAGGCAGGAGCAATTGTCTTTCTCAGATCTTGAACAGGGCAAGACCAGCATCTGGCCCATTCCATGGGCGACGATTTGTTGTCTGTAGTTATGTTTGCTTGATCTATTATCGCAGTGACATAATCATATTCTAGCTGGCTCGCCTGCACCCTTGTGAGCGAAAGGAGGAAACAAGGGAAATTTGCCATAGTAACGCCGTCGATAAAAAATAACTCACAAAATGAACCACAGGTGCGAAATCACACGAGAACAGTGTAGTGGCAATCAATAAACAGGCAAAAATACAGAAACTTTTGCCCCAAGGAAGCCGCAATCGCTCAGTGGAT
>Ga0100380_10007791_pt1 | contig 10662 bp, 9 predicted proteins | sample CryGeymeta201504_FD_80417 | JGI IMG/M metagenome (GOLD analysis project Ga0100380, IMG submission 80417) | Groundwater microbial communities from Crystal Geyser aquifers in Utah, USA - Crystal Geyser metaG 2015-04 | ecosystem: Environmental > Aquatic > Deep subsurface > Groundwater | place: USA... | reverse complement strand
TGGGCATCCGCGTCTATCGCGACTCCGCCGATCGCTGGGTGCGCTCACGCATGATCTGGAACCAGCACGCCTACTTCGTCACCAACGTGAACGATGATGGCACCATCCCGCGCACCAGCGCCGCGGGCATCAACTGGACCACGCCTGGGTTGAACAACTTCCGCCAGAACGTGCAGGGCAGCGCCATCCCCGACGCGGCGCCGGACCTCACCTCGCGCAGCACCCCCGTGGCGTGCGCGGAGCGTGGCATCGCCAACCTCACCGCCAACGTGTGCAACCGCGGCACCGAGCCCGTGGGCGCCGGCCTCTTGGTCGGCTTCTACGACGGCGACCCCGCGCTGGGTGTGCGCATCTGTCAGGTGCCGACCACCGGCGTGCTCGATCCCGGCGCCTGCGAGCCCGTTAGCTGCACATGGAGCACCGCACCCGACGCCATGCCCGGACGCGACGTCGTCATCGTCGCCGACGACGCCTCCAGCGAGGGCGAGTGCCACGAGGGCAACAACACCACCACGCTCCCCGGCGTCTTCTGTCAGGGGCTCGAGTAGCGGATGGGGCGGGGTCAGGTGCTCGGACGCATTCCCTGCCTAGTCGTGCTCGTTTTCGGCGATGGCTGTGCTGCCGCGCACCACGCCGATCCATGCCGGGACTCGCCGACGCCTTGTCCGGTCGACACCGAACTGACCTGGATACCGGTGAAATATGCTCCAGCGATTGCGCAGCCTACTGGCCCCTGAGACGTCCGGCCTACTGCGAGGGCGAACGGGCTATCGCCGTTGAAGGTAGCTGCCTCGATCTCGCCGTTTGCACGCCTGTGGAACGATCACTCCCAGATGCCTCTGCGCCACGCTCGCCATTGGCAGACCCGCCACTGGCAGGCGGAGATCCGTGTGCACCTCCATGAAGAGCTAGCGAAGGATAGCGATGGAGAACGCCAACACATGTGGATTTGTCGATGGCTCGCCGTGCCCGATCACGACACCATTGCTGGGCGAGGAGTAGACGGTTGGCCGTGGGGCGCAGCGCTCGCGCGCGCCGGACGCGACGACGAGCGGTGACGCACACGGCCCCGACCTGAGTTGCACCGAGGTCGGTGCAGGACAGTTCCTGCACTCCACGAACAACGGTCGACGGCCGAGCTGCAAGACACTCAACGGTGCCGGAGCGCCGCCCCCCATCGCTGGGGGAGACGGGTTCGGTTCGGTCTGGCCAGCTTCCCGACGTCTTGGCGCGCTCGCGCTGCAGGTCCGGCTGACCGTGAATCGCGAGAGGGAGGTTCTGGATGGATGCGCGTGGGCTCTTCGTGCCCTGTGCCGTGCTCGTAGGATGCGGCGGCCCGGCGCCCCAGGCGGCTTCGTCGGATCGGGCGCGTACGCGCCCGAACGCGTCCGAGCAGACGTCCGAAGCAGAGGAACCGCCGCGTGTCGAGGGTGTGATCCCGCGCGTCGAATTGTTGGCGTCGGGCGCCCAGCCTCGACGTGTCTTGCGCTACGTGATCCCCGACGGGTCCACGCAGCGTGCTCGATTCTGGCATGAGCAACAGATTCGGATGGCAGGCGACGCCTCGCCCGAGCCCGTGCGCATCCCGATTCTGGTCGTCGTGCGCCTCGGTCCTACCGCCTCGACGCGCGTCGTGAGGGTTCCCTGCGGGCGGGCATCGGAGTAGGCTCGGCATCATGCGACTTCGACTCAGTCTGACCGACGACGCGACCGGTGCGACGGTTGCCCAGGCTGTCGTGTCCCAAGTCTTCGCTCGACGTGGCGAGGACGAACTGAGTGACTTCGCCCATGCGGCGCTGCCTCAGTTCGACGTCTCCGCGGAAGCCGCGGGCTATCGACTGAAGTTCCGGCACGAGGTGGTCCACGTCCCGACCTACGTACGCGTCGCGCTGAAGGGCTATCAACTCCACTGCACGGTGTTGCGCGACCAGCAGGCGGAGCACGCGCGCGGACACTGCCCACGCTGCGGTGCGTCCATGCAGGAGGAGCGCATCGGCGGCGCCTACCGATCGATCGCCGTGGCGCGCGCTCGCTGCCTGGTCTGCGGCGTCGAGGTGGTCGCCTTGGCCGAGGCATTCTCGCTCGGCGCGCCGAAGGGCCTGGGCGACGGCTGGGTGCGCGTCGTGTCGCCCATGGCCTGCTCGGGCTGCGGCGAGGTTTTGGTCCCCGGCACGATCACCGCCAACGGGCGCACGGTTCAGGTCGAGGCCTGCGGAGGCTGTCGGCTGGTGTTGCTCGAACCCGAGGATCGCGCGGTGTTGATGGGCGGCGTGGGCTAGCAGCCTGTTGAAGAGCCTCATCACTCGAGAACTTGGTAGCCTCAGCAACATGTCCAACTGCTGCGCGCGCCGTCGTTGGTCGTGCCGTAGCGTCGAGGGTGAGCCGCCCTCCGCGGCCGTGGGAAGCAGCGATGATGTGGTTCGAACGTTTGATGGGGTTTGCGGAGGAGTCTCCCGAGCAGGTGCGCGCCAACCTCGAGCTCGATGGCGAAGAGCTGGTGTCCAAGGTGAATGAGCGCCGCGTGCGCTGTGGGAGACTGACCACGCCGAGCCTGGCAGAGCTTCGGGCCGTGCACGCGCCGACGACCGAAGCCCCTGCACGCGTGCAAGAGATCATCGGTGACGCGGGAGAGCTTCACCGCCGGCCCGAGCATGCGGGCGCGCTGTTCCAGGCCGCATCCCAGTTCAACCTGCTCGAGATGTCGTCGCCTTCCGTCACGCCCGAAGAGGGCGTTGGCAGCTACGAGCTCGACCGCACGCAAGGCCCGGCGTGTGCCGTGAGCTGTGGCGGGGGCACGATCTATCGCAACTACTTCGCGCCCGTCGGTGCGCAGATCGGGCAGACGGCCACGAATCAGATCGACTGCCTCGCCGAGTTGGGCGCCGCGCTCGGACCCGACCTGTGGGAGATGAAGAACGGCTACGCGCTCGCACACGCCGACGGACTCTCGCGCATCAACACGCGCCTCGCCCTCGCCTCGGACGCGGAGCGCGACGAGCTTCGCGGCCTCTTGCGTATCGGCGTTCAGCACGACGTCGAAGTGCTCGGCACGGAGCATCGGGTCACGCAGGTCTACGGCTCGGGCATGCCCGTGAGCTACGGCAGGCCGCCAGCGCCGCTGTGGGAGCCCATCGCGCGGCTCGTGCTCGAGGCGTCCTACGAGGCGACGCTGCTCGCGGCGCGACGGCTCGGGATTCGTCAGGTCTTCTTGACGCTGCTCGGCGGCGGCGTGTTCGGCAACGACCCGCGTTGGATCGGCGACAGCATCCTGCGCGCGCTCTCCTTGGTCGACGGGCTCGACGTCTCCCTCGTCAGCTACGGTCGCTCGAACCCGGCCGTACAGCGCATCGTGCAGGCGCACTCTGCCGGCGCTCGGCTCTGACCCTAGCTCGCGAGCAGCGCGCGGGTCTCGGCGACGATCCGATCGAGTGACTGGGCTAGCCCGTGCTCGTCGTCGACTTCGATCAAGCGCACGTCGTCAGGGTAGGCGGCGGCAAAGTCGCGGCTGACTGCGATGGGCACGACCTCGTCGCCCTTGCCGTGGATGATCACGGTCGGCACCGGCGCGTAGAGGCGCATGGTGTCGGCCGGTGGCTCAGCACGGATCAGCGCGTGGTACTTGCGCCCGTGGGGTCCCGACTCGAGGCCGTGGCAGAAGATGACGTCCATACGGGTCCTCACTTGCCAGCCAGCATCTGCGCCCAGGCCATGCCGAGGATCAGAAGGAGCAGACCCGCCGCACTCACGCGGGCTACGCGCAGCGCACTCAGGCAGCGCACTACGCCGCGCAGGTCCTTGGGCACCAGGCACTTCAGTCGCTCGGCGGTCTCGTCGAAGAGATGCTCCTGTGCGTCCGGGGGCGCATAGAGACTGACGCTGACGGGTGCACCCTCGATCGTGAGGTTCGCGGTCCACCAGTCCAGGTTCGCGTCGTACTCGAGCGCGCCCAGCGCCGGATGCTCCCGCTGGGTTCGCGCGTGGCGCGGCCGTGGCTTCGCGAGCAACCTCGGGCAGTCGAAGCTCGGGCCGCCGAGCGCGAGTTCGTGGCAGCCTGGGCAGGGCACGGCGTCGACTACCAGACCGTGGTGGCAGGTGATGCGCGTCTCGTCGTCCAGGCACGACTGGCGCGTGTCCGCGAAGCCCTCCATGCCCGCGCTGGGGCAGTCGACGCCCGGCAACCACGCGGGCGTGCCGTAGCAGGCGTCCGCGCCTTCCACGTGTCCGCAGAAGAGTCCCTCGGGGCAGGCCCAGGCGTCCACGAGCGCTCCACCCTGGCAGCGGCCCACGCTGTCCACGCTCAGGCAAAGGGTGGCGTCCACGCCTGCGCATTCGTCCGTCGAGGTCACGCCTCCGTCCATGTCGAAGCCGCCCGCGTCGGGCTCCGGGACCGAGCTGTCCGGAAGCGTGGCCGCCGGCGTGCGACAGGCGCCCCAACCTGCGGTCGAGCAGGTGTGGTCGGCGTCGCACTCGTTCACCCGAAGGACGTAGCCGTCGCGGCAGAAGATCAAAGTGTTGTCCACGCAGAGCGGGCCATCCGGCTGCAGGGCGCACAGCGGCGACGGCGCATCGTCGAGCGCGCAGAACGCCTCGTCGCCGCCGAGGTCGACGCAGGTCCGGTCCCCGCAGTCGCGCTCTTGAAGCGCGAAGCGATCGGGCCAATAGCTCGTGTCGCGTTCGCATTGGGTCAAGACATTGCCGTCGCAGGAGGTGCCCTCGTGGTGGCACTCGCTGCCGTTGAGCTGGATCGTCTGGCAGCCCAGCAGGCCGAGGCAGAGCGGGATCGCGACGAAGAGTGAGCGCGCCATGGTCCATGGTCACAGCACGTCGCACGCCAAGCGGCTGTCTCCGAGGGATCGGGGGTGACGACCTCTCCGTGGCTCGCCTCGCCGTGCCTGGTTCACCACAGCGTGACGCGAGCGCACAGCGCCTGGTCACACCACGAGCCCCGCTCCACGTCGACGATCTCGTGACGAGCGCGAGCGGTTCGCGACGTCTGTCAGGGCGATGCGGGCGCCGGGCCGTGGACCGCGCGCATGCCCTGTGCAGCTTCGGCGTAGCGCGCCTCGTCGGGTGCCAGCGCGCTGGCTCGCTCGTACGCGGCGCGTGCGCCCGCGTCGTTCTCCATTCGCTGGCGCGTCACGCCGAGGTTGAACCACAGCCTCGCGTCCTCGGGATCGACGGCCGTGGCGTACTCGTACAGGCGCTCGCTCTCGGTGTAGTCCGCAGCCTCGTAGGCCTTCTGGGCGTCGGCCCAGGCGGCGAGCCCGCCCCCTTCGCCCCAGTTCACCCAGGGTCGAAGCCAGGCCGACGCGACGAAGCAGGCGAGCAGCAGCGCACCGGCCGCGGAGGCCAGCGCGTAGCGTGACGAGGCCTTCGCGCTCGCGGCGCATCCGAAGAGCGCACCGAGCACGAAGCCCGCACCGTGGGCGACGTTGGCGATGGGCATCACCTTGGTCACGGTCAGCCCGATGCAGAAGAAGAACCAGATCACGAAGAGCTGCGTGGTGCGCGCGTCCATGGCGTCGGAGAGCTTCGGATCGCGGCGATGGGCCACGGTGAGGAAGCCGACGATGCCGTAGCCCACGCCCGAGAGGCCGACGCCACCGCGGAAGAAGGCGTGCTCCGCCGCCGCCGAGCCCGCCCCGACCAGCAGGTAGAAGAGGAACGTCCGCGCCGAGCCGTAGCGTTGCTCGAGCAGCGAACCGAGGCGCCACAACCAGAAGAGGTTGAAGAGCAGGTGCATCGCCCCGACGTGCGGCAAGGCAGACGTGAGCAGGCGCCAGGGCTCGCCCTCAAAGGCGCGGTAGCTCATGTCGAAGGCGTCGATGTTGCGCCCGGACCACGAGAGCAGCGTCACCACCAGCGCCATCAGGCCGAGCCCGACCGTGGCGGGCAGCTTGGGTGCGGCTGAGAGAGGCGTCGCGCGGATCACGTCGGGATTATACGCGGCGCGCTTGGGGAAGCTGCCTTGGCCTGATGACCTCCGCCCATGCGCACATTGTTGGATCGGCCGCCCTTGTTTACGATCTCGCTTCGTGGATCACGAACAGGCGCCGAGCTGAGGCGATGCCCGCTCTCGAGATCGTGATCGACGAGCCCGGCGCGAGACTCGTCTTGTCCCAGGAGCCGAGGTCGAAGTGGAAGGACCGCGTCCATCGCGCCCTGGGGGCGATGAATCGCCGTCGTGGTCCGATGATCGTGGCCACGATCGATCACTTGGAGGCGTCGCCGGGACGACTCGAGATCACGACGGTGAATCCGTGTCGGCAGGTGACGGCAGAAGGCGATGAGCTGACCACCGTGAAGCTGAACTTCGGCTTCAGCGGCGATACGAGCTGCCTCGGCTCGATCCGGTTGGGGCGTGATCCCTTCCCTTCCTTGCTTCTGGGATTCATCAACGTCGCGTCGGAGGTCCGTGTTCGTGCGCGCGCCCATGGCGCTGCTCGGATTCACCTGCGGTGGTTCGGTCATGGCGGTGGCCGTGGGGATCGTGCTCATGATCCCCGCGCGAATCCTGGCGGCGCTGATTCGGGGGATCTTCCACGAACACGTGCACCTCGTCTGGCCGGTTCTGATCCCCAGTGGCTTGCTCGGCGTTCTCGTCGGGACGATGTTCGCGCACATGCACTGGACGGATCGGGGACTTCCGGGTCGCCCTCGCCGAGAGACGCAGCTCGATTGCGCGGCCAGTGAAGTGAGCATCCACGACGAGCGCGGCAAGCGTGGGCACTCCTTCGACGACCTGCGCGCCCTGAGGCTGGACGAGCTCGGCACCGGCATCCGCCTCGGCCTCGTGATGGACGACGACCTGGCGCTCGCCGAGTGGTCCGCCAACAACGCCGACACGCGCAACGAATCGCGTGGCATGGCGCGCGCTGGCCACGGCCCTTCAACGTCCGATCCATCTCCACGACAGTCGCGCGTAGGGGCGGCGCCGCGGCCTCGCGCCTACTCGGCCTCGTCCTCGAGCTGGATCACGAAGAGGAGCGCGTCGGCGTCGACTTGATCGCCTTCGGCCACGTCGACTCGGACGATCTCGCCCGCGTGTGGCGCACGCACCTCGTGCTCCATCTTCATCGCCTCGAGCACGGCCAGGCGTTGACCGGCTTCGACGCGCTCGCCGAGGGCGACCGAGAGGGAGAGCACGCGTCCGGGCATAGGTGCGATGCAGGCGCCCGCGATGGCCTCGAGCACGCGCTCGGGGAAGCGCGCTCGCTGACGCACGCTGACGGCGGCGCTGAGCGTGGTGACGAAGAAGGTGTCCTGATGCTCGACCACGCGCGCCTGTCGACGCAGACCGTCGAGCTCCCAGCGCAGCTCGTGCGCCTCGAGTCCGAGCAAGGTGACGGAGCGCGGCTGGGCGTCGGCGAGTAGCTCGAAGCGCCCATCACCGAGGTGTCGATAGCGCAGCTCGATGGGCGGCTGGCCTTCGACGCCAGAGTCGAAGCTCAGCGCCTCGTGTGTGTGGAAGTTGTTGCGATAGCCGCGCGGGATCGAGGACAGCACCTCGGCCTCGCGCCGTCGCATCTCGAAGCCGAAGAGCATGCCGGCGACGCTCGCGTCGATCAGACTCTCTCGCGCCGGACCCTCGTGCAGCGCCTCGGCCAGGTGCTCCGGGATGAAGTGCGTGTGCGTGTCTCCGGAGCGGAAGGCCTCGTGCTCGAGCGCCTGGACCAACAGGCGCCGGTTTGTCTGCACGCCGGCCAGACCCAGCCCCGAGAGGCAGCGGATCATGCGATCGATGGCCGTCTGGCGATCGCCCGCATGGATCACCAGGCGCGCGAGCATGGGATCGTAGTGGGTCGAGACCACGGAGCCGCGCTCCACGCTCGCCTCCACGCGCAGTCCCGGCACGTCCTCCCAGGCGAAGTCGAAGAGCGTGCCCGTCTGGGGCAGGAAATCCTTGGCCGGATCCTCGGCGTAGAGCCTGACCTCGAGGGCGTGACCCGAGAGCGGGATCTCGTCTTGGATGAAGCGCAGGCGCTCCCCGCGCGCGACGCGCAGCTGCTCCTCGACTAGGTCGAGCCCCGTCACCATCTCGGTGGTCGCGTGCTCGACTTGAAGTCGGGTGTTCATCTCGAGAAAGTGGAAGCTCCGGTCGGGCGCGAGCAAGAACTCCACCGTGCCGACGCCGCGGTAGCCGATGGCCTGGGCGCAGCGCACCGCCGCTTCTCCCATGCGATCGCGCAGCCCGTGATCGACGGCGGGTGAGGGGCACTCCTCGATGATCTTCTGATGACGCCGTTGGATGGAGCACTCGCGCTCGTAGGCGTGGATCACGTTGCCGGCGCCGTCGGCGAGGACCTGCACCTCGACGTGACGCGCCTGGTCGATGTAGCGCTCGAGCAGCAGGCTTCCGTCTCCGAAGGCGGCCTCTGCCTCGCGCTGCGCGGAGCGGATGGCGTCCTCCACCCCTTCCAGTGAGTAGAGGCGCTTCATGCCCTTGCCGCCGCCACCGGCGCTTGCCTTGAGCAGCAGCGGCGCGCCGAGCTCACGCGCGGCGGCGAGCAGCACCGAAAACTCCTGGGACTCGGGCACGATGCCCTCGATCACGGGGATGCCCATCTCGATGGCGATGGCCTTGGCGCGGCGCTTGTCGCCCATGGTCTCGATGGACTCGGGCGTCGGACCCACGAAGATCAATCCCGCGTCTTCCACGGCGCGCGCGAAGCGGGCGTTCTCGGCCAGGAAGCCCCAGCCGGGATGAATCGCATCGGCGCCCACGCGCGCGGCGGCCTCGAGGATACGCTCGATCGAGAGGTAGCTCTCGACGGCGGCGGCGGGTCCGATGCACACGGCCTCGTCCGCCTCGCGCACGAAGGGCAAGAGCGCGTCGGCTTCGGAGAAGACGGCCACGGTGGCGATGCCCATGCGCTTCGCCGTCGCCATCACGCGGGACGCGACGTCTCCCCGGTTGGCGATCAAGAGCTTTCGAATGCGTTGTGTGCTCGTCATCTCAATGCCGGAAGACGCCGTAGCGCATCGTGCCCTCGACGGGCGCGTTGGAGGCGGCGCTCAGGCTGATGCCCAGCACCGCGCGCGTGTCGCGCGGGTCGATGATGCCGTCGTCCCACAGGCGGGCCGAAGCGTAGAGCGCGGTGGACTGCTGGTCGATGGCGTTCTCCATCAGCATCTTGGCGCCTCCGAGCATGGCCTCGTCCACCTCGACACCCTTCTTCGCGGCGGCGCCGCGCTTGATGATGTCGAGCACACCCGCGAGCTGCTTGCCGCCCATCACGGCGATGCGGTGGTTGGGCCAGGTGAAGAGGAAGCGCGGCCGGTAGGCGCGTCCGCTCATGGCGTAGTTGCCCGCGCCGTAGCTGGCGCCCGTCATGATCGTGATCGCCGGCACGGTGCTGTTCGAGACCGCGTTGATCATCTTCGCGCCGTGCTTGATGATGCCCTCGCGCTCCACCTGGCCTCCCACCATGAAGCCCGTGGTGTTCTGCAGGAAGACGAGCGGGACGTTGCGTTGGTTGCACAGCTCGATGAACTGCGCGCCCTTGTTTGCGGCCTTGCTCTCGAGCACGCCGTGGTTCGCGAGCACGCCGATGGGGAAGCCGTGCACGTGCGCCCAGCCGCAGACCAAGGTCGAGCCGTAGCGCGGCTTGAACTCGCTGAAGCGCGAGTCGTCCACGACGCGCGCCAACACCTCACGCGGATCGAAGGGCACCCGCGGATCGGCGGAGGCGATGCCCAGGAGCTCGTCGGGATCGAAGCGAGGCGCTGTCACCTCACGGGGTGGAGGCACGTAGCCCTTGCGCCACTCGAGGTGGGCCACGATCTCGCGCCCCAGGCGCAGGGCGTCCATCTCGTCTTCGGCCAGATAGTCCGCGACGCCGCTCTCGCTGGCGTGCATCTCGGCGCCGCCCAGGCTCTCGTCGTCGATCTCCTCGCCCGTGGCCATCTTCACCAGCGGTGGGCCGGCGAGGTAGACCTGCGCCTGCTCCTTCACCATCACCACGTAGTCGCTCATGCCCGGGATGTAGGCGCCTCCCGCGGTCGAGCTGCCGAAGACGAGGCAGATGCTCGGGAGCTTCTCGGCGCTGCGTCGCGTCAGATCGCGGAAGCCCGCGCCGCCGGCCACGAAGATGCGATCCTGATTGGGCAGATCTGCGCCGGCGCTCTCGATCAGGCTGATGCCCACGAGCTGATTCTGATCGGCGATCTCCGCCAGGCGTCCGCTCTTCTGCATCGAGAGCGGGGTGATGGCGCCGCCCTTCACCGTGGCTTCGCTGGCCGTGATCAGGCATTCGACGCCGGACACCACGCCCACGCCGCCGACCACGGAGCAGCCGGGTGGCTCACCGGGCACGCCGGTTCCGGCCAAGGCGCCGATCTCGAGGAAGGGGCTGTCCCGATCGAGCAAGAGCTCGATGCGTTGGCGCGGCAGGATGCGTCCGCGCGCGACGTGACGTGTGTTGTACTTCTCGCCTCCCCCTTGGTTCACGCGCGTCAGCGCCTTGGCCAGGTCGTCGAGGGCGGTCAGGTTCGCGGCGCGGTTGTCCGTGTAGGGTGGCGAGCGCTTGTCGAGCCGGGAGCGGAGCTCTGGATAACGCTGGGCGGCGGACATGGCGGCATCCTCGACGTCCGGGCGGGCGCCGTCAACGAGAAACTGAATGAGGATTCAGGAGCGCCGAGCCAGCCAGCGCCTGTCCCTGA
>Ga0100380_10007787_pt1 | contig 10664 bp, 10 predicted proteins | sample CryGeymeta201504_FD_80417 | JGI IMG/M metagenome (GOLD analysis project Ga0100380, IMG submission 80417) | Groundwater microbial communities from Crystal Geyser aquifers in Utah, USA - Crystal Geyser metaG 2015-04 | ecosystem: Environmental > Aquatic > Deep subsurface > Groundwater | place... | reverse complement strand
CCCCGACAGCGATCACATTGTTGATCTCCTTGCAGGCGAACCCGTTGTCCATGATCTGCCCCCTGCAAACAACAGGGTAGGACTGGTGTCTTCTCCACAATGTTCACATTGAGCAAAGAGTGCCGGGAAACCGCTGACAGCGGAAAGTCCTCTCTTGTTGAACCCCTCCCGGGCCGATAGAGTACCCGGATGTTGTTGGCAAGTCGGCCATCCACTGGGGGGCATGAGATGGTAACGGTTTTGTAGCCCAGTCGCGCCGCGACTGAGGCGGCGGGTACACGTGTACGATTACGTAAATCACCGCGCTTGCGCCAACCGGCAGTTCGCTTACAACGCGCAAGCCGCACTCGCGGCGCGAGTGGGCTACAGGGGGGGATTGGCGGATAGGGTGTAAACTAGTTGAAGGTAATAGGCAGGCGAGGTGATGTGATGCGTTTAAGAAGGGGACTTTTGACAATGTCTGCGATGGGTGTGATTGCAAGTCTCTGGACTCCGCAGGCCATAGCGGCGGCAGAACAGGGGCGGAAGCTGTGGTCAGACCAGCCCGTGGTGCTTCCTGAGAATGTCGCCAAGAGCCTGAGATACGCTGACAGGCATTGGTCGGAGCAGGTCTATCCCATGGGCAATGGGCGTCTGGGTTTCACCGTGTTCGGCGATCCATACACAGAACGCATCCAGTTCAACGAGGATTCGCTGTGGGTGGGAAACGAAGACCACACCGGCGGGTATCAGCCGTTCGGTGACATCTACATCCAGTTCGGGCATGAGGATTATACCCAGTACCATCGGGAGCTCGACATCAGCCGGGCGTTGCAGACGGTGAGCTATACGTCTGGGGATGTGGAATACCAGCGCGAGTACTTTGCCAGCTATCCGGCCCAGGTGTGTGTGTTTCGCTTTACGGCCAATCAGTCTGGGGCGCTGTCGGGCCAGGTCTGGCTCGATTCGATGCATCGTTCTGCATTTGCGGCAAGCCAGGGACATTCCCCCGCATCAATGGCGGCCATCAAGACGCCGGCGAAAGAGCGGACGCTCTCGCTCACAGGACAGAGCAGGGATCTGTTCTGGTGGCCCCAGGTGATGAGCAAAGGCCTGCGGGGCAGAGCGTATGTCAGCGACGAGATCATCAACCTGGACTATGAAGCCCAGGTGCGTGTGTTGCATGAAGGCGGCAGTGTGACCGTTGACGGTGACCGGATCGTCTTCACGAACTGTGACCGCGTCACTTTGCTGCTGGCGGCGGATACGAATTACCTCAACCAGCGCGAGAAGGGCTGGCGCGGCGAACACCCCCACGACCGGATCACTGAACAGCTCGAAGCCGCAGCAAAGCAGACTTACGACCAACTACTCCAGGCACATGAGGATGACTACAAGCGTCTGTATGATCGGCTTGCCATCGAACTGGGGACCGAGGCACCGGGCAAGGCCAAGCTGACCACGGCGGAGCGCGTCAGATCCTACAAACCTGGCCATGATCCGGGCCTGGAGGCGTTGCTTTATCAATATGCCCGCTACCTGATGATCAGTTGCTCGCGCCCCGGCCATGGTGGACTGCCCGCGAACCTGCAGGGGCTGTGGCTGTTTCACCTGCGGCCGGCCTGGCTGTGTGACTACCACACCGATATCAACCTGCAAATGAACTATTGGTTTGTCGATCAGGCTAACCTGTCGGAGTGCTTCATCCCGCTGGCGGAATGGCTGGATTCGATTCGTGACGTGCGCAAGGAGGAGACCCGCAAGGTGCTGGGCGTCAAACGCGGCTGGCTGATGCGATCCGAGAATGGCATTTTCGGCGGCTCCACCTACTATTTCCAGAAAGGCGATTCGGCCTGGATCAGCCAGAACCTGTGGGATCACTACGCCTTCACGCAAGACAAGGACTATCTGAAGCGATATGCCTATCCGATCATGAGGGAGATCAGCCATTTCTGGCTCGACCACCTCAAGGAATTGCCCGACCCTTCGACAGGCTCAGGGCAGGCGGTGCTGGTGGTGCCTGATGGGACGTCACCGGAACAGGGTCCACGGAAGGATGAAAAGACCGGCAAGATCAGGATTGTTGAGGGGCTGCGGACGCATCTTGATGGTGTGTCTTATGATCAGCAGCTCTGCTGGGACCTGTTCAACAACACGGTTGAAGCGGCCGAAGCACTGGGTGTCGATGAAGCCTTGCGCCGGGAGCTTGCGGAGAAGCGTGACCGGTTGCTGGGACCGCGGATCGGCCGATGGGGGCAGCTTCAGGAATGGATGGAGGATGTTGACGACCCGCGCAGTAAGCACCGTCACGTCAGTCACATGGTCGCCGTGTATCCGGGCAGGCAGATCCACCCCACAACGACGCCAGCGTTTGCCGAGGCCGCCAAGGTGAGCGTCATCGCACGGGGCAATGGTCGAACAGGCTGGAGCAAGGTCTTCAAGTCCTGCGTGTTCGGCAGGTTGCTTGATGGGGAGAATGCCTACCGTCTGGCCGCCGATGTGCTGCAGACCAAGACCCATCCCAATCTCTGGACCACCCATCCGCCGTTCCAGATCGACTGCAATTTCGGCTTCGCCGCCGCCGTGAACGAGATGCTGGTGCAGTCCCACATGGGGTATATCCACCTCCTGCCGGCGCTCCCGAAAGCGTGGGCAAACGGCAGCGTCAAAGGCATGCGCGTCCGAGGTGGCTTCGAACTGGATATGGAGTGGCGTGACGGCAAGCTCACGAAAGCAGTGATTCATAATCTGGCTAGTGAAGGACCGTGCGAGCTTCGTTACGGAGAAGAGAGTTTGGCGCTCACCATCCCAAAGGATGAATCTAAAGAAATCGCACCGGAATCATTTTCGGATAAGGGAGAGTAACCATGAAGAAGCCGAATGTCCTCTTTATTCTTTCGGACCAGCACAATGCCAAGTGCCTGGGGCATAAGGGCCATCCCGATGTCCTGACCCCGAACCTGGACCGCCTCGCCGCCGAGGGTGTGCGGTTTGACAATGCCACCTGCCAGAATCCGATCTGCACCCCGAGCCGCATGTGCTTCATCTCGGGCCAATACGCCCACAATCACGGGTACTATGGGTTATCCGGTCCGAATCCGAACGGGTTGCCGACGTTGTTCGGGCATTTCCGCCGGAACGGCTACCGAACCGGAGCCATCGGCAAGATTCATTGCCCGGAATACTGGGTTGAGGACGACTGTGACGTGTTTCTGGAGACCAATGGGTCCAGTATCGGCGGACGCTGTCAGCCGTACGATCGTTTCCTGCGTGAACAAGGACTGGAGAACCTGGAAGATCATGGTGCCTGGCAGGAGTTCGGGCGTCGCGGGAGGCAGACGTGCGACGGGCGCCCGAGCAAGGTCGGCTACCGGGAGAGCCAGGAAGGCTGGAGCGTGACGCAGGCGGCGGGATTCATGCAGGCGGCGCGCGAGGACGGTGTTCCGTTCCTGCTGCACGTCAGCTTTCCAAAGCCGCACCAGTGCTACACGCCGGCGCAGGAATTCTGGGACCTGTATGATGAAGCGAAGCTGACGCTGCCTCCCAACGCCGATTCCGAGGGGCCTCACCGTGCCCCGCACCTGGTGAAGCAGGTCGCACATTGGAAGAACGGGAATTGGCCGCTGCTGGAGCCCGGGACCTTCGAGGCCGGACGGCTCCGCAAACTGCATGGTTATCTGGGCAACATCAGCCACGTGGACCATGCCGTGGGCGAACTGCTCGACTTCATCGATGCGAACGGACTGGGGGATGACACGATCGTGGTCTATTCGGCGGACCACGGCGACTACGCGGCGGAGCACGGCATCATGGAGAAAGCGCCGGGCATCTGCCATGACGCGATCACCCGCATCCCGTTGATCTGGCGTTGGCCGGGCTGCTTCAAGGCGGGCCATGTGGCGCCTGAACTGGTTGAGACGGTTGATGTGTCGAGCACCTTGTGCGCCCTGTGCGACTTACCCGTCATGGAGACGGGTGACGGCAGGGATATCGGGTCTCTCCTGCGGGGCGAAACCGGCGCCGTCAGGGATGTGGCTGTTACCGAGTTCGCGTGGAGCAAGTCCGTGCGGAAGGGCGACTGGCGTTTGGTCTACTATCCGCCCGAAATGTTCCGCGAGGAGTATCCCGATGGTTTCGGCGAGCTATACAATCTCAACGACGACCCGTGGGAGATGCGCAATCTGTACTTTGATGATGCGCATCAGGTGAAAATCCGGGAGCTACAGGCAGATCTGCTCAACTGGTTGATCACCACGACCCGTCCCGTGAGCACCAACTGCGCGGACCTTGACGATAGTCCCCAGCGCAAACGCCGTTATCATGTGGTAGTGAACGATGACAGCAAGATCCACCCGGACGAACTCCGCAGGATCAGCCACAAGAACTACCTTTGAGAGGCATGATGACCGCAGGAAGGACTGAGCTTGGGCGCACCGTCATCCGCTCTCTTGAGGAAAGGAACTGACCATGAACTCGAACCCGTCGACGAACAGAAAACCGAACATTCTCCTGATCCTGAATGACGACATGGGGTATTCCGATAACGCCCGAGGCCAGCGTCAAGGTGTTGCAAGCGGTCGGCAATCTGCTCCGCGACGGGCAAGTAGATATAAATCAACATTAACTGAAACGAGGAAAACATGAGCATACAGACCGCTTTGGACAACATCAGCCTGAAACCCTCGGCACGCTGGGGGCATACCGAATACAGCCTCGTTTATCACCATGACTACCTGGAGCGATGCACAGGTCTCGCCTGGAACGACTCCGGGCTGATGCGCTGTGTCCATGACCGGTTTGCCTTTGATTTCAACTGGAGCACGAATGACGGGCTCGTCAATTGGGACAAGGCCGGACGCGTGCCCGACATGGGGCATGCCGCCTACGCGGCAGATGGCAGTGACCAGACGGCCCCCGCCGCAAGCCCCTTCAAGTCAACAGAGGAAGTGTGGGCGTTCGACGCTGTCGGGGAATACGGCTTGCCAGGCGTTGAAGAGCAGGTCAGGGCGTATGAGAACCAGATCCGGCGCGCCAGGGAGAAATTCCCCGAGCAGTTGACCACCGGCGGGTACTACAAGACCCTCGTTTCCGGGGCGATTGCATCCTTCGGCTGGGACATGTTGCTCATGGCGGCCGCCGAGCCGGACAAAATGGAGAAGGTGTTCGACAGTTTTTTCAAGCGCACCTTGTTCCATATGCAGGCATGGGCACGGACCTCTGCCGAAGTCGTCATTCAGCACGATGATTTCGTGTGGACGAGCGGGGCCTTCATGAATCCGGATATCTATCGAAGCGTGATTATCCCCAGGTATGCGGAACTCTGGAAACCGATTCATGCCGCAGGCAAGAAGGTACTCTTCTGTTCCGACGGAGACTTTACGGCGTTCGCGCACGATGTTGCAGAAGCCGGTGCGGACGGATTCATATTCGAGCCCTGCATGGACTTCGGGCATATGGTCGACAACTTCGGGCAGACGCATTGTCTTGTCGGCAGTTTTGTCGATTGCCGTGATCTAACGTTTGGCAAATGGGACAAAGTTCGTGAGGACATCGACAGAACCTTTAATCGACTGGCCGACTGCAAAGGGGCGACCATTGCCGTAGGCAATCATTTGGCGCCGAATATTCCCGGTGAGATGCTTGACAAGTATTTCGAGTACCTGCTTCCGCAACTGGACAGGCAATAGGAGAGGCTCTGAAGAGGATCGGCTGTCAAGCTGTGGGAATAAGCAATTCCTGATATTGGACTAGTCGGCATACGTCTCGACGATATTCAGCCCGTGGTCCTTGATCTTGCGGTAACCGGAGAGCATGTCGGTGTAGACCAGGCTCTTGAGCGGGGTGACTTCGCCGCTCTCCACACGCTGTAGATGACTGACACGCGCCGCCTTGACCAGGCGCGTGATCCCCTTGCCTTCCGCATGCAGATCTTGCTGCACCTGCTCGCTGACGGCACTGTCATCGCGAACCGCCGCGCTCACATGCTGTAGGAACACATCAACGGCGTCATGCAACTGCTGCAACTCGAGGTTTCCAGCCTCGGAGATCGGTATCTGCGACTTGACCAGCTTCAGCTTCAGCTTGAGGATGCCGGCCATGTAGTCGCTGATCGACTCGTACTCGTCCGCCATCCGCAACTGACGGCGAGATTCGATAGTAACGCTCTGCGGGATACTCGACGAAATCAGGTTGGAAAGGAATTCGACGACCTCCTTCTGCACCACATCGAGGATCTCCTCGCGATGGAACAGCTTCTTGTCCCGGACCGGATCCGGCTCGCCAAACAGCCCGTCGCGCAGCCAGCCGCTCATCGCCTCCACCGCATCGGCCATGCGACCGATCTCGGCCTTCGACTGTTGGATCGCCATCACCGGCGCATCCAGCATGCGCACGTTCAGATACGTCAGGTGAGGTGTCTCCTTCTCCTTGGCCTCGGGAATCAGGATCGTGACGATCTTCGCCAGCAGCGGAAACAGCGGCAGGAAAAGCGCCGTATTGATCACATTAAAGAACGTATGTGTGGCGGCGATGCCGGTACGGATATGCGGGAAGGTCTGCTCGCCATTGACAACCGTCATCAAATCAAAGTCCATGCCGCCGAGCATCCAGCGCACAAAGACAAGATAGAAACCGAAAATGGCCGTCACCCAGATCACGCCGGTCAGATTGAAGATCGAATGCGACCACGCGGCACGCCGGGCATTGGTCGTCCCCCCGATCGAGGCCAGCAGGGCCGTGATCGTCGTGCCCACATTCTCGCCAATCACCAGCGCCGCCGCCGTCGGGTACGGGATCATCCCCGCCTCGGCCAGACCGATGGTGATTCCCAGCGTGGCGGACGAGGACTGCACGATCATCGTCATGATGCAGCCGATCATCGCACACTTGAGCACGCCGAAGTAGCTGTCGGCCTGGAACATATGGAACCACTCAACGAACGCAGGCATCTTGCTCAACGGCTTGAACCCGTTCGACATCAGCTCCAGACCGAAGAAGATCATGCCGATCCCCATGATCGCCATGGCCGCATAGCGCAGGCGGTCCCGGCGCGAGAACAGGAAGAACAAGGCCGCCACCCCCAGCATCGGCAGGCCGTACTTGCCGATCTTGAGCACCAGGATCCAGCCCGTGATCGTCGTGCCGATGTTGGCCCCCATGATCACGCCGATCGCCTGCTTGAGCGTCATGAAGCCGCTGTTGACCAGACCGACAACCATAACGGTCGTGACGGAACTGGACTGCACCAGGCAGGTGGTCACGACGCCCATCAGACAGGCCATGAAACGATTACTGGTGACCGCGCTGATCAATTTGCGCAGCCCTTCCCCCGCCACGGTCTGCATACCCTCGGACATGTATTTCATGCCCAGCAGGAAAAGCCCCAGTCCGCCGACCACCTTCATCAGGATTTCCATCAATAGCGCCACATCCATAGCAACTCCAGCCTGTAAAATCAGTTGGTTACGCCTTGCAGGATCGAACGTCCGATCACAAGAAACTCACGGACTTCTAACAGAATTCACAAACGGTTGAAAACTCATAAATTTCACTATCCGCATTTGTGCGTGTTTATCGCCTCAAACCGGAAGCACCCCATGACATGGTCATTCACCATCCCGACCGCCTGCATGAACGCGTAGCAGATCGTCGATCCGACGAAATTCATGCCTGAGGCCTTGAGGTCCCTGCTGATTTCATCAGACAGCTCCGTCCTCGCAGGCACATCCCCCAGCGATGGCCAGGCATTTCGAATGGGGACCCCGCCGACATAGCGCCAGAGATACGCCTCCAGCGAGCCGACCTTTTCCTGGATGGCGAGCACGCACCTGGCGTTGCGGATCGCCGATTCGATCTTCAGGCGATTACGCACGATGCCGGCATCGCCAAGCAGGCGCGCCACGTCGCCCTCCCCGTAACGCGCGACACGCGCGAAGTCGAAATAGTCGAACGCCTGACGGTAACGCTCGCGCTTGCGCAGGATCGTCAGCCAGCTCAAGCCCGCCTGCGCCCCTTCCAGGATCAGGAACTCGAACAGCCGCCGGTCATCGTGCACGGGCACCCCCCACTCGTCATCGTGATAAGCGATGTACAAGGGGTCCGTCCCGCACCATTCGCACCGATGTTTCATTATGCAGTGCCCTCCATCCGAAAAGGGTTTCGGATGGGGGTGTTCAGGGTTCGGCATTCAGAGTTCAGGAATGAATCGCGCTTGCCCGGCGGTTATCGTGGCGTCTCCGGGCCGCGGGTGCCCTATGCGTCCAGTCACTGGCCAGTTTTTGACAGAGCAGTGCCGTGAGTGTGGTCTTTGTCGTGATGTCAGCGGCGTTTCGGGCCGCCCGTTCAAGTGCATCCTGGCGTCGCTTGCGTATCAGGATTGTGCGGCAGCAGTTATAGGCCAGTCCCTTTTCAAACAGTTCATCGCGAACGGCCTTGATGCCACGCCGTCCGAGTTCTCCGAAAGCAAATCCATCCTTGATGGAAGCATCGGCGGCATTGCCTTCGGGGACCATCAGACTGTTTACAAAACCGTTCTCACTGCGCACGAGCTGCGGCTTGTAGCCGATCACCGGCTCACGGTTGCCCTTCTGGATGAAGGGCAGCCGTCCACTTCAGCGAGATAACCGCGGAAGTCGGTGTCGGGAACCGGCAAAAACAGGTTGCGGATCGTGGCTTGGTCGGCTATGGTCATCGGTGTCGCACATGCTGGCATCATCAACTCCTTTGGTAATGTTAAATGGTTTAAGGATAGCATTTTGCGACGATTTATGTCAAGCAGATTAGCGAGAAATCACTGAACACTGAACACCGAACACTGAACACGCCTGGACGAAAAGACCTTTTCGGACAGGCTCTAGCTAACAACCTTTAACCTGTAACCTTCAACCAGAAACCTGGAATATGATGAACACCATCGAATTTGATATGATCGGCTTTGGCTGCGGCTCCTGTGTCTACACGATCGAGAAGCTCGGTCGCAAGATCGCGGGTGTGGTCGACATCCACGCCAGCCTGGCCGACAAGCGCGTGCGCGTCCAATACGACGGCGACCGCGACGCCATCGTGCGCCAGCTTACCGATATCGTCAGCCGCATCGGCCACGAGATCCGCGAACGCCCCGTGTGACAAGTAGGACCAGGCACCCTGCCTGTCCAGCCGAGCATCAGGGAGAACAGAGAATGAGCAGGAAATTGACAGTGGCTGAATTGCTGGCGCTGAAGGGGAAGCGCCAGATCGTGCTGACGACCGCGTTCAACGGCTGGACGGCGCAGGCCGCCGAGGAGGCCGGTGTCGATATGGTGGTTACCTGGGGCCGGTCGTTGGAAGCCAGCAAGGCCTTGGTGGCGGAGGTGCGTAAGGCCGCGCCGAATGTGGTGATCGGCACCGGTCTGCCCATGCCGGAAGCCTACAGCAGCCAGGAGCTGGCAATCCGAACCGCCATGGAACTGCGCGGCGAAGGCGCCGACATCATCTATTGCTCGGGACTCGTGCCCGATAAATTCGCGGGCATGGCGCGCCAGCATATTCCCTGCTGCGGGCATGTGGGGTATCTGCCGGTCAACGACACCTGGCTGGGCGGGCCGCGCGCGGTTGGCAAGACCGCGCTGGAAGCAAGGAAAATGCTCGCAGACACCCTGGCGCTGGAAGCGGCTGGCTGCATCGCCGTGGAAATGGAGCTGGTCCCGGCGGAAGTGGCGGCCGAGATCACCAAACGCACCCGCATGCTGGTCTTCTCCATGGGCAGCGGCCCGCACTGCGACGGGCAGTTCATCTTCGACTGCGACATCCTGGGAACGAATTCCGGGCACGTCCCGCGTCATGCGCCGGTCTATGCCAACCTGATGAAGGAGGCGGTCAACGCCTTCTCGCGCTATCGCGAAGACATCGCCAACGGCGACTACCCTACCCCCGCGCACAGCGTAAAAATGAAACCGGACGAACTGGACCGCTTCCGCGCCGCACTGGATTGAGCGATCTTGCATTCGGTCGCGCCAGCCGTTAAAGTCCCCGGCTGTTTCGCCAACCCGTCAAACGAGGAGCCTCATCATGTTGATAGTCGCGATTAATGGTAGCCCGGACCCCGATGGCAACACCGCCTTCCTGCTCAAGCGCACACTCGCCGCCGCCGAGGCCTGCGGGGCGGAAACGCTGCTGATTCATGCCGCCGCCAAGATGGCAAGCATAAGCGGGACGCCGTTCTGCACGGTTTGCAGCAACCCCTGCGCGGGGGTCTGTTTCAAGGGCACACCGCTGGATCACGCCTACGAAACCATGGCGAAAGCCGACGGGATCATTCTCGGCAGCCCGGTCTATTTCGGCACGGTCACCGCGCAGCTCAAAGCCTTCTTCGACAAGACCCGTCTGCTCCGGAGCCAGAAGGGACTCTATAACAAGATCGGGGCAGGAGTAACCGTGGCGGCCTCGAAGTATGGCGGCCAGGAAACCACGATGCGGGCGCTACACGACATCATGCTGGTGCATGGGATGATTCTTGTTGGCGACGGTTTCGGCGAGGCCGACTGCGGGCACCACGGCGTCTGCGCCCAGCGGCCCGCCTCGGCGGACAACGATGCCATCAAGCGCACGGATCTGCTGGCCGCGCGTATGGTGGAAGTCTGCGGTGCCACCGCCGCGCTCCGAAAGTGAAGGCAACAACACCACACGCCCGTCCTGCCGTGTTTCTGGAT